>Ga0172372_10012549_pt1 | contig 10605 bp, 9 predicted proteins | sample LakKiv5m_2_FD_114544 | JGI IMG/M metagenome (GOLD analysis project Ga0172372, IMG submission 114544) | Freshwater microbial communities from Kabuno Bay, South-Kivu, Congo - kab_092012_9.5m | ecosystem: Environmental > Aquatic > Freshwater > Lake | place: Democratic Republic of the Congo... | reverse complement strand
GGCTCAGAGTAAAGGCGGCTCAGAGTAAAGGCGGCTCAGAGTAAAGGCGGCGGGAATCGCGGTCTACCTCAACCAGTCGCGCGGCGACGAACCAACGCGCAAGCAGGCGCACGATTCTGAAGCCGCTTGCAGGGTCGGGTCGACGACGGCAGAGGTTGGATCGAAAGCGATCGGCACGCGGAGCAATTCCAAAACGGCCGGAATTCGGCCGAGTCGGGTAGTGTAGGGAAGCCCCCCAAGGGTTGCAACACTCTTCCCGCCAAGTCTTTCTGTGGCGGCGTTCGATCCGATCGGCTTACACAACTCTCACAAATGCGTCGTGTGGGATGCGCTCCCGTGCCAAGATCGGCTTCACCTCGGCGAGATAGCGGCGGCCATCCTCCACATACCCAGCGGTCGGCGCGAGGTCCGGTAGGAATGCCGAGAAATAAGCGTTGAGGCGGGCCATCGAAAGTTCGCGCGTGTACTTGGCAGCCATCGACGCCAACGCGACCGGTAGGTGGCGCGCCTCGGCTTCAACCTCGAAACTCACAAAGAGCCCTCGACCGACTGCGTAGGTTGAGATTTCTCCGTCCTCTCGGATGGTCCGTACCTGAGCACCACGCGCCATATGCGCTTCGAGTTCCGCGGTGTAACTCGCGCGTCCGCCTTGTCGGTCGATCACGACCAGCGCTTGGCTGTCGCCTCGGAGGTCGTCGATGGCGCGAAGCGCATGAAACACGAGCGACATGTTCACATGCGCTTTGTTTCCGAGCGACCGATACAGCGCGTTGAAGGCTGCGGGGTCGAGTGCGTTCACGGCAAGTCGCTCGACGGCCAGTTCCGCACGCTCGCAGGCGAGGCGTGCGAGATTCTGCGAAATCAAGAGCCCGTCTCGTGTGTGGCTCGTGGGTAGCGGCAGCGCACTTCGATGCCATGGCGAGGCATCGCTCTGCGTCGAACCTATGCCAACCGCGCTGAAAAACCGCGCGTCGTTCTCTGGGAGTACACCGGGCAGAAAGGAGAGGACGCCTCGCTCGAGGTGGATGAGCGGCAACTTGCCACCGCTCTTCAGTTTCTTGCTATCTGCGATCGCGATGCGTCGTCGTGTGTCTTTGGGGGCGCGACAGACAGCGCGTGAGAGAAGCGACCAAAGATCAGGCGGGGAAGGCGCGTCCGATGTTTGCACGCTCGGTGCGTCAGCCGTACTCCCAAATCGAAACGCGACAGAACCCACACAAAGTGGGCCAAGCAGGGGGCCGTATCCGGCTTCATCGATGCCTGCGTAGATCACGCCGCAGAGCATAATGAAAATCACGCGATGGACGAACGCGCTGTGGTGCGGATCCATCCACCACCAAGAATGCGCTCATCGTGGTCGTAGCACACCACAGCTTGGCCGGGCGCAACGCCAGACTCCGCGCGATCGAAACGAACACGCAGCACACCGTCCACAAACGACGCACGCGATGGAATCGGGAGGCCATGTGCGCGCACTTGCGCCGTACAAGCGATTTCGCCTGCGAAAGCGGGATCTGCGTACCAAGTGACATCGGTTGCCTCGACACCAGTCACCTCAAGCGACTCGCGCGGACCAACAACGACTTCATTCGTGGCGGGGTTCTTCGTCAAGACATACAGCGGAATCGACGCCGGAACACGCAGGCCCTTGCGCTGCCCAATGGTGAAGCGTTGATGGCCACCATGACGACCAAGTTCGCGTCCCGACTCATCGACGATCGCGCCTTCGGTGAAACGCTGAGGCGCGCGGCGCGCCAAAAAGTCTGCGTAATCGTCGGGTACGAAGCAGATTTCTTGCGAATCGGGCTTGTCGAAGACAGGTAAGCCAAATGCGCGCGCGAGTTCGCGTACGGCCGGCTTCTCCATCTCGCCGATTGGAAGCAGCATGCGCGAGAGTGCCTGCGGGCCGATGCCGAACAGCACATACGACTGATCCTTCGCGCGATCGAGACCGCGACAGATGCGCGGACCTTCGGATGATCTCGCGACGCGCGCATAGTGGCCAGTTGCGACGGCGTCACAGCCAAGTTGCTCCGCATACACCCGCAACTTGCCGAACTTCAGCCAGTCGTTGCAGCGCACACATGGATTCGGTGTGCGTCCGGCGTGGTACTCCTCTTCGAAATACGAAATGATCCGTCCGAAGTCGTTGCGAAAGTTCACGACATAGAAGGGAATCTCAAGTTTCGCAGCCACCAAGCGCGCGTCGGCCGCGTCGTTGATCGAGCAACAACCCTGATGACCAATGCGCGCCTGACCTGATGGGTTGTGGCCCACGCGACACGACTGCGAAGCACGCTCTTCTGCGAGAGGGGTTTCGAGTTCTTCGCCGGGGCTTCCAAGTCGCATGAAACAGCCGACCACTTCATGGCCAGTCTGTTGAAGCAATGCGGCTGCGACAGAACTGTCGACGCCGCCTGACATGGCAAGGAGAACCTTCACGCGGAGAGGTTAGGCGATGCTCACATCGCGGCAGAGGTACACATCTTGAATCGCGTTGAGAAGTTGGACGCCTTCCGCCATCGGCTTCTGGAACGCTTTCCGGCCCGAAATCAGGCCCATGCCGCCAGCTCGCTTGTTGATCACAGCCGTCTTCACAGCTTCTGCAAGATCGTTCGAGCCGCTCGCGCCGCCCGAATTGATGAGCCCCGCGCGGCCGCAATAGCAGTTCAGTACTTGGTAGCGGCAGAGATCAATCGGGTGATCGGTCGCGAGATCTGAGTACATCCGCTTGTCGAGTTTGCCGTAACTCGAATCTCCCGTATTCAGCGCTGTAAAGCCGCCGTTCAGTTCGGGGAGTTTCTGCTTGATGATGTCCGCTTTGATCGTCACGCCAAGGTGATTCGCTTGGCCGGTCAGGTCGGCGGCGACATGGTAGTCCTTGCCGCCGGTCTTGAACGAGTTGTTGCGGAGATAGCACCAAAGCACCGTCGCCATACCAAGTGAGTGCGCTTCTTCGAAGGCGCGCGCGACTTCAACGATTTGTCGCGTCGAGTTGTCGCTTCCGAAGTAAATCGTGGCACCGACGGCGACCGCGCCGAGATTCCACGCTTCACGCACCGAGCCAAACATGATCTGATCGAACTTGTTTGGATAGGTCATCAACTCGTTGTGGTTGATCTTCACCAAGAACGGGATCTTGTGTGCGTACTTCCGTGACACGCTTGCGAGCACGCCGAAGGTCGTCGCGACAGCGTTGCAGCCGCCTTCCATCGCAAGTTTGACAATGTTCTCGCCGTCAAAGTAGATCGGATTCTTCGCAAAACTCGCCCCAGCAGAGTGCTCGATGCCTTGGTCAACCGGAAGGATCGACAGGTATCCCGTGTTGGCCAATCGACCGTGGCCGTACATCGCCTGCAAACTTCGCAGCACTTGCGGGCTGCGATCGGTCGGCCCGAACACGGTGTCGACGAAGGCGGGAGTCGGGACATGAATCATGTCCTTCGAAACCTTTGCGCGATGGTTGAGAAGTGAATCAGCGTCTGCGCCGAGGAGCGACTGGATGGAAGCAAGTTGCGACATGCGCGGGAATGTAACAAACACCGCACGCATTTCGGCGTGCGGTGGAGGAGGAATGCATCGAGCGTTGGTTGTTGGTCGCCGACGATCTATTTCTCGACGGATCTTCCGGCCTCAGGCGGCCGCCAACTTTCGCGTTGGTTTCGCAAGGGCGTCGCGCTCTTGCTGGCGTCGAATCTCTTCAGATGCCGCGAATTCCTCGCCAAATCGCACAAGGCGCAGCGAGTTCGCAATAACGAAGACATAGGCAGCAGCTTGGTAGAACGGACCAAGCCAAAGGTCAAGGCTTCCGGTTGCGGCAAGCGCCAATCCAACAATGGCCAACAGCACCGATACCAAGATGTTCAGCGCGATGACAGACTTGGTCTTACGGGCGATCTCAAGGAGGAACGGCACCGTGCGCAGGTCGTCGTTCATCAGCGCAACGCCCGCGCTGTTCGTCGCGATATCCGAGCCCGAAAGTCCCATGGCGACGCCGACATCGGCGGTTGCGAGAATGGGGCCGTCGTTGATGCCATCACCAACCACCAAAGTTCGGTGGCCCTTGCGCATGAGGTACTTCAGTTCCTCGTGCTTCTCTTCGGGCAAGCACTCCGCTTCAATGGAGTCGACACCAACGGACTGGCCAACGCGTGTGGCTACAGCCAACCGGTCGCCTGTGAAGATGGCCACACGGCGGACACCAAGATCGCGCAACTTCGATACGACCTCACCAGCATTGCGACGCAATTTGTCTTCGAGGCCAACCGCGCCGAGGTAGCGGCCGCCTTGCATCACATGGACGCCAGACATGCCTTCGATTTTCGCCTCGACTGCGCGCACCTCCGCGGCAAGTGCAGGCTGCAACTCCACGATCCATGCACCACGACCGGCGAAAATCTCGCCGCTCGGCGTTGTCGCAGCAACACCGCGGCCGTGGATTTCGCGATAGCCGCTGAGTGGTTGCGGCACGATGCGAGCGCGCTCTGCGGTTTCGAGAATGGATTTCGCGAGAGGGTGGTTCGACGACTGCTCTGCGTCCGCGGCTGCTTGAAGGAGCGCAGCTGCGTCCACGCCGTCCGCTGGAGCAAGTCGGCTCACAGCGAACTTTCCGGTCGTGAGCGTCCCCGTCTTATCCATGACAACGGTATCGATATCGGCTGCAGCCTCAAGCGTGCGCGTTTGCTTGATCATCACGCCGAGTCGCGCAGCGGCAGCAAAGGCTGCGACCATGGCCGTTGGATAGGCGATCAAGAGTGCGCCAGGACAAGTCACGACAAGCACCGTAATCGCGCGTTCTGCAGCGACAGTCTTTGCGCCTTCCGCACCCGATTTTGCTGTGAAAAACCACACGATGCCGGCCACCATGATGACCACCGGCACATAGTAACTTGAGATCCGCTCGATCAATTCCTGCTTGCGGCCCTTTGCGCTTTCGGCTTCGCGAATGAGTTTCTCGACCTTGCCGATCGTGGTTTCGCCTTTCACAGCGTTGACCTCGATATCGATTTGGCCGGTCAAGTTCGTCGTGCCTGCGTACACAGGCATTCCAGGCTGCACCTCAATTGGCACAGCTTCACCAGTCAATGACGCCTGATTGATGCTTGAAGTACCTGCCCGCACATTGCCATCGGCTGGGAGATTTTCACCAGGTCGCACGCGAATGATGGCGCCGTGGCGTAATTGTGAGAGAGACACTTCGCGTTCCGAACCATCGTCACCCACCACGCGGGCGATATCGGGTGTGAGTTCGATGAGCTCTCGAATCGCGCGTTGTGCGCCCCATGCTGTGCGTGAAAGCACAAGTTCACTAAACCAAAGGAAGAAGGCGAGGAAGCCCGCGGCGAGGTACATCTCATTCGCAATCGCCGCGAAGACTGCCAAACTCGCCAAACTATCGCTCGATGCGCGACCTTCGCGCAACTCTTCGAACGCGCCCTTCGCCAGTGGAATCGCTACGACCAGTGCGCCAAGAAGCGCAGGAATGCTGGCCACCGTTGGTTCAATCTCAAAGAACCGGGCAATCCACGCAGCCAGCAGCAAAACGCCACCGAAGAGTGCGACAAAGAGTTGCCGCTCAAGGCGCTCAGCGCCGCCTGCGTCCTCTGGTGTGCGGGTTTGGCTGTCGAAGGTGGTCGAGGTCATGGTCGACATGTTGAATATTCCCTGCTCGAGATGGGAGGGTAACAGAGCCTACGCACGCGCGCGGTGGCGATCTGGTTCGGGTTGAAGAAGATCCAACAGCGAAAGGGCCGGGAGCACAAGTCTCATGATTCCAATCGTGGTCCGTGCGACCCGTGAGGGAAGCATGAGAGGAAGCATGAGAGGAAGCATGACGGGAGGCGGGCGGGTCATCTGCCCTTAGGCCAAACCTCGACGCGGCAGGTATTCTGCGAGGGTGAGTGATGCGAATCGCGAACACATCGCCATTGTCGGAGACGGTCAAATGGCCCTCGTTTTGGCAGACGCGTTGGCTGCGCGTCGAGCGAAAACCACGGTGATTTCGCCGTTTGCCGCCGAAGCTGCGCGACTCGCTGCCGAGCGGACTTCGGTACGGCTGCCTGGATTTCGACTCCCCGACGGGGTCGAGGTGACCGCGGAAACCCGCGCACTCCGAGACGCGACGCTGGTGGTGTGCGCGATCCCCACGCAGTTTATTCGCGCCACATTCGCACGAATGGCGCCAGATATCTGCAATGCCGTACCTCTTGTGAGTGTCGCCAAAGGCATCGAAGTGTCGACCTTCAAGTTGCCTTGTGACATCCTCCGTGAAGCGTGCAGCATGCATGGCCGCAGCGCGCCTGTGGTCGCAGCACTCAGCGGACCCACGATCGCAGCGGAATTGGCCCGTCGTCTGCCTGCAGCGCTTGTTGCGGCCAGTCCAGACGCTGCGCTGTCATCGATGGTGTCCGCAACATTCTCAACCCAATGGATGCGGATCTACCAATCGCCAGACATCGTTGGTGTTGAACTCGCAGGTGCGTGCAAGAATGTGGTTGCGATTGCAGCAGGGGTGGTCGACGGTATGGGGCTCGGTATGAACGCGAAAAGTGCGTTGCTTGCGCGAGGACTGAGCGAAATCGCCCGCATTGGTGTCGCACTCGGCGGCCGGATGGAGACATTCTTCGGAGTTGCTGGCGCGGGTGACTTGGCGACCACCTGCTTCGCACTTGAAGGACGCAATCGCAGTTTCGGCGAACGCCTCGCACGCGGCGAAACTGCCGAGGCGATCTTGGCGCAGATGACAAGTGTCGTTGAAGGTGTTCCAACATCACGCGCACTCGTTCGCGTGGCGCGTGAGCGTGGTATCGAACTACCGATTTGCGAAACAGTCGAGCGGATGGTGTTCGAAAGTTTGCCGCCGCGCGAAGCACTCGCGTCACTCATGAGCCGTGCGACCAGTGTCGAACGGATCGGCTGATCGGCCCGAGCGACGCGCAACGGAAGAACTGCAAACGCGACCAATCGAGCGCAAGTTCTTACTCGTCTTCGCCGAATCGCGACTCCACCAACTGCACCAACGCGCGAACGGCATCGAGTTCGTCGCTGCCGTCCGCCTCAATCTCGATGACGGTGCCGAAAGTTCCTGCAAGCATGAGCATCTGCAGGATGGATTTTCCATCGACCGTCTCGCCGTCATCGAGTTTGCGCACACAAATCGAAGATGCAAATCGTGACGCTTCCTCCACAAACGACATGGCGGGCCGCGCATGCAGCCCGAGTCGATTGATGATGGTCGCGCGCGCAATATGCATGCTTACCCGTACACCTGCCCACTGTCTGCTTCTTCAAGCAGGGTCTTCACGGCTTCCACCGTGGTCGCTTGGCGCAAAAAGCGTCGAAACTGATCTTTCGACAGGTAGGTGAAGATCGCCTTCATCGCGTCGGTGTGGAGCGTCGGATTTTCCTCAGGCGAGAGCATGAGAAAGATCGAGTACACCGGCTGCTTATCGAGCGCATTGAAATCAACACCAGTTCGACTGATGCCGATCGCAGCAAGCGGAGCTTGCACGGCTGTCGTCTTCGTGTGCGGAATGGCGACGCCGTGATTGAGGCCCGTCGAACCTCGCTTCTCACGCGCAAGGATCGCGGTTGCGAAGGTATCGCGCATCTCTGCCGAGACCTTACCGCTTGTGACCAGCGCATCGAGGAGTTCACGAATGACATCTTCTCGCTTCGTGGAAACGAGGTTTGGAACGATGGCCTTCTCGACCACAATTTCTCGGAGTTTCATACGGGTTCGAGCCTCCGTGACTTAGTGGTTGTGCTTGTGGTCGCGTAGGCGCTGCTTGTGCTCGCTAATGACGCGGGCTTCACGATCGATCGCCAAATCGATGGCTGCATAGAGGTCTGCATCGCGGTAGTTCACAATGAAGTCTTCGTGATGCTCGACATCAACGATGAATTCGACATGGAAGCCGTTGTGCTCTTTTTCGATGACGCAGTCAATCGCCTGCACCTTGTCGAAGTAGCGCACGAGGCGCTCGCACTTCTTGCGCACATAGGTGTCGATGGCTTCGGTGATTTCGAGATGCTTGCCTTTGACATTGATTTGCATTTGGAACCTTTCACAACTTGCAACTGCATACTTCAGTTTCCCGCGGCGGACGCGGGTCCATTTTCACGGGAACGCTCGACAGAGCCGTGGGCCTTGTTTGCACCCGCTGGACCAGTTCCAGCCGACACGACTCCGGCAGAGACAAGGTAGCGAAGTGCCTCGTCCACGGTGATTGGAATTTCACGAACATCGGTTCGAGGAACTGTCACAGTCCAACCAGAGAATGGTGCAGGCGAGTTTGGCACAAAAACAGTCACAGCATCGCCGCAGGTCGCCGTGATCTCGGGCGTTGCATCGCCCGTGACCAGCCCCATTTGCCAGAGCCCGGGGCGCGGGTACTCAATCATCACCACACGATTGAATTGCAACTTTTTATTCTCGCTCCCAAAGAGGAATTCAACCACCTGTTTCAGGGCCGGATACACGGAACGGATACCCGGAACCGTCAGCAGCCCAGCTTCGAAGGCTCGCAGGAGGCGGCGTCCGATGTACCCGCCGACCAGTCGACCCGAGATGTACACCGTCACGATCGCGAGTGCGAGCCCAGTGAGATCGAGGTACCACCGCGCAGCCCACCACGCGTCAATGTTGCTGCGGATGACCCGCGACTGAACGGCTGCGTCGGATGCGTCGAGGCGAAGCCGCTCTGCGCGCAATCGTTCTTCAGAAAGTTGGAACTCGGTAGGCGCGAATGGTCCAGAGCGCTCGTCTACGAACGAGGCGATGCCCAATCGAAGACCTGCATTGATGGGTGCAGCGATGTTGGTATCTACGAATCGAAATGCTGCAACCAAAATCCAAATGGTGAGCACGCTTGGCAAGATCACCCCAAGACCACGAAGAAAAAATCCGCCTGCGCTGGTTCGCTTCGAGGCGGAGTTTGCCGCGGGTTGAGGTGTTGATCCGAGAGGCGCCGAAAACTGCATGGCGCGAGTGTACGGTGCGTGACGGGATTGGTGGCGACAGGGCGCGACCGGAGCAATGTTCGAGATCGTGTCGATATTGAGCGGAGTCGAGCGTCTGGTTGAGATCGGCCGACGCGAAGTATTCATCCGCCGAGTGGGCGCGGGGTCACCGAAGCGAGACGCTCTACACCGTCGCGTCGGTAGGTGACATCGACTCGGACGCCAATTTCAAGTTGCGCGATCGCGAGTACCAATTCCTCTCTGTTTCGCACCGCGGTTCGACCAATCTGAAGAATGACATCACCAACGCGGAGCCCAGCCGCCTTCGCTGCAGAATCGATGACGAACGAGCGAACGCGTACACCATCACCCGCGTCCTCAACGCTGATACCGAGCGAAGCGTCCTTTCGTGCAACGGTGTCATCGACTGCGCCTCGATCCACCATCCATCGCTTCCAGCGATCCTCGACTTTTGCAAGCGGTTCGCCAAAGGTGCGCTCGATCGCGGAAGATCCGTCTGGATCGCTTGCATTCGTGGCACACAGTGCTTTGTAGAGCGCTTCCAATTTGCCCTCGCGTGCGAAGAACTCGAACATCGAGCGCACCTGTGGATACAACTGCTCTGCCTCCTTCATGAAGCCCTCTGCGGGCATGGACATGAGTTCTTTCCAAGGCTTCGCAGACTTTGCAAGCACCTGCTTTCTCGCAATATTGAACCGAACATTCGGTTGAAAGGTGACCTTGCCGTTTGGGCGCAATTCATACGCCTCGTACAAACTCGCAATGCCCTCCTGAACCCAAATCGGATGTCGTTGTCCTGTGCGTTCCATGTGCGCAAAGTGCATGAGATGCACAAATTCGTGCGTCAAACTCTGCCCAACATCGCGCGCCACAAGTCGACGCGCGCGGTGGAGGTACATGCCCTTGATTTCTTCGCGCTCAAGGTATTCGCGCGCGTGTTCAGGGCGAACAATGGCAACCAGCACTGGTGTGTCTGGCGACTTTCCGAAGTAGGCACTGCGAAGATGCTCCTCGAGTTTCGAGAGCAGTTCCTTCATGCGATCGTGAGAGGATGGTTCGAGGAAGGTTGCGTACGAGAGGCCGCGTTCCTGATCTCGCTCGTAGCGATACGCGTCGCCGTGGCGCGACTTCCATGTGTCGAGCGGATCTGGCACTGCATCGCGCCCTCCGCTGCGCGAGCGACTACGTTCTTCGCGCCCCTTCGGCGCATCGGTCGTCGAGCGTGATCGACCAGTTGCGCCTGCCTGCGACGCTGCTTCCAGAATCGCGTCATAGGTTTCGGATGCGCGAATCGGCTCGAGATCCGCGTCGACTTCCATCAAATCAAAATCGCGGAATCCAGCGCGTACCGACTCCAGCAGCCGTTCCTCTGCGGCTTTGTGTCTGCCCAGTTGGGCCAGCGCGCACGCGTCGTTGTAAAGCATGACCGGATCGCGATCTCCCGAGGCGATGCGTTGCTCGATGAGTTCATGCGCGCGGGCGAAGTCGCGTTCCTCCAGTGCGAGATCGACCGCAGCGCGCGGGGGAGGCGTCGCAGTGCTCTTGGCCTCGCTCTTGGCCTCGCTCTTGGCCTCGCTCTTGGCCTCGCTCTTGGCCTCGCTCTTGGCCTCGCTCTTGGCCTCG
>Ga0172372_10012545_pt1 | contig 10607 bp, 9 predicted proteins | sample LakKiv5m_2_FD_114544 | JGI IMG/M metagenome (GOLD analysis project Ga0172372, IMG submission 114544) | Freshwater microbial communities from Kabuno Bay, South-Kivu, Congo - kab_092012_9.5m | ecosystem: Environmental > Aquatic > Freshwater > Lake | place: Democratic Republic of the Congo... | reverse complement strand
TGCGAGGAAGATATCAAGGACATAAAGTTTTCTCTTATTCTTCGAAACATTAATATGAAGATCCATACCCACGCCACCATTGAATTCCTTGATGCCATCGGTCATCAGGAAGCCATCCTTGAGCAGATCGTGCTCAGGTGAGGTTCCAAAGGTTCCACCATATCTGTTGATGGGGAATACGTTTTCACCTACATTGAGTGGAGTCTGCATTGTGAAGTTAAAATCGATGCCGACTAGGTTAAGTTTAGCTCTAAGAAGAGCGATTGCACCCTTGGGATCAATGTAGTCTCTGGAACTAAATGCGTTTAGGAAAGCATTGATTCTTTCAAACTGCTCTCCATTTTCAATTCTAAAGGCTCCAAAATCTGAAACGGCAGATCTTGTGGTTCTTGTGGGTTCGCCGGGTTGGCCAAGGCCACCAGCGAAATAATCTTCGTTTTCAAAAAGTTTTTGTGTTAGATCTTTAAATTTCATTTCTTGAATTCCTCAAATATTCCCTTTAGATAATTGATCCTCATATTTTGAGGTTCCATATCCTTTACCTTCTTAGTATTTATCATTTGATCAATCATACCTTCAGGGGTTTCTTCGATTTTCTTTCCTTTATTGATCTTAAATTGATATTCGTTCATCGCTACGGTATCATCTGGATTTGAATCACAGCCACATCCTTCGGATGATTCTGATATCTTTCTCCAGCCTCCACCCTTTTTCTTGTAGCACTTTGCAGCCCAAGCATTAGCGTAGGCACTGGGATATACGTCAAATTTTTGCTTTGCTTGAGCTATGCAAGCACTCCACTTTTTCTTATCCTTTGGAGAGTTCTTTTCTAAAAGAACTCCATAGGACAAAGCCTCTTCGGATAATAGTGAAGATACGCTTCTCTTGCTCCAGAATCTACAAGCCCAATATCTGGCCTTCCAAATTGGTCCGGGATTATCGCAATTGTGGCGAGCGCGGAAGTTCTTTCTTCTAGCTGGATTATCTCTCTTGATCTCCATGTTTGGATCGCCAAACTCAACCTTGACAACATTGCCCTTTTCGTTTTTGACATAAACTTTGTACTTCTTAACATCACCCCGCATCGGCTTATTTAGTTTGACTTTCTTTCCTTTGTGCTCTGCTGCTTCTTCAAGAAAGCCCCAATCGTTTTGTTGGAAATATTTGTTTTCTGATTCAAAGAAGACAGCAACTATTTCATCCCCAGAACATTCTTCAAGTGTTTCGGCTCCACGATCTAGACCCATGGACTCAACGATCAACTTAAGACTTCCATCTCGTTCATATGCTACTTCTTGGACTTCTACAGGAGTGGTTGCATTCTTGTAATAAACATCCCCCACATTCAGCTGTCTGGCAAGCTTGCCTACAGAGTGAATTACAACTCCAACTGGTGTTTTCATTTCGACAATTTTCTTGTCCATTTCACAGGGAGGTGTCTTATGTTTTTTATTTCGTTTTGATATATCCATAGATTGGCCGGGGGTATTTACTTTCGTCTTTTTATTTATGTCCATTAAATGGTCTGGAATCACGGTTTGTTCATTCATTTTATTTTTCTTTGCTGCCCCAGTTTCGACGTAGACTGGTTTTCTACCTTTGCCACCCTCTCCCTTTTCATCATAGCCAGCCTTTTTTTGGGCTTTACGCTTTCTTTTGACAAAGGATGAAATACCTTCTTTACCTAATTTGCTGGCCTTTTGCCTTGATAAACAAGCTGAATATGCTTCGCCTTTTTTAGCATCTCCGCATTTACCGACTCTCTTTCCAGATGAGCTGTATCTGTCCCAGCCGGGTTCTGAATTGGCTGATTCATCATGAAACCATTTGCCCAATCCAGAATCCTTATAGACCTCATCAAGTTTATTTTTCATCGGTTGCTTTCTGTTGTAATAGACTGACTTCTATTGAATCCTTAGCTCTTTGAATTGCCTTTTTGCAGGATTCTATATCTATGGTTTCGAATGTCACCCTATTACACCACTGAACCATAATATAGCCTGTAATTTTACCTTTATTCTTAATAGTGATAGCCATATAGGCTTCAACATTATCAGACTCAAGTATTTGCTTGAAGATGCTTGATTTGATTTGTCCAATTTTTCTTATAACTACAATTTCAGAAATTAAGGATTGAATATGTTCAATGAACATGGAAATAAGAACTTCTCTTAATTTTGTGTATTGTGCGCTGACTCCGCTATGAAGTGATTCATGGGTCATTGATAATTTTTTCATTGAAATACCATCAATGAAATATTCACCATTATGAAATTGAACTAATTGAGTTCTTGCTGCGTCACATTGAAGTCTAAGCTCAGTTAAAGCTTCGTGAATATCGCTGTGAGTTTTCCAGTATTCGACATTGTAAGCTTCTTTTCTTTTCTTCTTCCAACGAAAAAAATATACTACTACTCCCACGATAGTAGCACCCAGTGCTGTCCCCAATTCAAGGTAATTATTTGGCATCAGGGTGTTTATATCCAATTGCATCTAGTATCCTTTTAAGATCTTGTCCCGGAGTATTTATTAGATAATTAATGAGCAATTCTTTAGTGCCTTCATCTCCAGCACCGTGCTCTTCGTAAGTCATACCTTTGTATTTTTTGTTATTGCTTCTATTGGTTGACTTGCTTTGAACTCTGAGATTCTTTTCTGAGTTATTCATTGGATTGCCGTCTTTATGATCGACATCCTTGCCATCACCTTTTCTTACTCTTCCCTGACGAGCAAGTTTTCTTCTGGCAGTAACTCTTTTAGCTCTTCTCTTTATTTGCTCTGGCTTTCCGTGATATTCGCGGTACTCTTTTTTGTAATCACGATCACGTTTTTCTTCGGTGATTGATTCTGGAGCATTGTTGTAAGTGTAAGCCAATGCAAGAGCTACTAATGTTTCTGGATCTAGATTCTTCTTTGATTTCTTAAGTTTAACAAACTGCTTTCTATTGATAAGTTTTTGCTCAAGTAATTTGGCAAAGGGTCTATCTGAATTGATAAGAATTTGTTCGGCCACATCCATGTAATGACCGAGTGAATCAAATTCTATTTGTTCCTCGCTACTGCGAACGACAGGAACTACAATCTCTTTTCCATTTACTCTGATAATATTGTTCTTAGAAACAAATTTCTTAAGATCCTTTACCTTGAGCATAGGATTCAAGCAAAGCATTGATTCAAAATCATATGTTTCAAGCATCAATGAAAGAAGGAATCTAATTGGATCTTTCATTATGTCTGCTGTTTTGTAAACAAGAGTTTTCATCAATGACTTTTCATTGACTTCTGGCATTTCTTCTTCAAATAGTTTTCTCTTAAACTTCTTGAATTTGATCTTTGAAAGGCCAGCTAATTCAGTTAGAAGAGCATCGTCAATAGCAAAGATACCATTATCACGAACTATGTGAGTGGCATTTGCTATTGGATTCTGATCTTGTCCCGAAAGATAAGTCCCGATCAGTGCTTTCTTTGCTTCGACATTAACGGGATTTTTCTTTTTATTGATATCTTGAATGAACAAAGGAACTAATTGTTCCATTTGCTGCTTAAATACCTCAAGAGAGGCTTGTGGAATTACCATTCCATTCTCATCAAGAACTTTCTTCTTAGCAACTAGTTCTGTTAGACTCTTCTTTACTCTGTTATTGATGTTTGGATCATTCATCAATGCTTCGTATTGAGTCGAATTGAATAGTGTCTTTCCAAACTGAGATGCAATGGTTTGAAAGCCTTGAGCTAATTCTGGAGTAATCTGCATCTGGCTCAAATCCATTGAGCTAAAGAGATTGAACACCATCATCTTCTGGAGGTCATAATTTTCATCCTTTGGAGTGATGAAAAGTTTATTTTGATTTACTATTGCGTTGATTCTCTTGTCGCTGCTGAATAGTTTTGCTGTTGGTTGGCTACCATCCATATTGAAGACAGCAGTTTCATAGAAGTGATTAAGATTTGTTCCATCCAAAGAATTCATTTTCTCAAGAAGTTTCTTAGCAATTATGAATGCTTCTTTAGTAAATCTAGAGAACTTACCACCCATGAATGTAAGAGTATAATTTAATTCCTGTCCAGAAGCACCAGAAGCAATTCTAGACAACACAATCATCGCACGGACAACTTGCTCACTAAGCGAGATCTTACGACCAGTTTCATCTTCGTCAGTGATGAGAATGCCAAAGTTTTTTAGATTGTCCAAAGATAGTTTGGATAGAGTATCTTTATAGTTTAGTTTGGAACGTAATGGCAAGAAAATACTCATCGCCATCATGTGTTGCTGGGCAATGAACATTGGATCATTTGGATTTACTTGCTGTTGTTGCTCACCACCTTCTTCTTGTGGCTGCTCATCTTGGATTTCTTCTTCTCCTTCAGCCTCAAGAAGATCTCGTTCAGCACGCTTTCTATTCTTATCAAAATCCTTCTTATCCTTATGCAAGGTCATGGACATACGCAATTCTTTTCTGAAGTCATCAAATCCACGGAACATATCTCTTCTTTTTCTGGTTTTACCAGATTTATTTGAAATTTCATTCAATAGATTAAGAATTTGGTCATCGATACTTTCATCCATATAGATCCTCTGGTTTGATGCTATGTCTAATGCTTTAGCCTGACCCCTCTCCCGTGCTTGACGAGCTTGGAGTTCTTTTCTATCGTTAGTTAAATCGATTTGATCACGACGCTCTCTAGCGGCAAGATTTTTTCTTTCTGCGCGCGAGGCTTTCTTATTTTTAAGAATTCGTCTTCTTCTTTTGTATTCTAGGGCTTCACGTTTTCTTCTGGCAGAAATAATTCGTCTTTCTACTCTTGATTGAAGAATTTCATTGCGAAGATATGTACCCTCATCAAGGCTCATGCCTTGGCTACGGGCAAATTTGATAAAAGTAGGTAAATCGAACCAACTGTCGTTCATCAAAGTATTTATAACGACAGTCTATTCCTGTTTTCGAACGAACTTGAACCCCTTATAGGACTTTCTCTTGCCAATGACCAGATCATACATTGCCGATCTATTCAGATCATGTTCTTGGCAATATTGATATAAGTTTTCGATTTCTACTTCTTTACCTTCTTTGATGTAAATAAAACATCGTTTCTTGTCAATTTTAATGACTGGCTCGGGCATTTTGAAGTTTTTGAATTCATCAGAAAGCTCATAAGGAACTGTATTTGATTCTTTTATCCATTTCCAGTGCTTATCCACCTTTACAAAGCATCCTCCATGCTTTCGTGTAAATGACTTTCTATGGGAGTCGGATCTGGCATCTTCATTCATTCTGACCCATAAACGACTATTTCTAATATTCACTTGATCAGTATCACTTATGTTCATTGAACTTTTCCTTGTATTTCTGTATCACATCAAATAGTTTTCCAACATATTTGACTGGCTTATCGATAAATTCTTGAACAGAACCATCCTCACAAGTGATGAGAATGACAATGTTTTCAATTTTTTCATTGAATCGTTCTTGCCATAGAAGAGCGTATGCGGTTGCTTGAAGTTTATAGTTTTCAATGTCTTCTTCGCGCTTTCTATTTGTGCTTCCTTTGAAGTCAATAATGCTCTTCAATCCCTTATATTCAGCCACGCAGTCCACTCGACCAGCAAGGCCAATCTTTTCTCCCCATAAGGGATACTCAAGGGCACGCACATTATCTATAGCGTCTAATTTATCTTGTACTTGCTTGAAAAGCTCATATTGATCTGGCATCAATGAATTCTTATCAATTTGCTCATTAAGCAAATAATTTTCAATCAGTTTATGGAGGTTAGTACCACGCGCACAAACTCTTTGAGATTCTTTCGGATTATCTCTTCTCCACTTTTTGAAGAATTCGTTTTTTTCCCAGCCTACGACTGTAGTTACACTAGGAAACTTTCCACCGGGACAGACATAAACTCGTCTGCCGTTTTCAGTGATTTGTTCTACTTGATCTTCTTGGAGTTTAGGAAGATGAATAAATGATTTGGTGTTAATATATTCAGATAGCATTACATAATTTCAGATACAGTTGTCACATCACGAATTGGACCAATGCCTTGTGTTTTCATTGTAAACATTGATTCGGATTTAGATCTTATGATTCCACCAATCAATTTTGACGCACTTGTAAGTTCATTTTCATAATTTTGATATTCTATTGGTAGTACTTCAGATACTTCAGCCCCAGCCTGTTCTTCTGGCGCACCAGTACCAGCTAATCCTAATGCTCCCAAAACCGCAGTGGTTAATAGTGGTTTGGTTTTAGAAGAATTTTCTATAAACTGTGGGTTGGGGGTTGGAGTAACATCATCCACCGATTTGCTCATAGATCCACTCATGCTCATAGAGCCATCGTCATCAATTGTTCTAATCAATGATGAAGAATCTACATCAATATTTCTCATGACTGGTTTGAGTAAATTGCCCAATCCAGTATATCGAAATTCATTAAGAATCTTACTTCTTTCAAGTCTAAGAGTAAATTCTCTTATACTAAAATCTTCTTTAAGTCCACTTTTTGGCTTTTTATCGTAATTTTTGACTTGTTTATTTCTAGATTCAATAAACTTTTTGATTTGAGTAGTTACGTCTTTATTTGATCTTTCGTCAATTACTCTGAAGTTTTTAGCACCATGAATTACGTCGAGAAGACCTTTTTGTGAAGAAGCGGTTCTTATCTTCGTCCCCGTGGATGTTCTGATTTCGACACGGTATTTTCCTCTTTTGATGACTTCTTCTTTTCTTTTGTCTTTCGGCTTTCCATAATTGTCTTCTTCATATAACTCAATAAAGCGAAACTTCTCTTCAAGAGACATCTTACCAGAGGCTTGTTCAACCTCTGAAAGAATCTCTTGAAGTTCCTGTTCATTATTCTTAATTGCGTCTTCAAAAAGTTTAGTTAGCTTCTTCATATTGGTATTTATAAATGGATTACTTCCATCTAGTACCGCGCATATCGCTAGCACGGTCTAATTTCTTTTTAGCATATTCAGGCATATTTTGTTTCATTCGGCTCATCAGTTCACTCCATCTACCACCAGAAGCCTTATCTGGCGTGAGAGTAGTATCTGCGCTAAGACCGGGGGTAACATCCCTCCAACTCTTAACAACACATTTTGATTTGCCGCAAGACGGGCATTTTTCTTGTGTTGGCTTTTCTCTGTCTGCTATTGAGTGAACTTCCTCAAAATAATGCTCACATTTATTACATTCATATCCGTAATTTGGCATATCAATTCCTTAAAAATTTCTTCCATTCTTGATTGTGATATATGTATTCGCGCAGTCCGAGAATGCTGACGAATGGTGGTTTTGGTTTCTTTTCTAAATTTAGTCCAGAATCTTTAAGTGTTTTGTTTGCTTTCTTTAGATTGCAACAATGGCAAGATGTGACCAAATTTTCCCATGTAGATCCACCACCCCTTGATTTTGGAACAACATGGTCGAGTGTTGCATTCTTATCATCAAGATCTTTCTTGCAATATTGGCAAGTGTATTGATCCCGAAGGAATATGTTTTTTCGTGTAGGAGGAATCCTTCTAAACGGCACACGCACGAATGTTTTTAAGATGATTGTCTTAGGCAATTTAACGACTTGCTCTGAGGTCTTAATCTCATAGAAATCGTTGCTGTAGTTTAAAGCCTTTCCATTGTTAAGCAATTTTACAGCTTTAATCCAATCAACAATGTTGAGTATTTCCTCTGATGCATTTAACAGAAGAACTTTACGAATCATTCGTGAATATTTAGGTTTACTCATTTTTTCATTATAAAGATCTTCACTTTTAAATCAAGATTACTTGCCCAAACCTATTGATGTTAATTGAAGTTCTGTTAGATCTCTATCCGACATCTTGACAGCATCTATTCCTGCAATGCCAGTTTGCATTTGGAACTGTCCGGCAAATGTAGGATCAGCGGCAAGTCTTCTTCTCAACATGTCTGCCTGATATCTTTTATTTGATGGTTCATTCCAATAATTGAACAATTGCTCTTCTTGTGAAGGTGCTCTTGTTCTGCCCTCAGCATATTTCTTTTCTGCTGTTCTTAAGTTTTGAGCTAAAGCAGAACCAACAGATTTTCTGTCGCTTAGATCTGTTACAGTTGGATCTGTTGCTTGCTGTTTAGTGTATTCGAATCCCTTTGCAATAGTATCTGCACCAACATAAGGATCATATTCTGTTCCTTTAAATGTTGACTTGAATTGTTTCTTTCTTGATGCAACTTCTTCTCTTGCGAGTTTGTTGGCAAATCCTCTAGCCAATCTTTCAGGATCTTTTTCAAAAGCTTTCTTTTGTCCTTCGGTAAATCTATCTGAATATTTTCCAGCTAATACATCTTGGAAATATTGTTCCTTATTTATACCAGTTTCAGAATATTCTCTGGCAGCTCTTGCAAAGATATTACCATATGCAGTAACTCTTTTATCATCTGGAACATCAGCTAGGCTAGTGATTCCATATCTTTGTGCTGCTCTTTGTAGTGCTTTTTGTTCAGCACTTTCTCCACCAAAAGATTTAATTTGTTCATAGCGGAAAGATTTAAGTTTTCTTTGTGCGTTTAAAAGATCTTGAAGTGCGTTTGATGATGCAGTATCAGCTGTTGTCTTTTGCTTTAACCAATCAGTTGTGGTAACATCATCACCAATCCCAAATACTCTTTCTCTCGGAGTTAGTTTTCTCGGGAATCTTTTTTTCATCTCTGCATCAATTTCTGCTTCAGTTGGCTCATATTCCAAGGCTTGCTTTGCCTTTGCATATTTTAATTGCCCAAGGAATCCACCAAATATATCAGGATTTTTTCTTGCTAATTCTAGTTGCTCTTCTCTTGATAATTCTCTATCCCCCTGAGTAGCATCATAATCTTGTGCAGAAGTTTTTTTGATATTTCTAGAAGCCGCAGCACCTTTTAATGATTTGGTCAAATCTTTACCAAGACTAGAAAATATATCTGACACATTTGCAATGTCTTGTTTTACATCTCTCTTGGTAGCATCACGGTCAGATGCTTCGGTTGGTTTCATGTAACCATCTGGAGGATATGCATCTGGAGAAACTACTGGAGTATCATAGGATCTATTTGGATACAAAATTCTTTTATCTGAATTAGCTTGTAGATATGCCTGAAGATCATCCAATCCTTCATAGTCTTGTGTTGGAATGTCGGAATCTTCTGGATCTTCGTCATCTTGAGGTGGTCTTGCAATTAGTTCAGGAATAGCTGGAGGTGCTTTTTGTGTGTCAGCCTTTGCTTGCCGAGGTGCGTCGAATTCCGGTCTGTCAAATGTTCCTGCTGGAGCCTTGTCCATGACATTATTTGCGCCCCGCACAAATCTTTCAATCGCCTTTTGAATCAAAGCTTGATACTTGTCATCAGACATCAATTGGGGCATACCAATGTATTCTCCTGCATCAACAAATCCAGATTTGCCAAAATCCTGATACATGGTATCTTCTGGCTCTATAAATCTTGATCCAGTTGGTTCCGAGTCAAGGTTTTTTCTTGCTTTAGCAATAAGTTCTTGAAATTTTTTATTTCGTTCAAGGGCTTGGTTTACTAAACCCCGTTCAAGTTCAATTTCAGCCTGAATACTGTCTTTAAATTTTTGTTTAGAACTTTTATTTTGGCCTAAGCTAGATAGTGGTTGACTGTCTTCGTAAGGATTTCTTAATTCTTGATCAGTTGGAATTTGTCTTGGCATACTTTATGTATATACCAAATAAAGTTTATATATAGTATGATATGATAAATCACACCTACTTAAGAAACAAAATCGCTGATCTCCAAGAACAAATCAACCGTCAAAGAATGATCAATCACAGATTGATGAGTTTGATGGAGGAGGAAATGGTAATTATAGAAATGCCGGATGGTAACAAAAAACGAGTTCCAAAAAGTTCTGTAGAAGAATCTGGTTTGGGTCTTAAAGTAGATGGAAAAGAAATGCCCGGAGCTAAAATTGTTCAGACACCTCCAGAAGACACTGGCGCAGTAAATCCAGATGGGACATCAGCACCCAAGCCACTAGCCCCATCAACTCCGAAGCCATCAGATACCAAAACACCAGCATATCCAAGTGATGATATGGAATCAAGACGAACGCAGCCGGGATATGGAGGAACAAAGGAGCCGGAGAAGCCATCAACCTCAGAAGTACCACAACCAAATGTAGATCCAAGTGGATTAGCAAATCAGGCTGGCCCCGGTTCTGCTGCAATGGCAAATCAACTTGCTCAAGCAGGAGTTGGTGCTGGCGGTGGTCAGCCAAATCAGTCTGGTGGAGTAAATCTAAACTTTGCAAACATGTTCGCAGGACAATTCGCAAAAGGTCCAGTTAATGTTGGAGGTAATCAGCAAGTATCATCTGGTTCAGGTGCTCAGACCATGAATTTCGGTACAATGGCTAGCGGTGGAGCAGTTGTTTCTGGTGGAGGAATTAGTGGAAAAGTAGCTACTGGCCGTGGAAGTATTGATTCAGGAAATACTTCAACCACAACAACAAATACATCAAATGTAAATTCTGGTAACACTAATTCTGGAAATACTACTACTGAAACACGAAATACTAATAGTGGAAATACTACTACTAAAACACGAAATACTAATAGTGGAAATACTACTACT
>Ga0172372_10012542_pt1 | contig 10608 bp, 10 predicted proteins | sample LakKiv5m_2_FD_114544 | JGI IMG/M metagenome (GOLD analysis project Ga0172372, IMG submission 114544) | Freshwater microbial communities from Kabuno Bay, South-Kivu, Congo - kab_092012_9.5m | ecosystem: Environmental > Aquatic > Freshwater > Lake | place: Democratic Republic of the Congo... | reverse complement strand
GGGGTTGATCTGGTGCTCTACTACAAGCACCTGATGGTGCTCGAGGGTAATCAGGAATACGAACTCAATCTCAATCCCACCGATCAGTTGTTGGCGAGCCAGAAGCGTTATGCCGCGAGTCAGCTGGCGCTGTTCAAGGCATGGTATTCAGAATGGTCGGCGGCCGTCGCTCGCCGGTAGCGCGGAGCCAAACATGAAGCCCTTCTCGATTCGCTGTCTTGATCATGCCGTGCTTCGGGTCAGCAATCTCGAGCGCAGTGTCGACTTTTACACGCGTGTGCTTGGCTGCGAAGTGAAGAAGCGTCGTGAAGACCTGGGGCTGGTTCATCTGAGCGCAGGCGTTTCAATGCTTGATCTGGTGGACATCGCTGGCAAGGTGGGTCAGCGTGGCGGCGGACCGGTTGTGCCCGAGGGGCCCAACATGGACCACTTCTGTCTGAGGGTCGATCCGTTTGATACCGCGGCGATCCTCGCCTGGCTCGATCAGGAGAACGTGAAGCGCCTGACCGGCATTGAACAGCGGTTCGGGGCCGAGGGAACCGGCCCCTCGGTATACATCCAGGATCCAGACGGAAACACCGTCGAGCTGAAGGGGCCGGCCACGACGCCCGCCTGAGCGCACTGCCAGCGCCCTGAGCGGGCGCTGCGAGCCCAGGCGTTCAGTTTCGCCGCAGGCTGTTGAACCAGTTGAGCGTATTGGTGTGTCCGGCGAGGTGCCTGGGCTCGCCGTAGAGTGAGGCCATGAAGGTCACACGGTGACTGCCGTTTGCCACGCTCACCTCAGCGGCCTGCGCGCCCCCTGCGGCAATCGCGCGGCGGGCCACTGTTGGATGGATGCCTTCGTCGGCCAGACCGATGTGAAACCGGATGGGCGAGTCATAGTGCCAGTAGGTGGCGGTGTTCCGCGCAATCTGTCGCAGGAACGCGCCTTGGGTGTCGTGGGTGAAGGTATCGAAGAAGCGCGGCACCAGCAGCGTTGAGCCTGTGGGGAAGGGCTTGGCCGGGTCAAATCGCATGTCGTAGGTTTGCCAGAAATTCGCAGCCAGTTCGCGAAAGGGTGGTGCGACCGCGTTTTGCATCAGGCCCTTGAATCCGTAGTTGAGCTCGTAGCTTCCCAGAAGCACGATCATGCAGAGCGAAATCCAGTCGGGTGATTCAGGAAAGCTGGTGGTGCCCTCGGGGATGGGATAGCGCTCTACACCAGCCCAGAAGCGCACGGTTTCCGTGAGTTCATTGAAGGGGCTCGACACGCTGGTGGCGGCCACCGGCACTTTGCGGCGGCGCAACTCCTGCGTGAGCCACTGCGAATTGAGCGCGCCCTGCGACCAGCCATTGACGAAGAGCGGGCCTGCCACGTGGCCCATGGAGCGAAGGGTGACAAGACCTGCCTCGAGGATGCGCAGGCACGTGCTGACTGTGACGTCTTTGACCCCGTAGGCCTCGCCACGGCCGTTTCTGAACGGGCCCTTGCCCACATAGTCGGCTGCGATCACCGCATAGCCCTGACCGGCAAACCGATGCACATTGAACAGGGTCTCGGCTGAGTCGGTTGGGTAGGACATCACATAGGACGGATCGGCGAGCTTGAGCAGGTTCGAAGGCACGCCATCGAAGGTGAGCACGGTGCCGTGCTGCCAGCTCACAACAGGAACGGGCCCGGTCACCCCCACCGGAAGCGCGAGCAGGCCGCTCACCGTGACCGACTCGCCGGTTTCGGGTATGACGAAGGGTGCGACCAGCCGGTGCAGTTCAACGTCGTAGCGGGCGCCAAGCCGCGCGGGGTCGAAGGCGGGAAGCACCGCCGGCACATTGAAATCGGGATAGTTGCGCGCAACCAGCTGATCGAGTCGAGCGGCGCTCACTCGCGTGCTCTGGTCGACCAGCCTGCCCGCTGGAAGCGCAGGTCGCAGGCCGAAAGAGACGGCGGATAGCGCCGCGTCTGCGTAGGTGAGCGCGGGCCATCCAAGGCCTGCTGCAAGTCCACCTGCCGCACTGATCAACGATCGCCGGGTTGGCGAGTGCGGTGCCGTCAATGCCGGGGCGAGCGCTTTCAGCAGCCTGGATTCCAGAGTGGGGGCTGGGGTTGGGAAGTCATTCATGGCCTGGGCTTATTCCTGAGGCGAGGGGGTTGATCAAGCGCATCCCGGGGCCTTAAGAATTTCTGCGGACCCACGTGCGTGGCTTGCTGAACCCGATCTGTTGCCAACCCACTATGCCACAGGCGCTAACTTTCGCGTGGGCGCGCAATCGGCCGCGCGTTGCCGGATGGCGGCATCGGTATCCAGGGGTGGACTCTTCCCCCGCAAGATTCACTGCCAATTATTTTCAGTAGGTCAGCGATGTCGACTTACCCCAGAACACCCGGTAGGCGTAAATGGTGTAGCCGATGATCACTGGCAGCACGATTACGGTGCCAATAAAAATGACCCAGAGTGCCTCGACGGAACTGGACCCCTGCCAGATGGTCAGGCGGTCGACCACCAGCCACGGAAAGAGACTGTAGGCCAGACCGTAGAAGGCCATCAGGGGTACGCCCACCGTGCTCACAAAAGGCACGCCTGTGCCGTATTGATTGTTTGCCATCAGCCGAACTGGTAGCCGGGCAAGGCTGCGATGGACCACACCGAACAGAACCACAGTGGCGAGCGGAATGGGGAACAGCATCAGCACGAAAGGAAAACCAAACCACTTATCGAAGATCCTCTCGCTCACCAGTGGGGATGCAACCGAAATGGCCAGGACGCCCAACGCCGTCATCCAGAGGCCCGCTCGCGCCCACTGCACTGCCTTCAGTTGCAAAGCACCTTCGGTTTTCATGATGAGCCAGGTGGCGCCCTACAGGCGATATGCGCCGATCAGGCACAGGCCGATAAGCGCGCTGAAGGCCATGCTTGCAGGGTCGCTTCGAAAGCCGGTGATGAGCTGTCCCAGCATGTAGCCCTGCGCCCCGGCAGCTGTCAACGAGCCGGCCTGGAAAGCGCGGTCCCAAAGGGGACGATGGTGCGCCCTGGCTTTGACACGGAAATCGAACGCCACGCCGCGCAACGTAAGCCCGACAAGCATCAGCGCCACCGGTAGGTACAGGGCACCCAGGATCACCCCATGCGCTTGCGGAAAAGCCACGAGCAGCACGCCAACCCCCAGCACCAGCCAGGTTTCGTTCGCGTCCCAGAAGGGACCAATGGTGGCGATCATTGCGCTCCGCTCGGCTGCGCTGTCGGAATTGAGCAGGAGCGCCCCCACGCCGAGGTCATAGCCATCGAGAATGACGTAGGCCAGCATGGCCAGGGCCATTACAAGGGCGAATGGCTGAGCGCCTGATCGAGTTCGCGGATTTCGTCGGCATGGGTGGCCTTGGGCAGCATGATGCCGGCCAGTCCCGGCGCGGTCGAGGCCAGCACATCGGCGATGCCATCCTGATCGATTGCATTGATGCGGATGAACGGGTGGATGCCCTGCCCAGTCAAAACCCCGATCGCGTCGCGTGCCTGGCCGCGGGCCGCACGCTTGTGCTCGGGTGGCACCGCATCCTCGAGGTCGAGCACCACCGAGTCGAGCTTGAAACGGCCGACCTTGGCGAGGAAATCAGGCCGGTGTGCCGGCACGAACAGCATCGAACGGATCGGCCACATCGTTGTCATCGCGACATTCCTTGCAGGGTGCGGGCGGGGGCTCGGTCAGCGATCAGGCCATGAAACGTCCAGCCCGATACGGTGCGGGATCGATCCGTGCCTGTCGTCCGGCAATCAGGTCGGCGATCAATCCCGCACTTGCTGGCGCGCTCGCGAGCCCGACATGCCCATGACCGAATGCGCAGAATACCTGCCCGCATCCGCCCGCCGGTCCGAGCACCGGCAGCCCATCCGGGGTCGATGGCCGGTGACCGAGCCAGCGTGCCGTGGCCGCGCTTGACGACGGCACCGGGAGCGCAGGAAACATCCGCTGCGCGTGGCGCAGCAGTATGTCAGCGCGTCGCCAGTTGGCGTCGGCCGAGCGGCTGGCGAGCTCGACCTGTCCCGAGATCCGCAGGCCGGCACGGGTCAGCGTGACCGCCATTTTGCCGTCAGCGGGCATCAGCGGCGTGCGCATCGCAAGGCCAGGCGCGGGCAGCACCACATGGTAGCCGCGCTCGCTCTCGAGCGGGATCCGGCTGCCAGCCGCCTGCGCCAGTGCGCCTGAATCGATGCCTGCGCTGATCACGGCAAACTCGGCCTCGACCGGTCCAGCCGTGGTTCGCACGGCGCGCAGGCGACCCGACTCGATGATCAGCCCGCCGGCGCCTGCCTGGACCCGCTGCGCACCGCGTGCGATGGCGAGCGCAACCAGCGCTGCGACATAGGCGCCCGGGTCGCGGCAGTGACCGCCGGCCGACACCTCGATGCCGAACTCGTAAGAGGGGGAGAGCCCCGGCGTATGGGCCTGCAACTCTGCTCCGTCCAGCTCGCGCCAGCGCACATGTTGCTTGCGCCTGAGCTGCCAGGCGAACGCCTCGGCCTCGAAGGTCGCGCGCGATGGGTAGGCATAGGTGAGACCTGCCTGCACGACCAGATCGCTCACGCCAGCCGCCTGAGCGAGCGCGGCGTGACGGGCCGGTGCCTGATCCAGCAGCGCATGCAGCGCGCGGGCGGTCGCCTTGACGCGTTCGACCCGGTGTCCAGCGGCGACGAATCGGAGCAGCCAGGGCGCGAGTCTCGGCAGGGCCCAGGGGCGGATCACCAGCGGGCCGTCGGGATCGAGCAGGTAACGAGGCACGCTTTTCCAGAGTCCTGGTAGTGACATCGGCACCACTGATGCGGTGCTCAGCCAGGCGCCGTTACCGTAGCTGGCGGCCTGCGGCCCACCCGGCTCGCCAGGCTCGATCATCGTGACCTGATGACCATCGTCGAGCAGGGCAAGCGCGCAGCAGGCACCGACCACGCCAGTCCCGATGATGACGACCGTGCTCATCGTCGGCGGCTCAGGCCAGCACTTGCCGGGTGATCGACGCGAGTGCGGCGCGATCGATCCCGATGCCGAGACCCGGACCTTCCGGCAGATGGGACTGCCCGTCGTCGAGCCGGATCGGCGCGGTCAGGATGTCGACCCCCATCACATTGTTGGCCGTGTAGAACTCGGCGCCCAGGCAGATGTTGGGAGTCGCGCAGACCGTATGGATGCCTGCCGCGATGGCGATCCCGCCCTCGTACATCGTGCCGCCGTAAGCCGCGATGCCGGCTGCTTCGGTGATCGCGGCGATTTCCTGCGCGCGGCGCATGCTGCCGCACTTCATCAGCTTGATGCTGACGCAGTCGGCAAAACGCGCTCGCACCAGCTCGACCGCTTCGGCCGGCGTGAACACGCTCTCGTCGGCGAGCAGCGGCGTGTCGAGCGCGCGCGCGATCTCGGCCATCACATCGCGACGGTCGCGCGGCACTGGCTGCTCGATGAAGCCGGGGTCGAAGGCCTCGATGTCACGCAGCTTGGGCAATGCATCCCAGGGATCGAGCCCCTGGTTGTAGTCGATCCGAAGGATCGCGTCGGCGGGCAGCACGCCCCGCAACCCCTCCAGCCGACGTAGGTCCTCTGCGTGGCTCGCGAAGCCGGTCTTGACCTTGAACAGTCGCACCCCGCGGGCGATCTGCTCGCGGGCAAAGTCGAGATCCTCGGCGAAATCGGGATTGGCGATCGACACGCTGAGCGGGATGGTCGGCCGGAACACGCCCCCGAGCAGGTCGACGACCCGCAGGCCGCAGCGCTTGCCGATCAGATCCATCACGGCCATCTCGATCGCCGCCTTGGCCTCCGGATGGCCGACCAGCGCCCGGTCGGCTGCTCGCATCAGTCGTGGCAGATCGCGCGGCTCGGCTCCCTCGAAGAGCGGCCGCAGATAGACATGCAGGGCCTGAGCGCAGCCTTCGGCCGTGCCTGAGAACACTGACCACGGTGCGGCTTCGCCCCAGCCGGTGAGGCCGTCGCGGGTCCGCAGTTCGACGATCACGCCGGGCATGCTGCGCTCGACATCGCCAACACCGTGCCGGCGTTTCATCCTCAGGGGCCAGTCGACCAGATGCAGCGCCATCGAAACGATCGGGTCGGAGTCCATCATGCTCATGCAAGCGCTCTCCATGGAACAGGTTCGAGGGGGCTGGGCCAGTGCGCGGCTGCGGGCCTCAACGCCCCGGGGTTGTACGCAGTGTCCTCGCCCATAGCGCGGCGCCGATTGCGATCACGCCAGCAATCCGCAGCCAGAGGGGGTGATCATGCAGCAGCAACAGGATCAGCGCGAGCGGTGCGACGGTGAACCGCAGTCCTCTCGGCATCGGCTGCCTGAAGTGGCCGGACAGTGCGGCTGCCACGAGGGTGAGGCCACCGAGATAGAGGATCAGATGGCCGACGATCGACAGGATCGGCCCCTGCATCAGCAGCGCCGTGGTGAACAGGTAGGAAAAACCCACCAGGAAACCCGCGAGCCCCAGACGGAAGGCCGCGATCCCCGCCCGGATCGGATCGGTCCTTGCGATCGAGGCAGCGGCATAGGAGGCCACCGAGACCGGTGGCGTGGCGTCGGCGAGGATCGCGAAATAGAACACGAACATGTGGGCGGCGAGTGTCGGCACGCCCAGTTTCATGAGGATCGGCGCGCCGATCGCTGCGCCGATGATGTAGGCGGCCGTGGTCGGCACGCCCATGCCCAGCACCAGCGTCACGAGCATCAGCAGCACGCCCGCGATCAGCACGCTGTCGCCAGCGAGCGCCGTGACCAGCGACGAGAACGAGATCACGGCGCCGGTCACGGTCAGGCAGGCGACAAAAACCCCCGCGCCGGCGCAGGCGAGCGCGACCACGGTCATGTTGCGGCCCGCGTTGATCAGGATCGCGAGCAGTTCGCGCCAGCCGATCCGGGTGTGAGTGCGCAACCAGGATACCGGCAGCATCGACACCGTGGCCCAGAAGGCGGCGGCGTAGGGCGAGCGCCCGGCGAAGAGCAGCCCCACCAGGACCAGGACTGGAATCAGCAGGTGCAGGTCACGACGGATCTCGGCCCAGGACGGCAACTCGTCCTCGCGGCAGCCGGCCAGTCCGAGTCGGCGCGCCTCGAAATGCACCGAGACCAGGATCATGAAGAAATAACAGACCGCTCCGAGCAGCGCCGCGACTGCGATCTGCGAGTAAGGAATGTTGGTGATCTCGGCCATCACGAAGGCGCCGGCCCCCATGACCGGCGGCATGATCTGGCCACCGACCGACGAGGCTGCCTCCACGCCCGCCGCGAAGGGGCGACGGTAGCCCAGCTTGATCATTGCCGGGATCGTGAAGGAGCCGGTGGCGAACACATTGGCGACCGAGGAGCCGCTGATCGTACCGAAGAGCGATGAACTGATGACCTCGACCTTGGCCGCGCCACCCGCATAGCGACCAGCTGCGCGCATGCCGAGGTTGTGAAACAGCCGGCCGATGCCGCTGCCCTCGACGAAGGCGCCGAAGATCACGAAGGTCGCGACCATGGTCGCAGAGATCCCGGTAATCGAGCCGAAGGTACCCATGCCATTGAGCAGGTACATGGTCTCGACGATCTCAGGGAAGGGCATGTGCCGGTAGTGCAGGGCGCCCGGCATCCACTCGGTGACGAACAGATAGCCGATACCCAGCCCGAGGAGCACGGCCAGTGCCGGCGTCACTGCGCGGCGCAGAGCCTCGAGGAGCAGCACCGCGAGGGTGACGCCCAGCGCGAGTTGCAGCGGGCTCAGCGGGTCGACATTCTCCATCCGCATGTTGATGTCGAACGCGTACAGATAGGAATAGAGGGGCGGCGCTGCCGCAATCAGCGCAAGCAGCCAGTCGGGCACGGACGGACGGTCGGCCGGCGATCGACCGGGCCGTGCCGGAAAAATCAGGAAGGCAAGTGGCAGCAGCAGCAGCAGATGGATCGAACGCTGCTCACGGGGCTCGAGGAAACCGAATCCCGCCCCGTGGAAGTGAAAGAGTGCCGCCGCCACCGCCAGGGCTCCTGCCGCCCAGGCGGCAGGCCCTGTCAGTGGGCGCATCGATCAGCCCTGGACCCAGCCCCGCTCGCGGTAGTAGCGCAGCGCTCCGGGGTGTACCGGGATCGGCCGCACCTGGACCGCGGTCTTGCAGTCGAAATCCTGAAGACTCGCATGCACCTTGGGCAGATCGGGCTGGCTCTCGCAGAGTGCTTTGGTGACCCGGTAGATCACATCCTCGGACACATCGCTGGAGGTGATCAGCGTGGTTGCCATCGACATCACGGTCACATCACCGCTCTGATACTTCGGATAGGTGCTGGCCGGAATCTTGCCGGTGCCCATGCCGTACTTGCTGTAGATGAAATCGGTCAGCTTCTTGGGGAACTCGAGCAGCCTCGCGTCACGGCCGGTGCTCATGTCGACCACCGAGGCGCCCGGCAGGCCCTGCGCAAAGAACACATAGTCGATCTGGCGATCCTTGAACGCGCTCGCGAGCTCCGAGTAGTCGGCCTGGATGATCCGGTAGCCGCGGCTGCGCAGGGTCTGATAGGTCTGACCGTAGTGCTCCATGACCCAGCGGAAGGCGATCTCGTCCGTCGCGCCGGCCTTGACCACGCCGATCCTGACATCTTTCGAGGTCAGGATCTGGTCGAACTCGAGCTTCTGGTCGGCTGCGCGGATCATGTGATAGGGCGTGTCGCCCAGGCTCTGACCGATCATCATCAGCTTCGGGTGAGGCTTGCCCTCGTAGGTGCCCGTGCCGTCGAGCGCCATCTTCGCGAAGATGTCGATGCTCATGCCGAGCTGACTCTGGCCGTTCTGCACCTTGCTGGGATTGGCCGCGCCGCCGCCCGGCACCGCCTTGACGGTCATCCCGGTCTTCTGCTCGATCATTTTCGAGGTGCCTGTGACGATCGTGTACCAGCCGCCGCCCAGCTGACCGGCGGTCCATTCGATGGTCTGCGCGCCTGCGCTGCCGATCGCTGCACTGAGCGCGAGCGTGGCGGCGATTCGAGTCGTGGTTGACATCCTGCCTCCTGAGGGTTTTGCTGGGGATTAAACCGGAATTACAACCCGTCGCACTCTAACCGAGCCTCGCGGCCGAGAAAAGCCTTTGCCGCTGGCCGTTCCTCAGGCGTGTGGTGGCGAGTCGATCAGGTCCAGGCCCGGGCGCGGCAGGCCTCCAGGCCGACAAGGCGCCGCGCCTTGCGCGAGTCGCGAGCGGCTGCGTAAGATCGGCGCTCCCACTGGAGCCTGTCTGCCATGTCCGAGACCTTGCCCCCGACCGATGCATCCGCACTTGCTCGCGAACCTGCTGGCAAACCCGCACCGGCTACCGCCCGCGTGATCGTGATCACTGGTGCGGCTTCGGGTATCGGCGCCGCCAGCGCACGAGCGCTCGCCGTGCCAGGGGTCAGCCTGATGCTGCACACGCGGTCCAATCTTGACGGGCTCGCAGCGGTGGTCCATGCCTGCCGGGACCGGGGGGCCGTGGCCGAGTCCCTGTGCTCTGACCTGACCGAACCCGGGTCCGGGGAGCAGTTGATCGATCGGGTTCTGGGGCGATTCGGCAGGCTCGATCAGATCGTCAGCAATGCGGGCCATGCCAACCGAGCGGCGATCGGCGCCGCGTCGCGCGCCGATCTGGACCATGGGCTTGCTGCGATGGCGGGCGCGTTTTTCGAGATGCTGGCGCGTGCTCGCGAGCCGCTCGCTGCCTCAACTTGTGGCGCGGTGGTCGCGGTCAGCTCCTTCGTAGCCCATCGTTACCGGGTTGGAGAAAACTTCCCGACCTCTGCAGCGGCCAAGGCGGCGCTCGAGGCCTTGGCCCGGGCGGCGGCGATCCAGTTCGCGCCCTCGGGCATCACCGTCAACTGTGTCGCGCCGGGCTATACCCGCAAGGACAAGGCGGCTGCGAGCGCCACCGCTCAAGAGGCCTGGGACAAGGCGGCCCGCGACACCCCGCTCGGGCGTCTCGCGATGCCCGCCGATGTCGCTGAACTGATTGTCTTCCTGCTCGGTCCGGGCGCGCGCTACATCACCGGCCAGGTGATCCATGTCGACGGCGGGCTCACGCTCGGCTGAACCGGCTCAGCTCGACCAACGACTCAGCTAAAAGGGACATCCAGGCTTCTCCTCATCGGCTACGCTTATCTCTGGAACTGGGTGTAGCTATCCTCGACAGGTTCGTCATGCCAGGTCGTATCTGATAACCGAGGCTCGGCCGACTCCAGAATCAAGAGACTCAGGACACGCTCGCGATCACGATAGGTGTGCTTGAACTCGCGCAGTTTCATGTTCGGCGCTTCATTCGGGCACCACAGCGTCGCCGGCATCTCGATGCCTTGCCATTCCTGCTCGATGTCAGTGGCCGAGGCCACTGTGCCAGGCGGAGGCTCGATCGGGGCCGAGCGGATGGCCTGCGCAAAAAGATCGCCGGGCATCAGGAGGTTGCTGGCGAACACGTTGGCCTCGCGCTCCATCTGGGCCAGTGCATCCGAGGCAGAGAACACCGAGTTCGACGCGCGTCCGCCTCCAACCACTGCACCAGCCTGTCCCGGTACGGCGCCAGCACCGTCACCGACTCCTGCCGCTGGTACTTTGGCACCGAACCTTCGGCAGCCTTCAGCTAACTCTTGACCGT
>Ga0172372_10012540_pt1 | contig 10610 bp, 9 predicted proteins | sample LakKiv5m_2_FD_114544 | JGI IMG/M metagenome (GOLD analysis project Ga0172372, IMG submission 114544) | Freshwater microbial communities from Kabuno Bay, South-Kivu, Congo - kab_092012_9.5m | ecosystem: Environmental > Aquatic > Freshwater > Lake | place: Democratic Republic of the Congo... | reverse complement strand
CGGAACACGAAGGTCTTGTCGACCATCACTTCCTTGCCGTCGGGGCCGGTGATGTACACGTTGCCCATCGTGATCGCGATGTCGCCGTGGATCTGGATGCCGTTCTCCGACGCGTTGTTGTCGTATCGCGCCTTGGTCCAGCCCTTGAGCGCGAAGCCCGTGTCCTCGGGGAACGCCGGGTTGCCGCCGACGAAGTAGGCCAGCGCGCCCTCGCGCGTCGGGCGGAACGTGCGCGGCCCGTACGCGAGCGTGGGCTTGAAGAACACCTTGCCGTCGGCGTAGTCGTAGAGGTCGTCGATCATCTTCGCGGCGACCGCCGTGGCGTCGCCGCCGCGCGCGTGCGTCTGTGCGACGCTCACCAGGCCGTCGCACCACGCTTGCTGCGCCGCGTTGACCTGCTGCTCGGTGATGGGCGCGCGCAACTCGGCGCCGGCCACGGTGGTGGTCTTGGTGTTGCCGATCGAGACGCAGGCCCCGACCGGGAGCGCAAGGGCCGCGAGCGCGATGCGGATCGAAGTCGAAGCACCGGTGCGGAGGCGGGTCATCCCGCGAATGTACTCCGCTTTCATGGCCGCGTCGCGCTAGTCTGCGCGGCATGATCCAGCCCGCCGCTTCGTTCCTCGCCGTCCTCGGTGCGTTCGCCTCCCTCGGCGCCGCGATCCCCGCGGCCGTGGCGCAGGCGCCGGCCGCACCCTCGGCGCCCGCGGCTCCCGCGGCGCAGGCCGCGCCCGCGTGGCCCTCCGACGACAAGGCGCTCGCCGCGCTCGGCACCGCGCTCGTTACGCAATGGATGGCCGCGATCGCGGCCGGCGACGTCGCCGCGGTCGACCGCATGATGCAGCCCGGATTCCAGCGCGTCGGGTTCGACGGCGCGGTCGGGCATGCCGCGCAGCTCGAGGCCGTGAAGGCGATGGGCGCGAAGGACCCGAAGGTCACCGACGTGGTCGCCACCCGCGCGGGCGATGCGCTGGTGGTGACGTGCCAGGTGTCCGTCACGCAGTCGCTCGGCGGCGTGCAGCTCGACGCCGCGCCCGCGTGCAGGCTCGGCGTGTGGCAGCCCGTGCCCGGCGGGTGGAAGCTCGCGGCGTGGGCCTCGCTCCACATGCCTGCGGCGCGCCCCGCGCCCGGCGCGCCTCGCGTCCCCGCCGACGAGGCCGCCTCGAAGGACGGCGCCGCGATGGTCAAGCGGTTCCTCGATGCGCAGCGCGCGAAGGACCTCGCGCCCTTCGACGCGATGATCGCCGAGGGCATGCAGGTCGTGAACTTCAAGGGCCAGAAGGTGAAAGCCGACATCGTGAAGGGCGCGTCGCACGCGACCACCACCGAGCCCGTGATCGCCGACGCGCGCGCCACGGCATGCGGCGGGCTCACGGTGGTCACTTGCACGCTCACCATGGGGCAGAAGATCGGCTGGACGACCCTGCCGGCCGATCCCGCGCCCTTCCTCTGCGTGTTTCAGGGGACGGGAGACGGCGCGAAGGTGGTCGCCTTGGCGAATACGAACAAGCCGAAGTGAGCGCGGGGAGCGACCGCGCCCCGCGGATCACGTCACCAGCACCATCTCGCCCACGAGCCCCGGCCCGAACGCGAGTCCAACCCATGGGCTTGGCGCGCCCGCGTCGGCCAGCCGCTTCAGGATGAAGGGCAGGGTGGCGCTCGACATGTTGCCGTGTTCGCGCAGCACCGCGCGGCTCGCCTCGAGCGCCCCGGCCGAAAGCCCGAGCGACTCCCCCACCGCGTCGAGCACGCGCGGACCGCCGGGGTGCACGGCCCATCCGCCCACCGAGTCGCGCCGCAGCCCGTGCTTGGCGAGCGCACCGTCGACCCATGGCCCCACCGTGCGCCGCAGGACGTCGGGCACCCCCGCGCCGAGCGTCATGCTGAACCCGTGGTCGCCGACGGTCCACGCCATCTCGTGCGCGGTGCCAGGAATCAGTGCCGAATGCGTGCCAGCGATCCGCGGTCCTTCGCCCTCGGCCACCACCATCGCGGCCGCGCCGTCGGCGAACAGCGTGTTCGCCACCAGGTGGTCGAGCCGCGTCGAGCGATGGAAGTGCGCCGTCGAGACCTCCGCGCAGCACACCAGCGCCGCGGCGCCCGGCTGCGAGCGCACGGCGTCGCGCGCGACGGACAGCGCGTTCACCGCCGCGTGGCACCCCATGAACCCGACGTTCACGCGCCGGACATCCGACGGAAGCCCCAGCGACTCGATGAGGTGCGCGTCCACCCCCGGTGACTCGAACCCCGTGCACGACGCCGTGATCACGTGCGTGACCTCGCCGGGCGCCATGCCGGATGCGCCCAGCGCACGCCGCGCCGCGCGCTCGGCCATCGCGCGCGCCGACCGGCCCCACAGCGCCATGCGCGCCGCCGTCCCCGGGTCGGGGTCCGCGTGCGTGCGGTAGAAGGCGTCCGGTCCCTCCGTGGTCGCCGAGCACCCGCGCGCGTCGATCCCGCTTCGCTCCGCGAGCCGCGCCATCACCTTGCGGTCGACCTCGGGCGGGATCATCTGATCCGCGGCGGCAAGCCACCGGTCACGGCCGAGCGAGTCGTCCGGCACGGCGGTTTCGATCGATCGAAGCGCAGGGTCGTTCATGCGGTCCTCGCCGTGGGTTTCCCGATGCGACGCGCGAACGCGTCGAGGAAGGACGGCGCCAGCGCGAACGCCCGAAGCGCCGCGCCCGTGAGCGCCGGGCTGCGAAGCGCAAGCGCGATCGCGCGGCAGCGGACCCGGTCCCGCGACGCGAGCGCATGCAGCGCGCGCGGCCACTCGTCGGTCCGTGCCGAGCCTTGCGCCACGCGCGCGGCGAGCGCGCCGGCCGCGCGTCCCGCGTTCATCGCCCAGCCCATGCCCTCGCCCGTGAACGGCTCGACGTACCCCGACGCATCGCCGACCACCATCAGCCCCGGCCCGTCGACGCGTGCGCGCCGGCGCGTCAGCGCGGGCGTCCCGCGCCACGCGGCGTCGCGGATCGCGTCCACCCGCAGCACGTGGTCCGCAAGCCACGCCTCGGCGCAGGCCGCCGGGCCACCGAGCCGCCGGACCATCATCGGGTCCGCCGCGGCGGCGGCGTCGATGCGGCCGTCAGGCAGCCGCACCAGCCCGACGTACCCGCCTCGCACGACCTTCATCACGATGCACCTGGGCGCGCATCGCACGGCATCGCCGGGAAGCACGGCCCCGAATCCCATGCGGCTTCTGCGCGCGATGCGCCAGCCCGGCGCCGCGTCCGGCGCGCCCGCCGGCCCGGTCCCGTGCGCGCCGAGCGCCGAGCCGCCGAGCCCGTCGGCCACCACCACCACGCGCGCACGCAGCGTGCGCATCGAACCGTCCGCGCGGTCCGTCGCGGTGACCACGCCCGGCGCCGTCACGGTCGCGCTCGTCCCCGTCCATGCGACCGCGCCGCGCGCCTGCGCGTGCCGGAGCAGCCGGTCGTCGAGCGCATCGCGCCCGATGGCCACGCCGCGGTCCCCCGCGATCCGCGCGACCGCGCCGGAGGCCACCACCGTCACCTCGCGGAGCTCCACCGCGTCGTGCAGCGCGTCGTCCGCGCCGAGCGCACGGAGCGCCGCGACCCCGGCGGGGGAGAGGCAGCAGCCGCACACCTTGGTGCGGGGGAACGTCGCGCGTTCGATGATCGCCGTCCGCGCGCCGGACGTGATCGCCGCGAGTGCGGTGCACGTTCCCGCCGGCCCGGCGCCGATCACGAGGACGTCGAAGCGGTCGTCGGTCATGCACGCCCCCATTCGAGCACCCACCGGAACGGGATGCGCGTTTGCACGCACGCGCCCGGCATGCCCGCGTCGCGGGCCATCGCCAGCGCCTCGTGCGGCGCGTGCGCGGCGCGGACGCTCGCGGTCGCGTCGAAGTGGACCACCGGCGAACGCGAGAGCGCGTGCGCGCCGAGCCACGCCAGCGCCAGGCCGCCGCGCGAACGGTCGAGGTCCGCGATCGCCACCGCGTCGCCCGCGCGGGCCATCGCGGCCATCGCCCGCACGGCGCCGTCGCGGTCGAGGTGATGCATGAACAGCGAGCACGTCACGAGGTCGGCGTGCCCGGGCAGCGCCTCGTGCAGCACGTCGCATCGGTGGGCCTCGGCCTCGACGCCCGCGGCGCGTGCCCGCGCCATGGCGGCGTCGAGCGCGGTCGCGCTGCCGTCGCACAGCACCAGCGTGACCGGCGTGCCGCGCCGCGCCGCCATCTTCGCGAGGCGCACGGGCCCGTCCGCCGAACCGGTCGCCACGTCCATCACCCGGGCGCGACGCCCGGCGGCGCGCGCGGCCGCGGCCGCACGGCGCACGGCGGGCCAGAGGAGACGGTGGCTCGCGGACCACGCATTGAGGCGCGCGAGCCCGCGGAGCGCGAGCGCGTGCGCCGCCGGGTCGATGGCGGGATCGTCCATCCGCTCGGGAACGCGCACGCGCCGCATGCGGGGCAGGAGGGCCATCCGCTACCTCCGCCGCCTGCGCGGGCGTTCCGTGGCCGCGCCCGCGGCGATCGCGCGCACCTGCGCACGGTAGGCCTCGGGCACGTCGGTGCGCCCGGAAACGGCGCGTTCGAAGGCGGCGAGCATGCGGTCCGCCGCGGCGCGGTCGGGCGCCGCGGCGAACGCGGGCTCGATCACCGCCAGGCAGAACGGGGTGCGCCGCACGCCGGCGTCCAGGAACGCCTCGCACGCGCCCGCGCGCGCGTCGGCCGCCACGCCGTCGTCCCACGCGCGCCGCATCACCAGCGTCTCGAGGTACGGCATCACGCCCGCGTTCACGCCCCACGCCACGCTCTGGTGGAACACCATCGGCCGCCGGCCGCCGCGGTCGTCGTAGTTCCAGCCCGCATGCACGGTGGTCACCTCGTCGCCGCCCGAGGCGTACTGCTCGCCCTCGCAGCCGAACGCGCCCGTCCTCGGGTCATGGGTCATCCTGACGAGCGCGCAGTGCCCGGGCTGCCCGGCGGTCGACGCGGGCACACCGAGGATGCGCCACGTGCGCGCGCCGATGTTCCCCATGGTCCCGCAGACGCCGCCGTCCTTCCACATCATCTGCACGCTGCCGTACTGGAACGGGAAGGGCGCAAGCCGGCGCGCGCTCTGCATGTCGAACTGCTGCGCGATGTCGCCGATGTACTCACCGTAGGTGCGCGCCTCGCCCGTGGCGACGAACGTCCGCCAGAGGTCCTCGCGCTCGCGCAGCGGCTGGTCGTCGCCTGCCAGCATCATCAGCACGGGCCAAGGCGCGTTCAGCGGGAAGCGCGGCCACTTCCGCGCGGCCCGTTCCCCGTCGGTGAACGGCCATGCGTCGTTGCGGATGAACCACGCCATCGACTCGGAGGCGGTGGGCGCGGGGTCGCGCGCCGCGGGCAGCCGTCCGGTGCGCTCGTACGCGGTGCGGAACAGGTCGTGCGCGGCGGCGATGCGCTCTCGCAGCGCACCGTCCTGGATCGCCGCGGTCGAACCCCACGCGACGGCGCCGTCGCCGCAGTCGACCGTGACCTCCGGGTGGCCGTGCCCGGCCATCCACGCGTTGAACTCGCGCTGCAGCGCGGCCGAGGCGATCACGTCCGCGGCGCGTCGCGGCGGGTCGGTTGCCTCCAGGAACGCGGCGATCACGCAGTCGCGGTCCTTCGCACGCGCCGGGTCCTTCACGTCGACGCGCGTGCGCGGGTCCCCGGGAATCCGGAGTCGAAGCGGGGCGCGCGGCGACACGTCGGGCAGCGCCGAGGCGGGCGACGCACCGTCGGCGTCGTTCCACTTCGTCCCCTGCGCGCCGCGCGCCGCGTACGAGTCCTGCATCGCGAGCGCCAGCGCCAGCTGCGTGTGCGTGCGTCGCACGGCGTCCTGCCCCAGGTCGATCTCGAGCGAGCGGAGCCCCAGCAGCACGGGCAGCGGGTCGGCCCGGCAGCCGTAGACCGACGCGCGCAGCGCCGGGTCACCGTCGATCCATGCCACGAAGTCCGCGGGAAGCTCGGCCTTCCGTTCCGCGCACGCCGCGAGGGTCCGCGCGCGCGCGGTCGCCACGTGCCGCTCGATGCGGTCGCCCCAGCCGTCGGCGCGCGCGTGCGCCGCCGCGACCGCCTGCGCCAGCACCGCCGCGACCACGCACGTCTGCATGAATCCCATGCGCGCGATCGTATCGGCAGGCCACTACGATTCCGCGATGCCCTCGCGCCATGCCATCGTTCCCGCCGACTTCGACCCGGACGCCGCCGCCACGGGCGACGGCCTCTTCGGCCTCGACACCCGTCCGGAGGACGCGCGGCTGGTCGTCATCCCGGTGCCGTTCGACGCCACCACCAGCTACCGCGCCGGCACCGCGCGCGGGCCGCAGCACGTGCTCGAGGCGAGCGCGCAGGTCGACCTCGAGGACATCCAGTACGGGCCCATCTGGAAGGCCGGCATCGCGATGCTCCCCATCCCGAGGGACATCGCGGCGCTTTCCAGGCGTGCGCGTGCCGCCGCGGAGCCCGTGATCGCGGCCGGCGGCGCGAAGCCCGGCAACGCGTCCCACGCGAAGGCCGTCGCCGCGGTGAACGCCGCCAGCGAGCGCGTGCACGGGTACGTCGCGCGCGAGGCCGAGCGCATCCTCGACCGCGGTGCGATCCCCGCCGTGCTCGGCGGCGACCACGCGAGCCCGTTCGGCCTCATCGCCGAGCTCTCGATGCGCCATCCGGGCATGGGCATCCTCCAGGTCGACGCGCACGCGGACCTGCGCGACTCGTTCGAGGGGTTCGCATGGAGCCATGCGAGCATCTTCCACAACGTGATGACCACGCTGCCGGGCGTGAAGCGCCTGGTGCAGGTGGGGATCCGCGACGTCGGCGCGCGCGAGGTCGCGTTCGCCGAGCGCTCCAAGGGCCGCGTGAGGACCTTCTACGACCAGCGCCTGCGCGACCGCCAGTTCGGCGGCGCCACGTGGACCAAGGTGTGCAAGGACGTCATCGCCGCGCTCCCGCGCGACGTCTACGTCTCGTTCGACATCGACGGGTTCACCGCGGACCTGTGCCCGCACACCGGCACGCCGGTGCCCGGCGGCCTCACGTTCCCCGAGACGTGCCACCTGCTCGAGCTGCTCGCCGCGAGCGGCCGCCGCGTGGTCGGGTTCGACCTCTGCGAGGTCGCGCCCGGCGCGCCCGGCGACGAGTGGAACGGCTGCGTCGGCGCGCGCACGCTCTACAAGCTCGCCGGCTGCGCGCTGCGCAGCCGCAGGATCATCTGAACGCGGCCCGCCTCACTTCACGTCGAACCGGTCGAGCTCCATCACCTTCCGCCAGGCGTGCGCGAAGTCGTGCACGAACTTCTCCTTCGCGTCGTCGCTCGCCCACACCTCGGCCAGCGCGCGCAGCTCGGAGTTCGAGCCGAACGCGAGGTCGGCGCGGCTCGCCGTCCACTTGACGGCGCCGGACTTCCGGCAGCGGCCCTCGAAGCCCTCCTCGCGCGGGCACACCGGCTTCCACGCCGTGCCCATGTCGAGCAGGTTCACGAAGAAGTCCGTGGTCAGCGCGCCGGGGCGCGCGGTGAGCACGCCCGTCGACGAGCCGTCCCACGTGGCGCCCATCGCGCGCATGCCGCCCACCAGCACGGTGAGCTCGGGCGCGGTGAGGCCGAGCAAGGCGGCCTTGTCGACCAGCAGCTGCTCGCCGCGCTTGGCCTGGCCCGCGGACAAGTAGTTGCGGAAGCCGTCGGCCTTCGGCTCGAGCACCGCGAACGACGCGGCGTCGGTCTGCTCGCTCGTGGCGTCGGTGCGCACCGGCGTGAACGGCACGGTGACCGCCACGCCCGCGAGCTTCGCCGCATGCTCCACCGCCGCGCACCCGGCGATCACGATCAGGTCGGCGAGCGACACCTGCTTCCTGCCGCCCGGCTGCGCCGCGTTGAACTCGCGCTGCACGCCCTCGAGCGCCGCGAGCACCTTTCCAAGCTCGGCCGGGTGGTTCGCCGCCCAGTCCTTCTGCGGCGCCAGGCGCACGCGCGCGCCGTTGGCGCCGCCGCGCTTGTCGGTCGAGCGGAAGGTGGACGCCGACGCCCACGCCGCGCGCACGAACGCCGTGAGCGGCAGGCCGGTCGCGAGCGCCTTCGCCTTGAGCGCGGCCACGTCCTGCGCGTTCACGAGTTCATGTGCCACGGCGGGCACCGGATCCTGCCAGATCAGCCGCTCCTTCGGCACCAGCGGCCCGACGTAGCGGGACACCGGTCCCATGTCGCGGTGCGTCAGCTTGAACCACGCGCGCGCGAACGCATCCGCGAACGCCGCCGGGTCGTTCAGGAACTTCCGCGAGATCCGCTCGTACGCCGGGTCGGTGCGGAGCGCCAGGTCGGTCGTCAGCATCACCGGCGCGTGGCGCTTGTGCGGGTCGTGCGCGTCGGGGACGGCGGACTTCGCCGACTCCTCGGTGGGGATCCACTGCGACGCACCGGCCGGGCTCTTGGTCAGCTTCCACTCGTAGCGGAAGAGCGTCTCGAAGTAGCCGTTGTCCCACTTCACGGGGTTGGGCGTCCACGCGCCTTCGAGCCCGCTCGTGATCGTGTCGCCGCCGCTGCCCGTGCCGAACGAGTTCTTCCAGCCGAAGCCCATCTCCTGGATGGGCGCGGCGCCGGGCTCGGGCCCCAGGTGCGTGGCGGGCGCGGCACCGTGGGTCTTCCCGAAGGTGTGCCCGCCCGCGATGAGCGCGACGGTCTCCTCGTCGTTCATCGCCATGCGTCCGAAGGTCTCGCGGATGTCGCTTGCGGAGGCCGCCGGGTCGGGGTTGCCGTTGGGGCCCTCGGGGTTCACGTAGATGAGGCCCATCTGGACCGCGGCGAGCGGGTTCTCGAGCTCGCGCTCGCCCGTGTAGCGCTCGTCGGCGAGCCACGTGCGCTCGGCGCCCCAGTACGTGAGGTCGGGCTGCCACACGTCGGCGCGGCCGCCACCGAACCCGAAGGTCCTGAAGCCCATCGACTCGAGGGCCTCGTTGCCGGCGAGGATCATGAGGTCGGCCCACGAGAGCTTGCGGCCGTACTTCCGCTTCACCGGCCAGAGCAGGCGACGGGCCTTGTCGAGGTTGGTGTTGTCGGGCCAGCTGTCGAGCGGCGCGAAGCGCTGCATGCCGGTGCCGCCGCCGCCGCGGCCGTCGCTGATGCGGTAGGTACCCGCGCTGTGCCACGCCATGCGGATGAAGAAGGGGCCGTAGTGGCCGTAGTCGGCGGGCCACCACTCCTGGCTGTCGGTCATGAGGGCGCGCAGGTCGCGGCGCACCGCGTCGAGGTCGAGCGTCGCGAACTCCTTCGCGTAGTCGAAGCCGGTCCCCATGGGGTCCGTGAGCGACGAGTTCATGCGCAGCGACGAGAGGTCGAGCGCGTTCGGCCACCAATCGCGGTTGGTGGTCTGCTCGGAGGCGGGGCGCGTGAATCCGCCCATGAACGGGCACTTGGCGGTGGCGGTGGTCATCGGGGAGTCTCCTGGGGAGGCGAATGATAGGAGGGCGGCCGCCAGGAGACCGATCATCGCACCGCCTCGTACCCGCCGGGAACGCCCTCGGGGGAGAGCACGGCCTGGAAGAGCTGCATCTGCCGCGCCCGGAACGCGCCCGCGCACGACAGCATGGAGTAGCGGAACATCCGGAAGAACCGGTCGCCGTGCCGCTCGCGGAAGCGGGGCCAGGCGCGCTCGAAGCGCCCCCACCAGCCCATGAGCATGCGGTCGTAGTGCGCGCCCATGCCGTGCAGGTCCTCCAGCACGAAGAGCCCCTCGGCCGCCGCGGTCAGCTGCGCGGGGGAGGGCACGCAGCCGTTCGGGAAGATGTAGCGGTCGATCCACGGGTCGGCCGCCGGGCCGCAGCGCCGCGCGCACGCGGTCGTAGAACTCGGGAAGTTCCCGCGCGAAACGCGCCCTCACGCGACGAACGGCAGCAGCACCGTGACCGTCGTGCCGACCCCGACCCGCGAGTCGAGGCTGACCGAGGCGACGATCTACGATGGCTGCATGACCCACATCACCTTGCCTGCAGACGTTCCCGGGATCCGTGGCCCGCTCGCGTTCCGCCCGGACGCCGCGAAGCACCTGCTGGGCCTCGCCGAAACCATCCTTCGCCAGCCCGCGAGCCTCGAGCCGGGCGAGCGCGAGGCCATCGCCGCGTGGGCGTCGCACCTGAACGGCTGCCGCTTCTGCACGAAGTCGCACGCCGCCGCTGCCCGAGCGTGGCTCGGTGCCGAGCGGTCAGCGGCGCTCGACCGGCTCCTGGCTTCGAACGACACCGGCGGCTTCACGCCCAAGATGCAGGCGCTGCTCGAGATCTCGCGGGCGCTCCAGGCCAGCGTCCTCGGCGTGCGACCGCAGCACGTCGAGGCTGCACGCGCCGCGGGCGCGACCGACATGGACATCCACGACGCCGTCCTCATCACCGCGGCCTTCTGCATGTACAACCGCTACGTCGAGGGCCTCGGGACGAGGGAGGCCGACGAGCACGAGTACGAGCCGATGGGGCGCAGGCTTCGCGACCAGGGGTATGCGCCGGGGCGGGGTTGAGCGCGTCACCGGAGTCGCGCCGTCCGCCCATCTGCTGGCGAAGCCCGGTCGCCTCGACCCCGACGCGATGGGGTGGCGCGTCTATCGGCCCGTCCGGAGGGGGCGGATATCCT
>Ga0172372_10012536_pt1 | contig 10613 bp, 2 predicted proteins | sample LakKiv5m_2_FD_114544 | JGI IMG/M metagenome (GOLD analysis project Ga0172372, IMG submission 114544) | Freshwater microbial communities from Kabuno Bay, South-Kivu, Congo - kab_092012_9.5m | ecosystem: Environmental > Aquatic > Freshwater > Lake | place: Democratic Republic of the Congo... | reverse complement strand
TGCACCTACGGCTATCGGCACACCTTCTATCCGTTCAGCCAAAAGGCGTGCGTGAGCCACGACGGCGGCAAGACGTGGGACATCGAACACGAGATCACGCTGCGCGGGGACACCTGGGATGCGCACTTCGGTTTCCCCAGTTCCGTGGCGCTCGACGACGGGCAAATCCTCTCGCTGTATTCGAAGAACGAAGCCGCCGGGCAGCCCGCCAGCATCGAACGTACTACATGGCAGCTACCTTTGCCGACCGTGCCCGCGAAGGAGCGCGCCAAGTTCCGCGTGGAAGTGGCCGACCCCGTCCTGGTCGCCACCGGCCCGCTCGAGGAGCGGCGGTGGGGCTTCTATCAGTTCCCTGGTTATCGTTTGTCGCCCAAGGGCAATATCGTGGGCGGTTACCAAACCGCCGATGACTCTTACGGCGGCGGAGCGGGTTACGACAATGCGAAGTTCGCCTCGCTCGACGGCGGCAAGACATGGGTGCCCGAGACCGAAGACATCCGCAAGGAACGCGAGTCCACCTCCGGATTTGTTCTGAAGGATGGAACGACCCTCAACTACGCCGGCTTCAAGACCCTGCGGCCGGGTGAACTGGGACTGAAGCCGCTGCGGCGGCCTCCTTCCTCCGTATTTCCGGACGCGGAGGTCTATAGCTACGCCGATCTCCCGGCCGAGATGCGCGTGATACGCATGAAGCGCCGTGCCCCCGGTGGCGCCGAAGAGGAATACGATGCGCCGCTGCAGTTCCCGGACCTCGGAATGGTCCGCTTCAAGGTCGGACAGAACTCCGAAACGGGTCTGGTCCCGCTGGATGCTCCCATGATTCCTGCCTGGGTGCGGTGGGGCCCTGGCGAGACCTGCGAACTGACCGATGGGACGCTCCTCACCCTGGTGGGCGTGCAGATCGTGCCGAAATCCACGAACGCCGCACCCCAACCTGCCACAGGCCTGCTGGCCTCGGCCGACGGCGGGCGGAGTTGGACCTACCGGTCCACGATCATGGGCTCGAACCCCGAGCAGAGATGGGAAGGCACGGAGGAAGCGAGTATTGTTCAACGTCCAAACGGCACGCTCGTCTGTGTGGTCCGGGTCGAAGCCCAAGCCGCAGGTTCAACCGCGAACCTCTGGATCACCCGGTCAAGCGACGCGGGCCGCACTTGGGAGCAGCCCGAGCGTCTGAGCGTCCATACCGCCCTGCCGGCACTGATCGCGCTGGACAACGGCGTGGTCGCCAGCGTCCAGGGCCGGCCCGGTGTCACCTTGCGTTTCTCGAACGATCCCGACTGCCGCGACTGGTCGCATCCGCACGTCGTTCACCCCGCCATGGGCCTGCACTACGAGAACACCGGATGGCGCGACTCGACCTGCGGCTACACCTCCCTGGTTCCACTGGGACCGGATCGTTTCCTGATCGTATACTCAGACTTCTACCACCGCGACGAGAACTGGACCCTGCACAAGGCCATCATGGCGCGGGAGGTGAAGGTGACCGTGAAATAGCAGAAGCGGACGAGGACAATGCAGTGAACCACCACCACTCACCTCGCACGGGTGACTTCCGGAGTGACGTGCATTGTGCAGCACGGCCTCAATGGCCTGTCGTCGGCGGGCGTCGGCTTTCGTGGAATTCCTCCTTTGCAGTGGCAGGCGCACTCCTTTTGCTGCTGGCGGTGCCCCGCCTTACCGGTGCTGATTCCGCCACGACACCAGCCTCGCCTCCGGGTGCTGCAAGTGCGAGTCCTGCTTCCGGCAATTCCACCGTCGCGCCTCCGAAAACCTCGTCGCGCATTCGGTTTGTCCGAGCCAAAGACGCGTCCGATAGATCCCGGACCAACTCCCCCGCAGCCGCCACGCTCGACCCGGTCAGTTTCGGTCCTCCGTATCGGCTTCATTTCGACAGCGTCGTTCGGATTGTTTACGTCAAGGACCCCACGGTCCGTGCGTCGCGTGAAGAGATGCTGGCTGGGAAATATGCCCTCGCGGAGTTCCGCGCCAACCTCAGCCGATTGGAGCCGTATGTCGAAGTTCGATCCGACTTGTCGGACTTTCCCAACCGCCGCGGCGCCTTCGGCAACACCGTGGAGTCAGTCGTGGGCGTGAAGAAGGAGACGTTTGGCGGGGCTGTGCTCAGCACGGAAGTCGGCGCGTCGCATTCGCGGTTCGAGTTTGACCACGCTGTCGCGGGCGGAGACTCGGTTGAATCCGGCGCCGGCGCCTTACTGCGCGCCCGACTGGAAATGCCCTTCTTCGGGTCCCGGCGACTCCAGGATCGCATCATCGCCCAAGCGTTCCAGGATTCTACCGCGCGCAAAGCGCAATTGGACTACTTGAAGAGCTTCCGCGCTCAGGTGGAGAACGCACTGAGTTATTACAACCAGGTCGTCTTCTGGCAGCGGAGCTTGGAGAGCTACGAAAAGTGGATGGCCGCGCTGGACCTGCTGCTCCGCGACGCCCGCGTGCGCGAATCCGACCGTCAACGCATCGAGACGACCCGGGCCGCCGTCGAGTCCAATTGGAACCATGTGAGGTCTCGACAAGAGGACAACATCGGCACCTTTCTCGCCTATCTGGGAGGCATTCCCGAAGGGGACGTGGAAATCGAGATTCCCAACTACCGACTCAGCCCGTTCGTCGAACAATCCCGCCAGGACCAAGGGTTGCGCGCGCTCATTGAGCGCGCCCGCGTGAACAACCCGGCTTTCCGCATTCTCAACGACGCCATCAAGAACGCCCGACTCCAGCACGAACAGGCCGTGCGCGGCCGCTATGACGTCACCATGTTCCTGGAAGGCACGACGTTCCCGCTGGGTTCCGAAGCCTTCGATGACCGCTATGAAGGGTGGATGATTGGCGGCGGCATTAATGTCCGGCTTAACGACCGGCGGGCCCGCAATGCCACACGCTTGAGATCGGAGGCCCAGATCCGGCAATTCGAGGCCGAGATGGAAGCCGAAGAGATCGGTATCCAGCAGAAGATCGTCAGCAACACCACGACCATCCTGAGCAACGATGAGAACCGCAACCAATTGCTTGCCGCGGCGGCGAGAATGGCGGCGGCGTTCGAAACGCGCCGTGCGGAGTACTTCGCCGGCACCATCAATATCGACCAACTCTTGACCGCCCGTGCGGACATCGCCGCCAACGAGGGCGCCCTCAACACCAATCTCCAACTCACCGCCGAACGCGAAGCGCTCCTGGCTCTCGCCATCGGACAGGTCTACGAAATGGTCGGTCTCAAGATCGGCAGTGATACCACCGCGCTTTCTCCCGCAGCAGACAGCGCGTTGAAGGCGGAGCCTCGCAATCCCGGACGTTCCGGCGAAACTCCATGAAGGAACGGGCCATGGTCCACCCGACGGCTACAACCAGCCGGCTTCACGGCGAACCACCCCCTCCACTCGGCCATACTCCCACTCCGCTGACTGAGGAGCGGCTGGGATGTACGACTGCTACCCTCACCCGCCCTTCGGGCACCCTCTCCCATCGGATGGGAGAGAGGCGGGTGAGAGGACTGTGTCGTCTTTCCCAAGCACTCCTCAATGACGGCAATTCCCTATGAGCCTCATGCAACACGACAGCAATTTGTCCCGGCGCGAGTTCATCCTGACGACCACGTTGGCAGGAATTGCCGCCGGCTGCACGACCTTCAATCACGAAACAGCCCAAGGAACTCAGGCGAAACGCGCCGGGCGCAGTGCGATCCCGTCGGGACTGCGGTGCGATGACCTGGCGAATCCCCTGGGGATTGATAACCCGGCGCCTTGCTTCAGCTTCCTCTGGGAGAGACCAGCGGAAGCCAAGGCGCCGGCAGTGCCGGCTCTTTTCCGCGTGCGGGTCTCGCGCGCCGGAGAACCCTTGCAGGATCATTCCAGCGACCTGTGGAACAGCGGCTGGCTGTCCAGCGACGGCCTCCTGCGCGCGACCTATGCCGGAGAGAAGTTGCAAACCAGCCAGCGGTATCACTGGCAGGTGGAGACGCAGCATCAGGGCGGAAAGCCGGGTGCGTCGAGCGCGACGGCCTGGTTCGAGATGGGGCTGCTCGCGCCCGAGGATTGGAAAGCCGACTGGATCATGGGCGTCAAGGAAACCTTCCCCAAGACGGGTGATGACCTGGCTGTCGGCTACAAGAATACGGATGCGTGGGAAACCGATTGGGTGAAGGAGACGACCCGCGTTTACGATGGAGAGTCGCCGCTCCTGCGCCGGGAATTCAGCCTCGACAAACCCGTTCGCAACGCCCGCTTGTATTTCTGCGGCCTGGGCTGGTCGGAGGCCTGGATCAATGGCCGCAAAGTCAGCGACGACGTCCGCTCGCCGGCCTTTACCGATTACGACGAGCGGGAGCCGGGGTTGACCATCGGGCATGCCTATAATCTGAACGCGGTTTACCGGGGACGGCGTCACCGCGTCCTGTATCGCGTTTGCGACGTTGCCGACATGCTGAAGTCCGGAGCGAATACCCTGGGGCTTTGGCTGGGGAACGGGTATTGGAATGACCCCTTGCAGCGCAAAGGCGCCAAGCCGCGAGCCATCTGCCAGTTGGAAATCACCTATTCGGATGGCACCCGGCTCACGATTGGCAGCAGCCCCAAGGACTGGAAGACCGCCCCCAGCCCCATTCTCTACAACGAAATGGTCCTCGGTGAAGTCTATGACGCCCGGCGCGAGTTGGGCGACTGGAGCGGTCCTCATTTCGACGCCTCCGCTTGGGAACAGGCCTACCCGGCCGCCGCACCCCGCCTTGCGACGCTGCAGGCGCAGACTTTCCCTGCGGACAAAGTGGTCAAGACCTATGTCCCCGAACTGATCGCCCAATACGGCGACGGTGTGAAGATCTACGACATCGGCGACCAGATCGCCGGTTGGGTCAAGATCTCGGTGCGGGGCAACCGGGGCGACCGGGTGGACATCCGGTTTGCGCAGACTTGCCTACGCGGAGAACTGGCGCCGATGCCCGGCAAACTCTCGAAGCAGACTTACATCCTGCGCGGCGAAGGGCTCGAGGTTCACACCCCTCGCTTCATGTATGCTGGCTACCGCTACTTCGAAGTCACCACCTCGGCCACGGTCGTTCACCTCGAAGCCCAGCGTGTGGAGACCGACGTGCCGCACACCGGGCACTTCGAATGCAGCGAGGAACTCTGGAACCGGCTGTATCGAGCGGCGGTCAACACCATGAGCAGCCACTTTCAGTCGGGACTGGCGCTGGATGATGTCCATCTTGAACGCCGATGCTACAACGGCACGGTGGCGGCGAACTCCTACTGGGGAAGCATCTCCTTTGACGCGGCAACCCTCTACAAGCGGTGGTTGGTGGACTTGGCGGATGCCCAGCACCTTGAACTCGGATGCTTCCCCGACACCGTCCCCTACCAGGACGGCGGCGGCAATCTGTATCAGGGCATACCCATGCTGGATGTGCCGTATGAGATCTACCTTCACACGAGCGACAAAGCCATCCTCGCCGCCTACCTGGAGCCCATGGAACGGTGGATGCGTTTTCTGGAAACCCGCGCGAACGGGACATTCTTGATCGACAAGATCTTTGAGGGCTGGCAGCACATCGGGGACTGGCTCTGGCCGGGTCATCACCACGTCAAGCCCGGAACGGCTTGGTCCGGCACGGTTGACTCCGAGGCTTTGCCCAAGAGCTACTTCAACTCGTGCCTCTATGCGCACGCGGTGGAACGTCTGATCGAGATCCTGCGGATTCTGGGGAAGGACGCTTCCTCTTACGTGTCGCTCAAGGCCAACATTGACCGGGCGATCCGCAACAAGTGGTTTAATCCCAGGACCCATACCTTCGCCACAGGACAGCATGGCAGCGAGGCGGTGGCGCTCTGGGCGGGCATCGTTCCCCCGGAGCAACAGCAGGCGGTCGCCGATGCCATGGCCCGACATATCGTCGAGGACTGTGACGGACATCTGGACACCGGGATGTATTCGACGCTGCGGCTGCTCGCGATGCTCACGCGCTACCATCACCAGGACGTGGCCGCAGGCATCATGCGCAAGACGACCTATCCTTCGCTCGGGTTCATGCTTCGCAACGGGCAAACAACTCTCCTGGAGTATTACGAGGGCATCCGCAACCACAACCAGCCGATCTTTGCCACCTACGTCGAGTGGATGCTGACGGATGTGCTGGGAATCCGACCGGACCTCCAGAAACCGGGGTATCGGAATATCATTCTCAGTCCCATGCTGCTGGATGAGCTGACCTGGGTGCAGGGCCGGCTGCAAACACCGCGGGGCATGGTCCAGGTGCGCTGGGAGCGCAGTCCCGAGCAGATTTTGCTGCAGGCGCAGATTCCGCTCGGAAGCACCGCCCAGGTCCGGGTTCCTCCAAAAATGCAACGCGCCAGCGTGGATGGAGCGCGGGTCCAGACGTTCGAGAAGGACGGATGGCGCTGGGTCCAGGTAGCGTCCGGCGAACACACGGTGGTTTTCCGGAACGCTTAGAGTCCGTCCGTCCATACCTCATGAACCCCCCCCGCACACTCCTCACCGCCCTGCCGAAGCTGTCCGTTCAGCCACGACGATTGCTAACCCGCCGCGAAGCGCTGATGGTAGGCGGCGCGGGGGTGGCGGCGGCTTTGCTGCCGGGATCGGTCTGCGGCGAGCAAGACACGCGCAGCGGCACCGACCTCGGCGCCATCCTGCAGACAATGACTCTGGCCGACAAAGTCGGCCAGTTGCTGATGGCGTATCTGGAATCCACGACACTGGAGGAGAAGATCGTCCGCTACCGGTGCGGAACGCTGCTGGTCTGGGGAAATCTCAAGGACGTGGACGCGGCGGGCCTTTGCGAACTGACCAACCGGGCGCAGGCCCTGTCGCTGCAGCACCGGAAGCTGCCGCTCTGGCTGCACGGATACTCGGCGGGACTGGGGTACCATCCCGGATGGCTGGGACATGCCGCGAAGCACTCGACTCCAGCGGAAGCGGAGAAAGCTGCGCAGATCCTCGGACGGCGATGGAGTAATTGCCCGCCTCGCCGGGCAATGGGTTGAAATTCAGTGAGAAATTGCCGGCGGAATCGGTCAGTGCACCGAGGGTACGACGCAGTCCGCGGACCACGACGTGGACCGAGACGAGGACGTTTCTGCCGGGGGCCCCGGAAGAACGCCGGACGGCGGAACCGCGGATGGGAACCACCGTGTTGGCGGGGGCCTGCGTGATGTCCGTGCTGGCGACGGCGGTATAGGCCGACTGCACCACGATGGGTGTTCCCACGATGCCGAGATTGTTGGCATCGGAGAGTTCGCTGATCGCGCGGATGGGGTCGACTTCGACCACCGGGTAGATGTTGCCTGCCTGACGCGGCAACGTGAAGGAGGGTGACAGCTCGAAGAAGCCTCCCGGCGGAAGGGTGCCGGTAAAATTGAACTGGCCCGCCAGCGAATCACCGCCCGGTGAGGCGTCGGTCGAGAGATAGATGCGGACGAGGAATGGGCCGACGGCAGGGGTGTTGCCGCGGTTCTCGATCCGGTAGGTGGCTGAGACAATTTGTTCTGTTTCCGCTGAGGGCGGGGCCGTGACGGAGGCCACGACGAGGTCTGGCAGGTCGAGATCGGTCACGGTCAGGCCGGCGCTGCCTTCGGTGAAGCCGGGCGCCATCGCCGTGATCGTCAGCATCTGGGAACCGTCGGTGGTGGCATCTGCCAGTGAATCGATGGCGAAGGTCGCCGTGGCACTGCCGGCGGGAATCTCGACGGTGGCTGGGACGGTGGCCTCGCTGGGGTCGCTGGAGAGGAGGGTGACAACCAGCGGGACACTGGTGGTGGTGTTTCGCCGGACGGTTCCGGTGGCGGCACCAGGTACGCCTTCGGCCACGACCGCAGTGCTGAGTGTCAGGGTCAGGGTCGGGCCGTCATTGTCGGTGACGGTGACGGTCTGCGGCGGTGCTGCGGTGGGGGGACGACCGCCCAGGCTGGCGGTTGCAGAAATCAGGGAAACCTGATCGCCATCCACCACGGCATCGTCCACCGCCGCGATGGGGAAGGTGGCCGAGGCGGTGTTGGCGGGGATGACCACGGTCGAGGGGATGGACGTCGCCGTGGCATCGCTGCTGGTGAGTGAGACGAAGACCGGCTGCGACGAGACGGGAGTGCGTGTGATTGTTCCGGTGGCGGCCGCTGCGCCGCCGGCTTCCGAGAATGTCGACGGGGCGATCGAGAGTTCCAGCGTGAGCGTGTCGTTGTCGACGAGGGTGAGGCTGTCCGAGGTCGACACGAATCCAGTGGCGGAGGCCGTGACCGTCTGGACGCTGTCCGGCTCGATCAGCGTGTCCTCGGCCGAGATGACGGCAAAGGTCACACTGGGTTGACCGCCTGGAATGGTGATCGTCAGCGGCAGGAGGAATTGCGAGGAATCGGTAACGCTGAGGCTCACGATGAGGTCAGTCGCCGCAACAGGATCGCGCGTGAGCGTTGCTGGGCTGGACAGACCTTCAGTGAGGGTCGTCGCGTCGATGGCAAGGGTCAGACGGGGTTGGTCCACGTCCATGACCTGAATCGCGGCAGACGCCGTTCCTGTCGTGGTGGCATTGGCGGAGAGGGTCACGGACTGGTTTCCATCGTTCACTCCATCGAGTACCGGCGTGATCAGGAACTGGACGGTGGATGACCCGGCCGGGAATACCACGGACGCAGGAACGGTGGCCTCCGAGGGATCGCTGCTGAGCAGGGTCACCGGGTGTGCGGAGGCGAGACCACGGTTTCGTGTCAGCGTGGCGGTGATGCTGTCCCCATTCTCGGACGTGCTCCCGGTCGAAAGCACGAGGGACAGGACGGTCTCGACCTCGACGTTGTTTCCGATGATCCCGTTGTTGGATTCATCCGACTCGAACACCGCATCGGTGGAATCGGTGACGATGACAGGGAAGCGGGTGCCGGCGGTGGCGTTCAACGGTAGGGTGAAGGTGATGCTGCGCGGAACCGATTCCCCGGGTTGCAACGTCCCTGCAAAGGGAATGGTGGTAGCGAGGTTGAATCCCGCCGGGAGCGGATCCTCGGAGTTGGCGGTGTTGTTGGACCAGCCAACGGACTCGGTGAAGGGACCGACCGCAGGCGCAGTTCCCAGGTTGGACAGCGTCCAGTTCAGGGTGACGGACTGGCCGGGCGTAGCATTGCCGGGACTGGTGATGCCAGTGATGGCGAGGTCCGGGCGCGGGGGCAGGACGACGTCGATTCCTCCGGTGATGACCCGGTTGTTCGCCGGTGATCCGGACTCGAGGATCGTTTCGCCGGAGTCGGTGGTCACCACGAAGTAACGGGTCCCGACCGTTGTGATCGGCAGCGTGACCGACTGGGTGCGGGTCAGCGTGTCGCCCGGATTGAGGGTGCCCTCGAACGTCAACGTAGCCAGGAGGGAGGCCCCCGTACCGAGGTTGCTGGTACTGATGGCGACGGTCTCCTGGAAAGGCCTGGAGACGGGCACCGTGCCCCGGTTGCGGAGTTGCCAGGTCACGTCGAATGGCGTCCCCGAGATGATCGAGGCAGGCACCGTCAGTCCGGAGACTTCGAGATCGGGCAGGGCGACCGGTGTGATGAAGGTGATGTTGTCGACGGCGACCAGATCATCCCCTGCACCCAAGGTCAGTCGCACGCGAGCAATCTGGGGATGCGTGATGGAGACGGGCGTCTGTGTGCCCGGACCGGTGCCGATGCCCTGACTGAAGATCTGGGTGCCGAGCGGGTCAAAGGCCTGCACCAGCGTGCCGGAACCTTCGGCGTCGATGATGAACAGGCTGACGAACGGCGTGGTGGCCGGGGTGGTGGAGTCGGGACTGACGAAGCTCAGGTCGATGACACTCGGGGCTTCGGCGGAACCGGGGAGGGTGCCGAGGACACGGGTTGTTGAAACGGGCACGAAGCGGGCTGGGTCGCGGTCGGTCGTGCCGGGCGTGCCGGAGACGGTGGCAAACCGGACACCCTTCGCGAGGTACTGGTCGGCGACAACGGTGCGGGTGGGCACTTCCTCGAATGTGATGAGTTGGTCGCCAAGATCGGGCGTGATGTAGAGCGCGTCCTGCGGAACGATCGCGAATCCGGTCGAGGCGATCGTCCAGGCAAATTCGAGGCCGCTGGCTCCGACGGCGTTGGCGGCGAAGAGGAGTTCGACCTCGTAGAGGCCGGGGCTGCCGAAGGACACAGGCATCGTCGACCAGGAGAACCCGCGATCGCCTGCGGACCCAAGGAAGACGCCGCCCACCCTCAGGTGGAATCCATCGTCCGATCCAACATGCAGGTCGAGGTCGATCTCATCGGTTTCCGGATGAAGGTCGAGGTCCTGGGAGACGCGCAGGTGGAACCGGTGACGCAGGATGAAGTTTGCCGCAGCGAGACCGAGGACCTGTTCGGGCGGTGTGGTGGTTTGTTGGAAGAAGCTGTTGAAGCTGTCCCCCACGCTGATCACGGATCCCGGGTTCGGGAAGTCGATGAACGGACTGAGGGTGGTGCCACTGGGACTCCTGCCGATCAGGTCCGCAGGCTGGGGGGCGGGTCCGCCGCCAATTCCGTTGAAGAGCTCGATCGCCACACCATTGCCCGGAACCGTGGGCAGGACATCACGCGAAGCCAGCGTTGTCGGCAACAGGGTGCCGTAGTTCTCGA
>Ga0172372_10012534_pt1 | contig 10613 bp, 12 predicted proteins | sample LakKiv5m_2_FD_114544 | JGI IMG/M metagenome (GOLD analysis project Ga0172372, IMG submission 114544) | Freshwater microbial communities from Kabuno Bay, South-Kivu, Congo - kab_092012_9.5m | ecosystem: Environmental > Aquatic > Freshwater > Lake | place: Democratic Republic of the Congo... | reverse complement strand
CTTTCTTGGTAGATGCCGCATTTATCAATGCCCCATCCACTTTGATTTTGGCCAGTTCACTGGATAAAGTTTGGATTTTTTGTTGGGCCTTATCAGCCTGATCTTTCAAAATCTTTTCAAACTCACCCTTACGTTTTTGTTCCTCAAGTTTTAATTGCTCTTCCTTTTGGACCAAAGACTTGTATGCCTCAACATCCACACCTTCGTATTTTTTAGCAAATTGCTTTTCAGTTTTGCGTCTTGTGTCTGCCATCATGGCATCCACTTCTACTTTGGTATAAACTCTGGTTGATTCAGCGACCTGAGATGGATTACTTTTAGAGCCTTCCGTAGTCGCCTCAGTAGCGATTTCCGTAGTTGGCTGCAATGAATTATCACTCATCGTGTGTTTCTCCTTTTGTTGTTATCAAGGGCTGGATATACCCTCGTGTGCTGTTATTTATATAAAATTAGCGTATATTGAAGAATGATGAGCTAATGCTCCACAGTACCAACAACAGGGATCCAACCACCGTGATCAGCTTGATCCACAGCATGATGTTCTCAATGCAGAGTCTACGTTTCTTGTTCTTCAGCAGTTGTTTTTGTAAAATTATAGATCGTTTGGTGAGAGCATCTATTCTTTTGAGGAGATTGCGTTCAAAGCGATTCATGATTATTTTTTCCTGTGTCTACTAGCAAATGACCTTGCCTCTGCCTTGCTACTGAATCCCCATCGCTTGAGTGCGAGGGCCAATCTTGTGGGTTTGGTTCTCGTGCCCATGCCACCACTCATGCCACCAAATCTAGCAGCAAAACTGACCCTGCGTGGAGACGTGCCTCGTCTCAACGGTGCTCTCAATTTGGCACCCGTGGTCCTCCTAAAAAAATTCCTGCCTCGCTGATTTAGTCCCCCTCTTGGATTTTGATAGATTTTTTTAACCATACTTTATTTACTTTTTTCTGTGTCTCTGTAATCGTAATTGTATTGGCCCACTTCCTTCTCGTCCGTGGTCCAGCGTGGTTGGTCCTCCACTGACCAGTTGTGAGTGTTGACCAATCTGTCAATCATGGGTGGCTTGCTCCAATCCACTCCCATGTTGCTGTCAAACACCCTGCATCTGTTATTTGGTTGCAACGCAAAGTTGCCGTTATCTAATTTTATGCAGTGGGCGGCCTTGTGTTGATCTGGCCGGCCAGCATAACCATAATTCAATTCATTGAAGTCACCCTCCGTCCAATCCAGCGTGAACAGATATCTGCCTTCAAATTGTGTTTTGTCTCTGGTGGTGAATCGCATCTTGGCATCTGCCAGTTGATGGAATGTGGTCACTGCTATGTTGTAGGAGAATGAGTCCCACAGCACGAGATCGTGTAAGGGTTGCTCCTTGACACCTTCTTCCTGGCAGAATGCTGATATGGGTGCCCTCCACCATATGCCTCCATCCTCCATGACGAAATGGAACAGGGGTGCCTGCTTGGGCACAGAACACACACCAAACACCACGCACCAAAAGTATTTGTCGTGGCTGTCTCGCTGATCTCTGAGATAGTTGCCCCTCACATAACACTCTATCAAGGGTATGTTGGCATTAAGGTACATCGGGGTGTTTCTTTCTTGGTTGATTCTGTTTCTGTGGTTTAGTTATAGGTTCTCTGCCTATGTTCATAGATGGAGCATACAATTCCAATATTTCAATGCCTCTTGCATGAGCCACTTTTTTTATCCTGATCAGTGCCTTCCTTGCTCGCTCTGCGTGTCGTCTACTGGGTTTAGCCAATAATTTTTCGTGATTGGTAAAATATTCTAAACATAACAATTTGAACTGCTGATGCTTGGCGCTGTCTGCTGGTTGCCTGTATAATTTATTGATTCCCATAATGGATTTATATTATATATTCAAATCCATTCTCTCTGTCTAAAAATTTGTAATCTACCATTAGAACACCAAAATATTCATTCAGCCAATCAGTGACATCTTCTATATCAAAATCTTTGCATGAATAAACATCCAATTGTATCACATTGGGTTTGGGTTCATTCCAGCAGTGTATCGCGATGTGTGATGTTTCAATGATGGCTGTGCCTGACCAACCCACATTGCCCTCGTTGGCACAATAGGCAGTGAAAGGCCCTGCCATGATCTTCATGTCTATCCTTGAAATTAAATCTTGCAGTGCTGAATCTAGATCAAAGTCTTTGTCAGGAGCCTGATCCACTAATGCTCGTATTAAGAGATGCTTGTGCACCAGCTTGGGTTCCATTATTTTTTCTTGTACCCTGATGCGAAGATTGCCCTGGCCTGTTTCATGGCCTGTTTCTTGGTGGGATAGGTATTGCCAGAGCGGCCCCATTTGAAGCCTCCCTTGACTTTACGAATTGGCATTTTGATTCCCTAAATCTATATCTTCACCTTCTTCACTCTCTTCATTTTCTCCCAATTCTTCTGCTTCTCCCTCAACTTGTGCCGTGTTGGGATTTTCTACTGTTTCTAACAGAGTCTCTTCTATTTCTAATAAATCCAATATCTTCATGTCAATAGCGGCTTTGACCCTTGGATCTGCTGGATTGGTGTCCGCGGCCTTTTTGAGGATGTCAATATCTAAACTCTTGTCTCTGAAATGGAATGCCTTGGGATATTCAATCTCTCCATCAAACACCATGCCCTGCCATTCAGCAAACAATCTCCATATCTGTTCTTCCGCCAATTCAAGATTCTTGGCCTTCTCATTCAATTTGGCATCCAATAACACAAATTCTGATTGCATGGCCACACCACTCATCTGCCTGGTCTCAATGGCTCTCACGGCACCTAGATGTGCCATCCTGTCAATGCCTTTGATGGTCTCGTCTATGGTCCTAAGTATGGCTTCCAAGTTTTGTCCCGATGGTTGCAGGATGTAGGGTTTTAAATTGGCATCCATGTCAGCGGGCATCTCAATGATGGCGCCTGCTCCTGCCGATGCCTGTGTTTCAGGGGTTTTGACCAGTGTGGGGTGATTGGTCAATCTGATCAACTGTTCTGCCTCGCTGTATAATTGGTAAAGGAAATTCTGTGCATCAGATATGTCAGAAAGGTCGCTGACCCCTATTCCTTTTATGGGTGATCTATTGGCATAGACCCATACTGCAGGTATCTTGCCTAGCGGATTTGGCTTCCTTTCGATGTCCTCTATAGGATTTTTTTTTTTGGGTTGATATTTTTGCAGCATTATCTCTTGTCTGGTCCATGTCCTGATATAATAAACTGTTTCTTGCTGATAGCTTCTTTCTTCCTGTTCTAAAAAACGAACATATTGTAATTCATATTTGCCGCCGGGCATTCTTATGAAACTCCAATCCAATATGTTTTCAGGAGTATAAATGGTCACATAGGGCCTGATGCCTTGCTCTAGCTCTTCTGCTCGTGTGCCCACCTGCGCCTCTGGCCTGTCGACGAGTACACAGCAATGGCCATAGATGCTGGACTGTATGTTGACGTCTTGGATGAAACTCTTCCAGCTCCTGCCATCCATGTCTGCGTCTTTCAAGAATTGTTCCAATTCTGGCATGCCCTCCATGGATCCAAAATCTCTGTCTGGCTCGTGTCTGAACAGGAATGAGTTGTAGATGTGTATCACTGACTTGCAGTGATTGTCCAGCGGTGTCTGTGCTATCCTGTTGGCATAGTCGCCATCATTTTCAAAAACATATTTGGTGAGGTACTGGCCCATCTTATATTGCACACCACCTAGGTATGATGCTGAGAGGAATCGCCACCTTCTTATGAAATTATGATATTCACCATGAACAGGCAATCCGTGAACGTTGGAATTATCCGCATTGCGGTCCTGATTTACAAAACTATAATCTGCCATGTGGTGCTCCTACCTTTACGTTGAATGTGGTTGTTTGTGATGGTTGATATTCTCTTCTAATAGGATATAAAAAACTGATTAGATAAGAAAAAGCGTCTGTCATATGGTCAAAACCTTCTGTTTTATCTGGCAATGATGTGCCTTCCTTGTAGCTGTGTTTTGCTAGACTATTTAACAAATTTTTACACTTAGGATGAATAATGATTCCCCTGATCCCTGCCGCTGAGCACAGCTTGGCATTGGCGCTGTTGATCCTATCCCTTACCGGCATGTGATGATTATTTACTTTGCAAATAAAGCCAGCATTCTGCAGTATGCTGAGGTCTGTCTTGCCACCAGCTGACGTCCTGCGTTGGCGGCAGGCTGGGTCCGGATAGACGAATATCTTCTTGTTGGGATATCTGCGGTGTATCTCTTCGCACATCTCGTCAGTGTTGGCGCTCCATATCTGTATCTCATCAAAGAAATGCACTATGCCGTCTTTGATGTAGCTGACCACAGCACAGAGGGGATCCAAGTTGAAGTCCATCCCTATGTGCAATATGGTTTCGTTCTCTGGCACTGTGAATGTTTTGACGCTGTGCTCTGGGCTAAAATTGTAGAAGATCAAACCCTTCCAAGATTCAAACGTGGCCATGTATTCCTGCCTAAAGGTCTTCATGTCCATGTCTCTCTTGGCCTGTTCAATCTCATCAGGATCAACGAAACCACCATCCAGGGTGGTGAACAGATAACTGCCCCAGTCTGGATTGGTCTTGTCCTGTCCCTGTATGTACAGAGAATGGAACCAGTTCATGCCCTTGGGCGTGCCGCAGAACAGGGCCTTGCCCTTGGTGTCTGAAAGCGTGGGCCTAATGACTTCAGTCCACGCAAACTCATCTATGTCTCCCGCCTCGTCAAACACGCAAAAATGAACGCCAACTCCTCTCATGCTGTCAGGATTGTCCGCTCCCTTGAGGCAGATCCTTGAATTGTTCTTGAGATAGATAGTAAGCTCCGCCTCGTTGATCCTCTTGACCCATCTCAGTTTATGGAATATTTTTTTCATCATTTGCCACGCGATGACCTTTGACTGGCGGTAAGATGGCGAAATGAAATATATCAGCTGGTCTGGTTCTCTGGCATGATATGCACACTCCCTGATGGCCAATGTGGTTTTGCCAAATCGCCTGCCCGTCACAAGCACACGGAATCTTTTGGGATCATCCGCCACCTGTTTCTGTGGTGCTGATAATTTCATATTTTTTAATTAGCTACTCTGTCTCAGCCCATGGCAAAGGTTGAGTATTTTCTGTGTCAGCTGGTGTGTCCACCTGTCCAAGGTATTGTTTACCAAGCCAGATCAACATACGCACATCCTTATCAAAAACTGCTTTTTCATACTGCGCTCGCCTCAATGACTTGCGACCTTCCGCCCTGCCTTTTTCCACTATGGCGCTGTATCTCTTCTGCAGAGTCTGTGCTGATGTTCCCACAACGAAAGCGATCTCATCATAGGTACACATCAGTGTGGCCAGTTTGAATATCATGTCGCGATCCAACTTATAGGTCTTGGGTGCGTGTGATTTTGGATTGGTTATTTTTTGATCTTCGCCCATTATAATAATCTGTCCTCTATCTTGATCCTGAATCTTCTGGTGTCAGTGTCTCCATTGGCAGTGGTCACAGTGCAGGTCACTGTGTAGATGTTTCCATTGGTGCCGTTCCTCAATCTTATGCTGACCAATGCACCTGCTATGGTGACGTCGGTGGCTTGATTTGTGGGGAATGCCAAGGGTGATGCATCTCCTGATATGGTGCTGATAGAAACAGTGGTTGTGGATAAACTGTCGTTGGCGGAAAGGTAGTCTGTGAAATCCAACCCATATTTGACATTTGCGGTGCTGTCCTTGACGAAATACAGCCCCGTGTTATCTTTTTTAGCACCTGTTAAGTTTGCCATTTTTAGATAGCCCTTTCATATGGTGTGCTCGCTATGTTGGTAAGAGGTGGGATAGGCAAGTAATGTATCCTGGTCTCTTGATCCACGAGCAACACTCTTGATTCTGTTGCTGGAGTATTTACACGATTTTCTTGGTAAATCAAATACACACGTGATTCTGCTGGCAGAACGTGTGTTCTGACTTCTTGCGGCACCGTGATGGTGAAGTAGGGATCTGCCTGTGTGACCATGCGCACTTCCACCACAAACGCAAGGGCGCTGCTGAATGTTTGGGTGACATGAAATATTCTCCCCGCCGTGCAGTCCAATGTGAAATTGCCAGAGAACGCATCTGTGACAATTCGCAGAACCGTGGGTGTCACGGCAAAGGTAAATTCGCTGCTCTCTGTGTCTGTGATGTCCGTGGTCAGTTTGACGCTGACGCTGAATGACAGCGCTGATTCAAAATTGGCCGATCCACCACGTATGATGTTGTCCGTGGTGCTGGTCTGGAACTCTGCGGAAATGTCAGATTCTATGCTGATTATGCCCTTGGCCGATGCTGTGGCGGTAAATGCGCTGGCGAATGCCGCCGCACCTGATTCAAGGAACGCTGAATTGTCCTCGACAAAGAACTGTGATAGGAAATCGGAAACCGCACCACGCACCATTCCTGCCACGTTGGTGGTGTTTGCGACCATGGGAAGATCAAACGTCCTGTCCCACACGTCATCGGGCCAGCCATCCCAGCTCTCTTCCTGCCCCTCCCAAATGTCAAACGTCCAGTTGTCCCAACTGTCATTGGCAAGGTCGTCCCAGTGGTATTCTTCCTGCTGGCTGTAATCGGCAACCACATATCCGGCCACGAAATAGGTGCTGAGGTTGAAGCTGTTCCAGGTGTAGGTGAAGATGATGTCGTATATCATGCCCGCAGAGGTCGATGTGCTGGATTCTGCGGCAAGGCCCGCTGAACCCCCTCGCACTATGTTGCCCACGCATGTCGCACTGAATTCAGATGTGATATCCTTCTCTTCAAAAAATACGAGGTTATTCGTGCTGGCAATGAATATGAATTCAGCATCAACCAGTATAGGCGGCGCACCCAACAGCAGTGGCGTCACGCTGAAGGAGCAGGACGAAGACAACGTGGTCGCAGGGGCAAAGGTCAAGTTTGCGCTGGTCTCTGCGAACGTGGATGTGGTGTTTAGGAACAAGAATGATGGATCTTTGACCACAGTGGCAGAGCAGGACAACGAGCTGACCATCGCCATGGTGGGCATGCTGTCTCCACCCACGCCGTCGATGAAATGCGTGGTTGCCTCCCAAGTGCGGGTTATCGTGCCAGAGAATGTGGACGCGGCGGATGCGGTGGTAGGTGAAATAGTATTTTGTGGATTAGTGGCTGCTAGTAATAATCTCAGCGCGGTACCAAAAGCGTCTGTGACGTTGTCCACACTGGGTGTGCTCAATAAAACGCCGCTGCCACTGACCACTAGATTGCTGTATGGTGGCAGGCTGTATGTATGCACTCTGCCCACTGGTCCAAATGAGTTGTTTGTATTAGAATAGTTGATGTCAAAAGGCAGTGCGTATGGCAATCTATCAATAAAAAATTCCGGCGAACTGTTTGTGCCCGGCCCCACGCAGGTCACGTTGACCGTGAATGCGCCCTCTATCACAGCCCTGCATCTCGTGGAGCTGATGCCCCCAAACGAGGTCAGTATGTCTCCACCAAATTTGGTTTCTAGTATTCTACTCTCTCGGAAAAGATTAGTGAAATCGACTGTGGCGGGATCAACACCTGTGTTCCAAGCCACACCCGCATCTAGGTTCGTCCTCGAAACCACAGTGGGTGTGAAAGACTCTGTCTGGCTGTATCTTATGACAGTGGTACTGGACACGGAGTGAAACCTCCTATGCCAGTGATACTGTTAGATTGCCTGATGAAATGGTAAATTGGTCTCCAGAATTTACAGTTTTGCTGTTGGTAAGCTGCCCATAGAAAAGCACGTTGCCACCTGTGCTGTTGTCCATCAAAGCCATGCAAGTGACTGTGGCACCCGAACCAGCTGTATTATCGTAATCAGCCGATGCCACTGGGAAAGAAACTGTGGCGTTGCTGGCGATTGATCCTGCTGAAGCCGCCGCGAATGTGATGCTCTGCCTTGCGTAGGCAGTGCCTGATGTGGTGACTTCATAATAGCCCCAGTTGCCTTCTGATGCAGTGCTGGTGCCTGATTCCAATGCTGTCAAAACTGTGCCCGCAGTGCCTGAGAACAAAGCCACGTACACCGTTGATGGTGGTTGATAGCCTGCTCCTGTGCCCGCATTTAATGATCCATTGCCGTATCTCAACACGTGATCCAATAATTCTAATTCTAAATAATTTGATGCTGCTGACATAATGTTTGTCTCCTGTTATATAACTCTTTTATTTATACGCATTGTGGTTATTTTAATTGATGTCATCTTCTGCTGGATCTGTTTCGCAATGGAATAATGCCAGAGTATCGCTGTCATTGCTGAAAGCGGATGATGGAGGTGTGAAATTGGCAGTGTATCTGCTTATCTTGCTGACCCTTATTTCATCTATCCTCAAACCGTGTGTGCTACCCCCCGTGCTGGTGCCCTTGCCAAATGCCCAAGTATCTGTGGGGTCGTCAGCAAATGTTCCGCGGCTGGTGCCATTGAGATACCAGGTCCAGGTATCATTGCTGCCTGCGTTGGTGAACGCCATGTGATGATAGGTGTTGATTGCAAAATTTATATTATCCACATTGATGCTGCTAAAAGTCACAGTGTTACCACTACCATTGACTCTGAAATCATCCGTGGCTGGTGTTGCCCCATAAACCTTAACACTTTGGGTGCCCCATTGGAAGTATGTTTGCGATACCCCTAATAAAGTGATCCTGATCCAAAATTCCACTGTGCCTGGTTTGCCACTGCCCCCAACTGTGGTGGGCGTGGTTATGTAGAAACCATTTTGTGTTGACGCACTGGTATTCCAGGTATAGGCGTTGTCAAATTTTCCTGCAACAGGATCATAACTGAATGTGCCACTGGTGCTCCACAGAGTGGCCGTGGATGCTGTCCTTGTAGGACCCCTGCCTGCCAGTATGGATCTACCAAAGAATGGCATGGTCTATGCGAACGCCTTGGCCAGTGAGCCATAGTAGTTCGTCCCGTCGTTGAATATGTTAACTATGTCTATGCTGTTGATTGCCGTGCTCAGCGTGGCAGATCCACCCGCGAACTTGACCGACGTGGAACCGTCCGTGCCAAACGTGGCCGTCCTTGATCCCGTGCCATCCTGCACTATGATCAGCGTGAGGTTTCCGCCCGTGGGCAGGTTGCTTATCACAAAACCCGTGTTGCCTGTCAGCGTTACCTTGTGAACCGGTGCTAGATTGGCATTGACCGTTATGGTCGTGCTGTAGGTAAGTGCATTGATGTTGTCTGCGTAGAATGAATTGAATTTTGTGGATCCGTGCGTGGTCAGTGCTCCAGATATGTTCACGGCATCATTGATCTGTATGGCTGTGCTGTCTCCCGAGCTGATCTCATTGACGTCAATGGTTTTGGGCACTGCTGTGAGATACGAACTTAGATCGGGTCCTGTAATTGTGAGAGTATCTCCAGATACTGCCGTGGTTATGCCTGTGGCACCCGCAAACTTGATGGTCTCTCCTGAATTCAGTGTGACACCTGTGCTGTCATCTCCCACAAATGTAATGGGTGAATTTGTGAGATAAGAACTTAGATTGGGACCAGTTATGGTCAGTGTGTCTCCGCTCACGGCAGTGGTGACGTTCTGCGTGCCTGCAATTTTAAATGTTTCTCCGGGGTTGACCGCTGTACCAGTGCTGTCGTCGCCCACGAAGGTTATGGGAGAACCGGTGCCCTCCGAAGCCAACTCAAACCTGCTGTTGGTGGTGCTGTATTTCAATATCTGGTTGTTGGTGGGTGCGGATATGTTGAACATGTCAATGATGTCATTGACGTTGTCCACATTCTGTTTGATGTCTGCACGGGCCAATCGCGGCGAATCCGTGCCAGCGTCCATGTTTACCGTGGATGCTTTTGAGCCTGCAGGCCAAGTGGTCATAGTGTGTTTCCTTTCGTATATTTAATCATATTTTATCTATATTGTTTACAATCCTTGTCAAAACAATTTTATGCGAATCCTTTGTCCAGTATGCCAAGGAAATTGGTTCCGTCATTGTATATTCTAACCACGTCAATGGCATTGGCTGCCGTGCTCAGTGTGGCAGATCCCGCGGCAAATTTCACTGCGGTGCTGGTGTCACTGGTGAATGTGGCAGTCCTGTTGCCCGTGCCATCCTGCACAACGATGATGGTCACTGTCTGTCCCGTGCTCAATCCCGTGATGCCAATTTGTGTGTTCACTGCCAGCGTGACCTTGTGGACAGGTGCCAGATCAGCATTCACTGTGATGGTGCTACTGCTGGTTAAGGAATTTTGTTTTTCCCTCGCTCGCTCTATGGTGCCCAGTCGTGATAGGTAGGCATCATCAGCTGAGTAGAATGCGTATTTGTTGGTGGCATTGGCACCCGTGTTGGAATAGAATCCGTAATAGTTGGTGACCAAACTGGTGCCAGTGGCACCCTGTGAGAAATAGCCAAATTCATTGGTCACGAACCTGTTGGTTCCATTGGCACCAGTGCCCCCCGTGCCTATGCCCTCTGCCACGAAACCATATGCGTTGGTCATCCTGGTGAATTCACCCGTGTTGGCCCTGTTGCTGATGAATGATCTGAATCCCATCGCGTTGGCACAGGTGAGATCACCACCATGGCCTGCATCAACTTCAACGAATGCGGATCCACCCGCT
>Ga0172372_10012533_pt1 | contig 10614 bp, 9 predicted proteins | sample LakKiv5m_2_FD_114544 | JGI IMG/M metagenome (GOLD analysis project Ga0172372, IMG submission 114544) | Freshwater microbial communities from Kabuno Bay, South-Kivu, Congo - kab_092012_9.5m | ecosystem: Environmental > Aquatic > Freshwater > Lake | place: Democratic Republic of the Congo... | reverse complement strand
GCCTATATAAATAAGCGGGCATCTGATGGGGTGTGACTTAAAATAACGTTCTAAATGATCAGGGACTGTGTTATAGATTAAAGTTTCAATATCACGATCAAATACCAGGCTACGACACGGAAGTCCGTGTTGATCCTTCGATTCCTTGGTTCCAAAATTCACATAGTCATCGAGTACCCTCGGATCCCAGTTTCTGAAGGCTCGCTTGTGTTCAAAGTGCGAACGCACCGATGACCGATCGGGCCATTGCCTTCGGCGCTTCTTGCTTACCCGGCCCGGTAGCAAAGCACCAACAAGCGGACTTCGTTTGAGTAGTTTCAGGCCACGCGCTTTCCATCCGCCGATGATGGGTGCATCAAGCACAATGACGCCTTCAATCCTTGGACCTTGAAGCTTTGGGTTTTTCGCTGCACACAGCATGCTCAAGTAACCACCTAGAGAATGCCCCAAGAGCCATGTTCCTCCATCGTCGTCAGGTTGATTAGCCTTTACCAAATCCGAGAGTTGTTGCACAAGCATGGGCCAGTTGCTGCTCACTGGATAGCTCGGGTCATGACCGATACATTCAATCGCCTTGACCTGATGACCGGCACGACGTAGGCATTGAATCATGTAGTGATATGTCGATGCAGGAAAACCGTTTGCATGCGAGAAGACGAGTTGACTCGTGTTCTTCGTTTTATCGGACTCATACTCATCGCTTCATTGCTTTCAATCAACTGCGCAAGTTTAGCGAAGTAAGCATAACGACAGACCTAGTAACAGTCCCATGATACTCATTGGTAGGGCGCTGTAGCTGAGATTGGCAATCAATCCAAAACTCGAGGGCATGACGAGATTAATCCCGTTAAGCGCCATGGAACGCAATCCGAGTGCTTGTCCTTGACGTCCCTGTGGTGTGACCTGATGGATCGAGGATAAGAGCATCGGTTGGACTGAACCTAAGCTCATACCTAAACAAGCTGAACCGATAAGCATCATCTTGAAACCTGCGAGCCAAGGGTAGGCTAGAAAGCCCAGCATTGCCACGAGTACCGCAATCCGCATGGCAGTTTTTTCGCTAAAGCGTTCGGCCCACCGTGCGATGACGACCCGAATCACAATACTTGCCGCCGAAAAGACGCCGAGGACGATGCCAATTTCTGTCGCGGAGAGTTGTTGAGCATGGCCGAGCACTGGTACAACAAACAAATGGGCGTCCCAGCTGGAAATCGTGACTAGATTCAATAACAGCATGCGTCGATAAGCGCTTAGTCTTAACAAATCAAGTGCATCACGAATCGATGAACGCTGGTTCGGCAATGCGATCGTTTCAAAGGGTACCCTGGCACAAGCAAACAGGGCACAGCCGGGGATGAGCGCGCCAACCACAAGCGTTGTGACAAAGCCCGCATGATCAAGTAGGGCACCACTGATTACCGGTGCGATCGCATTAGAAACGGCTGGTGCAATTGCGACCCAACTAAAGACACGCTTCAGATTTGCACCTTGTTCACTTAAGCGTCCCGCAGCCCTTTGTACCGCAATAGCACCAATCGACGATGCACTTCCTGTTAGAAGGCTGCTTAAGCCAATGCTTATCAAGCTTGGGTAAACGGTTGGAGCAAGACCGCCGATCACTGCAAGGCTAATTGCAATCACCATTGGGCGATGAAAGCCATACCGATCACTGAGTCCCCCGGCCCACCACGACAGCAGCATCGGCCCCGCGGAGTAAAGGCTCAGGAGCAAACCAACCGACCATTCGCCATAGCCAGCATCCAAAACCCAAAGACTTGAGGCGATGCGAGAGATCGCCATACTTGCATGCAAGCAAATCATGCCGATGAGCAAAAGTCGCAGGATCCGACTGTGATTCCGTTCTATGATTATTACTTCTTGTGGGAGCTTCACTTCGGGGGCCAATAATGGAGTCAGATCGAGCCTTAAACGAGTATTATCCGCGCAACTTTGCTATTCACCCAGCGGCATACGATTCAAAATACAAAACAAGTGTCCTGCGTTCACCAAGGCATGCGCTGATTTCAATTGATCCCAGCCTTACCGAATTGTCCGGTCCAAGCTTTTCCCCTAATGAGCTGCATGAACTTGATCACGATCTGATCTTGAATCATTCCCAGGGCGCCTTGCCAATTGGTGAACGACTTATCGTGCACGGCCACATCATGGACGAAAACGCAAGGCCTATTCCCAATGCGCTCATAGAGATCTGGCAGGCGAACGCGGGCGGTCGCTATCGACATGGAAACGATCGTTATTTAGCCCCACTCGATCCCAATTTTGGGGGCTGCGGTCGGACTATCAGCAATCATGATGGTTATTATTTTTTCCGTACGATTCGGCCAGGCCCCTATCCTTGGAGAAACCGCATGAACGACTGGCGGCCGGCCCACATTCATTTCGCACTAAGCGGTAGATCATGGTGTCAGCGGCTGATTACCCAAATGTATTTTGAAGGTGATCCGCTTATTCAGCGTGATGCGATTTTGGGCACGGTTTCGGATCCAGCAGCTCTGCAGCAACTCGTGGCTCGATTTGATCCTCATGCAGCCGTGCCTTTTGACGCGCTTGCCTACCGTTTTGACATGGTCTTGCGAGGCACCCGTGAGACCTTATTTGAATCACGTTTGCCGGAGTGATAAGACCATGTTGCCAAGATTTGAAAGTGCTTCCCAGACGGCAGGTCCGTATGTTCACATAGGACTTGTTCCGTCGCGGGCTGGCATTCAGCAAGCGCCTATCGTCACCCATGACTTATGTGCTCAGGGCATCCCCGACTCAGCGCTTCCTATCGAAGTTTGTGGTCAAGTTCTTGATGGTAGCGGGTCGCCGATTTACGACGCCGTGGTTGAACTTTGGCAGGCCGACCATCTTGGGCAGTACCAAGCAAGGGCAAATCAGGGCTTTCGTGGCTGGGGGCGGAGTGCTATCGATCCGGACAATGGTCAATTTCACTTTAAGACCATTAAGCCAGGATCGGTTCCTTGCCGAGCTAATATGTTCATGGCGCCGCATCTGGCGCTGTGGATTGTCGCCCGAGGGATTAATCTTGGTTTGCATACCCGCATGTATTTCCCTGAGGATTCAGCCCTACATCAGACTGATCCAGTTCTCAACACAATTGAAATTAAGCGGAGGCGGTCAACACTTATCGCTGCCTGTGCTGTCGACGCTGACCCCGATCGCTCGCCGATAAGATATTCGTTTGATATCGTTATTCAAGGCGATCAAGAAACAGTTTTTTTTGATATTTAGACTTATGCAACATCGTGTCCAAGTCGCCATTATTGGCGCAGGTCCTTCAGGTCTTTTGCTCGGTGCCTTGCTTGATCAGGCAGGTATCGACCATGTGCTGATTGAACGGCAGTCGCCCGAATATGTCGCCTCGAGAATTCGTGCGGGTGTGCTGGAACAGGGGACGGTCGATGTGCTCGACCAACTTGGTCTGTCCGGGCGATTGCATCGAGAAGGCCTGGTTCACCACGGTTTTGATCTGCTTTTTCAGGGACAACGACACAGGATCGACCTCCACGAGCTCACCCAAGGTAAACAGGTCGTGGTCTACGGGCAAACCGAAGTCACCAAGGACTTGATGCAGCATCGCGAAGCGAAAGGCCTTAGAAGTTTTTATCAGGTTGATGCGTTGCAAATCCGAGGCCTTGATACGCAAACGGTCGAGATTGAGGGTATGCATCGAGGCCAGCCCTTGCGCATTCAGAGCGATATTGTCGCTGGTTGCGATGGTTTCCACGGCATTTGTCGTAAGCTGATCCCAAACAACCTACTTAAAGAGTATGAGAAGGTTTATCCATTCGGATGGTTGGGCGTTCTTGCTGATGTAAAGCCCGTGGCTGAAGAGCTCATCTATGTGAATAGCCCAGAAGGTTTTGCGCTCTGTTCGATGCGCAGCCCAAGCCGTTCGCGCTACTACGTTCAAGTCCCTGTTGATGATGACATCGCAAGCTGGAGCGATGAGCGGTTTTGGTCAGTGCTTCGTTCTAGGCTCGATACCGAGGCAGCTGATCAACTGGTGACCGGACCGTCCATTGAAAAGAGTATCGCTCCTTTGCGCAGTTTCGTTGCCGAACCGATGCGCTGGGGACGTCTCTTACTTGCAGGCGACGCCGCGCATATCGTTCCTCCTACTGGCGCCAAAGGTTTGAATTTAGCCGTGAGCGATGTTCGATTTTTGGCAGAGGCGCTTTCTGATTGGTTTAGTGATCGAAACGACCAACATTTAGAACGATATTCGAGTCGGTGTTTGCAACGTGTCTGGCGAGCTGAGCGCTTTTCATGGTGGTTTACAAGTTTGATGCATCGCTTCCCTGATCAGGGAGATTTTGGGCAGAAGATTCAGGAGGCCGAATTGGATTATCTTGTTCATAGCCAGGCAGCGTCGGCATCGCTGGCGGAAAATTATGTTGGATTGCCGATGACATGGTCATGATCTCAAAGCCTAGAATTGCCATCGTTGGTGCAGGTATCGGCGGTTTGACGCTGGCCCTGATGCTCCACCACCATGATTTCGATGTTCAAATTTTTGAAGCAGTACAAGCGGTTAAGCCTTTAGGCGTTGGGATTAATGTGCAACCCTCAGCGGTCACTGAACTTGTGGCGCTTGGCTTGCTCGCTGACTTGGATCGCATCGGGGTGAGGACACAGGAAGTCGCCTACTTCAATCCGCAAGGACAAAAGGTTTGGGCTGAACCTCGTGGCCGATTCGCAGGTTATCCGGTTCCTCAATACTCGATACACCGAGGCCAGTTGCAAGTCTTACTCTTGCGAGTAGTCCAGCAACGACTTGGCGAGGACGCGCTAAAGCTAGGCCACCGCGTACTTGAAATTGATGTCGAATCGACCGTGTTAAAGATTCAACAAGGATCTAATCATTATCTCGTTAAGCCTGATCTGATTATCGGGGCAGACGGAATCCATTCAACGCTTCGTAGGCAGTTTTTTCCAAAAGAGGGTGCGCCATGTTTTTCGGGACGCATGCTTTGGCGAGCAACAAGTATGGCCAAACCCTTTCTGAGTGCGGCAAGCATGGCTATGGTTGGTCACGCCGATCAGAAGTTTGTGACCTATCCCATTGAGCCTGTTCAGGCCTCTAGTGGCCTGCAGTGCATTAATTGGATCGCAGAACTCCGTGTGGACGAAGTTTCGCCCGAACGTCAGGATTGGAACAAACAGGTGAGTAAGGAGGTTTTTGCGGGTGCCTTCTCAGCCTGGCGCTTTGAGTGGCTCGATATTCCTGATTTGATTGACCGTGCTCAGGCCTATTACGAGTTCCCAATGGTGGACCGTGATCCGCTACCAAGCTGGGGGGGTGGGGCTTGTACCTTGCTTGGCGATGCGGCCCATCCGATGTATCCGATTGGCTCAAACGGCGCAAGTCAAGCAATTCTTGATGCCAAATCGCTTGTCGAGTGTCTTCAACAAAACCCAAACGATTTGCAACAGGCCCTTCGTGCTTATGAGCGGGATCGACTGCCAAAAACTGCTTCCATCGTACTCGCGAATCGAGGTCAAGGTCCCGACCACTGTTTAGAGATTGTTAGGGAGCGTGCACCGGACGGTTTTGAACGACTTGACGATGTGGTGAGCGAGCAAGAGCTGCTTGATGTTGCTGCCCGTTATAAGGGCTTGGTCGGCCTCGAAAAGGACCGCATCCGGGAACGGGTTCAAGGCGATCCGAATCTGGCCGAAATCGTCGCATCCATTGGGTGAACAAAAAAACCTGGAAGCGACATTCAAAGCCTTTTAACACCCATGCATCCTCCACCCAAGCATTACAACAGTAAACACCATTATCTTAGACGCCATGAGCCAACATATCCTTCCTTCGTTACCCCATCAACAACGTGTTGGAATCGCTTTCTCGGGTGGGCTCGACACCTCTGCAGCCGTTCACTGGATGAAGACCAATGGCGCAATTCCCTGCGCATACACTGCAAATCTTGGCCAGCCCGATGAGTCAGACTACGAAGACATCCCACGCAAAGCACTTTCCTACGGAGCAGAGATCGCGAGACTAATCGACTGTAGAGCTCAACTCGCGGCTGAAGGCCTAGCTGCAATACAAAGTGCTGCTTTTCATGTCGCCACCGCGGGCAATACTTATTTCAACACGACCCCGCTCGGTCGAGCAGTGACAAGCACTGCCTTGGTGGTGGCAATGATGCAAGATGACGTGAACATTTGGGGCGACGGAAGCACCTACAAAGGCAATGATATCGAGCGCTTTTATCGCTACGGTTTACTGGTGAATCCAAAGCTTAAAGTCTATAAACCTTGGTTGGATCAACGTTTCATTGATGAGCTCGGTGGGCGCAAAGAGATGAGCGAGTATCTCATCGCCCATGGTTTCGATTATAAGATGAGTGTTGAGAAGGCCTATTCAACGGACTCAAACATGCTTGGCGCCACGCACGAAGCGAAAGACCTGGAGTTTCTCCATCAAGGCATTCGAATCGTGAATCCGATCATGGGGGTGGCGTTTTGGCGCGACGATGTTCAAATTAAAGCCGAGGAAGTCAGTGTTCGCTTTGAAGATGGCATACCGACGCACCTCAACGGCAATGCGTTTAATGACCTCGTTGCACTTTTTGAGGAGGCCAATCGTATTGGTGGGCGCCACGGTCTTGGTATGTCTGATCAAATTGAAAACCGAATCATCGAAGCAAAGAGCCGAGGCATTTATGAAGCGCCTGGTATGGCTTTGTTGCATATTGCCTATGAGCGTCTGGTTAGTGGTATTCATAACGAAGATACGATCGAACAGTATCGAAGCAACGGGCGTCGGTTGGGTAAGTTGCTCTATCACGGACGCTGGTTTGACCCTCAGAGTCTGATGCTTCGCGAGACCGCTCAGCGCTGGGTTGCCAGTGCTATTACGGGTGAGGTTTTTATTGAGTTGCGGCGCGGCAATGACTATTCAATCCTCGATACCCAAAGCCCAAATCTCACCTACCATCCTGAGCGTCTCACCATGGAGAAAGGTCAGGGCGCCTTCACGCCTGCAGATCGGATTGGGCAGTTGAGTATGCGAGATCTTGACATCGCTGACACGCGCGAAAAGCTCAGTATTTATAGCAGCGTAGGATTGCTCGGAAAGCTAGAAGATGGCAGCGTACAACTCATCGAGGCAAAGTCCAGACGGGTCTGAGTTCGGCTGGTTTAAAACGCTTGCTCTAAGAGTTGTAAATATTCTTCTCGAGTCATCGATTTTGGGTTTGAGCGGTGTGCCTGATCACGCATTGCTGCTGCTGCGACATCTGGAAGGCAAATCTTCTCAACGCCAAGCGCACTTAGACGTTGCGGAAGCTTTAACATCAAATTTAAGCTGTCAAGACAGCTTGCTGGGTCTTGTGTACTCATTTTAGCAATGTTCTGCCTTTGCCTGTTGAATTCAGTCCAGTGCTCGAAGTCGGAAGCTTGGTTAAATATTTCACTTAATTGATCCCATTTGTGACCAATACTTTCTCGATTCCGTCTCAGAACATGGGGGAGCAGAATCGCATTAAGACTGCCATGATGAAAGCCGAGCACGCCTAGACTATGTGCTAGCGCGTGAACAGATCCCAGGCCTTTCTGAAATGCCAATGCGGCCTGCATTGACCCCATCAGACAATGCCAGCGGGCTGAACGATTACTTCCATCGATAAATGCAGCTGGCAGGTAACGTAAGAGCCTTAGCAATGCATCGGCAGCAATTGCATCGGCGGGTGGGTTGATTGCGGGCGAACAAAAGCTTTCAACAGCGTGAGAAATAGCGTCAAGACCTGTCGCAGCTGTCATGTAAGCAGGGAGACTTATGCAAAGCTCTGGATCGCAAATAGCTGCCTGCACAATATCAGGACAACGAATCCCTGCTTTTATACCGTTATCAAAAACGATTACGGCCGAGCGACCCACTTCACTGCCTGTACCAGCGGTGGTCGGCATCAACCAAAGCGGCGGTATATCGCGGTAGTTCTTTGGCGCCTGATTGCGATTGCTATAGTTCCAAAGCGGCGCAGGGTTATTGACCAGGATCGCGATTGCTTTTGCCAAGTCCATGGCCGCTCCGCCACCAATGCCGATAATCGCATCATGTTGACCTTGGCGATAGTGGTTTGCACCCTTTACTGCCGAAGACTCGCTGGGATTAACCGCAGAATCTAAAAAGCAATCGAACTTGACAGGAAGCAAAGGGCTGACGATGTCAAGAAGGCCAGCGTTTGCAACACCATGGTCGCTGACCACAAGTGGGCGTGAGCAATTGAATGTTGAGAGTTCCAATGCAAGCGAATTTCTAGCGCCAAAGCCGAATATGACTCGAACCAAAAAATGGATCGTACTAATACCCTGTGGTGCCTCAGCTAAATGCATAAAAGCCCCTTTGGAGCCAACTAAAGAGCTTGACCGCTTGAATCGCGTAATCGAACAAGTTGCTTGCCAAGGTTTTTTCCTTGCAACATATCGACAAAGGCTAATGGTGCCTGGTCAAGCCCTTCATAGATCGTTTCTTCATGGCGGAGTTGACCATCGCGAAATGCTATCAGTAAGTCCGCACTTGCTTGCGCAAGCAGGTCTTTGTGGTCCGAAAGCAAAAAAGCTTGAAGCTTGACGCGTTTGTTGAACAGCGCACGAAGGTTGAATATGCCATCGGGACTTGTAGCGTTGTATTGGGATACGAGACCGCATAGGGCAACACGTGCATGCATGTTCATATGAAGCAATAAATGATCAAGTATAGAACCCGCTACATTATCAAAATAGAAATCAATGCCATCATGTAGTCGAACCGCCAGGCTCGCCTTAAAGTCAGCGCTTTGATAGTCAAGGCATTCATCGGCACCCAAGGCAGTTTTGACCCACTCGCATTTCCTCTGACCACCAGCAATACCAATGGTGTGACAACCTAATCGTTTTGCGAGTTGACAGGCGACACTACCGACAGCGCCTGCTGCAGCCGAAACGACAACAGTCTCACCTGCCTTGGGCTTCCCAATCAAATGAAAGCCAAGCCAGGCAGTTTGTCCGGTTGACCCAAGTGCGCCAAGGTATGCGCCTAATGGGGCACGTTCAGGATCGATCACTTGAAGTTCATCGGGTTTCGCCAGGGAGTACAACTGCCAGGCATGACGTCCGAGCACCCAGCTGCCAAGGCCAAGTCTTGCATCATTCGACTGAATTACCCGACCGATAGTCCTTCCGACAATGACCTCGCCAATTCGCATTGCTGGCGCATAGGAATCTTCCTGTTCCATTCTCATTCGAATATAGGGATCAACCGAAAGCAAATGGTTCTCGATTAAAACCTCATCCGGACCAGGGCTAGGGAGATCTTCTTGCGTAAACTCGAAGCATTGGGCGTCTGGCATCCCATGTGGATGTTTTGCAAAGCGGATCGAACGATTCATGATTCTGTCACCACACCAAGCAGCTAATCGATTTACGGATTTGACTCACCATGAAGCTTGCACTGAGTTGGATTGCTGACCAACGTATTGAAGCCGCACAACAACGCGGCGAGTTCCGAAATTTGCCAGGCGAGGGTAAACCGTTGACTTTCGATGAGGATATGTCCTTGTCTCTTGAATCGCGGCTTGTGATCCGAAGAGCGCTTGGACAAAAAGACGATGAATTAAAAGATCGTCGACATTTTTTGGAAAGTATTCAATTGATGCGTTTAAGGAAAGCAAATCGTTCATGAATCTCCGAAGACGTGAAAAAAACTTTTCTTCACTTTCGTCCAATCGTCCTGATCTGTTGTGCTCAAAGCGCTTACGGGTGCAATCTTTTTATCTTCAAGCGAAGCTCTAAACTTTCAAAGCAAAGGTGACGCCCTCACTATGATCGAGATTTTTCCGGCAAAACGCATCATCACGATGGATCAAGGGAATCCGCATGCTCATGCCGTGGCGGTGCTTGATGGTCGAATACTTGGTGCGGGCAGCCTCGAGGCAATGAAATCGCTCGGTCCGCACCGAGTCAATGATCGGTTCATTGATCAGGTACTTATGCCAGGATTTGTTGAGGGACATTGCCATGTCAGCGAAGGCGCTTTTTGGGCTTATACCTATACGGGTTTCTTTCCGAGGTCGGATCCGCAGGGAAACCTTTGGCAGGGATGTCCGAGCCTTGAGGCTGTTGTCGATCGCTTAAAGCAGGCTGACCTTTCAAAACAAGTGATATCGGCATGGGGCTTTGATCCGATCTATTTTAAAGATCAATCTCGTATGACAAGACATGATCTCGATCGTGTATCGACGACACTTTGTGTTGGGGTGATGCATGCAAGCGGCCATATTATGAATGTCAACACACTCGCCTTAGATAGGGCGGGTCTGATGCGTAAAGGCATAGAGCATCCAGGCATCGTGCTTGATCACGAAGGTCTTCCAAGCGGTGAACTTAGAGGGCCTGATGCCATGACCATGGTTGGTCGCTTCGTTGGTTTTGATCGCGAGGCGATGGCGGGTGATGAGGCGGCAATGTGGCGCTTTGCCTCGTTGTGTGTTCGGGCAGGTGTAACAACCGCTACGGATCTTGCAAATTTGTTACCCGATGATGCAGTGAACATGATGCTTCGCGTAACGGCAAGTGATCGCTATCCTGTTCGGATCGTTG
>Ga0172372_10012524_pt1 | contig 10618 bp, 9 predicted proteins | sample LakKiv5m_2_FD_114544 | JGI IMG/M metagenome (GOLD analysis project Ga0172372, IMG submission 114544) | Freshwater microbial communities from Kabuno Bay, South-Kivu, Congo - kab_092012_9.5m | ecosystem: Environmental > Aquatic > Freshwater > Lake | place: Democratic Republic of the Congo... | reverse complement strand
GCCCCGAGCTGAAACCGCGTCGCCGTCAGCTCCCCACCCAACCCCATCGCATCCGTGTTCAAAACTACAAAGCCCACCCCTTCAAGCCCTCGCCCCGCCAACGCCTCCACTGCATTCCGCCCCGCGCCGCCTACCCCCACAACCGTCATGCGCAAGGATTTCAACGCCGGAGTCGATTTCGCCTCCTCCCCCGATCCCCCCGCCCCTACCCCGGGATTACTCTCGCCCCCGACGTTCATCGATTGGTTATCGTCCATAGATCCTCTCGTCACGTAATCTCGCGCACCTCATTCAACTCTCGCCTATCCTGTCCCGTTCACGCACCCCGCCGAAAAAGCTGACCCAAAGCCGATCGCCAACCCCGACCCCGCATGCTGCTGTGCTGGTTCTTGCGATGCTGGAACGCTCCAAATTTTACCAACCCGACGCTCGTCGCAAAATCAGGTAGCTCCAACGACGTCGTAATCCCGCCCACCGCCCCAGGCTTCCCAACCCGAACCGGTAGACGAAAGACCTTCGACGCCAATCGCTCCACCTCCGGCGTGTGCGCTCCACCCCCGCACAACACCACCCCCGCCCGCAGGTAATCCAACATCTCCGCTCGATCCAATTCCTGCTCGATCAACTCGAATACTTCCTCCAGTCGCATCGACATAATGCGCCGCAAGTGCTCCAAGTTCACCGATTTCTCCGGTAAACCATGGTCGCCTCCAAGCCGGATCGACTGCCCCTTCAAAGCCTCGTCCACCACCGCCGATCCATGGCTCAACTTCAATTGCTCCGCTCGCCCGAGCGGCACTCTTAATCCATAGGCCAGATCATTGGAAACGTGGTCCCCCCCAACCGCCAGCACTCCCGTGTGCCGCACCACCCCATCCGCATACACCACGTACTCCGTCGTCCCCGCTCCCATGTCGATCACCAACGTTCCCAACTCCTTCTGCTCGCTGCTCAACACCGCCAACGACGACGCCAGCCCGTTGAACACCACTTCCTCCACGTCCAGTTGCAAGCCCTTCACCACACGTACAGCGTTCTGCAAACGGTTGAAATTGCCATGCACCACATGAACCTTCGCTTCTAAACGAGCCCCCAACATCCCCACCGGGTTCTGAATCCCATCCTGGCCATCGACACAGAAATCCTGCCGCATCACATGCACCACATGGTTCTCCGCCGGTAGGTTGATCGCCTTCGAGTTCTTCATCACGTCCTGCACATCCTCATCCCCAATCTCTCGGTCCGCAGAGACCACCGGATGCACCCCCCGATTGTTAAACCCCCTTAGGTGACTTCCGCTCACCCCCAGAAAAACACTCCGAACCTCCACGTCCGCCATCCCTTCAGCTTCTACGATCGCGTTCCGAATATCCTCCGACACCGCCTGCGGATCCACGATCTCCCCCTTCCGGACGCCATGAGACGCATGCTGTCCCACGCCGGTGATGTTCAAAAGGCCCGCGTCGTTGATCTCCGCGACGACGGCGCAAATCTTCGATGTCCCTACCTCCAACCCGACAATGATGGGATTCGAGTCAAACATGTTTCTTCTTATAGCGTGAAGGTTTCTGTGATCTTTTGCCCGGGGCCGGTAACGTGCTGCTCTCGACCCAGCGCACAGGAAGGTTGTTCGCTACCGATAAGTCCAACGCCGCAACACTCTTGCCTCCTCGCGTCGCTGCATCCTGCACAATCCGCCATCGCCGAATCTGCGTGTCAAAATCATCCACCGACAGCGTCACCTCTTGCCCCGCGCCAGTCGTCACAACCAAAACCCGAGGAAAACTCACATCAATGCGCGCCAAATCCACCAGCCCCGCCATCGGTGATAATCCAAATCGCCGAATCAATCGCAAAGCCGCCATCGCCTGCCCACTCTCCAAGGTTCGCCCCGGCCGCAACTCCGTCTCGCGAATCCCTTCCAAAATCGGTAGGCTCTCCAAATCCACCCCGTTCGGCTCGCTCGCTTCCTGCAACGACTTCCACACCATCACATGCCCCGTCTCCGAGATGAGAAAATTGTCCGATACCAATCGCTGCCGACGCTCATCCATGTGATACCACCGCACCCGCGCAATCGGCTCACGCTCCACCACCGACATCCTCAGTGTCCCCGGCGGCACACGCTCCATTGATACCGACTCAATCAACGGGTTTAACTCCAAGTCCCGACGCAGCTCGTGCAGGTCCAGCTTCATCAGGTTCTCCCCATTACCGATGTTCGCCCATCGCTTGATCTGCTCAGCCGGGATCACCCCATCCGTCTGGATATCGATGCGGCGGATCGCAAAGTCCTCATTCAAAAAGAACAGACGGTTCACCGTCCACTCCCCGCCACGCCACAAAAAGAACACCACCGCGACCACCGCAAACGCCGATGCCAGGGTGGTCGCCACCGTCTTCATCCGCGCCGTGCGCACCGCCGAGGACCGCAGTTTAACCTCCAGCAATTTCTCTCGATCACTCTTCCGACTCCGGTTTTTGTTCCCGGTAAACAGCGGTAATACTACGGGCTTCACAAACGCACCAATCCTTCCTTCTCACGCTCCAAGGCCATCTCCACCATCCGCTCGCAAAGCACGCCAAACTCAATGCCCGCCGCCGCCGCCGCCTTCGGAAGTAAACTCGTCACCGTCATCCCGGGAAGGGTGTTCACCTCCAACACCACCGGGTTTCCTTCACCGTCAATCATCACATCCACTCGAGCATAATCTCGCCCTCCCACCGCTCGGAACGCTCCCAATGCCGCCTCCTGCACACGCTGTGTCACCGACTCCCCCAACGGTGCCGGACATAAATACTCCGTCTGCCCCGGGGTATACTTCCGCTCATAGTCGTAACAACCCGTCTTCGGTCGAACCTCCACCACCGGCAGCGCTCGCCCACCCAAAATCCCCACCGTCACCTCGCGGCCAACAATCCGCGATTCCATGAGCACTTCCGTGTCATGCTGCAACGACTCACTCAACGCACGACTCCAGTCCTCCTCCCGATCCACAAATTGCAACCCCACGCTCGATCCCTGGCGCAGCGGCTTCAATACCACTGGAAAGCTCCACCCTTCAGGAAATAACTCGTCGCGAGCGCGCAACACTCGATAGGGAGCTGTCGGCACTCCGTTCTCCAAACACCGCTTCTTCGTCTCGACCTTGTCAAAAGCGACCCGACTCGACTCCGCCCCACACCCTGTGTAAGGCACGCCCATCCGATCCAATATCGATTGCACCGTGCCGTCCTCCCCATAGGTGCCGTGCAACGCCAAAAACACCACCCCCACATCCTCCGGCAATGACCAGCCCGAAGCCTGAGGATCCACCTCCACCACCTCATGCCCCCGCAACCGCAACGCCCCAGCAACGGCAGCTCCCGATCGCAAAGAGACCGCGCGCTCCGACGAAGGTCCTCCCAACATCACCACCACCTTCATACCGATCCCTCCTCTCCCACAATCAAGACCTCCGTCTCCAAAAGAATCCCACGCGCCTCAAATACTCGGTGTCTCACCACCTCAATCAACTTCAATACGTCCGCCGCCGTCGATCCCCCGGCGTTCACAATGAAGTTCCCATGAATCTCCGAAACCCGTGCCCCTCCAATCACGGTTCCCTTCAGTCCTACCTCATCGATCAAGCGCCCTGCCGACATCCCCGCCGGATTCTTGAATATACAGCCCGCACTCGGCTCCGACGGTTGGCTTTCCCATCGCTTCGAGTTCATCGACTTCATCCGAATCTCAATCTCCTCCTTCGACCGCGCTTCACCCAAAAACACAGCCGACAAAGCCACATGGGTGTCGAAAAAGGGACAATGCCGATACGTCACCTCCAACTCCGCTCGGGTCCGCTCCACCACATGCCCGTTACGATCCAACGCACGCAACGACTCCAGCCGATCAAACGTCGCCGATCCCATCGCACCTGCATTCATGCGCAAGGCCCCTCCCACACTACCCGGTATGCCTTCCAAAAACTCCAACCCCGCAATGCCGTGCCGCCGTGCCTCAACCGCTAAATGTTTCAACCGCGCCCCAGCCCCAACTGCAATACGTTCCCCCTGCACCACCATCATCGAAAATGCCTCACGCCCCAACGAGATAACCAATCCGCGTATTCCCCCATCCCGGATCAATAGGTTCGATCCCCGCCCCAACACCATCCAAGGCACACCATGCTCCCCCGCCAACCCAACCGCCAATCGCAAATCCGTCTCGTCCGCAGCCTCAAAGTACAGCTCCGCACCACCCCCAACCCGCAGCGTGGTCCGTTTCGCCAAAGGTTCCCACCGCCGGAGCAACGACCCCGGTGAACACGCTTCGTTCAGGTCCGCATACAATGAGTCCACCCCACGCATGGTTATCGCTCCTTCCTCGGTTCTGATCTTCACGCTCATCTCAACTCCTTCCTCGCTCCAAAACCCAAACTGGATCGCTTCGACGGTAGCTCAAAAGCCCCGCCGTCCGCCTCCCCACCCCATACCCCCGATGCTTCCAATGCCGCCTTCTCCTTCCACGCCGGATCGGCGAGTTCCAACAACAACTCCGCCACCTTCTCCGTCGCCCCCGCTTGATGCCACCGTCCCAAAGCCGCACGCATCCGATGTGCCGTCTCCGCATCCTCCAAAACCGATCCCAACATGCGCTCCAAAGCCTCCGTCCCCGCGCCCTCGGCGTCCAAAACCAAAGCCGCCCCCGTGCGCCGAAATGCCTCCGCGTTCGCTCGTTGATGATCGTCCGATGCATGCGGGTAAGGCACCAGAATCGACGGAACCGCCATCGCTGCAAACTCAGCCAAGGACGATCCACCGGCTCGACTCAATGCCACCTCCGCAGCCCCCAATGCCCACTCCATCTCCGTCAGGAAGGGCCGCACTACCGCCCTCACCCCCATCTTGCGATACACCGCCGACATCCGTTCGAAATCAGTCGGGCCGGTCAGATGCAGGTATTGCAACGTCGCAAATCGCTTCTGCAATCCAGGCAAAGCCCGCTCGACAAGCTCGTTAATCGATTTCGCGCCCTGACTCCCTCCCATGACCAACAAAACAGGCCGATCCAGATCCAACCCAAACGAAATCCGACATGCCCCCGCATCTGCCACCTCAAATTGCGATCGGACGGCATTCCGACAACCCTCGTGCGCACACCCCCAAGGCGCTCCACAGCTTCCGGAAAATAGAGCAACACTTCGTCCGCCATTCGCCCCAACCACCGCGTCGCCCTCCCAGGCACCGCGTTGGCCTCGTGCAAGAAGACCCGCGACCGACGCATCTTCCCACACAAGACCGGGGCTGCGCTCGTAAATCCTCCCATCCCCAGGACCGCCAAAGGCTTGTCCCCTCCCATTCTCTCACGTAGCTCACGCACCGATCCCACCAACCCCTTCAACCCACCCAAAAATCGCATCACCGACCCATGGCTGCCCGTCGCCGATTGCAGCGTCCACACTTCCATGTGCCGGACCGCCTTCACCGCCTCCTGGTCGACCGTCTTCGAGGACACCACCAACGCCACACGCGCACCGGCGTTGACCAATCGTTCAGCGACCGCAATCCCAGGGAACAGGTGCCCTCCGGTACCCCCGCATGCGATCAAATAGAATGGCGGCGCGAGTCGCATCATGCCGGAGTGGCCTTCTCATCCAAGACCAAGGACGCGTCCTCCTCATCCGTCTCCGCCTCTCCCCCAGCTCTCAAAGCCACGCTTAAGATCAAACCCACCGCCAAGAGCATCATCATCAGGTTCGATCCTCCAAAGCTAATGAAGGGCAACGGCAATCCCTTGTTCGGCAACGCCCCAGTCACAACCCCAATGTTGATGAACGCTTGCAAGCCAATCAACAGGGTCAACCCCCCAGCCAACATAAACCCAAACGAATCCCGCGCACGCCACGCGATGTAAATACCGCATACCACCACGACCACAAACGCGATCACCACCCCAAGCGTCGCCGCCAAACCTAACTCCTCCCCAACCACCGAAAAAATAAAGTCCGTGTGATGCTCCGGTACCCACCCTAACTTCTGCCTCCCAATCCCTAACCCAATCCCCGTCGTCCCCCCCGATCCCAATGCAACAATCGACTGCCACACTTGGTATCCCGTTCCTGTCTTCGTCTCCTCAAGGTTGATCCAGCTGAAAACACGCTTCGTCCGGTTGGGGTTGAAATACACCTTCAACGCAAATCCAATCGCTGCCAATGCCGCAACCGGGGTCATGTGAATCCAACGAACTCCGCCCACCAATAACATCGCCACCGTCACTGCCCCCATCAAGGCTGTCGTTCCAAAGTCCGGCTCCAACATGATCGCCCCAAAGAACACCCCCGCTAACCCAAAAGGAATCAGAACCCCCGTCTTGAAATCATGCATCCGCCGATGGTTCAGCTCCACATACCGCGCCAAACAAATAACCAAAACAATCTTCGCCAGGTCCGAAGGCTGAAAGCTCGCTCCCCCATACTGAAGCCACCGACGCGCCCCGCCTGCCTTCGTGCCAATCCCCGGAATCACCACCAACACCAACAACAAAACCACCCCAAAATACATCGGAACAGTCAGGTTTTTCAGGTGTCGGTAATCCACCAAAACCGCCGTCACACACAACACCAACCCAATTCCCAACGCGATCAATTGCTTGGTCACCAGTGCGGGTCCCATGCTCGCGCTGTAAAGGACCACGATCCCTAACGACAGCAATGACGCAACCGCCGTCGCAAACAGTGTGGTGGCCAGTTTCATAGGGGCTCTGAGATGGGAATAGGCGTCGTTCAGCACCTTAAACTCTAAGCACCGTGGCTTGGCGCGCTCGTTGCACGCCAAGCCAAAGCCCAGAGCCGATCCGCCTTAATTCGCGCTCGGAGGGTTCGTGGCCCCACTCGCCGTCTTCGTCGGGGCCGGGGTCGGAATCTTCAACTTCTGCCCAACATGGATCCGATCCGTCTTCAATCCGTTCGAAGCCTTCAAAGTCTTCACGCTCACCCCATGCGCCTTCGCGATCTTGATGAGTGAATCACCCTGAACCACCGCATAGCTCCCCGCGCCGCCCGGAGCCGCCTTATCCGCCACCAACCCGCCCGCGTCCGCTTTGGGAGTCGTCGCCACCGCGGCTTGCGATGCCGGAATCTGAATCTTCTGACCAATCTTCAACTTCGCCGGATCCACACCCGGGTTCGCAGCGCTGATCGCTTTCACCGACACTCCCTGGCTCTTCGCAATCTTGCCATACGTGTCCCCTGCCTTAATCGCATACTCACCGCCGGGTTGCGTCGGCGCAACCCCCGTCCCGTTGTCCAGAATCGGCGTCACCGGCTGCGCCACTGTGTTCGATGCAACCGGATCCGGGGTCGGATAATTGGTCGGCACGTTCGCCGTGGCGTTCGATCCCGTCGTCACCACGTTCGACGCCGGTTCTAAAGTGTTGTAGTAGCTCGCGTTCTCCTGGGGCAACGCCGCCTCGTTCGTCGTGGCGCTCGGAATCGGGCTCGCCGTCTTCTTCGAGTCGTCAGGCTTGCATCCCTGGATGAGCAGGCCACCCAGGAAAACAACGTGCACCGCCACAATGAATGCAATGATACGAAAGTAAGAGCGCTTCTTCCCCTGTTGCTCAAAGGGAGAGGGATTGGACTGGGGATCGGATGGTGTCGGGTTCATGACGGTTAGGTGCCCTCTCGTTCAAGGGCGTGTCGAAGCAGGGTTGCTCTGGTTGGTTGGTTCGGGTTCAACGAATGTCTCCGCCTCGTGGTCGCTTCGATACAAGCCACAAGACGAAATTCAGGTCGGCTGATGGCAGCAGGTAGCCCGCTCCTCATCAGCCCAAAAGGGTACGCTCCAGCCCGCCCAAGCACGCGCCTTCGCGGTGCCTCATCAGCCTTCCCCCAAACACTCGGGGCTGGCGGAACTGGTAACGGGTTTGTCATGCGCATCTTCAACTAACGAATCTTTAACGTGCTCAACGCGATCACCGCGAAGACCACACACAAAATGTAAAATCGAGTCACAACCTGGGACTCATACCACCCCTTCCTCTCAAAGTGGTGGTGTATCGGCGCCATCAAAAAGACCCGCCTCCCCGTCCCATAACGCTTGCGCGTATACTTAAACCATCCCGTCTGGATCATCACCGAAAGCGCCTCTATCACAAACACTCCCCCAGCAATAAAAAGCACAAAGGGTTGCCGAATTAATACCGCAATAACCCCTAACGCACCCCCCAAGGCGAGGCTTCCCGTGTCTCCCATAAACACCCTGGCCGGATGGCAGTTATACCATAAAAAACCCAGACAAGCCCCCGTCATCGCCGCCGTAAAAACCGTCAACTCCCCAGCTCCAGGCACCGATGGGACCTGGAGATAGGTAGCAAATCGAGCGTTGCCAGCCACATACGTGAAAATCAAAAAGACAACACAGACAATCAGTGTGCAGCCAATCGCTAAACCATCCAAACCGTCCGTCAGGTTGACCGCATTCGAACTCCCAACCACCGTCAACACCACCAACAGCCCACCCAAGATCATCGCATCCTGCGACACGGGTTTCTTCATGAAGGGAATCATGATCTCCGTCACCATCTTGCGGGTCTCCGGTAGCCAATAAAGATATCCTGCAATAAACACCCCAAGAATCGTCTGCACCCAAAGCTTCACGTTCCCCTTCGCCCCAAGGTTGTTCTGCTTCGTCACCTTCATGTAGTCGTCATAAAAACCCAACCCCGCCAACACCATCATCGCCAACAGGGTCAAAACCAACAACGCATTCCACTGCGCCCATAGTAACGCCGCTAAATCGACGACCAAGATCACCATCACCCCCCCCATCGTCGGCGTCCCCTTCTTGTCCATCACCCGCGCCGATAACCCTCCCCCCTCCTCAGCTTTGTCTCGATAGTTCTGACCAAACTTTAACTCTTTCAACCACTCAATCACGCGCGGCCCCAACCACCAACTGAGCAACAGTGCCGTCAACGCCGCCCCTGCACTGCGAAATGTAATGTAACGAAAAACCCGAAGGGGCGAGGCCATCGCCTCCCATCGCGTGCCATCACAGACTTGCAAGATAATTAAGCTGAGGTAATAGAGCACGTTATGATTCCTTATAAGCAGGTTTCTCGCTCCCGCAGCTTCGTTCCCACCGCCTCCAACCGAGTAGCCCGCGATGCCTTGATCAAGACCGTATCTCCCGATGCCACATACCGCGGAACCTCCCACGCCGCCTTATCCACATCCTCTAATTCCGTAATCTGCAAAAACCCTTCCGTCCTCGCCCCCTCCGCCAAATACGCGCCCATCCGACCCACCACAAATAGATGATCCAGTCCCGCTCGTGCAGCATGTCTCCCTACCAAACGATGCGCCGACTCCGCATGCGCCCCCAACTCTGCCATGCCTCCCAATACCGCTACCCGACGCCCCACTGTTGGCACCTCACGAAGGGTCTCCAACGCCATTCGCATCGAGTCCTCGTTCGCATTGTAGCAGTCATCCAATACCCTGATTCCGCCGGTCACCCATACCTGCATCCGCATAGGCGAGGGTTTACATTGCGACAGTCCCAACTGGATAGTCCCTCGATCCATTCCTAACTCCGCCGCCACCGTGATCGCCAAGGCTGTGTTCAACGCTTGATGCCGACCCAAATGCGCAACCCAATAGCTGCCGCTCGCCAAAGCCGAAACCCCCTCCACTCGAAATCCAATGCCCCCATCCCGCATCGCATAGTCCGTGACCCGCACCTCGTTCTCCTCCCCATACCCCACTCGCAACACACGGCCACGAGACCTCTTCACCACCTGCTCGATCATCGGAGCGTCCCCATTTACCACCAGCAGACCCGTCGCGGGCAATCGCTCCGCCAAAACGCCCTCCTCCTCCACCACTCCCGATAGATCCCCAAAATATTCCAAATGCTCCGGCCCCAAGCTCGTTAGTACCCCAATCTCTGGTCGACCCAAATCCAACAGCGGCCCTAGCTCCCCCGGATGGTTCGTGCCCACCTCCAACACCAAATAACGGGTCCCACACTCCAGTCGCAAAAGGGTCAATGGTACTCCGACGTGGTTGTTAAAACTCGCCTCGCTCCAAACACACGCACCAGCCTGTCCTAAAATCCGTCCCAAGATATCCTTCGTCGTCGTCTTCCCATTCGACCCCGCAACCGCTACACAAACGGGTTCGTGCCGCCCCCGATACCCCGAGGCAATCCCGCTGAATGCTCGCTGGGTGTCGGAAACCGCAAGAACCGCAATCCGCCCCGCCAAAGCCTCCACCGCCGGACCCGCCTCGGCCACCACCGCAACCGCCCCTCGCGCGACCGCCTCCTCTAGGTAATCGTGCCCGTCAAATCGGTCGCCTCGTAGCGCAACGAACAAAAACCCCGGCTCCACACGGCGGGAATCAATCACGACTCCGCTCACCGTCATGCTCTCCCACTCGGGATGCGCTGCAATCCCGCAGTCCCGAGCCAGGCAGTTGAGGTTTTGAGGGGTCATGGGCATCAACGTTTCCCCCCACCTACCCCTCCAACCGCTAACGCCGCCCCCGGCGTAACCTTCGGCGAAGGCTTAATGTTCAAGTAGTTGGCCGACCGCTCCGCGATAGCCTTAAAAACCGGCGCCGCAGTGTCTCCT
>Ga0172372_10012523_pt1 | contig 10618 bp, 10 predicted proteins | sample LakKiv5m_2_FD_114544 | JGI IMG/M metagenome (GOLD analysis project Ga0172372, IMG submission 114544) | Freshwater microbial communities from Kabuno Bay, South-Kivu, Congo - kab_092012_9.5m | ecosystem: Environmental > Aquatic > Freshwater > Lake | place: Democratic Republic of the Congo... | reverse complement strand
GCGGTGACGTTTGGCCAGATTCAAGGTCAATTTTCAGACGCTTGCAACAAAGCCATTGCCAATGGCAAACCCAGGCTGATGCGTGAAGATTGGAAGCAAGTGTTTGATCGTGCAGAAATCACGGACAGCATTCGACGCATCACCTGATCATGCACAAGCCCTCGTTGCGTTTCCAAGCGCGCTATTGGCTTGAGACGCCTTTACCCATTGAGCAAGCCGCGCGCATCATTGCTGGGGAGCAATCCAGTGGAACGTTTGTGGCTTTGGCCAACGAGACTCCAGAGTTATTGGCGAGATCCGGGGCCAGCATTGAGGCGTTAACGCCTCTTGAAGTGGTGAATCAACCCAGCTTGCCGGGTCGATATGGTCCAGCGCAACGCTTTCATCGCGCTGAACTGACCTTGTCTTGGCCGCTGGACAACATCGGCTGCAGCGTGCCCAACCTCATGGCCACGGTGGCTGGTAATTTGTATGAACTCGCCTGTGTTAGCGGACTTCGATTGCAGCAGCTGGACTTGCCGCTTGAATTTGCAAGTGGGCTTCCTGGTCCCGCCTTTGGCATTGAGGGCACGCGCCGCTTGACAGGTGTGCAGGATCGCCCTTTGATTGGGACCATCATCAAGCCCAGCATTGGTTTGAATCCAGAGCAAACCGCCCACGAAGTCGAACAGCTGGCACGGGCCGAGATTGATTTCATCAAGGACGATGAATTGCAGGCCGATGGCGTGGTCTGCCCATTTGAGGCCCGCGTTCAAGCCGTGATGTCCGTGTTGAAGCGAGCGGCCGATCGCCTGGGGCGGTTGCCCATGTATGCCTTTAATTTGACGGGAACCGTCGATGAGATGAAGCGTCGGCACGACTGGGTGCTTGAGCAAGGGGGCACCTGTGTGATGGTGTCCTTGAACAGTGTGGGGTGGGCAGGGCTTGAGGCCTTGCGCCGCCACTCGGTATTGCCCATTCATGCGCATCGAAATGGCTGGGGTTACTGGCATCGGCATCCGGGGCTGGGTTGGGACTACGAGCCTTGGCAAATGCTCATGCGTTTGGGTGGGGCAGACCATTTGCACGTGAATGGGTTGTCCAATAAATTCAGTGAGCCCGATGCATCGGTCATTCAGTCGGCCCGATCGGTGTTGAAGCCCTTGTGGGCTCTAGCCCCCATGGCGGCCATGCCCGTGTTCAGTTCGGGTCAAACGGGACGGGTAGCCCACGCGACCTACGAGGCCCTACACACCAACGATTTGATCGTGGCTGCGGGTGGTGGCATTTTTGGTCATCCCTCGGGTTTGAAAGCCGGGGTTCACGCGATGCGCGAGGCATGGGTGGCTGCGGAGCAAGGCATTGAACTGCACGCCCACGCTCAAAACCACGCCGACTTGGCAACAGCGCTGACCTTTTGGTGAGTGAAATGCCTAACTTGAATACCTCTGTGGAGTCGCCTTCAAGCCAGGCCCCTTGGCTTACTTTTTACGGTGATGATTTCACGGGGTCCACCGATGTGATGGACGCCATGGCTGGTGCTGGCTTGTCGACCGTGTTGTTTTTATCTGGTCCCTCTGACGACTTGCTGTCACGCTTTTCAGGCTATCAATGTGTGGGCTGGGCGGGTCTGTCGAGGCGGGAGTCTCCAGAATGGATGCGTCAGAACCTGCCTTCAATTTTTGACAAGTTGTGGTCGTTGGGTGCTCCCATCCTGCAATACAAGGTGTGCTCTACCTTCGACTCCAGTCCAGCCTGCGGCAGCATTGGGTGTGCGATGGAAATTGGCTTGTCGCAAACGCAAACCTCATGGGCACCGGTGGTGGTGGGTGTGCCGCAGCTTCGTCGATATCAAATATTTGGACACTTGTTCGCAACGGTTGGTCAACAAACGCATCGGCTGGACCGGCATCCCACCATGAGCCGGCATCCCGTGACGCCCATGGCTGAGGCCGATTTGTTGGTGCACTTGGGACAGCAAACCGAGTTGCCCATGGCATTGGTCGATTGGTTGAGCATTCGGCGTGATGACTTTCTGGCCGATTGGGAGGAAAGGGAACAGGCCAATCGATCGGGGGCAGTTTTCTTGGATGTCATGGATGAGCTCACCCAATCCCGAGTGGGGGAGGCGCTGTGGTCAAGCGCCACCCGTCATCGTCGGTTTGTCGTGGGGTCTTCGGGCGTGAATCACGCTTTGGCTTCACATTGGCGACATCAACAACGCTTGTCAGCGCCCGAGTGGCCTGCTATCACTTCAGCCCATCGTTCGCTGGTCATCAGTGGCAGCTGTTCCCCGGTGACTGCAGAGCAAATTCGGAAGGCGCCCGAGGATCGTTTTTTTCGCTTTGGCCTCACGCAAGACCTCATCCTCGATCAGTCTGGGGCTCTAGTTGCCTGGTGTGCGCAAGTGTTGGAGCAGGTCAACGAAGGGAAAATTCCGCTGATTTATTCGGCCATGGGGCCTGACGATCAAAGCCTTCGTCCGGCGGATCCCGCAGCTTTAGTTGACCCACTGGAAACCAGCCAGTGGCAGTTGCGAATTGCGAGCACTTTGGCCAAAGTGAGTGCCTTGTTGATGCAAATGGGGCGTTTTGATCGCTTGATTGTCGCGGGAGGGGATACCTCTGGCGCGGTCGTCACAGCGCTGGATCTCGATGCGCTTACCGTTAAAGCCCCTTTGGTGCCTGGCGCACCCTTGTGTGAGGCCTGGCGAAAGGGGGACGCTGCGCCGGCTTTCGAGTTGGTGCTCAAAGGGGGGCAAATGGGTGGGCCTGACTTTTTCAGGCAAGCCGCAGGGGTGTAATGGTTCACTGTGCCTCACGCGGGTTGCGGGGGCTTGGCGGGGCGACATGGTTTTTGTGTGAAAATTTTCGGCTCAGACACCTGACCTGTTGGGTGTTTTATTGAGCCTTCACCATCTGACCACCCATGATTCAAGTCACCCTGCCTGATCAATCGGTTCGCTCCTTTGAGCAACCCGTTACCGCCCTTGAAGTGGCAGCATCCATTGGCGCGGGTTTGGCCAAAGCCGCTTTGGCCGCCAAACTCAATGGGCAGCTGGTTGATTTATCCACTCGCATTGACGCGCCTGCCCAATTGGCCATCATCACGGCCAAAGATCCGGAAGGCTTGGAGGTGATTCGTCATTCGACGGCGCACTTGTTGGCTTATGCCGTCAAAGAGTTGTTCCCCGAGGCTCAAGTGACCATTGGGCCCGTGATTGACAACGGCTTTTATTACGATTTTTCCTACAGCCGTCCCTTTACGCCTGAAGACCTGCTTCAAATCGAGGAGCGAATGCGCGCCTTGGCGCAAAAGAACGAGGCCGTTGAGCGCCGCGTTGTGCCACGTGATGACGCCATTGAATTTTTCAAAGCTCAGGGCGAACACTACAAGGCCGAAATCATTGCCTCCATTCCTGCGAACGAAGATGTGTCTTTGTATGCCGAAGGGGGGTTCACGGATCTGTGCCGAGGTCCTCATGTTCCCAGCACTGGAAAGCTGGGCCACTTCAAACTCATGAAAGTGGCGGGTGCTTATTGGCGTGGTGACCATCGCAATGAAATGTTGCAACGCATTTACGGCACGGCCTGGGCCAGCAAGGACGACCTCAAGTCCTATTTGACCCTGCTTGAAGAAGCCGAGAAGCGAGACCATCGCAAACTGGGTCGTGAACTCGATTTGTTCCACCTCGATGAACACTCCCCGGGCACGGTGTTTTGGCACCCCAAGGGCTGGGTGGTTTGGCAAGAGGTGGAGCAATACATGCGCCGTGTCTACCGCGACAACGGCTATTTGGAGGTCAAAGGTCCCCAAATTCTGGATCAAGGCCTTTGGGAAAAAACCGGTCATTGGGACAAATACCGGGAAAACATGTTTGTCACCGAATCCGAAAAGCGAGATTACGCGTTAAAGCCCATGAACTGCCCCGGGCACATTCTGATCTTCAAGCAAGGGGTCAAGAGCTATCGTGATCTGCCTTTGCGTTTTGGCGAGTTCGGTCAGTGCCATCGCAATGAACCCAGCGGTGGTTTGCACGGCATCATGCGCGTCAGGGCGTTCACCCAGGATGACGGCCACATTTTCTGTACCGAAGATCAAATTCAAGACGAAGTCACGGCGTTCACCGCCTTGTTGCAAAAGGTTTATCGCGACTTCGGTTTTGACCACATCATTTACAAGCTGTCGACTCGGCCAGACCAGCGCATCGGTACCGAGGAAAGCTGGGACCGTGCAGAAGCGGCTTTGGCCGAGGGCCTGTGGGCCTCAGGTTGCGAGTTCCAGTATTTGCCAGGTGAGGGCGCTTTTTACGGCCCCAAAATCGAATACACCCTCAAAGATGCCCTGGGCCGCGAGTGGCAATGCGGCACGATCCAAGTCGACCCCAACTTGCCCGAGCGTTTGGATGCCGAGTTTGTAGGAGAGGATGGCGTTCGTCATCGTCCCATCATGTTGCATCGCGCCATTGTGGGGAGCTTGGAGCGTTTCATCGGGATTTTGATCGAGCAACACGCAGGTGCCTTCCCAACGTGGCTTGCACCGGTTCAGGTCAAAGTCCTCAACATCACCGATTCCCAGCGCGAATACGCCTTGGATGTCGCAAAAATGCTCAAAAATCAAGGTCTTAGGGTCGAAACCGACCTCAGGAACGAGAAAATCAACTATAAAATACGCGAGCACGCGATGCAAAAGGTTCCCTTCATTCTCGTTGTCGGCGACAAAGAGCGTGAGCAAGGGGCCGTTTCAGTGCGTGCCAGGGGTAATCAAGATTTGGGCGTCATGTCCATCGCCGATTGCATGCAACACATTGCGCGTGAAGTCACCGCCAAAACGTGACTTCCGTTTTTTTTTTGAGGTTTGAACCATCGCTACCGAATTTCGTGACCGTCGCCAACGCGAGGAACGCAAACACAGACTGAATCGAGAAATCACTGCACCAGAGGTTCGCATCGTCGGACCTGACAATGAAGCATGGGGTGTCGTGTCTTTGGCCGAAGCCCTTCGCCGTGCAGGGGATATGGATGTGGATCTGGTTGAAATTTCACCGACTGCACAGCCACCCGTTTGCCGTCTGATGGACTATGGCAAGTTCAAGTATCAAGAACAAAAGCGCGCAGCTGAAGCCAAGTCCAAGCAAAAGGTCATCGAAGTCAAGGAAGTGAAGTTTCGTCCGGGTACGGACGAAGGAGACTACAAGATCAAGATGCGCAACATCTTGCGCTTTTTGGACGATGGGGACAAATGCAAGATCACGCTGCGTTTCCGTGGCCGTGAAATCACGCACCAAGAGCTGGGAATGGCCTTGCTGCAGCGCATTCGGGATGAACTGGGTGAAGCCATCGTGGTGGAGCAGTTCCCCAAATTGGAAGGTCGCCAGATGATCATGATGATCGCGCCTGGCAAAAAGAAATCGGGTGGCGCCGTCAAACCCGTGGTTGAACCGGCTTCGGCCTGACAGCCAGCAAGACGACGCAAACAAGTGTCACAAGGCCTCAAGACTTGGTAGGAATGCCAAGGCGCCTCATGTGCACAACATCAGGAGCATTCAATGCCCAAAATGAAAACCAAAAGTAGCGCCAAAAAGCGCTTTCGTGTCCGTCCTGGCGGATCTGTCAAACGTGGTCAAGCTTTCAAGCGCCACATCCTGACCAAAAAAACCACCAAGAACAAACGTCATTTGCGTGGCGCGGTGAATGTTCATGAGACCAACATGGGGCACATGGCTCAAATGTTGCCCATGGCCGGTCTTTGACATCTAACACTCCAGGAGAAGAAATATGCCTCGCGTTAAACGTGGTGTGACTGCCAGAGCGCGTCACAAAAAAGTATTGGCTCTGGCCAAGGGTTTCCGTGGTCGTCGTGGCAATGTCTATCGCATTGCCAAGCAAGCCGTCATGAAGGCCGGTCAGTATGCTTACCGTGACCGTCGTGCCCGCAAGCGTGTGTTCCGCCAATTGTGGATCGCCCGTATCAACGCTGCCGCTCGTGAATTTGGCATGACCTACAGCCAATTTGCCAACGGCCTTCGCAAAGCTGCCATCGAAATCGACCGCAAGATGCTGGCCGACTTGGCTGTTCACGATAAGGCCGCTTTTGGTCACATCGTGGATCAAGTCAAAGCCAAGCTTGCCGCTTGATTGAGGGCACATTCACCGCACTGATCAATTCGATCGGTTGACTGGTTGGGGTTGTGGCCCTTGGCTACAACCCTTTTTTCATGGATGAACGGACATGAACGAGCTGGACGCATTGGTGAAACAGGCGAGCGAGTTATTCAAGCAATGCACAACACCGGCAGAGCTTGAAAACACGAAGGCGCAGTTTCTGGGTAAAACGGGTTCGGTCACAGGCTTGCTCAAAGCTTTGGGTCAGATGTCGCCCGAAGAGAAGAAAACCCGCGGCGCAGCCATCAATTTGACCAAGCAAGCCATTGAGGATGCGCTGAATCGGCGTCGCGAAGAGATGGCCCAAGCCGATCTCGCCCGACAACTCACGGCCGAGGCCTTGGATGTCACCTTGCCAGGTCGCGATGACTTCAAGGGTGGCTTGCATCCCGTCAGTCAAACGCTCATTCGCATCGAGGGCATCTTTCGCTCCATGGGCTTCGAAGTGGCGCAAGGGCCAGAAATTGAGACCGACTGGTTCAATTTCACCGCCTTGAATACCCCCGAGGACCATCCAGCGCGATCCATGCATGACACCTTTTACGTGGAAGGCGGTCATTTGCTCCGCACCCACACCAGCCCCATGCAGGTTCGTCACGCGATGGCCCATGTCCAACGCCATCAAACCCAAGCGAACTCACGCATTCCTGAAATTCGTGTCATTGCCCCTGGCCGCACCTACCGGGTGGACAGCGATGCCACGCATTCCCCCATGTTCCATCAATGCGAGGGGCTGTGGCTGGGAGAAAACATCAGCTTCAAAGATCTCAAGGTGGTGTTCACCGAGTTCTGTCAGACTTTTTTCGAAACCAAGGACCTGACCCTGCGGTTCCGTCCCAGTTTCTTCCCTTTCACTGAGCCCAGCGCTGAAATTGACATTCAATTTGCCCAAGGCCCTTTGGCCGGTAAATGGTTGGAGGTTGCCGGCTCAGGTCAGGTGCACCCCCAAGTGGTGAAAAACATGGGGCTGGATCCTGAGCACTACATTGGGTTTGCCTTTGGCATGGGACCAGATCGGTTGACCATGCTGCGATATGGCGTGAATGACCTGCGGCTGTTCTTTGACGGCGACATGCGGTTTTTGCGTCAGTTCCATTGAGCCACGGAGGTCAATCATGCAATTTTCTGAATCCTGGCTCCGCAGTTTTTGTAATCCCGAGCTGTCCATTGACGCGATGTCTGAAGCCCTGACCATGGGCGGCTTGGAGGTGGAGTCGTGCCAACCCGTGGCTGCGGCTTTCACTGGTGTCGTCGTTGCTCTCGTGCTTGACGTTCAACCTCACCCTGATGCCGATCGTCTGCGGGTTTGTCGAGTCGATGCAGGCGGCCCTGAGCCATTGCAAATTGTGTGCGGCGCGCCCAATGTGCAAACCGGCATCAAAGTTCCGTGCGCCCTGATCGGTGCTGAATTGCCCACGGCTGAAGGGGGGCAGTTTCAGATCAAACGCAGCAAGTTGCGCGGCGTGGAGAGCCAAGGGATGCTGTGCTCAGCCAAAGAGCTGGGCGTGGGCGAGGGCGCCGATGGCCTGATGGTGCTGGATCCCAATGCCCCGATTGGTCAGGATTTGCGCGAGTGCTTGGATCTCAATGATCACACCCTAGAGCTCAAACTCACGCCCAATTTGGCGCATTGTTTGAGCATCCAAGGCATTGCGCGGGAATTGTCTGCGCTCACCAATACCCCCCTGCAGCAATTGGACGTCCCAGCTGTACCGGTCACTCATGCTCAAGTGCTGAAGGTGAAGGTGCACGCGACCGACTTGTGCGGACGCTTCAGTGGACGCATCGTCAAAGGGGTGAACACCCGTGCTCAAACCCCAGCGTGGATGGTTCAAAAGCTCGAACGCTGTGGTCAACGCAGTGTGAATGCCCTGGTCGATATCTCCAACTTCGTGATGTTTGAGTTGGGCCAGCCGACGCACATTTTTGATTTGGACAAAATTCGCGGCGATTTGAATGTCCGCTGGGGCAAGGCGGGGGAAAGCCTTCGATTGCTCAATGGCAACACGGTGACACTGGATGAATCGGTGGGCGTGATTGCGGACGACCATGAGGTCGAATCCCTGGCTGGCATCATGGGTGGTGATGCAACAGCCGTGAATGACGACACGCAAAACATTTACATCGAGGCGGCCTTTTGGTGGCCGCGCTCGGTGGCTGGACGTTCGCGCCGATTCGCTATCTCCACCGATGCGGGGCATCGTTTTGAACGAGGCGTCGATCCTCAATTAACCCTCACCGCCATTGAGCGCATCACCCAGCTGGTGCTGGAGATTTGCGGCACCGATGGCACCACGGTGGGTCCCATGGATGACCAGATTCTGAATTTGCCCGAACGCAAGCCGGTTCACATGCGTGTGGCGCGCGCCAATCGAATTTTGGGCTTGGACTTGTCTGCAGCTGACATGCTGGCCGCCTTGGAGCGCCTGAGCTTGTCACCCCAATTGACCGATGGCGTCATCGAGGTCGTGCCGCCGAGTCACCGATTTGATTTGTCCATTGAAGAAGATCTGATCGAAGAAGTGGCGCGCATGGTCGGTTTTGATCGTTTGCCGACCGATCCGCCCAAAGCGCCCATTTCCCCCAAGTTGATCGATGAAGTCCATTGGGGCCCAGAGCGCCTCAAACGCCTGATGGCCAGTCGCGGGTTTCAAGAAACCATCAATTTCAGTTTTGTGGACCTTCAATGGGAAAAAGACTTGCATGGAAATGCCGATCCCATCCAGGTGCTGAATCCCATTGCTTCACAAATGAGTGTGATGCGATCGAGCCTGCTGGGCTCCTTGTTGAATGTCATCAAGTTCAACGTGGACCGAAAAATGGAAGCCATCAACACCTTCGAGCTGGGCCGTGTTTTCCGAAAAGATCCCACGGTCGCCGACAGTTTGAAAGATGTGGCTGGCTTTGCCCAACCCTTGATGTTGGCCGGGATGCGGCATGGACAATGCGCCCCTGTGCAATGGGGTCAAGCTGCGCGTCAGGTGGATTTTTTCGACATCAAAGCCGATGTGACGGCCCTGTTTCCTGGTGAGGCCTTGCGTTTTGTGCCCGATGGCAGCCACCCGGGTCTTCATCCCGGTCGGTGTGCGCGCATTTGGCGAGGTGATGAGGCCATTGGCTGGGTGGGTGAACTGCATCCGCAGCGGAAAGCCAATTGGGGCTTGAGTGCCTCGACCGTCTATTTCGAGTTACTGGCCGACAGTGTCTTGGAACACCCGTTGTCGCCATTGCAAGAGGTGTCACGTTTCCCAACCGCCACCCGCGACCTGGCCGTCATTGTGGCTGAGCGAATCAGCCACGATCAGCTGGTGAACGCCGCTTGGTCTGCTGAGCACCTCGGTCGTTTAAAGGGCGTGCAGCTCTTTGACATTTACCGACCCAAACCTGGCCAGGAGCGGGGTTTGCAATTGGGCGAAAAGAGCATGGGCATTCGCCTGGTGCTGGGTGATGATCACGCCACCCTCACCGACGAACAAATTGACGCGGTTCGAGTCAACGTGTTGAATACCCTGGTGCATGAACTGAACGCTCGTTTGCGCGACTGATCAAGGAGTCCTCATGGAAATCAGTCTCGATTCATTGGAAACCCCGGCACTGACCAAAGCCATGCTGGCCGATTTGCTGTTTCAAGAAATTGGCTTGAACAAACGCGAGGCCAAAGACTTGATTGATGCGTTTTTTGAGCTCATCACCGACAGTCTCGTCAAGGGTGAAGACGTCAAAATCACCGGCTTTGGACACTTCCAATTTCGAACCAAGTCAGCTCGACCGGGACGAAATCCCAGAACGGGTGAAATCATCCCCATTGATGCTCGCAATGTGGTCACCTTTCATGCAAGCCAAAAGCTTAAAGACAGTGTGCAAACGGGCGTAAGTGAATCCTTTTGAGATCGCTTCGGGAAAATATCTTGGCTGGCTTCTCCCTGAGGCTTGAGTTCGTGTAACCTATGCGGTTCTCTTCGCAAGAGATTGATCTCATGGAGAATTCTTTACCCTCTATTCCAGCCAAGCGCTACTTCACCATCGGTGAGGTGAGTGAGTTGTGCGGTGTGAAGCCGCATGTGCTTCGCTATTGGGAGCAGGAATTCACACAATTGCGTCCCATGAAGCGACGCGGCAACCGGCGTTATTACCAGCACCATGAAGTGTTGATGATTCGTCGGATCCGAGACCTGCTTTATGACCAAGGTTTCACCATCAGTGGCGCTCGCAACAAGCTTCAAGAACTCGTTCAGTTTGAACGCGACAAGCGCAAAGCTGGCGAAATGCTGCTTTCTGGCGTGGAAGACATTGCTTTGGAAATCGATGGCCAAGTGGATGGCCATGGCTCACCCCTGAACGGCACCGCCATGTTGGCATTGCGTCGCGAATTGTTTGAAATTCGTGACCTGCTGGGCGGGCAGTGAAGGTTTTCCGCTTTATAATTTTGTTCTTCGGCGTGTAGCGCAGCCTGGTAGCGCACTTGCATGGGGTGC
>Ga0172372_10012521_pt1 | contig 10618 bp, 9 predicted proteins | sample LakKiv5m_2_FD_114544 | JGI IMG/M metagenome (GOLD analysis project Ga0172372, IMG submission 114544) | Freshwater microbial communities from Kabuno Bay, South-Kivu, Congo - kab_092012_9.5m | ecosystem: Environmental > Aquatic > Freshwater > Lake | place: Democratic Republic of the Congo... | reverse complement strand
GGCAAATTGCGCATCATCATTGGCATCGGCAATCGAACCTGGCCGCAGCCCATCGCCTAAACTAAAGCTGACATCATAAGCTTTCATGATGTCGCAAATGTCTTCAAAGTGGGTGTAAAGAAAACTCTCTTTATGATGAGACAAACACCACTTGGCCATGATGGACCCACCCCTAGAAACTATCCCCGCTAGTCGTTTAGCCGTCATGGGCACATAGCTCAAACGGACACCCGCGTGTATCGTGAAATAGTCTACGCCTTGTTCCGCCTGCTCGATGAGAGTATCTCTAAATATCTCCCAAGTTAAATCCTCCGCTTTGCCGTTCACTTTTTCCAAAGCCTGATAAATCGGTACTGTTCCAATCGGCACAGGCGAGTTGCGCAAAATCCACTCTCTCGTCTCATGGATATTTTTTCCTGTCGATAAATCCATCACCGTGTCCGCGCCCCAGCGAATCGACCAAACCAGTTTTTCAATCTCCTCTTCTATAGAAGAGCTGACCGCCGAGTTGCCAATATTGGAATTGACCTTGGTGAGAAAATTACGCCCAATGATCATGGGTTCAAGTTCGGGATGGTTGATATTAGCTGGAATGATCGCACGACCGCAAGCCACCTCGCAGCGGACAAACTCCGGCGTGATTTCTTTTGGAATACTCGCGCCCAAGGCATTGCCCACCTGATAACGACCGCCAAATTTTGATTGATTTCCAAATTGATAATCTCGGTGCTGATGGCGCAATACATTTTCGCGTAACGCAACATACTCCATTTCAGCCGTGATGATGCCCTTTCTAGCATAATGCATTTGCGAAACATTCAGCCCTGCTTTCGCACGTGCAGGTTTAGTCAGTTTAGGAAAACGTTGAAGCTCTAACTTGCTATCTTTCAAACGATCTCTACAGTATGCAGAGCTAAAGTCTTTTAGTTCTTCTATTCCACCTCTAGCTTGCAACCACTGTTTGCGTATGGGCTTAAGACCTTCATGAATATCAATCGCATGATTGGGATCGGTGTAGGGACCAGAGGTATCGTAAACCACCACCGGCGGGTTATCGATTTTCTGATGATTCACTTCAGTAGGACTCAAAGATATTTGACGCATAGGAACACGCATATCTTCAAATTTTTCACTAGAAACATAAAATTTTTGCGATGCGGGAAAAGCGCCACAGGTGATTTTCAAATTCTCTTGTAAGTCAGACATGACTACCCCTAAAATACTTTTTCAATGCGATCTAAAGCTTCCAGCACATTTTCTCGATGTGCAAAAGCGCTGATTCGAAAATAACCTTCCCCGCCGGCACCAAACCCGGCACCTGGAGTTCCTACCACTTGAGCTTCATGCAATAACTTATCGAACAAGTCCCAACTGCCCATGCCATTTGGAGCCTGCACCCAAATATAAGGAGCATTAACTCCACCATAAACTTTGAGTCCGCGTGCAAGAAAACGATCGCGCACAAGGGCAGCATTTTCCATATAACCCTTTATCAAACCGCGAACTTCGCTTTGGCCAGCCTCACTGTAAATTGCCGCCGTCGCCTTTTGCACTGGGTAGCACACACCATTGAATTTGGTGCAATGACGGCGATTCCACAAAGCGTGCACCGATACCTCGGCACCAGTTTCAGATTTCGCCATCAAAGTTTTGGGCACGACCGTGAAGGCACAACGCACTCCTGTAAAACCCGCTGATTTTGAAAAAGAGCGAAACTCAATGGCCACATCGCGAGCGCCTTCAATTTCATAAATCGAGTGCGGTTTATCCGCTTCCGAAATAAAGGCCTCATAAGCTGCATCAAAAAGAATGATTGCGCTTTCTTTTTTTGCGTACTCAACCCAGGCTTTGAGCTGATCCCTTGTCATCACCGTTCCAGTCGGATTGTTTGGAGAGCAAAGATAAATAATGTCAACATGACTTTGCGGCAGTTCTGGCGTAAAGTTGTTCTCTGCGCAGCAAGGCATATAAACGAGACCTTCGTACTGTCCTTGCTGATTTGCTTCACCTGTCCTGCCTGCCATGACGTTAGTGTCCACATAAACGGGATAAACCGGATCGCTCACCGCGATGACATTGTTTAAACCAAAAATTTCTTGAATATTTCCACTATCGCACTTTGAGCCATCTGAAATAAAAATTTCATCTGCACTGATATTAGCACCACGGCTGTTAAAGTCGTGTTTTGCGATCAACTCTCTCAAAAAAGCGTAACCTTGCTCGGGACCATACCCGCGAAAGGAACTGTCGGATGTCATTTCATCCACACCCTCATGGAATGCGTGGGCGATAGTTGGAGTCAGGCTTTTAACAACATCGCCAATGCCCAATCGTATAATTTTTGCATCGGGGTGTTCATCTTGGTAGGATTTTACTCGTCTGGCGATCTCAGGAAAAAGATAGCCCGCTTTCAATTTTAAAAAATTATCGTTGATTTGTGCCATTGGATTAAAAAACTGTGAAGTCATTTGTCATGATAATCACGCCTAGCTTCTTGAAACTGAAACAAAAAATGGATTAAAAGCAAGCGCTATTTTCAGTTTTAATCTTGACGAGGGTCAAAATGCATTCGCTGCGCTGGAACTGAAACCAGCTTATCCTCCGGATATATCCAAGCCGTCAGGCGCCCACCGTAAACGCAACCCGTGTCCAATCCCCTGATTCTCTCTTTTTGCACCAGACCCTTTAGGGACCAATGCCCAAAAAGAATCCATTTATGCCCCTCGTAAAAATCAAACCAAGGTCTGCTTTCTCCATTAGCCCCAATCTCGCGAACTGTGCATAAAAACTTAGCCGAGCTTTTTGAAGGATGTTTCCCAGGCTCTAACCCACCGTGCACAGCAATCCAATCTTCACCTTCAAGATACATGGGCAAACCCTTCAAGTACTTCACGATTTTCCTCGTAAAGCCTGACAATTCTCTTTCTAAACGTTCAAAACTCTTGCGTTTTCTCTCTCGATTGACATGCCGGATAAAATGATATTCATGGTTGCCCATCACAGCTTTAATTTCAGGATGGTTCATGAGGTGCGTCATCACCTCCAAGTTCTTTGGGCCACGATTGATCATGTCTCCCAATAAGATCAACTGATCTCTCTCAGGCTTGTAATCCACCTCTTTGAGCAAAGACATCCATTCATCGTAACAACCTTGGATATCACCTATAAAAATAACACGCTCAGCTGCTAACACAACTCCCTTTCTGCACATCTTGCAGCTCCCAAAATAGCAGCCGTCTCCATGCGCAAATGGTAAGCAGACAACGTCACGCGTTTGATTTTTCCAGCAATCAACTGCTCCCTTTCTTCATCACTCCAACCCGCCTCAGGCCCAACCAACAAATGGACGTTTTCCTCTATAGCTACGTTCACTTCATCCCAACGCTGCCCGCCTAAATCCAAAGCGACCAACTCGCGCATGGCTAAAACTGATTTAAAGGCCACAGACTCCTTGATCTCCATACGCCAAGGGCATCCAGATTGTTTGCAAGCTTCTTTCAATCTCTCTTGCAATTTATCTTGCTCGTGCTTTGATACCGACTCTCTGACGCTGTAGTCGGTCTCCAAAGGAACCCAAGCACTCACTCCAAGCTCTTGCAATTTTTCCAAAAGGTAAGGCAACCGCTTTCCCTTTGGAGCCGGACACATCACAACAAGCTCACGTCTTTGAGGCAATTTAATTAAAGACTCTATAAAAAAAACCGGCTCCTTGTTTCGACTATCACTGAACACAGCCTTGGCACAGCAACCCCTACCATCCAGCAATTCAACCTGAGTGCCTATTTTTGAACGCAATACATGAAGGAAATGGTGAGCTTCAAGCTTACCCACACCTACAGATTCCGAATCTCGCTTTAAGGCGAGATCGTCACACCATAAACGAATGACTCTCAATCAAAGTTGGCTAAATTCTACCAAAAATTCTTGAACGGCTTGATTCAATTTTTCAAAGCTGTTTTTCAATGTATCAGACTTACCCAAATCAATATCTTCCTGCATTTGCCTGCTGATCGTATAGACTCCAGTGATACGTAAATTGCCAGAACTGCCTTTGATAGAATGCACCAAAGATCTAGAAGCGGCCATATCCTCAACTGCAACAGCAGCTTTCTGCTTTAGCATGGCCTCTTCAATAAATTTTCTGAAATCTTGCAACAATTCCATAATGTCTTCATGATCCAATTCTAACTCGCTCTTTAGCAATTCAGTGTTAAAACTTTTAGACATGAAAGTATATTCTGGATTAAATTGGCAGTTTAGATCCACGACGCTAAACGCCACCCCTTGTTTTTTCAATCAAGTGTCTAGACGCTAAAGATTGTCATTGCTTTGCTTGATGCTAAGTCGGAACATTATCAAAACATGCTCGGCCTTGTTACGTTTCTCAAGTTTGTCAGAGTGTTTATTTAAATTTATAAAACTTTAAACATCACTGAGCGCGTCTCTCACTGCATTGATAAGCCTAGTTAAAATTTAGACTTGTTCCATGCAAGAACGCTATATCAACTTTTTTACGGATTACGGGTTCAAACGCCTTTTTGGCTCTGAACCCAACAAAGACTGTTTGATTGACTTTCTAAATGGCCTTTTTGACGGTAAAGAAGCGCAAATAATTAAACTTGAATACCGCAATACCGAACACCTTGGCGGCAGCGAACTCGATCGCAAAGCTATTTTTGATCTTTACTGCGTCACTGCCGAAGGCACTCACTTTATTGTGGAATTGCAAAAAGCGAAACAGCAATTTTTCAAGGACAGAGCCCTTTTTTACAGCACCTTTCCCATTCAAGAACAAGCCCAAAAAGGCGATTGGAATTTTAAATTGAGCAAAATTTACACCGTGGCTATTTTGGATTTTGTGTTTGAAGAAGACGCAAACACACCAGAAAAATACCTCTACGAAGTGAAGCTCACCGAGCAGGAAACAAAAACCGTTTTTTACGATAAGCTGACGTTTGTGTACCTTGAGATGCCTAGGTTTAAAAAGGAACGACACGAGCTCAAAACCAAACAAGACCGTTGGCTTTATGCCATCAAGAATTTATCTCAGCTTGAAAGCATTCCCGAAGAACTCAAATCTGAAATTTTTGAGAGATTTTTTCAAACGGCTGAAATTGCGAAATTAAAACCTCAAGAAAAACAAAACTACGAAAAAAGTTTAAAATATTATCGCGATCTCAACAACGTCATCGACACAGCCTTTATCGAAGGAAAAACAGCCGGACTCGGAGAAGGTCGAGCAGAAGGTGAGGCAAAAGGTCAGGCAGAAACGCTCCGAAAAGTTGCTCTTAACATGAAAGAACAAGGCTTTGCCCTAGACATGATCGCTCGAACAACGGGAATAAGTTTAGACGACCTTCAAAACCTCTAACCATTGAATTAGTGCCATCCCTCCATTTTGCAATAAAGGTTTGAGGCCATTGCCCTATTTTTTAATCGTTAAAGCGCTGCACTGTTTCACATGACCCTAGATGATTTCGACTACGAGTGCCCACCCCATTGCATCGCTCAGGAACCTTTAAAAAATAGATCCGAGTGCAAATTGCTTTGTCTAAAAACAGACTCCACCATTGAGCACCTTCAATTTAAAGATTTAATCAACCTCATTCCTTCAAATGCACTTTTAGTGTTAAATGACACCAAAGTCGTGCCCGCTCGAATTCCCATTTTGCGAGCAAGCGGGGCAAAAGGAGAAATGCTCATTCAACATGCAACTGAGTCAGGTGATTTCATCGCCATGGGTCGCCCCAGCAAACGACTCAAAAGGTCTGAAAAAGTAACTTGTTTTAAAAATGAAAATTACAAGATAGAATGTCTTGAAAATTTGGGTGCTGGCAACTGGCGCATTAATTTTATTCCCAAACTCAATTATCCGGATGAGTTGCATTTAGTCGGAGAGATCCCACTTCCGCCTTACATTGAAAGAAAGAATGGTCCTTCGGCTGAAGATTGCGAGCTTTATCAAACAGTATTCGCAAAGCAACCTGGCTCTGCCGCTGCTCCAACCGCAAGTCTTCATTTCACGCCAGAACTGCTGAAGCAGCTCAGCGACAAAGGAGTCGAAATTGAGAAAGTCACTCTACACGTTGGTAGTGGTACTTTTCTACCGGTTCGATGCGCCAATTTAGACGAACACAAAATGCACAGCGAGTATTTCGAAATCAGTGCAGCCTGTTCAAAACGCATTCAGGCTGCCAAGCAAGCCCATCGACCCATCATAGCCGTAGGCACAACCGTGGTTAGAACTCTGGAAAGTTGCGCCGATGCCATTTTTAAAGGCGAAGCGGCAAAAGGCCATACCGAAATTTTTATTAAGCCGCCCTACTCCTTTAAAATCATTGATGAGCTGATCACCAATTTCCATCTGCCCAAGTCCACTTTACTCATGCTAGTCTCATCTCTTTGCGGCATAGAAACACTCAAGCACGCCTACCAAGCAGCCCTTAAAAACGATTATCGCTTTTTTAGTTACGGTGATGCCATGTATCTTCAACAACACCCTTGATGTTCTGACACAAAGGTTGAATTTTATTGAAATAGCTTGTTCTTTAGCTCGATCCAAAGCCAAAATCAAAAGTGCCTGAGTCACTCGTAATTGATTTCGACTTTTTCCAAATAAGTTTGAAATAGTTCGATGGCTCTTTGCAGCGCTTCAAGTTGAGCCTCTTTAGCGCTCATTTCAATTCTCGCACCTATCATGGTTAAACCTTGGAATCCATAACCTCCACCTGAGCCTTTGATTTTATGCCCCATGCTGCGCAACTCTTCGTAGTTCTTGTCTTTAAACAACTCTTTCATCTTGTTCAAGTCATCTTTTCTCTTTTCTATGTAGAGAGGTACTAGGTCTTTAATATCTGGTTCAATATAAACTTTAAAAAGTCTTTCATCGAAATAGTCTGGATCAGGAGCCTCACCTTGAGGTTGGGTCTTTAACTCACTCAAAACTTTTTCCAAAGACTCTCGATTGATAGGTTTTGCTAGATGACAATCACAACCAACTCGTAGTGATTTTTCAATTTCTTCCTTCATGCTAAAAGACGTGAGCGCCACTATTGGCGTTCTAGTTTTACCTTCTAGTTTTTCATAACTTCTAATGGCCATGGTTGCGTCATAGCCATCCATAATCGGCATGCGCATGTCCATCAGAATCACATCATAAGACTGTGACTGAATCTTATCAACGGCAACTTGACCATTGCCTGCCACATCAACTTCATGCGACATCATTTTCAAAAACAACTCAACGAGTTTGCGCATATCGGCAGAATCGTCGACCAAAAGAACTTTCATGTTTTCTCCAAACTGAAACATCTGCTATATAAAAATTTAAATTCCATCATTTTCACTATTTCTTTATACTCACGCATGCAATTGCTTTAACTCAATGGCCACCTTTTGCACATCAAATGGAAAAGTGAAGGTTACCGATGTTCCAACCGCCAAAGTGCTCACAATAGAAATATCACACTCCAATAGCTCCAACATACGCTTAACTATTGTTAAACCTAAACCCGTTCCGCTATAGGGACGAGTCAAGGACGTATCTATTTGGAAAAAACAGTCGAAAATTTTATTTAAATCCGATTTCGCTATTCCAACGCCTGTGTCTTGAACTGTAATTTCAATGTAATCTGACTTCCCAATAAATGACTTAACCTCAACATTAATTTTTCCTTTTTGGGTGAATTTGACGGCATTGCTAAGCAAATGGTCCAGCACTCTACTCAGCTTCTCCTGATCCCCCTCTCCCAATACTGGCAATCCGCATTGCATTTGATAACTCAATTCAATCGAACTTTCTGCCATTTTTTTAAACTTGAAAATTTTTGCCCTGATCAAATCTTCAAGATGAAAACTTGAAACTTTATCAGCTTTGGGTCTAGAATCTAGATGTGCATATTCAAAAATGTCATCAAAAATAAATTTTAATGACACCGCCGCTTTATTTAGAATACTCAAATACTCTCTTTGATCCTTGCCTAATTCAGATTCATTTAGAACATCTGTCATTCCCAAAATGGCATTTAAAGGGGTTCTGAGTTCGTGACTCATATTCGACAGAAATTCAGTTTTTATGCGAGAAGCTTTCAATGCTTCCTCTCGAGCATTTTGCAAAGTGATTTCACTTTCACGTCGTTCCATCACATCACCTAAAATATCAGAGACCAACTCTATTAGCGTCCACTCCGCTTCACTGAATCTTAGCGGGAGTTTTGACTCCAAGGCCAAGGCGCCCAACCATTCACCTTGAAAAAATAATGGCAATATCACCAAATGTTCTATCCCTATCGACTTTACAAATTCATATATTTCAGTTTCCCACAAATTCGACTTATGATTGCCATCTATCGATAATGTCAGATTCTCTGAAATCTTGTTCATTAAAATTGGGTAACTGGATTTTTCCAAATCATAAAGTTCATCCCTGCAAAGCGCCATGTCCTGTGACTGCCAAACTTTATACGTCATCAAGGAATCCCCCGCTTTCAATTCATAAACGCGACAACGACCAACTTTTAAAAACTCCCCCAACTCGCCTAATGCCAGCAAAACTCTCTCATCTAAAGTGTCGCCATGCCCAACAATGAATTTTCTGGAAATAGAGGTCGTCAATTCTCTAAATTTTAACAATGATTCCAACTCCAACTCGCGCTGCTTAATCTCCTGAGTGTAGAGATTCTTTTCGATTGCGTATCGCAAAGTGCGCTCTAAAAACAAGGCGCTGATTTGTAATTTCGGCAAAAAATCACAATAACCCGTCGCAATTGCGTCTATTTCCAGATTCTCAATGTCCGCCATCGCAAGCATGATAGCCGGTTTATTAAGCCCATTGCGCTTAGCTTTTTTCAGCAATTCTATGCCATTGCATTTTTCTAACTTAAACTCAATCAAATAGAGATCATACGTGTTCTCCGTTAAATAGGAATAAGCTTTATCACTACCTAGACAAAGATCCAATTGGTAAGTAACAGATTTGATCTTCGCCAATAAATGCCTTAACAAGTAATAGTCATCCTCGATATCATCGATCAAGAGAATCTTGATAAGTTCATTTGATGGCATGTCAAAATTTTAGCCCAACTGCACAAAATCAAGACTTAAATTTATTTCCACCTAAATAAATTTACTCACCCTCTACCTCACTCGATGGGGTCAATTACTCCAGGAAAATAACTCTTCACCTCTTCAACACCAATTATTTGGCCCATTTCCCGACCTCGATAAAAAGCCACATAGCCCTGTTTGCCCAACATCAACTCTAATTTTGCTCGATCACCACTTTCAAAATCAAACTCCCAGCTAGCCAAAACCTCTTCTTGCTCTCGCGACAAGACCACACCCTGACTCGGTGCATTGTAAAGGTGTTTAAGAATAAACGTCCATTTCTCGTTCATCGCAAAATCGATTTGCCAACCTTTTTCATGCTTTTGAAATGTAAATTTTCTATCACCCACCTGATAACACATTTTGGTCGCAGCATAAGGAGTGAAGGGAAAGATTCTGATTGTTCTGTAATTGCCGATATCCAAATTTTTTTCAGGTTTGGCTTCAGCTTCTAAAACTAAAATTCGATCACTTTGCGGCAAATATAAATAATTTACGTCACTTCGCTGAGCATTTTCAAAATAAGCGACTTTAATTTTGCTGGATTCATTTATTTCAAACTCTGCCCAGACAGCGTGTTGCAGTTGTTCACGTTGTGATTCTGTTGGGTCCATCCATCGCATGATTTTTGGCATCACCAACAAATTGAACCATAGGCCCACATTCAATTGATTTGCCATACCCTTTTCAGGCTCCAATAACCACCAATAGCCCGTAGGATGTCGTAGGAACACCAATTTTAACTTTTCATCGTTTAATGTTAACTTATTCGCTTGCTTGATTAAATCTATACTCCAAGGCACACTCACACCGTCCACCTCTTTTTCTTTGCTTTCTTTTTCAACTATGGCCCAAGTGCCCAAACCCGTTAGCAAGATCAAAAGAAACAGCCATTTGATCATCTTAATAGCGCTTTTTCCACTGCATAAAACCCACTGCCAACAATAGTAGCGGGGGAAGTCCAGTGATCAGCAGTTGCAGCCACAGCAAAAGCGAAGGGCGCGCCTCTATCCTGTAATTCGCCAGCAATGAAGCTGGCAAATGCACTTGATCTTCCGTATGCAAAACCCAGTCCAAAGCTTGAAAAAGCAACTCGCGATTCGCACCTTGATGTATCCACCCATTTTGGAATATCGATCGCGTACCAAATAAAACTAGAGCAGGTGCACGGCCTTTTTCCGTCATCCATTCAGCCGCCATTGCTGTGTATAAAGGAGAAGCCTTGTCTAAAGAGCCAAACTGATGTTGAACCATTGGCTCCTTGGGGTCATATTGATATTCATCCCAAATGCTATCCACAGCCTGAGTGCGCAGCAAAGGCACCACTTTCAACCTTGGGTCGGCAGAAATCCCTTCGGACAATGCACATACATAATCAAATAAAATCACACGTCCTTGTAACTCATTGGTCACAGGGTGATTCGAAAATTCCGCCATCGGCAAAGTGAACGGAGGGTATTGTCTATAATGACGTTGATAAATCACACCTGTAGACACGATCATACCATAATCT
>Ga0172372_10012519_pt1 | contig 10619 bp, 8 predicted proteins | sample LakKiv5m_2_FD_114544 | JGI IMG/M metagenome (GOLD analysis project Ga0172372, IMG submission 114544) | Freshwater microbial communities from Kabuno Bay, South-Kivu, Congo - kab_092012_9.5m | ecosystem: Environmental > Aquatic > Freshwater > Lake | place: Democratic Republic of the Congo... | reverse complement strand
CTAATGAAAGATCAGGTGAACCAGCTTGAGGCGGCCGGCGTGGAGGCAACATTTTTGAATTCCTCGCTCGGTGTGAAAGAAACCAAAGCACGGCTCGCGGGCCTTCACCAGGGGCGCTACAAACTCCTCTACGCCGCTCCGGAGCGCCTCATGCTCGACCATTGGCAGGAAAACCTGCGGTCTTGGAATGTCGCCGCCGTGGCGATCGACGAGGCGCACTGCATTTCCGAATGGGGCCATGATTTCCGCCCCGAGTATCGACAGATCGCCCGGCTCCGCGATTGGCTTCCCGACATTCCGCTCATGGCCCTCACGGCCACGGCCACCGAACGCGTGCGGAAGGATATTATCAAACACCTTCGCCTCCGCGATCCGGAGGTTTTTGTGGCCAGCTTCAACCGTCCAAACCTTTCCTACCGCGTCATTCCGAAGGAACAGCCGACAAAACAGATTCTGGATTTCATCAAATCGCGTCCGATGGACAGTGGCATCGTCTATTGCGCCACGCGCGCCTCGGCGGACCGCCTGGCGGAGAGCCTCTCTGAAAGGGGATTTCCCGCCGTTGCCTATCATGCGGGACTCACGAACAACGAGCGGGCGCAAAACCAGGAGCTCTTCATCCGCGACGAGACCCGCATTGTCTGTGCCACCATCGCCTTCGGGATGGGCATCAACAAACCCAATGTGCGCTGGGTCATCCACCACGACCTGCCAAAAAATATCGAAGGCTACTATCAGGAAACCGGGCGCGCCGGGCGGGATGGCCTCCCCGGCGACTGCCTCCTGCTCTTCAGCGCGGGCGATGCCGCGAAGCAAACGCACTTCATCGATGAAATGAGCGACGCCCGCGAGCAGCAAATCGCCCGTGAGCAATTGCGGCTCATGATCGGCTACGCGGACTGCCCGACCTGCAGACGGCGCGAGCTTTTAAATTACTTCGCGGAGTCCTACACTGGGCCGAACTGTGCCTCGTGCGACAACTGCCTCCAGCCGCGCGAGAGCTACAATGCCACCACCCACGCCCAGAAATTGCTCTCCTGCGTTTACCGCGTGAGGCAGGGCGGGCGCTTCGGCGTCGGCATGAACCACCTCATCGAGATTCTCACCGGCTCCACGAACGAAAAAATGCAACGCTGGGGTCACGACAAGCTCAGCACCTACGGGATCGGCAAGGACCTCGCGCGTCCCCAATGGAGCGCGATCGGACGCGACCTCCTGCGCCTCGGCTACCTCGCGCAGGATGCGGGACAATTTCCCACCATCGCCCTCACCGACCTCGGACTCGAAGCCTTGAAATCCCGCCGCGTCATCATGCTCTCGAAGCCGGTCGAGCTGAAAAAAATCAGTGTCCCGCGCACCGGCGAGATCGAGTGTGACGAAACGCTCTTCGACCGCTTGCGCAAGCTCCGCAAGCGCCTCGCCGACGAGCGCGGCGTGCCGGCCTATGTGATTTTCGGCGACAACACACTCCGTCAAATGGCCCGCGAATACCCGACCCGCATCGATGCCCTGCGCATGGTCGGCGGCATGGGCGAAAAGAAACTCTCCGAGTTCGGCCAACTCTTCACAAACGAAGTCGCCGCCTACCTGCAAACCTACCCGAAAGTCGATTTCAGCGGCCACGGGGATTAGCGGCCCCCGCGCCTAACCCGCAGGCGGCATGATCTGGACAGCCAAAGGCACGGAGGCGTCCAGGTGCACATCGCGCTGGGGCGAGGCGAAGAGGATTCCCTCCCTGTGGAAGGCTTCATAAATGGCGATGCGCAATTCGCTCGGAACCCCGCTCGAGGTGTGGGGATTTTTTTTATCCACCCAGTAGAACACGCGGAGCACCAGCGAATCGCGGAGGATGTCATGGAAAAACACATTCACCTCCTGGTTTTTCAAAACACCCGGATGCTCCGCGACGATACCGTGGACGAGGCTGATGGCTTTTGTGACAGGCGCGCCGTGGGCGAGGGCGATGGAAAAATCCTGCCGTGCGTGGTTGTCGGAGAGCGTCCAATTCACCACCGTGCCTTGGAGAAGGACGCTGTTCGGAATAAGGATTTCCACCCCGTCGCCACGGCGGAGTTGGCAGCAGCGCGTTCCAATGGCGGCAACCGTGCCGGAGTGGGCGTCCACATCGATCATGTCGCCGATGCGGATCGGGCGCTCGAAGAGGAGAATGATTCCGCTGATGAGATTGTTCACGAGTTGCTGGGCGCCGAAGCCCACAGCGATGGCCGCACCGCCGCCGAGGAGGGCGAAAATCGTGAGCGGGATTTTCACAACTGCCAGGGCTGTGAGTGAGACGGCCCCGAGCAGAATGAAATTTGTGAATTTTTGCACGATCGCGCCGGTGGTGGCGTCGAGACTGAAGCGCTGCCCAAGCCGCAACCGAAGCCAATGGCTGAAGGCGGATGAAAGAATCCCGCCAAGTAGCAAAATACCAAGCGCGATGAATAGCATGCCGAAGGTCACGGGGCTCGGGCGCTGGACGATCTGGCCGTTCACAAAGACCGAGTCGTTGAGCGTGAAGACACCCGTGTTCCAGAAGTCTTGGGCTTTTTCCCGAAGGGAGACGGCAGCGGCGTCCATTTTGTCGCCCAAGCCGAGGGATTTCCTGCGCGCCACAAGATCGGCATTCGTGAGTCGAAGCAATTCGCGCAACTTGGAGAACCCGTTTTCCCACTGGGCCAGAATCGCCTCCTCCTGCTTGAGGGTTTTGGTCAGAATCTCGCCTTGCGCACCCTCCCCGGCGTCGCCTGCGGCCGAGGCGAGGCGTGTGCGCTCCACGAGCTTGGCCCGGAGTCCGGGAATGAGCGGCTGCCATGTCTGGACATCGTTCGCTCTGTCGGCAACGAGTTTCTCGATACGGTCGATCGATTCCGCCTTCGCGGCGTTCCAGATATCGTGGCGGGTTTGCCAGATTTGGCCGGTGACGAGCAGACCGAGGCGGTGGTATTCGAGGAGTTGGAGCTGGCTTTCAATGCTGTCTTCGAGAAGTCCGGCGACTTGCTTGTTTTCAGACGGAATGGTCTGTGAAGGCAGGTTTTTGAATTGTCGCCCGGCCTTTGCGGCGAGGGATGAGAGAGCATCCTCCTGGCTGCGGATGTCCGAGAGTTTTTTTTGAAGGAGGCTTGCCGGGAAGGAAACGCGGCCCTCCAAATTCCGGCTCTGGAGATTCGCGAGGTCGATCGAAGCGCTCCGCAGGGCGACATCCGATTGCCAGATTTGATCGTCGGATCGCAGGGTGTTTTCAGCGAGCGCGGCTTCCACGCGGGTTTGCTGAAGTTTCAAAAGCCATTGGTCGCGGGGCGATGCGGGCACCCCCTTGGACTCAAGCGCCTGAAGCCTCTGCTGCTGGGCCTTGAGCGCCTCAAAGGCACTCGCGGCCTGCTGCGCGCGGGTGGCGCCGATTTTTTTCAATGCCTCCAACCAATCCTCCGCCTGCCAACCATCGGTCCGCGCGGAGTCGAAGAGGGAAAGTCCGTTCTCGGGTGTGACCTCCGGCGGCTGGAAGTCCGCAATGGCCTGGCGAACGCCGTCCGCCTGTTCCTTCATCGTCTGCGCCGCGCTTTTCCAATCCTCCGCCAAGGTGACGGCCTCGACCCACTGGGTGAGGACTTGAAGATACTCCCGGTATTCCTCGGGCGTGGCAGGTTCGCTTTTCTGGAATTCTTCAAATCCGCCATTCCGCGCCTTTTCCAGGAGCAAATGAGGGTCGGCGGCGGGGGATGCCGTTGCAGAAGGCGACGGGGCCGGTAATTGGGCTGAAAGCGGAGCAGGAAGGCACAGGACAAAGGCAAGGGCTGCGCTCAAGAAAAAATGTCGGGTGATTCCTGTTGCCACGGTGCTAAATGTCGTTAGGGTATATGCCCTTTCCAAAAATGAAGCCAGAAATTCATCCCGACTACCAAGAGACTTTGATCGTGTGCGCGTGCGGTGCCACCTACAAGACACGCTCCACCAAGCAGAACATCAAACTCGGCATCTGCGCCAGCTGCCACCCGTTCTTCACTGGCGAGCAGAAATTTGTCGATACCGCAGGCCGCGTTGACAAATTCAAGCAGCGCTACGGAACAGTCCGGGCCGCCCGCGCTGTCAAGAAAGCCTGACCGCAGATTATTTTTTTTCAGAAACGGTAAACGGGTTCACGCCCGTTTACCGTTTTTCTTATGGACTTCGAACCTCTCATCGAGCGCAAGCGCCGCCGTTTTGAAGAACTGGACAGCGAAATTTCCTCCCCCGGCCTCTTCGACAACGCCACGCATGCGAGGGAGGTTTTGCGCGAGCATGGTGCGACAAAGGAACTGCTCGAATCCTGGGAAAAGCTGACCCGTGCCCGCCGCGAGTTGGAGGAAAACCGCGAACTCGCAGCAGGGGAGGACAAGGAAATGGCAGCCATGGCCCGAGAGGAGATCGAGCGTATCGAGCCGGAGATTCCGCTGCTCGAGCGGGCCGTGCAGGTGGCGCTCCTTCCACCCGAGCCGGATGAGGACCGCGACGCCATTGTGGAAATCCGTGCAGGCACCGGTGGCACCGAGGCCGCCCTCTTCGCGGCCGACTTGCACCGCATGTATTGCCGCTACGCCGATTCGCTGGGCCTGAAAGTCGAAGAGCTGGAATCCAGTCCGGCGGATCTTGGCGGCTTGCGCGAGGTCATTTTCCGCATCTCCGGCACATCGGTCTTCCGCCGTTTCCGCTACGAGAGCGGGGTCCACCGCGTGCAGCGCGTGCCGGCCACCGAGGCGCAGGGCCGCATCCACACCTCCACCGCCACCGTCGCCGTGCTCCCCGAGGCCGAGGAGGTGGATATCGAAATCAAACCCGAGGACCTGCGCATCGAAGTCTGCCGCGCGGGAGGTCCGGGCGGCCAAGGTGTGAATACGACCGACTCGGCCGTGCAGGTCATGCACATTCCGACAGGACGGATCGTTCGTTGCCAGGACGGACGCAGCCAACAGAAAAACAAGGAGGCCGCGATCAAGATCATGCGCTCCCGGTTGCTCGAGGACAAACGCCGCGAAGAGGAGGAGAAATACTCCGCCCACCGGCGCAGCCTCATCGGAGGCGGGGGCCGCGAGGAAAAAATCCGCACCTACAATTTCGCCGAGAACCGCGTCACCGACCACCGCATCAAACTTTCCCTCTACTCACTCGACCGGTTTCTGGAAGGCGACATCGGCGCCCTCGTGGAAGCACTGCAAGTCAGCGATATCGAGCAACGCCTGAAAGATTCCGGAATCGCCTGATGCCCCGCCACGGATTCCACTTTGTGGCGGAGTTTTTGAAATAATTGTCTTGTGGCCTTCCGGAGCATTATCCAGATTGCGCCAGCTTCAGGCGGTATATGAACACCAATCCAGCCAACCCCACCGATCTGTCCGGCTTGGAGATGGACTTGCTCAAGTCCTTCCAGCCTTCGTGGGTCAAGGAGTCGACATCACCCGGAAAAATTTCGCAGGTTTCCTCGCGCGACGAGGATGCTGGAAGTTCGGCAGGCGGCTTCGACCGGGACGATGCCGATTTTCGCTGGAACCGCAAACCGCCGAAGTCCGAGCGTCTCACGCGCAAGCATGGATCGGAGCACGCCGAGAAGCTGCGCCGTCCCTCGGGCGACAAGCGTCCGCCGGAAAGAAGTTCAGCGCCCCGTAGCGACTCGCGGCAGGAACCCGACCGCCGCCAGCAAACGGCCGAGCCGCGCGGGGTCGATGGCCTGCTGAAGCAGATCAAATCGACCGCCAAGACCTACTCGCTCTTCGAACTCGCCCGTCTGGTTCTTGAAAAATCCGCGCGCTATCTCGTGGAGTTCAAGCGCACGGGCGGCCCCGCGCTCTTTCAAGTGGTGGCGGATGGCACGCTCTGGTTGAGCGAGGGCGATGCGGTTGCCAGAGTTCTTTCCGCCAACTTGGACGCCTTCTACCGCCGCGAGCGAATCGCTGTGGAGCCGCCCAAAGCGGCCTCTCCGATCATCGCCCAATGCGGCATGAGCGGCGTGTTCCTCGGGCCGCCGAACCTGCATGACTACCAGCCCAAAGTGCAAAAACTCCACGCCGAACGATTCAGCCATGTGCCGTTCGATATCTACAAAGCCCGCATCCGCATGGTCCGCGATGAGGAATCCATCCAAAAATGGCGCGACGAACAAAGCTCGCAGGATGTTTTTTTTCCGCTCGAAACCCCGGAGGGCATCGAGCCTGTGCCGCTGAAAAACCTCGCGGAAGTCGGCGAACATTTTCAGAAAAACCACGCAGCCTCCGCGATCACGAATCCCGGGGAGCAATTCACCGTGCCCGGCTCCGCTCCTGTGAACGACTCGGCCACCGCCGTGATCGAATTCACCCGCCGGGAACTCGACAGTCTCATCCGATTCCCGCTCCCTCTTGCCAATTTCCTGAGCCAGAAACTCGCCGCCGGGGGGCTTCAAATTTTCAAGGCCCACGAGAACATCACCTATGTCTCGGTCGCCCGCCCCAGGCTGCTCGACCGCCAAGCGAACCCTGTCTCCGAAAGCCTCGCCGCCATTCTCGACTACTTGGAATCCAACCCCGGCAAACCACGCAGCGAGCAATGGAGGGCACTCCTCGAACTGCCCACATTGCCAACCGACGCCTCACTCCGCGAACCGGCCCTGCTCCGGGATTTCCATTGGCTCCTGCTGCAAGGCCATGTCATCGACTTCGCCTCAAAGGGGCTTGAAATCCCCCGCCGCCCCTCGCCGCGTCCGCCGCAGGAGAAACCCCAAGGTGCGCGTCCACCCCGCCCCAATCCAGCTCCCAAGCCCCGGCAACCTGTGCACGCCTCAACTCCGGCAATCCCACCTGTTGCGGCACCGATGGAGAAATTGTCCTCCACAGAGAAGCATTCAGCGGTGGATTCGATGGAGCACGCCACGGTGCCTGCTCCGGTTGATGTCCTGCCCGATGCGGTGGAATCCTTGCCTGAGGAGCCCGTTGTGATCCCCGTCGAAAGCTCATCCATCGCGGAGTCGGCCTTTTCCTCGCCCAATATCGCTCCACTGCCCGCCAATGAGGACGATTCGTTGGGCAGGCGGGACGCTGTTGATGAGCCTGCGCCCGATCAGCCCTCGAGCGAGATCCAAGTCACCAAGCCGGTCGAGTGACCCACCGCCAAGAGCGGTTTGGAGGGATGCCATGCCAGGGCGCTGATGCCGACTCCCAACCTCGCCCGCTTGCGGCGGAACTGGCCTTTTTCAAAAGTCACCACCAGCAGCGTTCCTTTGCCATCACCCGTCGCGAGTTGGCCTGTGGACGGTGAGAAATCCAGCGCCTCCACTTCGCATTCGCTGCCATCGACCTGAATCGGTTTCGCGCCTTCCGGGCCGTTTTTCGAAGCACATGGCCAAACCGTCACCACCGCGCTTCCTGCTGTGGCAAGGCGCTTGCCGTCGGCCGAAAAAGCCAGCGCGCGAACCTTGGATTCATAACCCGACATATTCAGCTCATAGTCGCGCGGTATGTCATAGACATGCACACTCTGGCTCTGCTCGGCCGTCGCGAGCCAGCGTCCATCGCCGCTCCAGCGCACCAGCAGACTGGCACCTCCCGAGTCAAAGCGCGCGAAAGGTTCCTTTTCACCGAGCCTCCAGAGCATCGCCTTGCCGGAACCCACCGTGGCAATCTCGCCGGGCGATTTGGGGTTCCATGCAAAATCCGACACCCCCGCAGGCAGGTCCCGCAGGCTTTTTTCATCACTACCGGCCGAATCGAAAATATGCAGCACCTTGCCCTGTGCCGCTGCCAGAAAAGCTCCATCGGGACTCGTCCGCACATGCTCGATCATCCCCCGCACGGGTTTCCACTCGTGCGAGCCGCAGCGGATTTTTCCATCGAACCCGCAAGTCGCAGGCTCGCCGCAGAACCAGTCAGGACTTCCATTCCCCATGCCATGGCCGGGGATTTCCTCGAGCGGCGCCCCTGCGTCGTTGGCCACTAGCACGGGACCGCTGACGGGCGCCACCAGCAGGCGCGTCCCGTCGGGATTCCATTTCAAATCGAGGATGTGATCCCTCGCCGTGATCGAGCCGGGGCTTTTCAAGCGAGGCAGGAGCGGAATCCGCTGGTGAGGGCTTCGCGGTCGAGTTTGCGGCCGATGAAAACCAGACTGTTTTTGCGCGGGCGCCCCGCCCAAAGACCTCCACTCGCGGCATCGATGAGCATGTGCACGCCTTGGAACACCACACGGTCGGCCTGGCCTTTCACGGCGAAAACCCCTTTCATGCGGAAAATGTCCTGCCCCTGGTCGCGAACGAGCTTCGAAATCCAGTCGTTGAGTTTTTTTCCATCGCACTCCCCCTCGGCTTCGATACCCACGCTCGAGATGTCCGAGTGGTGATGGTGGTGATGCCCATGCGCATCCAAAAAGTGGGGATTGAGTTCCGTGGCGCGGTCGAGGTTGAAGCCGCCGACCTCGAGCACTTTTTTGATGTCGATCTCCGCACGCTTTGTGCGATGAATAACCGCGAGGGCATTGATCGCGCGGATGCGACACTCGGTTTCCTGGAGCTCTTCGGGAGTCGCGAGGTCGCATTTGTTGAGCAAGATGACATCCGCAAAAGCCACCTGCTCCTCGGCCTCGTGCGTGTCGTCCACGTGGCGCGAAAAGTGGCGCGCATCGACCACGGTCACCACACCGTTCACCACCGTCTGTTCGCGCAAATCCGCATCCACAAAAAAGGTCTGCACCACGGGCCCGGGATCGGCCAGGCCGGTCGTCTCAATCAGGATGTGGTCGAACTTGTCGCGACGCTTCATGAGGTTTCCGAGAATGCGAATCAAATCTCCGCGCACCGTGCAGCAAATGCACCCGTTGTTCATTTCAAACAACTCCTCCTCGGCATTGATGACGAGTTCGTGGTCGATGCCGACCTCGCCAAATTCATTTTCTATCACTGCAATCCTAAGCCCGTGGTTTTCCCCGAGAATGCGGTTCAGAAGCGTGGTTTTTCCGGCACCGAGAAAGCCGGTGAGAATGGTGACTGGTATGCGCGACATTCGATCAATAAAAAGAAAAAATGGAAACGCTGGAAAGACTCTTTTGAGAAGATACTGCGCATCGCCCCCTCCGGTTGGGCTGAAAGACCCAATCTCCTTCCTTGTCCACCACATCGCCTGCTTGGGACGGAATTTTCTCCACGATGCAGCCGATTGACATGCGCCGAGTGATAACTAATGTTATTCCATGATCGCACAATCCAAAGTTCGCAAAATCGGCAATTCCCTCGGCGTCATCCTCCCCAAAGAAGCCCTCCAACAACTCAAAGCCGAGGAAGGCACGATTCTCTATTTCACGGAATCCCCCGAATGCTCCCTCCGCGTCACGCCGGATCGTCCGGGCTTTCAACAGTTCATGCAAGTCGCCGAAAAAGGCATGCAGAGATATCGCAACGCGCTTCGCGAACTCGCAAAATGAACGAGCCTAACTGGATCACAAAGGACATCCTCCTTGCAGTGCATGCCGAACTGCTGAATCGCTTCGGAGGTTTGTCAGGCATCAGAGACGAGGGCTTGCTGGATTCTGCGCTGAACAGGCCCAAGCATCTCTTCTCATACGGCAGCCCGACTCTGTTTCAGATGGCCGCCTCCTATTCGCATGGGATCGTCAAAAACCATCCTTTCCTCGATGGAAACAAACGAACTGGCTTTATGTCGGCCTACATCTTTCTTGGAGTCAATGGATGGTTTCTCGAAGCTCCCGAAGAAGAAGCCGTCCTGGAAACCCTCGCCCTCGCAGCCGGAGAAACCTCGGAAGAAGCCTACGCCGCCTGGCTGGAACGCACCTCCGTGCCGGCAAATTGACGGGCCCGCCATGCTATTTATACTTGCCATCCGGCGGCGTGCAAACTTAATGTTCTTCCCTTGTTTTGTCCGCAAGACTACTCGTGCTTCGCGAGACAAACTCCACGCGTCCCTAGCTCAATGGTAGAGCAGTTGACTCTTAATCAATTGGTTCCGGGTTCGAGCCCCGGGGGGCGCACTCCTCTGCGACAACAGGTTGCGAGGAAAAATAAAAATCACCCGCTTTTCGTGTTTGGCAATTGCTTGGCAATTTTACGGCAAGGGGTCGGCCCTTTTCGGCATCCCGGCGCGGGTCTTCCCGCGATGCTCCGCCGCTAATCGTGGGGCGAAGAGCCGGGGTCGGGAGCGAAGCGATCCGCCACGGCGCGGAGCCTTGGGTGGGCGGGGTGATGCGGTGGCAGTTTGCCAGCGCGAGCCAACGCACACCCCCACGCCCCGCAAACGCATGGCAACGGCCCTCGATCCACAGCGGCGGCGCGGTCGGGATCACAAACACTCACGGCCCCCATCGCCGCCGAAACCCCGGACGGGTGGCGAAGCACAAGCCCCATGCGGAGCGGCTGGCCCGCGCAGGTCGGCTCGGATAATGGCTTGTAGTGGATAGCTTGGGTGATTTCCCTTCGTGGCAATGCCGCTGTCCACTATGCTGTGCTATCGGAGAGCGTAGCCCACGGTCGAAAAAACATTCGCCGATCTCGCGCCTGCAAGGCGCGGAATGAGGCCCAGAAGAAAATGCTGAGTGGGCGGAGCGGTTTTATCGGAGACGGAGCGAAGCGGTTCGCGGGGCCATTCGTGACATTGCGGCGAAGCCGGACG
>Ga0172372_10012518_pt1 | contig 10619 bp, 8 predicted proteins | sample LakKiv5m_2_FD_114544 | JGI IMG/M metagenome (GOLD analysis project Ga0172372, IMG submission 114544) | Freshwater microbial communities from Kabuno Bay, South-Kivu, Congo - kab_092012_9.5m | ecosystem: Environmental > Aquatic > Freshwater > Lake | place: Democratic Republic of the Congo... | reverse complement strand
TCAACGGTGCGACGTTTGCCAGTGCTCAATCCATTAGTGGTCAAGCTCAACGGTGCGACAACGATCGAACAACAACTCGACGCGAAAACCGGCGCGGTCGTCAAAGTGACCGGGAAGATCGAACGACAAGGATCGTTCAAAGGTGACGTGAACTTGACGCTCAGCGGACAGCCTGGCGGAGTGGCCATCACGAATGCGAACGTCAAAGCCGATCAAACTGACTTCGCTGTCGAACTCCGTTTCCCGGCCAATTTTGCAGCGGGAGAAGTTAAAGGCATCAAGCTCAACGCCGTCGGCCCACCGGACCCGCAGTCCGGAAATCAATCGGTTCGCAGTGAAGTCGAGCTGATCGTCAAGCTGAGTTCGTCGGGGCAGTCGTGATCGTTTTCAGCGTTCTGTGTGCCTTCGTGCTCGTTAGAAATGAAACACAAAACTGCAGAAGGCACGGAGAATGATCTGGGTTGAGGAAAGGAACGCATGATGCGGATTTGGAAGAACACCGTGTGCTTTGGGGCGATGTTGCTTTGCTTGGGCGTGTCTGCCCAAGCGGCTGAAGTGTCAGGCCAAGTCGAGGTGGTGCCGCCGGCGCTGAAGCTGACTCAGCATCGGTATGAGCACTCGCTGGTGGTTAGCGGACGGACGGCGGATGGTTTCGCGATTGATCTCACTCAGCAGGCGATGTTGACGAGTGCGGATCCGTCGTTGGCCGTCGTTGAGAACGGTTGGGTTAGGCCGCTGAAGTCGGGCCATACTTACATTGACGTGAAGGCGGCGGGGCAGACTGTGCAAGTTCCCGTTGTCATCGAGATTCCAGCGACCGAACTCGCCATGAGCTTCAAGCATGAAGTGATGCCTGTCCTTTCGAAGGGCGGCTGCAACATGGGAGCTTGTCACGGGTACTCGCTCGGCAAGAACGGTTTCAAATTGTCGCTGCGCGGTGGAGAGGCTGCGCAGGACTATCAAGCAGTCTTTGGAGATCAATTTGGACGGCGCATCAACATGCTCAAACCCACCGACAGTTTGCTGCTCACCAAGCCCGTCGGCGACGTTCCGCATCGTGGTGGTATCCGGCTCGTGAAAGGTAGTCTTTCCTACAGCATCTTGGAGAAGTGGATCGCGCAAGGCGCAAAAAGCGATCTCGCTGATAAAGCCGACATCGAGTTCGTGCGGATTTTTCCGGAACGATTTGTCGTCGAGCCAGGGCAATCACATCGGTTGCAATTGGTGGCACATTACTCCGACGGTACGACGCGTGATGTGACGAAACTAGCGATCTTTACGGTGAATACCGAAGGCGTCGCCGACGTCACTGACACAGGGTATGTCACTGCGCGAGAACTCGGTGAGTCTGCTGTTGTCGCGCGCTTCGAACGCAAGTTCGCAGCCACGCGCCTGATCGTGCTCAAGCAGCAACCGACCTTTCAGCCGACTCCGGTGCCGACCAATCACTTTGTCGATCAGCATGTCGTCACCAAGCTCAACGACTTGAAAATCACTCCATCGGAACTCTCGGCCGATGAAGAGTTTTTGCGCCGCGTCTCGCTCGACTTAATCGGCTTGCAGCCCACGCCGAATGACGTGCGTGCGTTCGTTGCTGATATCGATCCAGCGAAGCGAACCAAGCTGATCGACGCGTTGTTCGCGCGGCCTGAGTTTGTCGATCACTGGTCCCTGAAATGGGGAGACCTCTTGCAAAACTCGCGCGTGCGATTGAGTGAACCCGCCGTCTATGGCTTCCGCGAATGGATCCGTAGTGCGGTTGCGTCGAACATGCCGCTCGATGAGATGACTCGGCAACTTTTGACGAGCAAAGGTGGTGCGGCGGATCACCCGGCGGCGGCTTATTACCTCGTGAGCAAGGACACTAATGAGACGCTCGAGCGAGTTGCCGAAGTCTTCTGCGGCGTTCGCATGTTGTGTGCTCGTTGCCATACGCATCCCTTGGAGAATTGGACTCAAGAGGACTACTACGGGCTCGCGAGCTTCTTCAATCAGGTTGCTCCCAAGAATGACCCACGTTTGCCCGGAGTTCCGAATGCGCGCGCAGTCAGCCTGCAACTGGCGACAGGCTATGCGACGAATCCGCGGTCGCAGCGCGCTCAACCTCCTCGTTTCCTTGGTGCTGAGCAGCCCGACTTAAAAGCAGGTTCGGATCGTCGTGTGGCATTCGCGAAGTGGCTGACCACGTCCGATAATCCGATGTTTGCACGCAGCTTTGCGAATCGCTTTTGGAGTTATTTTTTTCCACGCGGCATCATCGACCCTGTCGATGATTTGCGAACCACCAACCCGCCAGTCAATCCGGAGTTACTTGATGCTTTGACGAAGGACTTCGTCGAGCATCGTTTCGATCTGCGCCATCTCATGCGGAGTATTGTGACTTCGCAGACGTATCAGCGCAGCAGCGTCGCGAACGACAGCAATCGGCACGACGTTCTGAACTTCGCTCGGTCGATTCCGCGCCGCATTCCGGCTGAGGCATTACTCGACTCGCTGGTGCAAGCCACGGGAGTCCGTGAGAACTTCGGCGGCGCTCCCGCGAACTTCTCGGCAGCGCAATTACCGGATGCAGAAGTGACAAGCGAGTTCTTGTCGCTGTTTGGAAAGCCTCAGCGAGCCGAAGCTTGCGAATGCGAACGCGATGGCGAGAGCAACATGCTGCAGGCTCTGCATCTCATCAATGGGCCGTCGATCTTACGGCGCGTCACTGACGGTAATGGCCGAGTTGCGCAACTCATCAACGCGAAGTTGTCGGATGAGCCATTGATTGAAGATCTCTATCTGTGGTCGCTTGCGCGGCGTCCGACCTCAAAAGAACTCGAAGTAGCCAAGCAGCACTTTCAGTCATATGGCGAGCCGCAACGTCGTGAGGCCGCGCAAGACTTGATGTGGAGCCTCTTCAACAGTCGTGATTTCTTGTTGGTGCGATAGCGTTGCAAGCACGGTTCGTGCTGCGGAGGTTAATCATGAAGTGGGGCGGCTTCGGTAGGCTCGTTGATCGCAATCTGCATCCTGTGTTCTGGATCATTTGGCGCGGTACCCGTTTGTTGGCCCTGTTTGTGATGCTGAGTTCTTTGGTTGTCTGGGTTGCCTACTTCGGGACGGTTCGCCGCGCCTCCTCGCCATCCCACCAACTTCAATGGGGCATGACGAAAGACGAAGTACGTGCTCTGCTGGGGGCGCCTTCAACCATCATTGAGTCGGATCTGTGGTTTTATGGATCGGACGAGCATCCGAGTCTCATCTTCGAAGGCGGGCGACTGGTCCGCGTCCGTGAGATCGGCAAAGGTGAAAAGCATCCCGTCAATGTTGCGGCAGTCGCACAAAATGCAGCCAATAGTTCGACACGGAGACCATGAAAATTCAGCACTCGATGCGAGATTTTCCTGGTCCGAGTTTCGTCATGAAATAGCCGTACGGGGCGGTTCCAACGCCGTGAGTGGGTAATAACGATGATTCGTCTGTACTCGATCGCATTGCTCTTCACGTTGTTGGTAACGAATCCCCATCTGCAAGCAGACTCGGGAGAGAAGCCGCCTTCGTTTCAACGGCACGTCACGGCGTTGTTTGGAAAACTTGGCTGCAATGGTGGGACGTGCCATGGGGCGGTCAAAGGTCAGAATGGGTTTCGACTGTCGATGTTCAGTGCTGATTCAGTCGGCGATTATCAACGTCTGCTGCGCGATAACGCGAGTCGACGATTGAACGTTGTCGTCCCCGATGCGAGCCTGCTCTTATTGAAAGGCTCGGGACAAGTGCCGCATGTTGGCGGAGCCCGCATGAAGGTCGGTAGCGACGATTACCAGGTTTTCCGAGGATGGATTGCGAATGGGGCCGTCGCGGACGATGCTGGTCAATCACGGTTGATGGCGTTGAAGATCACTCCTCATGAACGAGTGATGAGAATCGGTGAGTCGTACCGCTTGAGAGTTGAAGCCGAGTTCGCTGATGGGACTCAAGAGGACGTGACGTCGTTGTGCTCGTTTGAATCGCTTGATCGAGCCACCGCAACGATCAACGACGCAGGGATTGTCACCGGAGTTGGTATCGGCGATGCCGGTTTGATGGTGAGATATCGAGCACAACCGGCAGCCGCTCGCGTGCTTGTGCCGCGACCAAGTGCTGATCCATTTCCGCAAGTCATCGAGCACAACTTTGTCGATCGGCATGTGCTTGCGAAGTTGCGATTACTCAATCTGCAGCCTGCTGAATTGAGTGATGATGCGACTTTCTTGCGACGACTGCACCTTGATGTTGTTGGAGAACTGCCCACAGCCGAGGACGTACGCAGCTTTCTCGCAGCTTCAGCGGCCAACAAGCGCACCAACAAGATTGAAGAGTTGCTCCAGAGGACTACACACGCGGATCTTTGGACGCTCAGGTTTTGCGACGTCCTCAAGGCCGCAGACTTCGGTGTTTATGCGGATGCTTTGACGAAAGAGGCGGATGCGCCTCGTCTGCAAGCATGGGTTCGAGCTCGGCTCATGGAAAACACGCCTTATGACGAGTTCGTCGAACGCATCTTGCTCGCCACCAGCCGTGAGGGACGTTCCATGGATGAGTATGTCGCTGAAGTACATGCGCTCTTCGAAGGCTATGTCCCCGGTCGTCCTGATCTCGATCTCTACGCGAAGCGCAAGACACTTGATTTGTATTGGCAGCGACGAGGATCGGATGGAGTCAAGGGAGCCATGCAAGTCGCACATGCATTTTTAGGACTGCGATTGGAGTGCGCTCAGTGTCATCGTCATCCGCATGACAACTGGCAGCAGGATGATTTGCTCGACTTTGCAAACTACTTCATGCGTGTGCGAACCGTGGGGTTCTCGGACAAGAACGAGCGACAGTTTGCCGATGCCGCTGCGCACTTCAAACGCATTAACGAAGAGGCCAAGAAGCTCGAAGCAGAGGTCAAGCAGCGCAAAGAAGGTGACGGAAAGAAGCACGAAGAAGACGGTCGCAAAGCCAAGGCCGAGATCGACAAGTTGACGACGGAGATCGCCAAACTTGAAAAGACGAACACCCCGGAAGTGGAAATCAAAGCGAAGCGGACGTTGTTGAGTGCGGCGAAGCAGATCTTCGATCAAGCCGAGGCGTATCGGCAGGAGACTGCTTCCAAAGACAAACGCGCGAAGATGATCGTCGAGGTTGCTCGGCGCCTGATGCAGGCGGAATCGAGGTTGCTTGATCAGCACACGCCAGCGAAGGTGACGAGCACGCTCGGTACACGCGAGTCGAAGACGTTTCGGTTGCTTGGTGATCCCGCGCCGCTGGATCCAGCGGCTGACGTCGATCCGCGTGCGACCGTCATGCGATGGATGCGTAACCAGAACAATCCCTTCTTCGCGCGGGCCATCGTGAATCGTGTTTGGGCACATTACTTCGGGCGTGGCATCGTCGATCCGCCGGACAATCTGTCTGCGTTCAATCCCGCGACACATCCTGAATTGTTGCACGAGTTATCGGTAGAGTTCGTACAGAACAAGTACGACTTGCGCTGGTTGCATCGCACGATTCTGGCCAGTCGAACCTATCAGCAGTCGTATGCACCTGCGGCAGGATCAGAGTCCGATCGCACACACTACGCCTTCTTTCCGATGCGGCGACTTCCCGCTGAAGTCCTGCTCGATGCGCTGAACTCTGCGACTGGCACACGCGAAGAGATGGACATGAAGTATCACCACTGGCCGGAGTCGATGAAGGCGGTGCAGGTGCCGTTCATGCCGCGGAATGCTTTCGTCGCGTTCGTGCTGGAGACCTATGGACGACCACAACGCAACTCGGCGGTGCAATGTGACTGCGAACGCGATGGAAGTGGTTCGATCTTTCAGGTGCTGACGCTCGCCAATCATCCGCGCGTCTGGGAGAAGATCAAGGAGCCGACTGGACGAGTTGCGACGCTGGTGAAGTCAGGAAGTAATCTCAGCCGGAATGTCGAAGAACTCTATTTGGCAGTGCTCAGTCGGTTGCCGACGGACGATGAACGCGAGGCGTGCTTGAAGTTCATGGAGGGCTCCAACATGCCTGAGCACGGCCTGCAGAACGTACTGTGGTCGTTGATCAATACACGGGAGTTTTTGTTACAGCATTAAAACTCTCACGCCTCGTGGTCACACCAATCACTCTTGTGATCACAATCAAGCTGCCGATCATTCCAAAGATCGACAAGAATCCGCGCGACAATCGGCAATCATCGTCGGGATCGAGATGACAATGACTTCTCGAACTTTGCGATGGCGTAGGTTGCCGCCGTGACCACTACCGTGAGGCGATGGCTTCGCGCATGGGATTCAATACTTGCTCGATCACACATTGCTCCATGAGTTCATCGCTCATCTCGCGGAGTGCGCGGAACGTCTCTGGAAATGATGCGTCGTGTCCAAGGCTACCGTATTGCCGCACTGTGAAGCAGACGGTGATGTTCTCTTCGGGGAACTCTTGGCGGCGGACTTGATAAGCATTGGTTCGCGTCTCGACTTGCAAGCGTGCTTGTCGGCGACAGGACTCTTCGAGAGCGATCGTGACAACAGGCTCGAAGCTGATGACCTGCGCGCCGGGAATCTTCGAAAAACCGGCGAAGCCTGTTGGGACTCCGATCGCGTCGCTCACCAATTGGTCATGGTTGCCACGATAGAGGTAGTCAAAGCCATAGACGTAATCGAGCGCCTCACAGTCCAGCTTGCTGACCGACAGCATGTAGGGAATCAAATCTAAGATCAGCTCGTGCTGCTCCATCGCTTCGTCGATGTTGGAGGGATTCAGAAAGCCGCTGCAGATACGGCGTGGCTCCAATGAAACCCACCGTTGCGAGCCCTCTTCTTTGTCTTGTTCGAGCACGAAGTCGCCGTTTTCTCGAGTAAAGAAGTTCCGCAACATCGGGGCACTCGTTTGCACTCGCTCGAAGAAACTGAGGATCGTCTCCCGCGCTGCTGGCAAGGGCATCTCCGTGTTGAGGTGCATGTTGCAATAGAAGTCGTCAGCCAGTCGCGAGTAGAGCTGCATCGAGCACCTCGGCGGTGTGTGTCGGTGGATGTTGAACCGGGCGAACTTGCGGCGATGCAGCATAGGCCAGCACGGGGCGAGCCGTCGCTGCAGAGGACTGTCGCGTGGGCCAGGTTTGATGCGAGGCTTATTCTCGTCATGCCGCTGCAAGTTGCGCAGCTTGGTAAGTCGCCGACAGCGGCATACTCGACATGATCGCTACCGTCACCGCAGAGGACCTGAGCTACGGTTGAAATCATTCATTGGCTCCAAGAATGACTGCCTGGCAGACCGAAAACTTTACCAGCGTTACCCGCCCTGCCTTGTCAGGCAGGACACTCCATTCACGGGCGTGTGCCCGTTTCTGTCGCAACTGGAGTGACAACTGTTGGTTTCTGGTTTCACGTTTGAGGAGATGCCCGGAATGAAGTGGACGACCCTGACCAAAGCGTTCGTGGTCCTTGCAGCAAGCTTCGGCAGCGCACAAGCCGGCTTGTTTGATCACGGCCCCTGTTGTGCCCCAACTTGTGCGGCTCCGGCAGCGAAGAGCTGCGCGGCTCCGTGTGCTCCAGCTTGTGCACCACAAGCGGCGAACTGTGCCGCTCCATGTGCGCCAGCTTGTGCACCGGCTCCGAAGAGCTGTGCTGCTCCTTGTGCTCCAGCCTGTGCACCAGCAGCGGCGACATGTGCCGCTCCGTGTGCTCCGGCTTGTGCTCCTGCCGCAGCGACCTGTGCTGCTCCTTGTGCCCCGGCCTGTGCGCCAGCGGCCAAGAGCTGCGCGGCTCCGTGTGCTCCAGCTTGTGCGCCTGCTGCGCCGAGCTGCTGTGCTCCGGCTCATAGCTGCTGCAAGACTGACTGCTGCAAGCCAAAGATGTGCTTGCCGAAGCTCAATCTTCCTAAGTGGGATCCTTGCTGCATGCCACGCATGGAGTTGCCCAAGCTCTGCTTGCCGAAACTCGATCTCTGTCACTGCCACTTGCCAAAGCTGTCGTTGCCCAAGCTCGGCTGCTGCAAGACCAAGTGCTGCACCAGCAGCTGCGCTCCGTCTTGTGCCGCTCCTTGTGCTCCGACCTGTGCGGCTCCTGGCCACTAATCAATGCGACCAACACCCGCGAGTGATATCCAGCGGGTGTTGGCTCTCGGCGTTGGCGTGAGCACACCTCTCGATCGCAGCTTCTCTTCTGTTGAGCATGCTCCCTAGATCGCGGTCGACGTCTCGCTGCCAATCGGCCGGCTGACCTTCGATTGACACCTCTGATTGACCACTTTGGATTGGCCTACAACTTGTGATTACACGACAGACGAGGATGTCCCTCATCAGACATCCTCGTCGCTGTCGTTTTAAGAACGCTCATTCGCAGGGTGAGCCGTCTGTGACTATTCAGGCACATTGATCACACCGCTGCATTTCGGACACTTTACGCGTTTGCCACGCACAGCAGCGGACGCTTTGAAGCTCGCGTCGCAATTCGGGCAAGTCACTCGATCTGATGAAGAAGCAGCGGAGCTTGAGCGTTTTGCCGACGAATGTGTCGCGCGTTGCTGGTGGTCATCTGCGGCTAAGGAACGATTGGCCGGAGTCCGCTGTTTCGGATTCGACTTCGTGACAACTTCGACATCGTCATAGCCGTCGTCATCGTCATCGGTTTCGAAAGCGTCTTCGATAAAGTCATCGTCGTCCTCGCTGAGTTGGCCACGGCGCGACGTGCCGCGAACAGAGCCAAAGTCACCGGCGGCCATCCCGAGTCTCACGATGTTTTCAAGTTCGGCAGAGGGCTCGTCTGGATTGGGACCTCCGCAGATCCCACCCATGTTCCGGCAGATCTGTATGGGAGTCATGATCAATCCCCAGGGGAATCCCCACCATCCCAACAGCGCTGAGAATGCCAACCCCCCCAACTGAGCTTTGCGTCCGCAGGACCGACAGCAGACAGTCGGTGTGCTGTTCCATGATGTGAGATACACCGCCGACCAAACCGTGTGTTTGACATGCACATCGATCGGCCCCTTCGCGTTGCACTGAGGGCAGCGTCCTTGATGTACTTTTTCGAGCACAACTTGCACGTCGCGGTGGGGGATTCGTTTTGCTACTCGAGCCAAATGCCCTTTCTCTTGGCAAGCGGCGTTGCAGAACCGCAAGTCGCCGTCAGCGACCCCTCCAAACAGGATCATTGAATTGCAGTAAGCACAGCTTGCCATGGGTGTCCTTAACAAGTCGAGGTATCTGTTAGACAAACACGAGCAATGGTCGTCACTACTTCGAGCCTCGCACCCAATCCGCGATGAAGAGTTGGCTGCTCTTGTCGGCGGTGCGCGTTGATGTCCACATCAACTTCTTGCCATCGGGACTGAAGACCGGCAGCACGTCTTGCACGGACTCGTGCGTGATCTGCTCGACCTTGCCGCCCTTCAAGCTTGAGTCACTGGCTTCGATCTCCATCGTGAAGAGATGGAAGAACGCGCCCATCGGCCCCTTCGAATAATCCGCACCGCTCCAGATCAGATACTTGCCGCTGGGATGGAAGAACGGGCACCAGTTGACTTGATCGAGGTTGTCCGTGAGCTGCACTTCCTGCTTGCCATCCACCGAGATCGCGAAGAGTTGCAGCATGTGTTCTTTGTGGCGGTCGCTGCGGAAGATGACCCACTTGTTGTCGGGTGAAAAGAACGGCCCGCCGTCATAGCCCTTCTGATTGGTGAGTTGCCGCACGTCGCTGCCATCGGAGTTCATGACATACAGATCGGGATCACCGTCGCGACTCGAGGTGAAGACGATCTGCTTGCCGTCGGACGAATAGCTGCCTTCCGCGTCGTAACCGGGCGAGTCTGTCAGGCGGCTGAGTCCCGTGCCATCGGGATTGATCGTGTAGAGATCCATGTGGGGATCGAAGTCCCATTGGTAGCGTCGCCGTCCGCCCTGAGCGGCAAGCTCGCGTCCGGCCTTTTCGGTGTCTTCGATCTTCGGGTCAGAGTGGCTCGACGCGAACAAGATGCGTTGACCATCGGGCGTGAAGTACGCGCAGGTCGTGCGGCCTCGACCGGGGCTCAAACGCAATGGCGTGCCGCCTTCCAGCTTCTGCGTGTAGATCTGATAGAAGGGGTAGCCGAGCGGAAACGCCTGATAAACGATGTTCTGCCCATCGGCGGAGAAGTACCCCTCGCCCGCGCGCGGGAAGCCACTCGTGACTTGCTTGATGTTACGAAGGTGAATGGCTTCCGCAGCGGCTGCATCAGCTCCCTGAGCAGCGTTCAGCGAGACGCTCAAGAGCGCCGCAGCGAAGATGGAGAATGAGAGAAAGCGCATCGTGCTGTGTCCTCTGGTGAGTAGTTCACGGAAGGGCATGAGAGCCCGAAAGTCTGGTGAAGTTGAGGTGTAGCGAGTGTCATCAGCAAGAGTTACTCATTCCAGGCACGAAGCGCTCAAGTGACACTCCAGGGTGGCGTTTCACCAACCGATTCAGCATCGTGCCGTTCCGTTGTCGATGGTCGCTTCTCTTGTTCCGAAAGCCATTATGCCGCCCCTCGTGTTCGAGCCACATTATTGGAATCGCCTGTGGGGCGGGCGGTCATTGGAGACTCAATTCGCGCGGCGCATCCCAGACGGACTGGTCGGTGAGTCTTGGGAGATCAGCACGCAT
>Ga0172372_10012517_pt1 | contig 10619 bp, 13 predicted proteins | sample LakKiv5m_2_FD_114544 | JGI IMG/M metagenome (GOLD analysis project Ga0172372, IMG submission 114544) | Freshwater microbial communities from Kabuno Bay, South-Kivu, Congo - kab_092012_9.5m | ecosystem: Environmental > Aquatic > Freshwater > Lake | place: Democratic Republic of the Congo... | reverse complement strand
GCGCCGGGCCCCCGCCCGCGCCCGGACCAGCCTCTTCGCCGGGGTGCGCCGCCTCTTCGCTGATTGACCCGCGCGCCGATGAACCTGAACGAACTTCCCCTCGAGCAGCCCCTGCTCTCGGACCGTGGCATCGCCATCAAGCTGGTCGGGGTCGGCGGCGCCGGCGCCAATGCCGTCGACCGCCTCAAGATGGAGAACCTCGAGCGCCTCCGCCTCGCGGTGCTCAACACCGACCACCAAGCCCTCGCCAGCTCCCCCGTCCAGGAGAAGGTCCTCCTCGGGATGACCGTCACCCGCGGCCTCGGCGCCGGCGGCGACCCGGAACGCGGCCGCGAGGCCGCCGAATCCGATCGGGAAAAAATCGCCGGCGTGGTCAAGGACTGCGACTTGGTGTTCCTCGTGACCGGGATGGGCGGGGGCACCGGCAGCGGCGCCTCCCCGATCGTGGCCGAAATCGCCGCCGAAGCCGGCGCCCTCGTGATCGCCTTCGTCACGCTCCCCTTCAGCTTCGAGGGTGGCCGCCGCCTCAAGCAGGCCGAGGACGGGCTGCGCGCCCTCCGCGCCTCCTGCGACGCGGTGATTCCCCTGCCCAACGACGTCCTGCTTCAGGCCGCCGGGGAAAATGAGACGGTCCTCGACGCCTTTGCCCGCGCCGACGACTGGATCGCCCGCGGGGTCCGCTCACTCTGGGCGATGCTGTTCCGCACGGGGCTCATCAATCTCGACTTCGCCACCCTTCGCCAGGCCTTCCAGCAGCGCGGGGGCAAGACGCTCTTCGGGCTCGGAGAGGGGGCCGGAGAGAACGCCGTTGCCGACGCCCTCGCCAGCCTCCGGCAGTGCCCGCTCCTGCACACCCCGGACTTTTCTCGCCGCGCCGACCGCCTCCTCGTGAACATCGTCGGCGGCCCCGACCTCACGCTGCCCCGCGTCAACGAGGTGATGACCGCGATCACGGACCAGTTCGGCCGCGATTCCCACGTGATTATGGGCGCGGTGATCGACGAAAACCTCGCCGGCCGGGTGGAGCTCTGCGTGGTGGGCACCAGCGACCTCGGCGGCCGGAACGTTACCGCTCGCCGCCCCGCGACGCCCGCCCGCCCCAAGGGGGCCGTCGTCCCGGGCCGGGACCCCGTCGCCGCCCCCGCCGCCACCGACGCGGCCGGTCCCGCGCCCGCCCTGGCATCTGGAGCCCCCGTGGCCCAAGAGGAGTTCGGGTTTGGCGAGATCGAGACCCGCGGGCAGTTCGAGCGGACGGAGCGGAACCTCTTCGACGGCCAGGACCTCGACGTGCCCACCTACCTCCGCCGCGGGATCAAGGTCAGCCTCTGAGCCCGGCGCCGCGCCGCGATTTCCGGCAACCCGCGGCGCCGCGCGGCGTCTGGTCCCTCCGCGCTTGCCACCCCCGGCCCCCCGCCAATTCCCTCCGTCCCGGTATGAACCTGCCCAATCTCCTGACGCTCTCGCGCATCCCGCTGATGTTCGCGGTCGTCGGGCTGATGTACGCCCGCTTCCCCTGGTCCGCCACCCTTGCGTTCTGGCTGTTCATCATCGCCGCCCTCACCGACTGGCTCGACGGCAAGATCGCCCGCGCCCGCGGCATCGTCTCGGCCTTCGGCCGGTTCATGGACAGCGTGATCGACAAGGTGCTCGTCATCGGGGTGATGATCGCGCTGGTGAACGGTGACTACTTCGCGGGCTACAACCTGGCCGCGATGCTCCTGCTGCTCTGCATCCTGTGCCGGGAATTCGCGGTCTCCGGGCTCCGGATGGTCGCCGCCACGAAGGGCCAGGTCGTCGAGGCCGACACCGGCGGCAAGGTTAAGACCTTCGTGCAACTCAACGCCATCGGCTGGCTGATGGGCGCCCGGATGCTCTCCCAAGACTTCGGGGAGGTCTACGGCGGGCAGGACCGGTACTGGCTCACGGGCGTCTGGCTGCTCGGGATCACCCTGTTCATCCTCTCCGCGGTTCTGACCGTGACTTCGGGAATCACCTACTTCCGTCGCCACGGCCACGTGCTGGCGGACTGACCCGCGATGGCGGCGAAATCCTTCCGTTGGCTCCGGTTCCTGCCGGATGCCCTGGTGCTCGGTCCCGCCACCCTCGGCCCGCTCGGCCGGCGCCTGCCCGCACCCGGGACCTGGGGCTCGCTCGCCGGCCTCCTCGCCTACGCGGTGCTCTTCCGCGGCGCCGGCGCCGGCGCCCTGCTGGCCGGCACCGCCGTGGCCGCCGTGGTGGCCGCCCTGCTCTGCGGCGAGGCCGAAGCGAGGCTGAGACGTTCGGACCCCGGATGCGTGGTGCTGGACGAGGTGATCGCGTTGCCCCTGTGCTTTCTCGGTTGGGGCGAGTTGGCCGCCACGCACCCCGCTTGGCAGGTCCTGCTCGCCGGCTTCGCGCTGTTTCGGTTCTACGACATCCTGAAGCCGCTGGGCATTAGCCGGCTCCAGGACTTGCCGGGAGGTTGGGGGGTGGTCGCCGACGACCTCGGCGCCGCCCTCGCGACCGCCGTCACCCTGCACGTGGCGAACTGGGCTTGGCTCGCCTTACGGTAGGCGTCCCCTTCAGGTCCGCCCGCCTAATCCACGGGCTCCAGATGCTCTACCGGCACGACCACGAGCACGCCCTGTTGCAACACATCCACCGCCACGATGATGCCCCGCGGCGCATCCGGATTCTCCACGATCCCGGTCAGGCCGTACAAGGGCCCCGCCTTGATCCGCGCCCGCTTTCCCTTGCGCAGCAGCGGGCGCACGCTCAGGTCCAAGCCCGAGGCGATCAATTGGCGCACCTCTTCCATCTGCCGCAGGAACCGCTCTTGCTCCGGCACGGCGATCGCCCGCGCCAGCAGTTCCTGCTGGTAGATCCGCGGCTTCCGCTCCGGCGGCACGGCCGCGAAGACGTACCCGGTGAATAACGGCTTGGTAAAGGTCCGCGTCCGCGGGCCGTAGCGGCGCGCGCTGCTCACCAGCGGCAGGTACTGCTCAAACCCCTCCGCCCGCATCAGCGCGGCGAACTTCTTCTCGCACCGGGGGCGGGTGTGGCACACCAGCCAGGGGGCCGGCCCGCTCATCCGCGCTGCAGCAGGAACCGCACGGCGGCGTGGTAGCCCTCGAAGCCCAGGCCCGTGATCACGCCTAGGCACAACGGTGCAGTCAGCGATCGATGCCGGAACTCCTCGCGTTGGTACAAGTTCGAGAGGTGCACCTCCACCGCCGGCAGCTTCGCGCCCGCGAGGGCGTCCCGCAGCGCCACGCTGGTGTGGGTGAAAGCCCCGCCGTTGAGCACGAGGCCATCCACCTTCGCGTCGGCCCACCCCGCGATCCGGTCGATCAGGGCGCCCTCGTGGTTCGACTGGAAGAACTCCAGCCGCGCGCGCGCCTCGAACTCCACGCGCAGGGCCCGCTCGAGGTCGGCCAAGGTCGCGCGGCCGTAGATCTCCGGCTCCCGCTTGCCGAGCCGGTCGAGGTTGGGGCCGTTGAGGATGGCGAACGTCTTCATGGCGGCAGCAGAAGGGAGGACGGCGGCGGGGAAAAGTCCCAAATGGTCTACAGGGGATTGTCCGTGGCGATGAACTCCCACGGCAACCGGAAGCGCCGCCCCAACTCCGCCGCCAGCGCCCGCACGCCGTGCACCTCCGTCGCGTAGTGGCCGCAGCAGTAAAGGTTGAGCCCCTCCTCCTGCGCCCGGTTGAACCACTCCTCGCGCAACTCACCCGTCACGAGGGTGTCCGCCCCAGCCCCCCGCAGCTCGGGCACGGCGCTGTTGCCGGAACCGCTGCAGAAGGCCACCGCCCCGACGCGCGCCGGGCCGCACTCGATCGCCACCACCCGGGGATACGCCGCCTCGAGGCGCCGGCGCAGCTCGGCCCGCTCCAGCCGCGCGTCCGCCACGCAACCGATCGCCTCGCCGTCCCGCACCAGAAACGGCCGTTTGGGCCGCAGGCCCATCTGCCGCGCCAGCAAGGCGTTGTTGCCCAGCCGCGGGTGCGCGTCCAGCGGCAGATGGCTCGCATACAGGGCGCAGCCCCCCTCTACCAGCGTCGCGACCCGCTCGAAGGCCGCGCCGGTCAACGGCCGCGCCGGATCCCAGAACAGCCCGTGGTGCACGATCAGGAAGTCCACGCCCGCCGCCACCGCCTGCCGGAACGGCTCGCGCCCCGCGTCCACCGCCGCGCCGATCCGGGTCACGCGGCCGCGGTTCGCGACCTGCAGGCCGTTCCACGCCCCGGGGGCGTCGGTGAAGGCGCTCCGGCGCGTCCGCCGGTCGCAGTAGGCCACGAGTTCCTCGAGTCTCGCCATCCGGGCAGGGTGGGGGGGCGCCGCCCCGCCGGTCAACCCCGCGCGCGGCGCCGCCCCCACCGCGGGATTGCCCCCCGGGCCCGCCCCGCCCAAGGTGCCGCTTTCCCCGCGATGCCACCCGACTCCTCCCCCGCGACGCCCGCCCCGGTCGACCTGATCGCCGAGGCCGCCGCGCGCTTCCCGCACCGCCCGAGCTGGGACGAGTACTTCATGGCCACGGCCGTGCTGATGGCCTCCCGCTCCAACTGCGAGCGGCTCCACGTGGGCTGCGTGATCGTCACCGGCGGCGAGCACCGGCACCGGCTCGTCGCGGCTGGCTACAACGGCTTCCTCCCCGGCACGCCCCACGTCTCCCGCGTCCGCGACGGCCACGAGCAGGCGACGGTTCACGCCGAGCAGAACGCGGTCGCCGACGCCGCCCGCCGCGGCAGCTCGGTGGTTGGCTGCGTGGCCTACGTCACCCACTACCCCTGCATCAACTGCGCCAAGATCCTCGTCTCCGCCGGGATCACCGAGATCAAGTACCGGCAGGACTACCAGAACGACCCGATCGTCGCTCCCCTCCTCGCCGAAGCCGGGGTCCGCATCCTGCGCCTCTGAGCCCGATGGCCGGCCGCCGCCAGAACACCCCCGCCTCCGTCGCCGGCGCCCTCCTGCTGGCCCACCCGGGACTGCGCGACGACAATTTCCGCCGCACGGTGGTGCTGATGTCGTTCCACGACGCCGAGGGCGCGCGGGGGCTCATCCTCAACCGCCCGCTCGGCCGCCGCCTCGGCGAACTCAAGGGCGAGTTCGCGCTGGGGCCCCTCGCCTCCGTCCCGCTGTACAACGGCGGCCCCGTCGAGCCCGGGCAACTCCTGCTCGCGGGCTGGCAGGCCGCCCCCGGGGGCGTCCGCCTCCACTTCGGCCTCGAACTGGACCGCGCGGCCCAGTTGGTCGGGGAGGAAGGGGCCCACGTCCGCGGCTTCCTCGGCTACTCCGGCTGGTCCGGCGGCCAATTGGAGGGGGAACTCCGCGCCCAGTCCTGGGTGGTCGCCCTCCTCGCCGAGGACCTCCTTGCGCTGCCCCACGATGCCTCGCTCTGGCGCACCCTCCTTGGCCGCGAGGGCGATGAGTGGCGCCTGCTCGCCGGCGAGCCCGAGGACCCGGAACGCAACTGACGGCGGCCAACTATTCCGTTGACACTCCCCCCGGCCGCCGGGTGTTCTCTGCCCTTTTATGAAAGTCGTTTCCTCCATCAAGTCCGCCAAGAAGCGTCACCCCGCCTGCCAGGTGGTCCGCCGCCGGGGCAAGATCTACGTGATCAATAAGGTCGAGCCCCGCTACAAGGCCCGCCAAGGCTAACCCTCCAGCCCCCCTTTTCCGCGATGAAAGCCGAAGGCCATCCCACCCTGAACAACGTCTGCTTCCTGGACATCGGCACCGGCCGCCGATTCCTGACCCGCTCCACGATGAAGTCGGCCCGCAAGGAGCAGATCGACGGCGAGGAGTACTTCGTCGTCGCGCGCGACGTCACGAGCGACTCCCATCCCGCCTACACCGGCGAGAAGCGCCTGGTCGACACCGCCGGCCGCGTCGAGAAGTTCACCTCGAAGTTCAAGCGCGGCGCCGGGAAGAAGTAAGTCCCGGTCCCAGCCCCTGGTTTCCCTCCCGCCCGGCGATGCCCTCGCCGGGCTCTTGCTTTATGCGCCTCCATCCCTTCCAAGGCCTCGTCCCTGACCCCGCCCTCGCCCCCGAGGTCGCCTGCGTGCCCTACGACGTGGTCAACACCGCCGAGGCCGCCGCCCTCGCCGCCGGCCGGCCCCATAGCCTCCTCCACGTCGATCGCGCCGAGATCGGCCTCCCCCCGGAGACCGACCCATACTCCGACGCCGTCTACGCCCGCGCCCGCGCCAACTTCGAGGGCCTCCAGCGCCAGGGCGTCCTCCGCCGCGAGACCGAACCCTGCCTTTACCTGTACCAGCAGCGGATGGGCGACCACGTCCAGCGCGGCCTCGTCGCCGGCTGCCACGTGGAGGACTACGACGCCGGGCTGATCAAGCGCCACGAGAAGACGCGCAAGGACAAGGAGGACGACCGCACGCGCCTCATCGACACCCTCGGTGCCGATACCGGCCCGGTCTTCCTGACTTACCGGGACCAGCCGGCCCTGACCGCCTTGGCCGACGCCCTCGTGCGCACGGCGCCGCAGCACGATTTCACCGCGCCCGACGGCATCCGCCACACGGTCTGGCGCATCCCGGGCGGGTCGGAATGGATCCGCGCCTTCGCCGCGGTGCCCGTGACCTACATCGCGGATGGCCACCATCGCGCCGCCAGCGCCGCCCGGGTCGCCCGTCTGCGCCGCGAGCGCAACCCCGCCCATCGCGGCGACGAGGAATACAATTGGTTCCTCTGCGTCCTGTTCCCGGCCAGCGAGCTCAAGATCCTGCCCTACAACCGCATCGTCGTGGACCTGCACGGGCTCGCCCCGGAGGCCTTCCTCGCGGAGGTGCGCGCCCGCTTCGGCCTGCGGGAGGGCGCCGCGCCCGCCCCGGCTGCCGTCGGCCAGGTCAGCATGTACCTCGGGGGCAAATGGTACGGCCTCACCTGCACCCCCGCGGCGGACGCCGACCCGGTCGCGCGCCTCGACGTGAGCGTCCTCCAGGACCGCCTCCTCGGGCCCGTGCTGGGCATCGCGGACGTCCGCACCAGCAAGCGCATCGACTTCGTCGGTGGCATCCGTGGCACCGCGGAGCTGGCCAAGCGGGTGGACGCCGAGGGCGGCGTGGCATTCTCGATGTACCCGGTGACCCTCACGCAGCTGATGGACATTGCCGATGCGGGGCAGATTATGCCGCCCAAGAGCACCTGGTTCGAGCCCAAGCTGCGCTCCGGGCTCTTCATCCACACCTTCTGAGCGCCGCGGCCGGGGTGGTCCCGGCCCGGTTCAGGCGTGCTGCAGCTCCGGCCGCAGCACGCCGATGCAGGGGAGGTTGCGGTAGCGCTCGGCGAAATCGAGGCCGTAGCCGACCACGAACTCATCGGGGATCGTGAACCCGACGAAGTCCGCCTCGATCGCCACCTGCCGGCGCGCCTTCTTGTCCAGCAGCACGCAGGTGCGGAGGCTGGCCGGGCGGTGGCGGCGGATGAGCTTCGTCACGAATTGCAGCGTCTTGCCCGTGTCGAGGATGTCGTCGATCACGAGCACGTGGCGGCGGCGGATGTCGAGCGTGAGGCTGGAGATCAGCTGGGGCGTGCCGATTGAAGTGGTGTTGGCGCCGTAGCTGGAGACGCGGATGCAGTCGAGGCGGACGGGGTTGTCGATCTCGCGCATCAGGTCGCTGGTGAACATCACGGCGCCGTTGATGAGGGAGATGAGGGTGAACTCCTCCTCGCCGTAGACGGCCTTGATCTCGGCGGCGAGCGTGCGGACCCGCCGCCGGATCTGGGCGCCGGAGAGGAGGACGCGGGCGAGGGAGCGGGGGCGGGTCGGCTTCGACTTCGGCTTCACGGCGCCGGAGCCAGACAGGCGGCGGGCGGGCGGGCAACCTGATCCTGCGCGGGTTTCCGCCCTTGACCGACCCGGTGGGCGAGACAGCGTGCTGTCGTCCTTGCCCGATGGTGTAACGGCAGCACAGGCGACTTTGACTCGCCTAGTCATGGTTCGAATCCATGTCGGGCAGCCAAAAATCCTTAGGGATGTCGTGTACTCTCCTAGGTAGTAGCGGGCGGACTTTCACCGGTGCCTCAATCAGCGTTACCCTGTCGCGCGCGGGTTCAGCGAAGTTTGGCTCGGTGATTCTCACCCAGACGGAGGCGAGTTTCGTCTCTCGGGCTGAATCGCCGGATTCTTCAGACACCGTCTGAAAAAACGTCCTCTTGAACCCCGACTCCGGGGAAATTGGGCGATGACCAGCGCTCTTCTGCCGAATTTGAAGTGACCATCCGGCAGGACTGAGCCCGGAGGAGAGGAGTTCTATTCGGCCAGCCGTTGTTGCCGCGGAAAAGAATCCATTATCCGCGGTTTTTCCGCTGGTGCGTCGGTTGCGATTCCGGCACCAGACGCGCCGGCTCCTCGAGAATGTCGAGAATCGCGCGGGCGCAGAAAACGCGGTCCCGCTTGCCGTCGCCGACTTTGGCCAAAACGCCGCCAGCCTCCAACGTGACGATGGCGCGCATCGCGGTATTCGCGGCGGGCACGCCGGCAGCTAACAACGGGCTGTCCACGGCCCAGATTCCCGGCTCGGCTTTGGCATCATGCGGTTACAGTGGGGTGGGCCGCCGGCCTTGCCTCGACGGGCCTCTTCTGGCCGGCGCTTCGCAGGCCAACGAAGAACAGGTCGTCTTGAAAGCATCGCGTTGATCGTCCGCCCCGGAAGTCCGGAGCCGGTCGGTGACTCCGCCGTTCGCCTGATCGCGCTGGCATGCCACGCGTTGATCGACTTAACGGGACCATCGCATTCGGATTACAATTTCGTTATCTTACCCTTGGAAATTGCCACTCGATTACGCCCGGCTCGAATTCACTGCGCTTGCGCGCCGCTCTGGCGCTGCCGGCTGAAATCCCCCCTGCCTGATCATCATGAGGAATCTCATTCTTTTCTGTCTTTTTGAAATTTTCGGGCTTTGCGCGTACGCGCAGGGCACGGTTGCCGGTCGCATCGCCGACCAAGCGAAAACTCCGGTGCCCTTCGCCAGCATCACAGTCTATCGGGGCGGCAGCCGCGTGACCGAGACCGCCAGCGGCAGCGACGGCCGCTTCGTCATCACCAACCTCGAGAACGGCACCTACAAGCTCAGTGTGGCCGGCGCCGGTTTCAGCGGGTTCGAGCGGCAGTTCGTCATTGGCAACCTGAACAAGATTCTCGATCTCGGCGACCTTGCCCTGACGGAATCACCCGTGGTGATGCATGCCGTGAAGGTCACGGGGCAGCGGTCATCCGTCGCGCCGGAACTGGACCGCAAGAGCTTTTCCACCGCTGATATGCTCTCGGGAGCCAATGGCTCCGTGCTCGACGCCATGAAGCAACTGCCTGGCGTGACAATCGATCAGGAGGGCCGAGTGAATCTCCGCGGCAGCGACAAAGTCGCCGTTCTCGTCGATGGCAAGCAATCTGCCCTGACCGGCTTCGGTTCCCAGAAGGGCCTTGAAAATATTCCCGTTTCCCAGATCGAGCGAATCGAGATCATCAACAATCCCTCCGCCAAATACGATGCCGCGGGCATGGCCGGGATCGTGAACATTGTGTTCAAGCAGCAGCAGAAAACCGGCTTCAGCGGCGACGCCGGATTCTCGCTGGGGCTCGGGCAGATCACGGAGCGACGGGCCGACCTGCCGACCGGCAAGCCCAGCTACGCGCGCAATCCGAAATACACGCCGTCGCTGAACCTCAACTACCGGACCGACAAGCTAAACCTCTACCTCAACGCCTACTGGCTCAATCAGGAGAAACTGCCGAACAACGAATTCTCGACCCGCTATTACCCGAACGGGGACATGATCGAAAGCCAGGTGCCGGAGAATCGCTCTCAGGACCACTACAACGCCAAGCTGGGCTTTGACTGGTATCTGGCCGAGAACCAGACTCTCACCCTGTTCGGTCTGTATGACTACGAGTGGCACGAGGACGTGAGCCGGGTATGGTATTTCCGCAATCGGAACTACAGCGCCCCGATCCGGAAGCATTCCTTCTTCGAGAGCGAGGGCACGGGGCTCACCAACGTCACTCTCCAGCACAAATTCCGGTTCGTGCAGCCGGGGCACGAACTCAACTCGCGGTATCTGTTCACCAGGGGCTGGGAGGATGAAACCTATAACCTCTACCAGGACGCCACCCCTAGCTTCCCGGCTATCACAGGCGACCAGACCGTCGTGTTCGCCCCCGAATACATCCACCAGTTCGCTTCCGACTACCTCAAGCCGTTGGCTTCGGGCCGTATCGAGGCGGGGATGCAAGTCCGACTCCGGAACATGCCGATCACCTACACGATGACGCGGGCGCCGGGCAACACGGCTCTGATCTTCGACTACGGCAACTGGAGCGAATGGAACGAGGATCTCGCCGCCGGCTACGTCAATGTGGTCACCGAGTTCCAGCGCTGGGAGCTGGAGACGGGGTTCCGCGGCGAATTCACCAAGGTGGACTACTCGTTTGCGCCCAACCGCTATTTCAAAAACGACGCTTACGACTATTTCGAACCGTTCCCCAATGTCCGGGTGACGTATAAGGGCGGAGGACACCACGAGCTTTCGCTGTTCTACAACCGGCGAATCGACCGGCCCGGTGAGGACATCCTGCGCATCTTTCCCAAGGTCGACGACCCCGAGCTGCTGAAGAT
>Ga0172372_10012514_pt1 | contig 10623 bp, 6 predicted proteins | sample LakKiv5m_2_FD_114544 | JGI IMG/M metagenome (GOLD analysis project Ga0172372, IMG submission 114544) | Freshwater microbial communities from Kabuno Bay, South-Kivu, Congo - kab_092012_9.5m | ecosystem: Environmental > Aquatic > Freshwater > Lake | place: Democratic Republic of the Congo... | reverse complement strand
GTCGAGCGTGCTGTCAAGCTCTCGGCCGAGAAATACTGTTCCGCCTCCATCATGATCGGCAAAACGGCTGAAATCACGCATGATTTCGAAATTGCCGAACCCGCCTGAGCACACACCCGGATTCTTGCCGATTTCTTCCGTTTCCCGCCTGCTGTCCCCCCCGGCAGCCGCAACCTTTCAAGGGGTACCGTTAAGACGATGGATCTAGAAAAAATCCAACTGCATGGGTTCAACAACCTCACCAAGTCGTTGAGCTTCAACATTTACGATATCTGTTACGCCAAGACCGAACAGCAGCAGCGGCGCTACATCGAATATATCGATGAAATGTACAATGCGGAACGCCTGACCCAGATTCTGAGCGACGTGAACGCGATCATTGGCGCGCAGATCCTCAACATCGCCCGGCAGGACTACGAGCCCCAGGGCGCCAGCGTCACCATGCTGATTTCCGAAGGACATGAGGTTCCTTCGATGGTCGGTAACATGGAGGAGCCGGGTCCGTTGCCGGACTCGGTGGTCGCGCACCTCAACAAGAGCCATATCACCGTTCATACCTACCCGGAAAGTCACCCCTACGGCGGCATCAGCACCTTCCGCGCGGACATCGACGTGTCCACCTGCGGGCGCATCTCGCCGCTGAAGGCTCTGAACTACCTGATCCACAGCTTCGAGTCCGATATCGTCATCATGGACTACCGGGTGCGCGGCTTCACCCGCGACATCAGCGGTCAGAAGCACTACATCGATCATGAGATCACCTCGATCCAGAACTACATCTCGGATGTCACCGCCGAGCGCTACCAGATGATCGACGTCAACGTGTATCAGGAAAACATCTTTCATACCAAGATGATCCTGAAGGATTTCGTGCTGGACAATTACCTGTTCGAGACCGACAAGGACGCCCTGGACCCGCAGGAGCGGGTTGCCATCCAGCGTCAGTTGAAGCATGAAATGGCGGAGATTTTCTACGGCCGCAATTACAAACTGCGACGGTAGGGTAGTCCGCCCCGAACCCAACGAAAGCCGGCCATCGGGCCGGCATTTTTATGCCCGATGGCTGGATCAATGGGTTTCGATCCAGCGGGATGCGGAAACATTGCCTTGCTGCCGCAAGGGTGCCACGATGCTGACCGATGGACAGGGACGGTCGTCAACTCCAGGCCACCGGAGGCGATCACTGCGCTTCCGGCCGGCATGACAATCACACCTCGGGGAGGGGCCATGAATAAATCATTGATCGTGAACATCCCTGCATTCACCGCGCTGCTGGTCGGCGCTGTGAGTCTCGGCCTGCCGGCGTTCGCCATGGGCGCCAGGCAAAACTGTCAGGCCAGGCTGCATGCCATTACCGGCGCTTACCTGGACTGTCGTTTGCAGGCCGAAGCCGCCGCTACCAAGGGACGCAAGCCCGCGAACCTCGATAAGGCGAGATCGCGCTGCGACAAGAGTTATGAGCGCCAGTATGATCGGGCCATCCGGCAGGGTGGGGCCGGCTGCCCGGCGAACGATCCGTTGCCCATCCGGCCGCTCCTGAATGACGAGGTGAACGACACCGTCCGCGAGGTGAATTCGCTGATCACGGACGCCCCGCCCTCCGCCAAGGCCGCCACGCTGATTTTGTACAACCACTGCGCGACCCCGCTCAAGATCATGTCGCCGACCAGCAGCACGATCAACGGCACGGTGTTGGGTCACCATGAAAGCAAGAGCTGGCCCACCGGCGGTTCGGGGACTCTCAGGCAGAATGCCCCCAACACCTTCATGGTCGCGCCCGTGACCAGCGACAACCAGTGCCAGCAACTCGCCTGTCAGAACTGGTCCGACATACAGGCATCCGGTCAACGCATGGGGTACATGTGGGGCAATAATCCGCCGCATCAGAACAACCTGACCTGGGCGGCCTATTGTCAACCCACCAATGGCGCCGCGCACCAGTGCACCACGACATCGACAACACCCTGCTGCGGCTCGCGGATGGTGTACGACAATACCTATGGCACGACTTTCGAGATTACCCCGAATGGCGGGAGTAGCCTGAATCAGGATTTCGTCGATCTCAGCACCAACTACGGCTCTGGACCGGAGACACCGCCGCCCCTGTGCAACGGCAGCAATCCCAACGACTGTGTCGCGCCACAGGCGAACATCTTCTTCAATGTGCCGGTGCAGGTCCAAATGACCAATCCCGGCAACCGCAGTCAGACCTGCGCCTTCCCGCCCGGCAACACGAAAACGCTCACCTGTACCGCGGTATCCTGCTCCGATGCTTATCAATACCCCACCGATAACAAACAGGCCGTCTGTGCCGGCGGCGCCGGCTATGTCGTGACTTTCTGTCCTGGCAAAAATCAACTACCCGCCATTCCCGCCGCGACGGCATTGGCAACGACTGGCCAGACCATCACGATCAAGAACAATCTCAGCGCCAGTTCGCTGCCCTGTCCCGGTGGCAATACCGTCAGTGTTTTCACCTCCGGCGGCGGACAGCAGGTCATTCAACCGGGCGGACCGCCCATCACCATCACCGGAAACTATTCGGCCTACCCGGGGCTGGGCTTGCAGGTCAACAATTGGTACTGGACTTCGGAACCATTGCCGGTCCAGGTGAGTCCGCAAAACCCCGATAACTCCGGGGCGCAGTTCATGCTCTCGGATCAATGTAGCCTGTCGCAGGCGCCGCCCGTCTATGGCAAGGGCATAGCAACCTATGCGATTGCGAACGTGACCGCCCAATCGACCAGCGGCGGTTGTCAGATCACCATCAGTGACAAACAACCCTGGACGGATGCGGTCACGCCCGGCTGCTGCGCGCCCCCGTTGGCGGGCATGGACAACGTCTGCCAGGGTCCCTGGGGCGTGACCAACAACCAGCAACCCTGGCCGCCACAGTAACCGCTTGCCACCGGTTCAGTGTGACGCAAACGGGGCCGGCTGATCTTGCCGCACAGGGGCGATGACATATCGCCCCTCCGATGCCAATGGTCGCTGGCTGACACTGGCAACATCACAAGCCACAGGTGTTTCGACACAATGCGTCAAGACTGCTGGGCGACCAGGACCACCTACGCGAAAACCTCTACCGCTATCTCGACGGTTTTTCCGATGCGGTGCGCGACATCTTCGATCGTTTCGATTTCCACACCCGCGAACTGGGGGCACGGGCTTCGAACGGCTGATGGCCGCGACAAAACCGTGGCAGGATTGAGGCTATCGACCCCGGCCCTAGGCCATCAAAAATTCCCCCCCAGGCTAGGAACATCCCCTACAATTCGATGTGACAAATCCCGCCAAGGCTCTATGCGCGGGCATACCCTCAAACTGGCGGGTTACTTTATCTGATGAAAATATCATGCAAACCAACGCCAGACTGAACGAAAAAAATCGTCAAGGCCGTGCAAACGTCCATGCGCAAAGGCTATCAGCCGGTTGAGTCATCGCGGGTCAAGGAGCGTGCCAGGGCTTTGATGGTGAAGCGGAATGTCCGGGTATCAATTCCGAGACAGTGACATCCACCTCCCGGGAACGGACCTCCCTCGGAATCGCCTGGGGATAGAAGACCCCGAGCTATTGCATCATATCGACGCAACCCTACCGCGGCAGGCCTATCAGGTATTCATCGCCGAACTGTAGCCATCCCCGCGCTTCGACGAAGCCTAATCTCGCTCACCCTTCGACAGGCTCGGGGTGAACGGGATTTTGAATCGCACCCCATGGGTGATCGCCGAACAGCCGCTCATGCTTCGACGCGGCTCTCAAGAATCAGCTTTTTTATCGATATAAATCATTGGTTTAGATGCCATGAAAAATCGATCGAACAGCTCAAAACAGCGCCTGTTTCATGGTAACGCCTTGCCCCGTGCGCGGGGCTTATATCGCTCAGCACGAACGGCTGTTCGGCGTTCCAACGGCCGTTTTTAGGTTCATCCTTGCGTTTGCATGTATTGAGTGGAAAAATGGGCGTCTTCACCCCGGTATCCCTCAACCTGTCGTGTCGCATCACGCTCGAATTTCTCATCGAGGATGACCGCATCGTTCTGGTGAATGTCGGTGATCAAGACAGCTTCTATCGCAAACAACCCCTATGTCGTTCCACAACGAAATCGCCTTCGACACCGAAATCCGCGAAGACCTGGCCGTCCTCGGCTGGCTGTTCGGGCGGGCGGCGTTGCGGCATTACACCCGCCTGCACGGCCCGAGGCCGTAGCGGCGGCGACCTTACACAGGCGCGATTACCCCGAGCCCTTTGGCGCCGGTTTCGTGCTGGCAGGGGCCGGAAGCCTCATAATGACCCTGATGTATCGACTCGCCTAATACCGACCGACAGAACAATTCCATGCCACGCCGTGCCTTGGTCATTATTGGACTGCTCTTCCTCCTGCTGGGCGCGCTGGGGGTGCGGGTTTACCTTACCCAAATCCAATTGGCGGAGAGCCGGGAGCAGGATGAACTATTGAGCATCGCCCGGCTGAAGGTGGAGCAGATTGCCGCCTGGAGGCAGGAACGGCTGGGCGACGCCGGGGTATTGAGCGCTAACTGGCGGCTGCTGACAGGTTTCAGGGACTGGCTGAACGGGGCCGCTGGCCCGGGGGTCCAGCGTGACCTCACGAAGTATATCGAAGCCCTGCAACATCACTACGGCTACCGGGATTACCTCTTGGTTGACGCCGCCGGCCGGGTACGGCTGCAATCCGGCGCCCCTTCTGCGATCGCGCTGGAGACGGAAACGCAAGCGGCCCTGGCGGAAGTCCGGCGGTCGCGCGAGCCGCGGCTTACCGATCTGCATACCGATACGGCCTTTCCCTATCCTCACCTGGGTCTGATAGTCCCCTTCTTCGAAGGCGAGGCGCCCGCCGGCGCGCTCATCCTGGTGATCGATGCGCGCCACACGCTTTACCCGTTGCTCCAGAGTTGGCCCGTGCCCAGCGCCAGCGCCGAAACGCTGCTGGTCCGGCGTGAGGGCGACGACGCCCTGTTTCTCAATGATCTGCGGCATCAAAAGGACGCCGCGCTCCGGTTGCGCCTGCCGCTGACCCGCACTGACTTACCCTCGACGCAAGCATTCAAGGGCGCCAGGGGCGTGGTGGAAGGCCGTGATTATCGCGGAACGCCGGTGCTGGCGGCGGTCTTCCCCGTGCCGGATACGCCCTGGTTTATCATCGCCAAGATAGATCGGCAGGAACTCTATGCGGGAGTCTGGTGGGAGGCGGCGCTGGCCGGCGGGATATTGCTGGCGCTGCTGGCTTTGGCGGCGGCCATGCTGGGGCTGGTCTGGCAACGGCGGCAGCGCCAACAGACGCAGTGGCTCCTCAAGGCCCAGGCGGCGGAGCGGGAATCGCTGAATCGCTTCCGCAATCTCTTTGAACAAAGCCAGGACGGCATCCTGCTGCTGACTCCCGAGCATCGCGTGCTGGACGCCAATCCGGCCGCCCTGGCGCTCCTGGGATATGGCCGCGAGGCGCTGTCAGGGCTGTCCTTGTCGGACCTCCTCGTCCCGGACGAACACGCCCGGCTCGCCGCCGCCGTCGCCCGGATGATGGCGGGGGAACCGCACCAGGGGGAATGGCGGCATCGCCGCGCGGATGGCTCCATCTTCCTGGCCCTGGTCACCTCCCAGCGGCTGGATGCGGAGCATTATTACGCCACCCTTCATGATGTCACCCGGCAGCGCGAACTGGAGGCCGCGCAGGCGGAAACCACCCGGCGGCTGCAACTCATCCTGACCGACGCCACCGATGGACTGTGGGACTGGAATCTCCTGACCGGCGAGGATTTTCATTCACCGCGCTACCGGGAACTGCTGGGCTATGGTCCGGGTGAACTGCCCGATACCGCCGACGGTTTCGAGGCGATCGTCCATCCCGACGATCTGCCGCGCGTCAACGCCGCGCAACAGGCCCACCTGGAACGTCGCGAGCCCTATCAGGTGGAATTGCGGCTGCGCACGAAGCAGGGCGACTACCGCTGGTTCGTCTCGCGCGGCCAGGCGGAATGGGACGCGGACGGCCGGCCGCTGCGCATGGCGGGCTTCATCACCGACATCACCGAGCGGAAGCGCGCCGAGCGCGAGCTGCGACTGCATCGCGCCCTCATCGATGCCAACAAGGATGCGGTATGCATCATCCGCCCGGATGCGAGCCTCCACTACGTCAACGCGGCCGCCTGCCGGGTGCTGGAATATACCCGCGAGGAACTCCTGGGCCAGGGCGGCATGACCGTGGCGGACATCGACCCGCGGTATGGCCCGGAGACCTGGCAACGGCACTGGCGGGAGCTGAAGGCGGCGGGCTCGCTGGTCATCGAGACCCTGCACCGCAGCCGGAGTGGCCGGGTCTTCCCGGTGGAAGCGCATCTCACCTTCATCGAACATGAGGGCCAGGAGTTCAACTGCGCCATCACCCGCGACATCACCGAGCGCAAGGCGGCGGAAGAAGCCCTGCGGCAGAGCGAGGCGCGGCTGGATTACGCACTGACCCAGAGCCACACCGGCGCCTGGACCATGAACCTCAACGACTATACGGCCCGGCAAACACTGGAGCATGACCGTCTCTTCGGCTATGAGGTCCCGCAAATCGACTGGAACTACGATCGCTTCCGTGCCCATGTTCTGCCGGAAGACTGGGATGCTTTGGATGCTCATCTGAAGGCTACGGTGCGCCAGGGCGGCACGCTCGTCCTCGAATGCCGCATCCGCCGTGTCGATGGCGCCATCCGCTGGCTGCGGATCGTTGGCGATTACCAAGCGCCCCAGGCGGGCGAAGCGCCGCAGTATGCCGGCATCATCCAGGACATCACCGATGCCAAAGCGCTGGAAGCCAGTTTGCGCACGGAACTGGCGCTACGGGTGCAGTTGCGGCAGACCAGCGAGCACCTGCCTGGGGTCATCTATACCTTCCGGTATGACCTGGATGGCCGGATGAGCATGCCCTATGCCAGTGCGAAACTGTTGGACCTGACCGGTTATGCGCCCGAGGCAGTGGCCGAAGATGCCGGGCCACTGATGGACCTGATTCATTCCGAGGATGCCGGGCGCATCCAAGCGAGTATAGAGGCGTCGGCCCGGAACCTGACCGGCTGGCGCGAAACCTGGCGGATTCGCCATCCGGTCCGGGGCGAGGTGTGGATCGAGGGCAACGCCAGCCCCCGCCGGGCGGCCGATGGCTGCTTCTATTGGCACGGGTTTTTGAGCGACGTCACCGAACGCAGGGCGCTCGATGCCGCCGTGCGGGAAGCGGGACAGCGCTACGTCAACCTGCTGCGCGCCACGAAGGATGGCTTCTGGCTGATCGAGGCTGGCAGCGGTCGCCTGCTCGACGTGAACGACGCCGCCGTCCACCTCAGCGGCTACACGCGGGAAGAGTTGCTGGCCTTGCGCGTCACCGATCTCGATATCGACATTCAGGGCGCAGACTTTGCCGCGCAAGTTGACCGTATCAGGGCCGAGGGCTGGGGGCTGTTTGAGTCCCGGCACCGGTGCAAGGATGGCCGAATCATCCCGGTGGAAGTCAGCGTGGTGCCGGAAGTAGGGGACCATGAGGTACTGGCGTTCATCCGCGATATCGGCGAGCGCAAGACGCTGGAAGCGGCGCTGGTCGACCTCAACACGGGTCTGGAGCGGAGGGTTGCCGAGCGCACGGCGAAACTGGCCCAAAGGACCGCCGAACTGGCGCGGACCAGCGAACGCCTCGACCTGGCCATGCAGGTCACCAGCGATGGCGTGTGGGACTGCAACTTGCAGACGGAGAAGGTCTCATGCAACGCCAACTATTTCGCGATGCTGGACTATGGCCCGACCGAACTGGGTGATGATCTGGCAGCCGTCTTTACGGATTTGCTGCATCCCGAGGAGCGCGAGGCCCTCGTCGAGAGTATCCGCCAGCGCTTCGCGACCGAGGGTGGACACGAGAGCGAATTCCGGATGCGCACCAAGGACGGCGGCTACCGCTGGATCTTCGCGCGGGGCCGGGTGATCGAGCGCGATGCGGCCGGCCAGCCGCTGCGCGCCATCGGCACGCATATCGACATCACGGCGCGCAAGGAGGCCGACGCCGCGCTGCGCACCCTGTCCAATTATTCCCGCCGCCTGATCGAAACCAGCCTCGACCCCCTGGTCACCATCAGCCCGGACGGGCGAATTCTGGACGTCAATACCGCCACCGAACAGGTGACCGGCTGTACTCGCGAGCAGCTCATCGGCAGCGATTTCACCCGCTACTTCACCGAACCGGAACAGGCCCGGGCCGGTTACCAGGAGGTGTTCGCCGAAGGCTTCGTGACCGATTACCCGCTGGCGATCCGCCATGCCGACGGCCACGTCACCGACGTACTCTATAACGCCAGCGTCTACCGGAATGACGCGGGCGAAGTGGCCGGCGTGTTCGCGGCGGCGCGCGATGTCACGGAGCGCAAACGGGCCGAGGAATGCCTGCGCGAGAGCGAGCAGCGCTTTCGTGGTCTTTTCGAATTTCTGCCCATCGCCTATCAGTCGCTGGATATCCAGGGGCGCTGGCTGGACGCCAATCAGAAACTGGCCGATTTGCTGGGCTTTGAGCGGCCCGAGGACTTGCTGGGCCTGGATTTCGGCGAATACTGGGTGGAGGAAAAGCGCGATCTCTTCCCGCCCACCTTCGACCAGCTCAAACGCGAGCAGCGCATACTCGGCGAACTGTCGTTGCAGCGGTGCGACGGTCAGCCGCTCACGGTCGAGTTATCCGGACGCGTTCAGCGCGATCCGCATGGCCAATTCGTGCGCACCCATTGCGTGCTGGTCGATGTCACCGAGCGTCGGCAACTGGAGGATCAGATTCGGGAGATCAATGCCAGCCTGGAACAGAAAGTGGTCTTGCGCACCGCCCAGCTCGCCGAGGCCAAAGCCGCCGCCGAGGCCGCCGCCCGCGCCAAGAGCGAGTTTCTGGCCAATATGAGCCACGAAATCCGCACGCCGATGAACGCCATCCTGGGGCTGACCCAGATTCTGGAACGCGAGCCGTTGACCCCGGAACAGCGCGACATGCTGAACAAGATCGGCGATTCGGGCGTCGGCTTGCTGCACATCATCAACGACATCCTGGATTTCTCGAAGATCGAAGCCGGGCAACTCAAAGTCGAGCGCTATCCTTTTGATCTGCCCCCGCTGCTGAGCCTGCTGGAATCCCTGATGATGGGGTCCGCCGCGGGCAGGGGCATCGAGCTGCGGATCGAGCCCCCTGTCGGTTTGCCTGGACTCCTCATCGGTGATCCGCTGCGGATCAAGCAGATCCTGCTGAATCTGGTCAGCAACGCCATCAAGTTCACCGAACAGGGCGCGGTCACCGTGCGCGTTCTGCCGCTGGCACTCACCGAGACCGTTGCACGACTGCGCTTCGAGGTCAGCGATACCGGCATTGGCATCGCGCCGGAGGCCTTGGCTAGGCTCTTCCAGCCGTTCACTCAGGCGGATGCCAGCATGACACGGCGGTTTGGCGGGACGGGTCTCGGGCTTTCGATCTGCAAGCGATTGGTGGAGTTGATGGGGGGCGCCATTGGCGCGGCCAGTGAACCCTGCGCCGGGAGCACCTTCTGGTTTGAGCTGCCCTTCGAACGGGCGGCCGCTGCGGCGTTGACAGCGGGGGCGTCAGCCGAGGAGAGCGCGGCCCCGGCGCCGGCCGGGCCGCGTTTGCAGGGGCTCAAGGTGCTGGCCGTGGACGACAACCGCATCAATCTCTTCATGCTTGAGCGCGCGCTGAAACTGGAAGGCGCCAGCGTCCAACTCGGCGCCGACGGCCAGCAGGCGCTGCAAATTCTGGAAGCCGGCCCGCGGGCTTTCGATTGCGTGCTGATGGATGTCCAGATGCCGGTGATGGATGGGCTGACCGCCACCCGGCTGATTCGTGAACATGCCGAACTCCAGAATCTCCCCGTCATCGCCCTGACCGCCGGGGTGATGGCGGAAGAACGCGAGCGGGCGGCGGCGGCCGGGGTGACGGGTTTCCTCGCCAAACCGTTGGACTTGGCGGCCATGGTGGCGATGTTGCGGCCTTATGCGCCCGCGCGGGACGCTGAACCCCCGCCCGCTCAATCTTGAGTGGGCGCGGGGGATATCCGCACCTGCCCCTGCGGTATGGATGAATGAGCAGGTAAAGGTTCATCTGAAATCCCCTCACCCCAGCCCTCTCCCCGAAGGCGGAGAGGGAGTTGATGTATCTTTACCCGCTCATTTATCCACATCTGGCGTGGTTTCCCATGCTCACCGTGAGCCGCCTCTATGCTAGGGTGTGCACCCGGGCTTGGATGCTTTTGACGCTAACGGGAACCTTGCCTTACTGGCACGTGCGCGAGGGGCCTGAAAGCCCGGCACGCGGTTGGACGAGCGAGATGCCCCAGACCAGGGGGGTTGTGTGGGGCAGGAGCCGTTCGCCGGTTCGCCCGATCTGACCGATGGCATCCTCAATGCCATCACGGACGCCTCGGAAGCGCTTGCGATGATGAACGGGCAGGCGCTGGATTCGGAGAAAATCCGGGAGGGGTTGCGGGATAGTCCGCTGGGGCCAGGGAAATTGTATGAGCCGCTACGGAGTTGGCCGGGGTGGAATTCCGGCCGCCGGATAACACCATTGATCGCAACCGGATGAAATCACCCTC
>Ga0172372_10012512_pt1 | contig 10624 bp, 10 predicted proteins | sample LakKiv5m_2_FD_114544 | JGI IMG/M metagenome (GOLD analysis project Ga0172372, IMG submission 114544) | Freshwater microbial communities from Kabuno Bay, South-Kivu, Congo - kab_092012_9.5m | ecosystem: Environmental > Aquatic > Freshwater > Lake | place: Democratic Republic of the Congo... | reverse complement strand
CTGCTATTTTGTATGGTCAATTAAAGCAAGCAAAAAAAATAACAAGAAAAAGATTAGCTATATTTAAACTCTATCACAAACTATTAGAAAACCTTGAAATAAAAAAACTAATTACAAGACCAAAAATACCATCATATGCCAAAGCTAACGGGCATATGTATTATATATTAGTCAAAAACAATAAACGCGATAAGCTCATTAAATACTTGCAACAAAAAAAAATAAATACAGTCTTTCATTATATTCCTTTGCACAGCTCTCCTTTTGGAAAATTAAAAGCAACAACAAAATCAACCATGCATAATACTAATAGGATATCTAATATTTTATTAAGATTACCCATGCATGCTAAATTAACAAATAAGGATATTATAAGATGTACAAATCAAATCCAAAGTTTTTTCAATAAACAAATATGAAAGTGAATTCTCAATTCTAAAGTTATGCTTTATCTAACTTAATATTAAATCTAAATGCGATAATATTTTAAGTATTAATGATGTTTATTTTAATTTTTGGTAAATTTTTTTATACAAAAAAAAATAATTTGTAATATTAAAATATATGAATAAAGTTTTAATACTTAATAACTCTCATTCTGAGTTTGACTTAATCAAAAATTTTTTAAAATTAAAGAAATTTAAAGTTTTTACAACGGGTAGTAGACAGCCATTTGTCCGAAGCAATATCAAACACTACGAAATTGATTACACTAACATTCCTAAAATAGAAAAAATAATAAAAAAAAAAAAAATTAATTTGATTATTTCTTGTGCTAACGACCTTGGTTTGTATTCATTGTTAAAATTAAAAACAAGTAAATTAATAGATACAAAAAAAACCTTAAACAATTTGTTGAATAAGTTTTCTTTTAGAAAATATTATAAAGGGATACCTTATTACAAGTTTAACAAAAAAATTAATAACTATAATTTTCCTATTTTACTAAAAAAAAAAATTAGTAGTGGTGGAAAAAATATATATAAAATTGACAATTTTGATCAATTACATAAAATTAAAGTTAAAAAAAAGGACTATTTTTATGAAAAATTTATTGAAGGTACTGATCATGGAGTATTCACAATAATTAAAGATAAAAAAATTTTCTTTAGTTTTTTTGATAACGAACAGCGTTTTACCAATCCTTATACAGTTAGCTCTACGTCGAGTTGCACAAATATACCTGCGACTATACAAAAAAAATTCCTAAAAGAAATTTTAAAAATAGTTTTAGATTTAAAACTTGTTGATGGAATACTTCACTTTCAAGTCAAATATAATAAATTAAAAAAAAAAATTTATATTATCGAGGTAACAAGAAGAATACCAGGTGATAGGTACATGAAGTTTGTTGAGTATGCTACAGGTATAAACGTATGTAAGTTATATATAGATTTACATTTAAATAAAAATTTATTGATTCAAAAAAATACAAAAAAAAAATTTATCCTAAGAAAAATTATTTTTGCAAAAAAAAATGGTAAATTTTTAAAATTTATTATCAGTAATAAAATAAAAAAAAATATTATTGAAACTACATTTATATCAAAAAAAAATGAAATAATTAACGATTATATGAATCAAAGACTTGCAATTTTTTTTCTTAAATTTAATAATAAAAAGTTACTCGTAAAATTTACTAATAATATAGACACATTTATTAAAATTAAGTTCAAATGATAAAAAAAATAAGACCAAGATTAATTTTTACATTAGCTGAAAAAAAACTAAAAGTTAGTCAAAGAAATTTACTAATTGATTTGCCCCCATCTTATATTGGAAGTCTTACTTTATTGGAAACATCTGTTTTAGTTACTTTTGCAAAGTGCATAAAAGCAAAAAAAATTTTCGAATTTGGAACATATTTTGGAGGTACAACTAAAAATTTAGCAAACAATACTGATCCATCTACTAAAATTTATTCTTTAGATATTGATATAAAAAAAATGAGAATTGATAATTCAAGATTAAATTTAAAAACAAAAAATTATCTAAAAAATGAAAAAATTAATGACAATTACTTAATGGACCTTCAAAAGAAAAGGGGAGCATTTAAAATAAATGAATTAAAAAATTTTAATAAAAAAAAAATTAAGTTACTAAAATTAAACAGTTTAGATTTTGAAGGTAAAAATTATAAAGAAAAATTTGACATGATATTTATAGACGGAGGCCATGATTCAAAAACGATATTGTCTGATACAAAAAATAGCAATATTATGGCTAAAAAAAACTCTATTATATTCTGGCATGATTATAATTCAAAAATTCACACTTCAGTTACAAAAAATATTGATAAATACGGAAAAAATAAGACCATCTATCATATTGAGAATACTATGATAGCATTTCAACTAAATGGAAAATTTAAAAAATTGTTAAATGATAAGTCTAGATAAAGAGACTCTAGTTAGATTGAATAAGAAAAATAATCTTATAGCTACTTTTTGGCTAATATTACACCTTATGTTTTTTTTAAGTTTTTTTTCTATTTCAATAAAATATTTATTTTTAAATAACTTTTTATTATTTACTATTTTTTATTTGATTTCTGGTTTTATTTCATCCTTTACGGGACTATGTGGAGCTACACATGAGTTTTATCATAATACAGTTTTCGAAAATAGAAAAATTAATAAGTTTTTTTATAGATTTTTATGTATCCTTAATTTTATTAATTATGAGTACAATAGCATTAGTCATAAATTGTACCATAAACATAATTCTTATGATGAGTTAGACAGTGAAAAATCAATAGAAAAAATTTCTTATTTAGACTTAATTTTAAATTTAACAATTAATTTTCCAAATTTAATTAATAGATCTAAATATTTAATTTTAAATGCAGCAGGTATATTTCCTAATTCTACTACTAATAACTTTGTAAAAGGAACTGAAATAGAAAAAAAAACTACACATGCTGCAAGAATTATAATAGCATATTATTTTATTACGATTTCTTTTTCTACATTTCTTAATGTCACACATATTTATTTATTATTTATAATTACTCCATTTGCGATGAATTTTTGGGTCGATATGATCTCTAGAGCTCAACATTACGGCTTAGAAAAAAATTCAAATAATATTTTTGAAACTACTAGAACGGTTTATCTAAATAAAATTTTAACTTTTTTAAATTGGAATATGAATTATCATGTAGAGCATCATTTATATCCAACAGTACCATTTTATAATTTGGGTAAGTTAAATAGTTTAGTTCATAAAAATAAACCAGAGACCTCAAAAGAAACACTATTTAAATTTATAAAATTGTTATTTAAGAACAATTTTTTTGCAGTCAAAAATTAATTTAAAAAATGGATTTTATTACAAAAAAAGAAATTCATAAAACTCAATCTATCTTTTCGAATAAGTTTTTTTTTAATAAGGAAATATACATTTATGGGTCAGGAAAAGCTTCCAAAACGTTAAAAAAAATTTTAATAAATTATAATATTAAATTTAATAAATACTTAAATGAAAAGGATTTTATAAATTTAAAAAATTTATCAAAACGAATAATATTAAATAACTCATATAAGATAAGAGGCAATAAAAATAATTTCTACACTCAAAATAAGAAAAAAATTGTAGATGTAGATGTTCATTTTTTCAATAATTTCTTAAACTACAAAGAGTATATTATAAGAAATTATAGTAAGTTTTTAAAGTTGTTTGATAATCTTCAAGATAATAAATCAAAGAAATTACTAATTAGTTTTATTAAAGTAAAATTAAGTAATAATTATTCTTATATTAAAAATCATAATTTTAAAGATCAGTATTATTTAAAAAAAAATGGAATAAAATTTGATAATATTATCGATGTTGGAGGTTACGATGGAGACACTCTAAAGTTTTTTTTAGAAAAAAAATTTAAATTTAAAAAATATTTTATTTTTGAACCTGATTTTAAAAATTACTGTAAATTAAAAAAAAATGTTGAAAGTATAAATAATCCTAACATATTTATGTTTAATTTTGCTGCAGGAAATCAAAACGGTGAAATTTTTTTTCATAGTCTAGGAAATTCAAAATCCAAGGTAGAACCAAATAAAAATTTTAAAACAAAAAAAATAAAAATTGTTAAACTAGATAGCGCAATTAAAGAAGTTAATTTCTTAAAAATAGACGTTGAAAATCATGAAAAACAAGTAATTCTAGGAGCTAAAAAACTAATTTCAATTTTTAAACCAGTCGTTGCATGCGCTGTTTATCATGATAAAAATCAACTTATTGATATATTTTGTACTTTAAAATCTCTAAATAAAAATTATAAATTTAATTTAAGATTGTATTCAAAATCATCCAATGAGTTAATTCTTTATGCAAGATAAAAAAATCTCAATTATTGTTGCCGTTAAAGAAAATGAAAAAGATGTTGAAAATTATGTAAAGGAAATAATCAAAATAAAAAATGAATATAATTTCAAAAATTTAGAAATTATATTTATTGATGATTTTAGTAATGATAGTTCATGGGAAAAAATAAAAAGTGTGCGCAGGGAGTGCGCCGATATGGTCAAAGGTATAAAATTGGGTAGAAATTATGGACAACAACAAGCTTGCTATGTTGGAATGAAATATGTGTTAAATTCAGATTATGTGATCACTATGGATTGCGACTTAGAAGATGATCCAAATAACATTCCTAAATTAATAAATAATTTAAATGAAAAAAAGTGTGATTGTATTTTGACTATAACTACGTTCAAGGGTCCAATTTTTTATAGACTTTTTTCTAAGGTTTTTTATTTTATCATGGGTACTTGGAGCAATATAAAAGAGATTAAAAGACATACACATTTAAGGCTTTATTCAAAATCATGTGTAAAGTCTATTTTAAAACTTAATCCATCCTTTTTTCATTTAACGCACTCTCTTTCTTGTATAAATGCAAAATTTGATTATTTATTTGTAGAAAAGTTCTATAAAGAGAGAAAATCTAGTTATTCAATAAATAAAAAAATAAAATTAGCAACATCTAACATTTTTGACTTTAGCAATTTAATAACCCATGTGTTAATTTTTTTATTTGCAACAATAATTTTAATTATATTATTATATTACCTTTATAATATTTATATTTATATTTTTTTTGGAGCTTTATCTGGGTTTTTACCTCTTGTATCAATTTTGATAACAAATATATTAATAGTTCTAACTAGTATTTTTTATTTAAATTATAAATTAAATAGTATTACTAATTTTTTATATAGAGGTATAAATAAACAATTCTTTGATGATTATTTTGATATTATAGAAACAATAGGATTTAACTAAACTTTAGCTTTAAAGTTTTCAGTATTTTTATAAACAGCCACCCTCCTGCCTTTTTCCATTTTGATGTCAACATTAGCTACATCAAAAAATTTATGCATTCCATAACTCATGCAGGATACGCATGTATCCTCTCCTTGTTTTCTTCTTTTTTCTTTTAAATTTTCAAAATCTTCATCTAAGAAATTTTTCGATACTGTCGGATCTGTCATTAATGAGCAATGCACTACAGATCCATTATATCTTATAGTTGGAAATGCTTTATAAACTGGACAAAAAGATTTCCTTTTATCAAAAGATGTTTTAATATGATCTTCATAATCATAAATCACTAAATCTTTTGCTTCATGATATTGTGGTGGTAATGGTTTATTATTTACTACGTGATGATAGATGTGTTGTGGAAATAATTGTGCTATAATTGGGTACCACCAAAAACCAAGATCGTCGGCTAATTTTTTACAAAAATTATATTCTTCATTAAGATTATGTTTATACATATGATAATAAAATCTAACATGAGTATCTAATTTGTATTTATCTACACAATCTTTTACTTTTAATAAATTACTATGGAATTTGTTGAAATTTCCACCAGTATGTGTAACTGCATAGTTTTTGTCAGTACCTGAGCATGCCAATGTTAGAATATCAGGTTCAGCTTTCATTATTTTATCAAGATGTTTATCTAGGTTTAGATTTGTAGAAATATCACACGCTAGCCCATATTTATGAGTTATTTTGATAATCTCATCTAATTTGGGGTGAATAAATGGCTCTCCCCATAAATATAAATATACACCAGTTAGAAACGGTATATCTTTTGACATTTTTGCTAAAATTTTTTCATAATAATCAACCTTCATTAAAGAACCTTTGACAAAATCTGGAGCTCCAACTGTACAAGTTATGCATTTTAAGTTGCAATTACCTGTAACCTCTATAATTGGAATATAATCACATAAGTCCATTTGCACAGTATAATCTTTGTTTCTTATAAAATTATATTTTTCGTTTTTTGCAATTGCTATTCTTTTAAATTCTCTGTGTGCAGTTGTTACATGTATAAAAACTTTATTAGGATCAGCATATTTAGAATAGAAAGTTTCTGGTTTTATTACTTCTATATTATGAATTTTATTATCTTTAAATTTTCTTGTATCTATGAAAGCTTTTACTTTAAGATTGAGTACTTTTTTACATTTTAAAAAAAACCCTCTACCTTCTAGCCCCCCCCCCCAGATATATATTTCCCTTTTTTCAATTATCTTTTTAAATTCTTCTAATGTGAATGGTGAATTTTTAAATGAATGCTTATTGAAAGTAATTTTAGCTGTAATTTCATCTCTTAGGTATTTATTCATATTTTTAAAATTCAAAATTGTTAACTTTTTTATTTTAATTTTTTAGTACTTTTAAATCAAATCTATGCAAACCATATTTTTGGCAACCTTGACAGAAAGTATGCTTAGATCTAACATTAATTTCCTTCATTAACTTTGATTTCATTGCATTTTTGTTAAGAATTGGTTCCTCATATAGAGGACAATGCATTAATGTATTATCATTATTAATCACAGGGTAAACTCTTTGGCATAAACAAGGTTTATTTTTACTTTTAAGAGATAAATCTAGATATAATTGAATATCAAAATTATAGTAATTATATATATTTTTTAATTTTTCAATATCATTATATTTTTTTAAGTTATTTAAAACTTTATCATATGGCATTATATATGGATCACACATCCAAAAAGTAATTTTTTTAATTTTTAAAATTTTTGTTATTTTTGATATTTTTTCTTCATTCAAAATTTTACTTTGATATAAAAATAAATTTAGATTTTTCTTTAAGTTTTGGTTATTAAAAATTGTTTCTTTTTTTGATAACTCTTCTAATATTTGATCATAATAATCTAATATTTTTTTATCAATACCCACTTCATCTCCTATATGAAATATTATTTGTGAATTCTTAAAACTTTTTAATTTCCTAATAATTTCTAATTGCGATGTTTTAATTTGAAAAGAATTTAGAAAAGATTGATCTCCTATTAAAAAATCATTAAAATTTATTTTTTTATAATCATAATTAGTCGAAAACCAAATTTCAATTTTAGAAATAAAAGGCAATTCCTTTTTAATTTTTCTATATATTTTTTTATAAGAAATGCCCTCATTTTTAACAAAATTAATCATTGCATGAGGTCTTGCAATTTTTAGCCAATTACAATAACTGATATTTTTCTTAAGATTTAATTGAGTTTCTAAATATAAATTCGCTTGCTTTTTATACTCTGTAGCAGCGACAATTATAAAATACTCTTTTAAATCCAATTCTTTTATTTTATTAAAATTCAGAACTTCCTTACCTAGAAAAGTGTGTCCATCTTCCATAATCCTGTCATCTATAAAGTACTTCACTTTAATTTTATGACCAGATAAACAACAGAACATTTCTCGGGCTATTGGTCCAACTCCCCAAATTATTATTTTTTTTTTATTAAAAAGCTTTTCTAGATCTTTTTTTTTGTACAGACCTACCAGAGTTTTCACTGGCAACATCACAAATCCAAACTTAAAATTTTTTCAATATTTTTAGCGCTTACAATTAACTTTTTTTCATGTCCAGTTTTTAAATTATATATTGAAAAATAATTTTTTATTTCAATTATTACTTTTTCTCTAATTAAGTTATAATCTTTATAATTGTATTTAATTTTTAAAAAATTAAAAAATTTCAACAACCCTTCAATAGAATTTGAAGAATTAAAAAAATTTTTAAAAATTATATTATTTAAGCTTTTTAACCTATTTTTTCTTTTTTTATAAAAAAATTTCATTACCCTGGGCAGACTTATTGCGAGAGACTCAGAATGAGTCAATCCATATAGAGAGGTTAATGCATGACCAATACCATGACTAGACCAATCATTTTTTGCATACATTCTACTTAATGTTCCATTAACTGCTTGACTTGCATACCAATAATTTTCAAGTCTTAAATCGTGATCTTTTAAATTATTTTTAATTTTGTAAGAATTTTCTATAATCTTTATCATAAGAGACTCGCAGTATTTTTTTTGCAAATCATCATTTTTTGAACAAGTTATATATTGCTCAAGAACATGAGAAAACGTATCTAAAATTCCTTGATTTGTTTGATTTATATTTAACATGTTTGCAAAATTTGTGTCCATGATACTAAATTTAGGATAGCTAAATAATGTCATGGCGTGAAGTTTTTGTTTCTTAGATTTGTTACTAATTACAAAAGCATGATTTGACTCACTCCCTGATCCTGGATACGTTTGAATACATCCAAAATTAATAAATTTTTTTGGTATTACAGATGTTTTTTTTTCGATAAAGTCCCAACCTTTATTTGGTTCAAAAAAGAAAAGAGCGCAAAACTTTGCTGCATCTATAATTGAACCACCTCCTAAAGCTACTATAAAATTGATACGGTTTTTTCGACCAAATTTAATTGCATTTAAACAGTCATTTAATTCTGGATTAGGAGATAAATTATTAAAATGAAATATTTTATTTTTTAATTGATTTTTTAAATTTTTTATAATATTAGGGTTTTGGTTTAAAAAATTTTTACCAGTTAATAAAAGTATTTTATATTCTTTATGAATTTCAAATTTTATTCGATTCAAAGACCCTTTTCCAAAAATTAATTTTGTAGGATTATAAGAATAAAACATAATTTTATATATCGATTTAAAATATTATTATTTTTAAATTTAGTATATTAACAATTAATAACGATGAAAAATATTCTTATATTAGGAGGAACTGGAAGCATTGGAAAATACGTTGTTAATGAATTGGATAATAAAAAAAATCACTTAATTATTTTATCACTAAGTGACAAGTTTATTTCTACCACTAGAAGAACATATTACAAATTTGATTTAAGTCAAACTCATGACATACAAACTTTCATTAAAAATATAAATCATAATCATGGATTTATTGAAAATTTCGTTAACTGCGCAGGAACCATTAATAGAGAAAATCTATTAACTGAAAATTTTTTAGAATTTCAAAAAATATTTAATATTAATTTCGCATCGCCAATGATCATAATGAGAGAATTAGTTCGTAAAATGAAAACAAAAAAAAAAGGTAATTTTGTTAACCTGTCGTCCCAAATGTCAAAAATTCCACATCCAAATGCAGGACCGTCATATGAAATTAGCAAATCAGCTTTGGTTATCTTGTCAAGACATATAGCTTATAATTATGCAAAATATAACATAAGATCCAATATAATTTCACCCGGTACTATTAAATCAAAAATGCAAATATCAATGAAAAGATTAGCTCTAAATAATTTAAAAAAAAACATTCCATTAAGAAGGCTTGGTAAACCAGAGGAAGTTGCAAAATTAGTTAAATTTTTATTATCTGATGACTCATCCTATATAACTGGTGTGGATATAAAAATTGCAGGTGGCTCAATTCTAGATTAAATTTTTCTATTTATTCTAAAAATTTTACTTTAAATTAATTTAATTAAATTTATAAAATATTTTAAATTTAACAATATGAATGCTTGCAAAAGTAAACTTAAACTAAATTATAATTTAAACAGTTCAGAAGATGCACAAAGATATTATCTAAACGCTAAGGCAGATGCTATTCACTGCTATCAAAGTATTGAAAAGTATTTAGATAAAGATAAAAAAACACTTGAAGTTGGGGGGGCATTCATCTACTTACCAGTTTTTTACACCAAGATTATGATATTACTTCTATTGAACCTGGAGGTTTTACAGGCTTTACCGATGAACTGCGAAATAAGATTTTAGATCAGCATAAACCAAAGGTACACATGACTACAGTAGAAAATTTTATAACAGATACAAAGTTTGATTTTATTTTTTCCATGAACGTTTTAGAACATACCGATGATATTAAGCAACATGTCATAAGTTGTATGAATTTATTAAAAAATGAGCATTCTTTATTATTTATTCAGTGCCCTAATTATACCTTTCCTTTTGAACCGCATTTTTATAAATGGTTTATTCCTTTTTTCCCCAACTTTACTTTTGCAACACTAAGAAAAAAAAAATTAATTAAAGAGTTAGGTAATGACAGATATGAAAATATATTAAATAATTTGAATTTTGATTGTACTTTTTTTAAAATTAAAAAATTAAATGTTCCTATAAAATTTATTCATCCCTTAAGAGATATTTTTGATAGAATCGATCAAGACAGTGTATTTAGAGAACGTTTATTAAAAAATTTATTAGTTCGAATATGTTATAAAACGATTATTTTTTTGCGAATTAAGAAAATAATAACTTATTTTTTTCCT
>Ga0172372_10012511_pt1 | contig 10624 bp, 7 predicted proteins | sample LakKiv5m_2_FD_114544 | JGI IMG/M metagenome (GOLD analysis project Ga0172372, IMG submission 114544) | Freshwater microbial communities from Kabuno Bay, South-Kivu, Congo - kab_092012_9.5m | ecosystem: Environmental > Aquatic > Freshwater > Lake | place: Democratic Republic of the Congo... | reverse complement strand
TGTTTTGTCTTATAAAAAGGGTTTACTGGAAATTAAAAAAACTTGGTGCAACTTGGAGCCTTCGAGTCTTGGTGTTGAAAATAAACATTCCTGTTGATGTAATTACACTTTAAAATGCTGTATCTCAATTATTTAAAAATCATTCCAGAGGTTGGAGAAAAATTTTACTTATTTTCTTTTATATTTAAATTAAGGTTTCACAATGTGAATTTAGATGCGTAGGCCCTGCTCAATCACCCACTAAGTATTCATATTCAGCCAAGAGACTCATGTAATTGGTTTTTTGTTGAATGATTTGAACCTGCCTGTTTCGATAAGTGTTTTGACTGCGAATGTACTCCAAAATGCTGATCTCGCCATTTTCCCAGCGATCTTTAAACAAGTTGAGTCCCAATTGAGAGGCTTCCAACGCCTGCTCTTGTAACTTGATGCTGCGTTCAACCTCTTCAATTTCAGCAATTAAATCGCGTAAACTTTTCTTGAGCGTTTGTTGAGCCTGAAACAATTGCAGTTCTAAGTTTTTTAAGTCATACTCCTCTCTGTCTTTTCTCAAACGATCGGCTCTTGCAAAAAGAGGCCAATCTAAACTCAAGCCAACTCGGCTATCAATGGGGGGCGAGAATCGAGTAGGGGCACCTGATGCATCACGAGTGTCGCTCACACTCAAGTCAAAATTCAAATCGGGTAAAATGCGTTCCTTTGCAATTTTTATTTTCAGTTTTTGGCGAGCAATGTCGAGCATTAGTTTGGCGATACTGGCACGTTTAGTCTGGGCTTTTTCAAATACATCCAGCAATACTTTTTTAGGTTTATATTCGAACTTTGTATCAATCTCGATCTCGATATCTTGATCAATGCCGATCGAGGCTTTTAAATTGTCTACTCCAGCATTCAATTCTCTATCGGCAACGGCAAGTGCGATCTCACGATCAGGCACCTCAACCTGTGCATTGGCAATGTCGATGGGTTCTTCTCGAACCTTGGCATGCTCGAGGGTTTTTATGGCTGTTTCCAGTCTTTTTTCCTGAATATTTCTAGTGTAGTTTTGGCGTACAATGCGATAAAAGGCTTGGGTCACTTCTAACTTGATTTGACGCAATTGATCATCGAGATCGTGTGCTGATTTAAGTGTGGCCAACATGCTGTCGTCGATGGTTTCCATCGATTCCAGTTTTGAGCCACCGCCGAGAATTTTTTTCGACAAAGTCAACGCATAGGACATGGTGGAATTGTCCCCATAAGCGCGACTGACTCTCCCGTCAATTTTGATCTCTCTAGGGAAACTTTTTGAGAAACCCGCTTGTACATCAGCATCGTTATTGCCTAGGTCGCTATCTGTATCCAATGACAATTGCAAGTCGTAAATTGCCCGTGAAATTTTATGTGTGATGTTAGTCTGCTCGAGGTCGAGCTGTTTTCGTTTTAACACAGGCGATTGCTCTAAGGCCAAATTCACACAGTGTGTTAAATCATAGGTGGGAAGGGTTTCTGTAGGTTCTTTGGCTATAAGTCTAAAGATAATGTTCCCCAGCAAAAGCATGCTCAGCAAAAAAGACAATGGCTTTGTGTCAATTCCTCTCATTTAAAATCAATCAACTCGTAAAATTTCAACTAGATTTTGGTGCGCAGCTAAGTGTGCTGGGTAATAGCCAAAGCCCAAACCCGTTATAAAAGAGGCTCCCAATGCTGTGGCTATCACCACTGGCGAAAACGTGATTGGCAAACTCAGCAATGAGGCAAGTATGACAACAGACAGAAAAGCCAAGCCCAGTCCTACCAAAGATCCTGTGCATGAAATCATAATCGACTCGGTCAAAAATTGTCGCTTGATGTCCAACATGGTAGCGCCAATGGCGCGCCTGATGCCTATTTCGCGACGACGTTCGCGCACTGAGGCCAACATGATGTTCATGATGCCAATGCCACCTACCACCATAGAAATGGCACAGATGCAAATGGACAACACGTCTAAAAGTTTTTGCGAATCTTGCTTGGCCTTTAACAATTGCATCGGAACCACCATGCTAAAGTCCTCCTCGCCTTGATGCATGCTCAATAAATAGTTTCGAATCAATTGACTCACCGGACCCAATTGATCTTCGTGCTCCAGTTGAAATTGCACCTCGTCAACCTGTGAACGCAGCATCAAATGTTGAGTGCGTAATATCAGCGTTTGAAGCGGAGCAAACACTTGCAGACTCGGGTCATCTTGTGCGATCATATCCACCAAATCGCTGTCGCGATTTTGCGCGGCCAACACACCAATTAAAGAATAAGGGTCTCCTGCCAAAAACAAAGTCGAACCCAAACTTGGCGAACCCAGTATTTGATAAAGCTTCTCGCCTAAAACCAAGACGCGTTTTGCGGCGATTTGATCAGACTCCTCTATCCATCGACCCTGTCCTAAGTTTAAGTTATTGACCTTCAAGAAATCGCCTTGAACGCCGTAGATTTGTGGATCTTGTTGGAAATTTCCAAACACAAAATTCAGTTTAACTTCGCGTTTGACGGCATAACTTTGAATCGTCGGGATTTGTTGAGTCAATGCCATCACTTCGTCCAGTTGTAGTCCCCAAGAGCCGCGCAAGCGCGCCTGATTGAGCTGCAATCCTTCAAGTTTCTTGTCAATTACTTTGATCATGTTTGTGCCCAAAGCTCTAATTTGGTTGATTTGTTTTAGCTTACTGCCTTCAGTAAAAGAAGACATAGCTATCACCGAAGCCACTCCAATGATCACGCCTAGCATGGTGAGCATGGTTCTGAGTTTATGTGCCAATAAACCTTCTACAAAGCCAATGCGGACGAGATCTTTAAAACCTAAACCCTGTGTGTGCACTAAAGGCTTAACAGCAGCATCGGACTGAGGCTCGTCCGTCACACTGTGTTTTTCAACAAATAGGCCATCGCGCATATTCACCTGAATTTCAGCCTTCTGCGCCAAGCTAAGATCGTGGGTGACCATGACAATTGTCACGCCTTCGCGATGCAACTGGTGAAACAATGCCATGATCTCGCGACCTGTTTTTGAATCCAAAGCGCCCGTAGGTTCATCGGCCAAGAGTATTTTTGGGTTGGTGACTAAGGCTCTGGCAATAGCAACCCTTTGCGCTTGACCGCCAGATAGTTCATTGGGTTTGTGATCGGTCCTGTCGCCTAAGCCTACTTTTTGAGCAATGACTAACGCTCGTGCTAGTCGTTCAGATTTTGGAATGCCTTGATAAGCCAAAGGCAAAGCTATGTTTTCTAATACAGTTAATTCACTCAATAAATTGAACTGTTGAAAGACTATCCCTATCCAGTGGTTTCGATAAAAGGCCAAATCGCGATCGCTACTTTCTGCGATACTCTGGCCATTTAAAATGATCCGGCCTGAAGAGGCATTGTCTTGACAGGCCAAAATGTGCAGCAAGGTCGATTTGCCCGAACCTGAGGTTCCAACCAATGCTGTGAAAGAACCTGTCTTAATATCGAGATCGACACCTTTTAAGGCTTGAACCTCATGGTTTCCCACGAGATAGGAACGAGCGACACCTCTTAGCTGCAATACAATTGAGCTCAAAGGGTCGCCTTCAATGGAATGGATACAATAGCACTCATGCCGGGCTTTAAGTCGGGCAGGATCGAGTCTGGTGTGATGAGCACTTGAAACAACCCGTACCTTGAAGGTTGAACCTCGGTTCCATTTTGAGCGAGGTCCAAACGATCCTTTGCTATTTTTGAAATTGAACCCAACACGCCCTGAACCGTCGCCCCATTTAAAGCTGGAAACTTCAACTCACATCTTTGATCGATTTCAATCTTTAAACGATCGGCCTCGTGCAACAATACTTCAATGCTTAAAACATTTGGGTCGATTAAATCTCCGACGACTTGGTATTCATCGACATTCACGCCTAAATGTATATCCGTCCACGTGCCGCCACGCCACCAATCGCGATATTTTTTTAGCACCCAGACGCCCTCTTTTTGAGCCACGACTTTTGTGTTTTTTAAATTGTTTTCTATGACGTGGAATTGAATCTGCGCATTTTCTAAATTGAGTTGCAGTTCTGACAATTGCGATTTCAAAATTTTCATTTCATGATCGTGCTCAGCTTGTTGGCGATCGAGTTCGGCTTGAGCAACCTCTAGCTTTACATTTAGTTCCAGTTCATCTTCAGGAGTAGCTCCGTCTTTTGCAAAGGTCAAACTTTGCTGGTCTTGCAACAATTGCAGTTCCAAACCTTTTACCTTCAGTTGTTTTGAAGTGATTGACGACGCCGCTGCAAAGCCAGCCTCAATCAGGCGTTGCTGTCTATTCAATGCTTCGTTTGCCGCCTCTAACTTCAACTGAGTGATCTCCAATGGAATGGTCGCGATGCGTTCTTCCTCAGTCGGCAATCGACGAGTGGCCAGTTTATACTGTAACTTTTGATGCTCGACTTTTGCCACCAGCCATTTCTTCATCAAACCATACAAGGCTTCTTTTTCATCGATACTTTTTTCTTTTTCAGTCAGTTCTCTTTTTAAACGTTCAATTAAGTCGAACTTTTCATCGCGTTGCAGTTGCATATTGCTCGTGTCTAATTCAAAAAGAAAATCACCTTTTTTTACGGCAGTTCCCGATGTGGTAAGACTCTCTATAGTGCCGCGTACAGAGCTAGACACTCCTTGGCGCCCTTGACTCACCACCAGACCACGTTCAATTAAAAATTGATTAGGGTCTGCGTAGCTCAGCTCGACAGCGACTAAAAATATCGTACAGAAAAACTTGGCGTGCATCAATTGATTTTGCCGCTGTAATCCCATTCCAAATTCACCGTTGCCACCGCTCCGGGTTTGATCATCAATCCCTCTGGGGTTTTGACTTTGATGTGCACATAGAACACTTGTTCGCCTAAACGTTCATGAGAGCCATAAAGGCTTTCGCTTTGTAAATCGGGCGGTAACTTGGATTGAAAAACACTGTCCACTTTCATGATTTGCGCTTCCAAAGGGAACTCGGTTACAGAAGGTACAAATACACTTATTTTGACATTCGTATCGATATTTTTGTATAAACTCTCATTTAAAGGAAGTTTTATCATCATATCTGTCACATCGTATAGCGTTGCTAAGGACATCGACCCATACATGGAGTAGCCCGGAGCAGCCGTTGACATACGCAAGCCATCCCATACCTTCAAGAATTTGATCATACCGTCTTTTGGAGCTCTTATGGTGAGCAACTCTTGTTCTGCGAGTAACTTTTGATATTGTCTTTTGTCGCGTTCAAGTTGCCTTTGCATTTCATTCAAGCGGTTTTGTGAATTCAACTCCCTGACTTCTAAGCTGCGCATAGAGCTTTCAAAATCATAATTTTCTTTTTGTAAATTCACCTTGGCGGCACTGATGCGAATTTCATCTGGTTTAATGGCGAGATGGTATTGCAATTTCAAGCGTTCCTCTTCCAATTGAATTTGCTTCAAATCCCGTTCCAATTGGAGCAATTCAACCTCACCAATAACTTGTTCCTTGTTTTTGGACCAGACTTGTGACCATTGTGCAAACTCTTTTTGAAGGTTTTTTTGTTTGAGCTGATTCATGGTGGTGTATATTTTTAGAACATCACCATTCAATTCGGCTGTTTCAAGTTCTAGTTTGGCTATCTCTAAAGTATTGTTCAGCAACTGTTGTTTAATCGATTTTTCACGCAATAAATTTTGATGCTCTTTTTGTAGAGTGGTCACCTCATCTTCTAGACGTTGAATATCTTTTTCCATTTTCTCTTTGTTTTTAACTGACGACTCGGAACCCATCACGAAAAGCTTGTCTCCGGCCTTTACAGCCACGCCATCTTCAGACACCCAATCCATTTTGACACCACGCCAATAGCGGAAGCGCGGCACGCTGATCAGCTCAGCGCTAAGTGGCGCCATTTCGGCATTGAGCTGTAAACGATGCTTTGTTTTAGGTTTCTCGAGATTGTTTTTTAGGGACAACTCCCGTTCCTGACCTTCCTTTTGATAGGCCTTGCCTAACAATTGTCTATCTTCCAGAAAAAACAAGTCTTGAATCGCCTTGCCGTGGATTTTCTTATAAATGCCGCCAAAGGACAATCTGGCTTGACCATCTTTCCAATCAATATCTTTCATGGGTACAGCAGGCCCCTTGAAGGGTTCTTTGCTTTTTAAAATGGCTTCTCCATAAGTGCCAGGGAATATTCCATAATCGTCACTTTCAGCTTGGATCACCACATCGTATATTTTGATACCGGAAGCTTTGTCTTGAGAAAAATACTCACTTGACTCTCCGGCAATGTCGGAGGGGTTGCGATTGATTTTTTTAATTTCAGCTTTAATTTCGCGGTTTAAACCAGTATGTTTAAAGATCAATAGAGCAGGATCACCTTCTCTGAACAAATTGACATCTTTAGCTCTTAATGAACCGATGAATTCCAATTTTTTTGGGTCGACAATATTAAATAGGCCGATGCCTTTGTGGATGGTGCTGCCCTCTTGTATGCTGCGGATTAATCTAGGCATATAGCTCACCAAACCATCTTGAGGTGAAAAGATTTCGCGGAAGGAGTACTCTTTCTCGACTCGCTCTAGTTGAGTCTCGGAGATCTCGACCCGCTTTTTGATATTTTTGCGTTTTAACTCAATGATTTTATTTTGAATTTCAATGCCCCATTCCAACTCTTGCTGTTGAATTTTGGCATTTTGAATTTTTAGATCCATCATGCGCAGACTTCTTTCGGTTGCGCTCAACTGCTCTAACTCGAGCAATAGTTCAGAATGTTTGACCTCTTGTTCATCGATGTCGTAATTGAGTTTTGACTTGCGCCATTGTTTTTCAGAAATCATCTTTGCTTTGTAGCGCTCGCTCTCGCGTTCATACTCAGCTTTAGTGGCGTTAAAAGTTTCTCGTTTGACATCTAATTTCTGCTCGGCTAAAATCACATTCTCTTGAATGGGGTATGAGCGCAGTTTCTCGCGCTGTGCCTCCAGAATTTGAATATCTCCTAGCAAAGCCTGCAAGCGATCGTTTTTATCTTGAACCTCACCTTTTAACTGTAGCAATGAGGTGTTTGAGGATAATTTAGACAGCAGCAATTCCTGCTTTTGACTGACTATGTCATCTAATATTTCTTCTGTGAAAAATTTAATCAGCCTATCGCCCTTTTTCACTTCAGCTCCATCTGGAATGACCCATTCAATTTGAGCATCGTCCAGTTCGTTATTAATGGAGACAGATTCTTTTGCCGTTGCTTGGATTCGTATGCCTAGTTCAACTGCGCGGGTGAATTCTGAAATCAGGGTTTCAGCAAAGCCGAAATGCCAACCCAGTGACTGAAAAAAAATCAGACAACAGGCTTGAATTTTCAGCTTCAAGTGTGAATTTTTTAGCATGAGTAAGTTCAATGCGTGGTGACTTTGAGATGGTCCTTAAAATGTCTGAGGTGCAAGCATGCAAAATCCAACTTCTGATGCCTCTGGCCAAGTTTAGACAGGATCTGTACACAATTCAATACTAATTTTTCAGTTTTTTTGAAATGCCCACGTTCTTCTCTTTAAGTCGCATCATACAAAGGGTGGATGAGCTGCTTCGTCCAGCTATGGAAAAGTCTTTCTGGGTCAAAGCTGAAATCAGTTCATCGCGGGCAAAGGGAGGTCATTTTTATTGCGATCTCGTTGAGAGCAACGAAAAAGGACTGCTTGTGGCCCAAGCGCGTTGCACGATTTGGTCTACAGAATTGAGTGCAATTCGCGATAAATTTAAACAAGAGGGTCTAGAGCTCAAATTGGAAGACGGGATGAATGTCGGGATGTTGTGTCGTTTGCAGTTTCACCCTGTCTACGGCCTTTCTTTGCGCGGAATCGACATGGACCCTGCCTTTGCATTGGGGGAAATGGAACTCAAAAAAAGAGCCATCATCGAGCGTTTAAAACAAAAAGGGCTCACCGACCTTAATGCTGAAATATCGTTGACACTTTTGCCTAAGCGCATTGGACTCATCACGGGCGACCACACGGCAGCCTATGAAGACTTTATCAACACCCTTAGACATTCTGCTTTTGGCTTCGAAGTGTTTTTTGCCTCAACGACAATGCAAGGTGAAGCTACCGTTAAAAGCCTGTTAAAAAGTTTGGCTTGTTTGAGCAAACTAAAGCTAGATCTCATCGTCATCTGTCGTGGTGGCGGCAGTAAAGTAGACCTTTCATGGTTGGATGATGAGAGCTTGGCTGAGGCGATCGCCCATTGCAAAGTGCCCGTTTGGACGGGAATTGGTCATGAAATCGACACCAGTGTTCTCGATGTGGTTGCGGCAAACGCCTTCAAGACACCAACAGCTGTGGCAGAAGAGCTCGTGAGTATTTTTATCGGCATGCAACAATGGGTCAATCAATCTAGGCACAATTTAAAGTCGACATGGAATTATCGTTTTAAGGCAGCTCAACAAACTCAGGAAAATGCTGGATCTCAACTCAAACGTCAAGCTCGACACTTTTTAGTGCTTAAAAGCCAAGCTCTAAACTATTATCGGGAACAATTGCAATCCAACGCGCAACATCAACTCAATGAAGCTGCCTCACAGTTGTTGGCGCTGAAAGATGGATTGATGCGTCAAGTTCCAAAAACTTTAGACCTAGCAGAATCAGATTTACAAGATCGTGCTCTGGCACTCAAAAGTTGTGCTCGAAGACATTTGGAGCGTTTGACGCAGGATAGACTTCAAATTAAAAAACGCTTTCAAATCAAACGCTTCACGACACAACTCAACCAGTCGCGTGAGCGGTTGCTGCTCATTCATAAACGCTTGAGCAAAGGCCCCGTTTGGAATCGTTTAAGGCGCGAACGGGATTCACTTAAAAGTTATGCTCAAATTTTAAATTCAGCAGCCCCTCAAACCCAACTCAAACGCGGTTTTTCATTGGTTAAAAATCAGGCTGGGCAAACGCTGACTAGGGCAGAGCAACTGAACCATGGACAAAGCCTAACCCTCATCTTCAACGATGGCGCGGTTCGCGCGGTCGTTGAATCGTCCTAGTTTCTCTTTAAACAAGCTACTATCTTTAAACCATGCCAAATTACAATGTGGCGACTTTGGTTTATGGCGATTATCATGAAACTGGGCATCTTTATCGTCTTTTTGAGTTCGACCTGTTTTTCTGACGTGCTCAGCACAAATGGTGCCATTCGCTTTAACACGCAATCCGATCAACAAACCGATATGATTTTAAACACCACTGGTTTGGGCATTGGAACAAACCCTTCTGGAAATCTTCACGTTAATGGAAATGCCATCGTATCCCAAAAACTATTCATCGGAGGGACTTCCGGTTCCGCGAATTTGAATTTACAGGGTTCAATGAGCATAGTGCCTCAAATCGTCAGCACAGACACTGTGCTAGGCGATTATTCTGTCATTCTAGCCAACACTTCTGCTGACAATCTCGTTTTGACATTGCCTTCAGCTAGCGCTGCGAATGGTCGAACTTATTACGTGAAAAAAATCAGTGCATTGAATCAACTATGGGTTGATGCCAGCGATAATATAGATTCATACGGCGGTCGCTTAGAACTGACCTTGCCTGCCAGTGGATACTCCTACTCTCAACTGATTAGCAATGGCACGCAATGGTATCTTATCAACCAATCCGACGATGTTTTAAATGTCATTGGAGCCGATAATCTGATTGGATGGTGGAAATTAGATGAAGCGACGGGAACCAAAGCTTTCGATTCAAGTCTCAATGCGACTCATGGCGTTCTCACCTCGGCAACGTTTTCTTCCAATAGCACAAACGGGAAAATAAATCAAGCCCTCTCTTTTGATGGCATTGACGACAAAGTGAGGGTTGATTCTTCAAATTTCGCTCTAACCAAAAATTTTACCGTGACAGCTTGGGCCTTTGATTTGGACGCCAATACAGCAAATATCGTTTCCAATTTGAACTCATGGGATTACCGCATGTATCTTAGCTCCGCAAATAAGCTCGTGGTTCAAATGAGTTTAGATAATTTAAATTCAGGATATTTTACTTCAACAGGAACTGTGGCTGCTGGAGAGTGGGTTCACTTGGCCTTCGCGTTCGATGGATCTAATCTCAATATGTACATCAACGGAAATTTGGACCGTTCTGCAAGTCATATTGGAGAGATACAAACACCCGGTTCCGCAATCTTCATGGGCACCTATGGCTCTGGCGAATACTTCCAAGGCTTTCTCGACGATGTCAGAGTTTACAACAAAGCTTTGACGAGTGCTGAAATACAGGGCATCTATTTGCTGGGATTGTAGCACTGAACTAAAACTTCTACGTGCTTCTTGCTCTGTATGAAGCTTCTCTAGCATGCTAAAACATGGGAAAAATCTGTTGTTTTGCAAATGCGCGGTGAACGTCAAAGAAGCTTAGAGGTTTAGAGCGATGCCCCAGCGCACCCCTTCGGAGCAAGACATCATCTCCAAAAAAATCTTGCCTGCTATTACGGCAACGGGAAAGTGGGATCTCCAGACCCAGATTGAGCAAGAAGTTTCCTTTGCCAGCTCCTTGCCTCAGACCTTTAAGATTCTTTCTTTTGCAGATTTTGATGTCATGCTCTTTCTTAACTCCCTCGCCAATCTTTGCCAATGCAAAGTGATTTATTCCTAGGCTAC
>Ga0172372_10012507_pt1 | contig 10625 bp, 4 predicted proteins | sample LakKiv5m_2_FD_114544 | JGI IMG/M metagenome (GOLD analysis project Ga0172372, IMG submission 114544) | Freshwater microbial communities from Kabuno Bay, South-Kivu, Congo - kab_092012_9.5m | ecosystem: Environmental > Aquatic > Freshwater > Lake | place: Democratic Republic of the Congo... | reverse complement strand
TCCGCAAGACATAAGATTACGGGAGACCTGTCGGGATATCTTTCACCGCACGGCAGAAAAATTGGGACTACCCATATTAGGATTTAGAAAAGTGCCGGTGAACAAAGAGGGCATTGGGGCAACAGCTCTCTCAGTCGTTCCCTGCATGGAACAGGTTTTTGTTGGATGTCCCGACAACCTGCACCATCCCGATGAATTGGAGAGAAAATTATTCGTACTGCGCAACCATGTCAGCCACTTGATACAGGGTACTGTGCAACAGGATCAGGTAGGTTTTTATATCGCTTCTCTCTCCTACAAAACGATTGTTTACAAGGGTCAACTCACCAGTTGGCAAGTGAGAAATTATTTTCCCGACCTGAGCGACAAAAGAATGGTCTCGGCTTTTGGTTTGGTCCATTCCCGTTTTGCCACCAATACTTTTCCCTCCTGGAAGCTCGCTCAACCCTTTCGTTACATCGCACACAATGGGGAAATCAATACGCTGCAGGGCAATCTAAACTGGTTGCGCACCGGCGAACAAGGATTCACAACCCCCTATTTTTCTAAAGAAGAAATGGAAATGTTATTGCCCATCGTCGTGCCTCATCAATCAGATTCAGCCTGCCTCGATAACATGATTGAGCTTCTAACACTTACAGGCAGACCGCTGGAACAGGTCATGATGATGTTGATACCTGAGGCATGGGATGGAAATGACAAGATGAGTTCAGTAAAAAAAGCATTCTATGAATACCACGCCTGCCTGATGGAGCCCTGGGACGGACCGGCTGCTATTTCATTTACTGATGGAAAAATTATTGGAGCAACACTCGACAGAAATGGATTGCGCCCATCCCGCTTTATTGTTACACATGATGACAGGGTAATCATGGCATCAGAAACCGGGGTATTGCCAATCGACCCCTCTCTTGTTAAAGAAAAGGGAAGATTACAGCCCGGAAAAATGTTTGTGGTGGACATGGAAAAGGGATATATCATCAGTGATGAAGAATTGAAACAACGGATCTGCAGCAACAAGCCTTATGCGGAATGGCTGACCAAATACAAAATCAAGTTGGAGGAACTGCCCGAGCCTCGTGTCATGTTCACACACCTCGAATCTGACCAGATTTTGAAATACCAAAAAGCATTTGGTTACAGTACGGAAGATCTTGACACCATCATTGCCCCGATGGCGACAGATGGCAAAGAACCGGTAGGTTCGATGGGAACAGATATACCACTCGCCATTCTCAGTGATCAACCCCAACACCTGAGCAATTATTTCAAACAACTTTTTGCACAGGTAACCAACCCTCCCATTGATCCCATCCGTGAACGCATGGTCATGTCATTGGCCGTTTTCGCCGGCAGCAATGGCAATCTCCTTGTCGAAGACCCTCTCTCCTGTCATTGTGTAGCCCTACAACATCCGGTACTGAACAACCATGAGCTTGAAAAAATTCGCAGCATCGACACAGGTATCTTCCAGGCAAAAACCCTGCAAACCTATTTCAGGGCAGATGGTGCAAGTGGATCGCTGAAAAAAGGGCTGGAACGGTTATGCCGATACGCAGTAGATGCCGTGGAAGATGGATTTGAAGTAATCATCCTTACCGATAGGGCCATCGATTCAGAGCATGCGCCCATTCCCTCTCTTCTTGCTACCAGTGCTGTTCATCACCACCTGATACGAAAGGGTTATCGAGGTAAGGTTGGCATCATTGTAGAAGCAGGAGACGTATGGGAAGTGCATCATTTTGCCTGCTTACTTGGTTTTGGCGCCACTGCCATCAATCCCTATCTAGCCATTTCCAGCATAAGGGACATGAAACTAAATGGAAAAATTTCCTCTGATCTGGAGCCGGATCAATTGAAGAAAAATTATGTTAAGGCAGTGAATGAAGGGTTACTCAAAGTATTTTCTAAAATGGGCATATCTACCTTACAATCTTATCAGGGAGCCCAAATTTTTGAGATCATCGGTCTTGACAACAAAGTGGTCGATCAATATTTTACCGGAGCCACTTCGCGCATTGGTGGTTTGGGACTCGATGAGATAGCCCGCGAAACCCTTGCCAAACATTTTTTTGCATTCAGCCGCAAGGAAATTCCTGTTAACAGACTCCCTGTAGGGGGAGTTTATCAGTGGAAGCGCAAAGGTGAACAACATCTTTTCAACCCGCAAAGCATACACCTATTACAGTACAGTACCCGGAACAATGATTATGAACTTTTTAAAAAATATACACGCCTCATCGATGAACAAAGCGAAAAGGCCTGTACCCTTCGCAGCTTGTTTCAACTGAAAAGAACTCGTCCCTCCATATCAATTGATGAAGTAGAGGCGCCAGAAAAAATTTACAAACGTTTTGCAACAGGGGCCATGTCTTTCGGCTCCATTTCATGGGAAGCCCATACCACTTTGGCCATAGCCATGAATAGATTGGGAGGAAAAAGCAATACCGGAGAAGGAGGAGAAGATGAAATACGGTATTCGACATTGGAAAATGGAGACTCCATGCGTTCAGCCATCAAGCAAGTTGCTTCAGCACGTTTTGGTGTGACCAGCTATTATCTTTCAGAAGCAGATGAGTTGCAAATTAAAATGGCTCAGGGAGCCAAACCGGGAGAAGGGGGACAGCTACCCGGACACAAAGTGGATGAGTGGATAGGCAAAACAAGACATGCCACACCAGGTGTTGGACTCATTTCTCCACCTCCCCACCATGATATATATTCCATTGAAGATCTTGCCCAATTGATTTTTGATTTAAAAAATGCCAATCGCCATGCTCGCATCAATGTGAAGTTGGTGTCCAAAGCCGGAGTCGGTACGATTGCGGCAGGTGTTACCAAAGCCAAAGCTGATGTAATTCTGATCTCCGGGCACGATGGCGGCACAGGTGCTTCTCCCATTAGTTCCATCCGACATGCCGGTCTTCCCTGGGAACTGGGTTTGGCAGAAACACACCAAACATTGGTAAAAAATAAATTGCGCAGCCGTGTGGTAGTTCAGGCAGACGGACAAATGAAAACAGCCCGCGATATACTGATAGCCACCTTACTGGGTGCTGAAGAATGGGGTGTTGCCACAGCAGCGCTGGTTGTTGAAGGCTGCATTTTGATGCGCAAATGCCACTTGAATACCTGTCCGGTAGGTGTTGCCACACAGAACCCGGAATTGCGCAAGGGCTTTACCGGTAAGGCAGATCATGTGGTTAACTTCTTCCGCATGCTGACACAGGAATTAAGGGAACTCATGGCAGAGTTGGGATATAGGAACATCGAAGAAATGGTGGGACAGGTAGATGGGCTTGAAATGAGGGAATCGTTGAATCATTGGAAATACAGTCGCCTGGACCTTTCATCCATTCTATTCAAAGAGCAAGGGAGTGGGGAAAGCATTGGTTTATACAAAACTGAAGAGCAGGATCACGGTCTATCGAATGTGTTGGATTGGCAACTACTGGAGGCAGCCCAACCTGCATTGAAGGATCCAACAAAAGTATGTGCTTCCTTCCCCATAAAAAATACAGATCGCGCCACTGGCACATTGCTTTCAAATGAAATCAGCCGAAGATATAAGTCAGCAGGTTTACCCGACGATAGCATTCATTTTTCTTTCAAGGGTACGGCAGGACAAAGCTTTGGGGCGTTCAATACTCGAGGTATCACCCTAGAACTGGAAGGCGATGCCAATGATTATTTCGGTAAGGGTCTTAGTGGAGCCCGTTTGATGGTATATCCCCCCCGACTGGCCAGTTATGTACCGGAGGAAAACATCATCATTGGAAATGTTGCATTGTATGGTGCCACATCAGGTGAAGCATTCATTCGCGGGAAAGCCGGAGAACGATTTGCTGTTCGAAACTCCGGTGCGAAAGTAGTAGTTGAAGGTGTGGGAGATCATGGTTGTGAGTACATGACCGGAGGAATAGCGATTATTCTAGGTTCAACGGGAAGAAATTTTGCAGCCGGCATGAGTGGGGGCATTGCTTATGTATATGACGTTTCCGATGAATTGTCAGGAAACTGCAACCCTGAAATGGTTGATTTGGATCCCATTGACAATGAAGATGAAAAAACTTTGTTTGAGCTGCTCACCCAACATCACACGTTGACAGGCAGCAGCATAGCAGGATTCATATTATCAGATTGGCAACACCAGATAAAGAACTTTATCAAGGTTTTTCCCCGGGATTATAAAAAGGTAGTTCAATCGGGCAAATTGTTTTCTGGCGACAACCCTGTTTCCAAACAAGTCAAATAACGCGATACATGGGAAAACCAACAGGATTTATTGAATTCAACCGGGAAACTCCGGATAAAATTTCTGCTCAAGAAAGAATAAAAAGTTTCAGGGAGTTTGTTGCTCCCTATTCGGAAGAAGCTCTCAACCGACAATCTGCCCGTTGTATGAATTGTGGAATTCCATTTTGTCACGCTGGTTGCCCCCTCGGGAACATCATTCCAGAATTCAATGATGCTGTTTACAGAAAGAGCTGGCTGGAAGCCTATGAGATACTTTCCTCTACCAATAATTTCCCCGAATTCACCGGTCGTATTTGTCCGGCCCCTTGTGAAACTGCCTGTGTGCTTGGCATCAATCAACCTCCGGTAAGCATTGAAGAAATAGAAAAACATATCATTGAAATAGCATTTGAGAAAGGATACGTGGCTCCGAAAACGCCCAGGATACGTTCAGGAAAAAAAATCGCCATTGTAGGATCCGGGCCTGCCGGATTGGCCGCAGCTGCTCAATTGAATCAGGCCGGCCATCTGATCACTGTTTTTGAACGGGACAAAGCACCGGGTGGGTTACTTCGCTATGGTATTCCGGATTTTAAATTAGAGAAGTGGGTGGTAGAAAGGCGAATTGGTTTGATGGAAAAAGAGGGAATAATTTTTCGTTGCGGGGTGGAAGTTGGAAAAGAAATAAGCATTAATGATTTGCTGCGTGAATATCAGGCCATCGTATTAGCAGGTGGCTCAACGATAGCAAGGGATTTGACTATTCCGGGAAGAGAATTAAGTGGGGTTCATTTTGCAATGGAATTCCTTAAACAACAGAACCAACTTTTAAGTGATGAAACAGTTAAAGGAACTCCCATTAGCGCAAAGGGAAAACGAGTTGTTGTTATTGGTGGGGGAGATACAGGAAGTGATTGCGTAGGAACATCCAATCGCCAGGGAGCATTGAGTATAACCCAATTTGAATTATTTCCACAGCCACCAACACAAAGGACAGAAGATATGCCATGGCCAACTTATCCAATGTTACTCAAGACTACTTCCTCACATGAAGAAGGAGTGAATAGAAAATGGGCTACAGCAACCAAAGCATTTATCGGCAATGAGGAAGGAAAATTGAGTGCATTAAGGGTAGTTGATCTTCGATGGAAAAGAACGGGAAATGGGAGTTATGCAGGTTTCGAAGAAATAGAAGGTACGGAAAGAGAAATTCCCTGTGATTTGGTTTTGTTGGCAATGGGATTTGTTTCTCCACAAAAAGAGGGGTTATTGCATCAGTTGGATATTGAATTAGATGAGAGGGGGAATGTGAAAACTGCTGAAGGAAAATACCAAACGAGCATCCCAAAAATCTTTAGTGCAGGTGATATGCGCAGGGGACAATCATTGGTAGTCTGGGCAATTTCTGAGGGCAGGGAATGTGCGCGAAAGGTTGATGAATACCTAATGGGTCATTCAGTTCTGGAGACAAGGGATGGAAATTTTTTAAGCATGATTCAATCCTGATTATTCCACTCCCCGCTGATCGAGAAAATACACCCGGTTGAGGATGACTTTACCGCTTCCAAAAAAAACCCCTAAGTTGGTGGTCAGGTTGTAAACACCCCATCTGGTTTTGGCAAAATAAACGAAGTCAACATCCACAGACTCATAGAAAATAGTTTCTTCATAGGCACTTTTTTTTATGCAAGGATGGTGCTTAAATGTAAAATCACGAACTTTTACAGCGGTATCCCCGCCTGTTTGTATAAAACGCATCGAGGCTATTTTCAGGCAACCAAATTCATCTTTCGCACGTTGCCACTCTATGTCCATCGGAACCTCCAGTCCGCTATATCCAATGGTCACCGAATTTCGAAGGGTATCATCCAACAACTGCCATTGGGGATTTTCCTTGATGAATTTAACTTCAAAAAGTGTTTTTTGAAATCTTTGTGCCACGGGTTTTGAGTCATCACATGCAATGAGTATTGCGATTAAAAAAAGAAGTCCCGTGCTTTTTTTCATACCGTGAAGATAAAACAAAAAAGACTATTCTTAAAAAAATGTATTCGGGAATGGTTGACAATCAGCTGCTTTGATATTGGCCGGGGCATCACTTTGGCAGTTCTCCTGATAAATCCGATAAATATTCCATACAATTATATAGGTTAAGATGATGTCAGTTGCCTTTCCCGGCTGTAGGGTTACGTGTATTTAAAGTGTTTAATTTTATTCAATTGTTTCGCTGTTTCAATTGAGGGGCAAGGTATAATTCGATTGAATGTTATTCACATTATATTTATTTGCATATTTATAATTTAAGCATATTTATCAATATTTCATTTAAATTTGTATCAATTCATATTTATTATTTTTTATTATAATTTGTATGTCCAACCCGATCGTCAAGAAATATGCCCCTTTCATAGTGCTCTTTCTCATTGCCATCGGTGCCCTATTCGTTCCCAGTTCATCGCCTTTTTCCGCTGGAAATCAATACAATTCGTCTGACATAAGCTTTATTCTCGTTGCCACAGCACTGGTATTTCTTATGACACCCGGACTGGCATTCTTTTATGGTGGCATGGTTCACCGAAAGAACATCATTTCAACCATGATAAAAAGTATGGTCGCCACCGGCGTTGTCAGCATACTTTGGATTGTTGTGGGCTACTCTCTCTGTTTTGGGGAATCGATGGGGGGATTGATCGGGAATCCAACTACGCACTTATTTTTCAAAGACGTTATGTCGGGTGCCCCCTGGAGCCTGGCACCTTCGATTCCACTCGGTTTATTTGCATTTTTCCAATTGATGTTCGCAGTGATTTCACCAGGACTCGTGGTGGGTGCGGTTGCTGAAAGAATACGCTTTACCGCTTACACACTTTTTATCGCTTTGTTCAGTATACTGGTTTATGCCCCCATTGCCCATTGGAGCTGGCACCCGGAAGGTTTTCTCTTCAAAATGGGTGCACTGGATTTTGCAGGAGGTACAGTAGTACATATCTCGGCCGGCTGTGCCGCGCTTGCCGGTGCCATCATACTCAAGCGCAGAAAAGCCCATATTGAAAACAAAGAAATCCCCCCCGCTAATATTCCCTACGTTCTAATCGGAACCGGACTGCTCTGGTTTGGCTGGTTTGGTTTTAATGCCGGCTCTGCCTTAGGTGCCAATACACTTGCGGTTAGTGCCTTTGCAACTACTAATACTTCTGCTGCAGCTGCCGGACTATCCTGGATGTTTTTTGATGTAGTTCGGGGCAAGAAGCCCTCTGTTCTTGGGTTTTGTATCGGTGCAGTAGTTGGTTTGGTGGCCATCACCCCCGCAGCAGGCTTTGTGGCAGTTCCCCAAAGTATTTTCATCGGTGCTGTTTCAGCATTGATCTCCAACCTGGCCGTTTACTACAAAAGCAAGTCCAAACTTGATGATACCCTCGATGTATTCCCCTGTCACGGCCTTGGTGGCATGGTTGGAATGATCCTTACAGGCATATTCGCCACCAAAACAGTGAACAGCGCGGGGAACGACGGACTTTTCTATGGTAATCCCCAATTTTTATTTACTCAAATCAAAGCATTATTGGTAGTAGTAGTGTACAGTTTTTCTGTGTCACTCGCCATCTTCAAATTCATAGACCTGATATTGCCCCTGAGGGTTAGCGAAGAGGAAGAAGAGATGGGACTGGATTATACGCAACATGCTGAAAAATATGGCAGGGCTCCACTGCAATCTTAAACTATCGGGCAGATTTGACTATCCCCCCCTCAATTAAAAGGTACAGCTATTGAGCCAACTTCACTGAAGCCAGCAGTCTCTACCCTTTTTATCATTTCCACATTGCACTGTTACAAATTTTCCATGTTCAAAGAGTATATGTAACTATACCATTTATTTCTCTCACTTATATTTCCTTTGTGATACCGACCTAAAAATTAGCGGCTTTTAAATCTCAGGTCATTTTCAATCAGTAATCACTAACTTAGCCGGCATTGGAAAAGAAATTAAGTTATTCTTTATGCGTTGGTTGAAATGGCTGATACAGATGATTTATTGCCTATACGCTTTTTTTCTTTTTGCAGTGCTTACACTGATAGCATTCCCTCTTGTTATGCTCTCTGTTTTATTCGGCTATTACCGGGGTGGCAACATGATTTATGCCATTTGCCGTTATTGGGCTGCTACCTGGTTTGTTTTGATTGGCGTACGACACCGTATCTTTTATGAACAGCCTCATGACACAGGGAAACAATGGATTTTTGTTGCCAACCATGTTTCCTATATGGACATTCCTCCCATTGTTCTGATGGCACCTCAACCTATTCGGGTACTGGGAAAATTTGAAAGCAGCCGTATTCCAATTTTTGGCTGGATTTATCGGGCAGCAGTAATCATGGTCGATCGAAGTAACCCGGAAACCAGGGCACAGAGTTTCAGGGAATTGAAAACAGCTTTGAAAAATGGCCTATCAATTTTTCTTTTTCCGGAAGGCACTTTTAATATGCAGGAGGATCGTCCTTTGAAACCTTTTTTTGATGGCGCCTTCCGTCTGGCAATTGAAACAAATACTCCTATCAAGCCCCTGATACTGCCAGATACAATTGACCGATTGCATTTCAAAAGTTTATTCACCCTCACCCCGGGTCTCTGCCGGGTAATTTTTTTAGAGGAAGTTTCGGTGGAAGGCTTGAGTACAAACGATATTCCGCAGCTGCGTGAAAAAGTTTATCAGATCATGGACCAAGCATTGCGCCGCTATCGCTACTACCCTTCGGCATAATCAGTACATTTGACTAAATTATTATCCTTGCTGGTAGAAGTGATCATACCACTTGCCCTGAGAAAAAATTATACCTGGTCGGTTCCTAGCCGGCTGGAAGAAAAAATAGTTCCGGGTATTCGGGTAGAAGTTATGTTGGGCAAAACAAAACATTATGCGGGCATAGTAAAAAAACTAGTTACCCAAAAGCCTGAAGGATTTGCTCCAAAAGATATTCTTCAGGTTTTAGATGATGCCCCGATCATAGGTCAATTGCAATTACAATGGTGGGAGTGGCTGGCTGCTTACTATTTGTGTACTGAGGGAGAAGTAATGCAAGCAGCTTTGCCTGCCAACCTAAAACTCAGTAGTGAAAGCAACTTATGCTGGAATGAAATGGCCCCACTGCCGGATACCGGATTGAGTGAACAGGAATATGTGTTGGCAGAAGCGCTGGAATTAAGAAAATCATTGAAGATTGCTGAAATACAAGCATTGCTGGACATTACAGACGTATATAGGGTCATTCGCCAATTGATTGAAAAAGAATATGCATATATCTGGGAAGAATTAAAAGATAAATACCAGCCCAAACAAGTCAACTATCTTTTGCTTCATCCCTCCTTTCGGAAGGAAGCCGCATTGGAAAACCTATTGAACCACTGGGGTAAGTCAGGCCCCAAACAACTCGATTTATTACTCTCCTTCATTCACCTCCAACAAACAGAGGGTGAGGTAAGCCGAAGCTCTTTATTGGAAAAATCAGGAGCATCGCAGGCACAACTAAAAGCATTGCTTGACAAAGGCATATTGATCCAGGAAAGAAGAAATACAGAACGGATTCCGGCCGGAGTAAAAAAAATTGCTCTTCCCTTCGCATTGTCCGTTGCTCAGGGGAAAGCCTTTGAACAGATCAATCAAGTTTGGAAACATCAACCTGTGTGCCTGCTTCATGGGGTAACTTCCAGTGGAAAAACAGAAATATATACTTCCCTCATTCCTGCAATATTGGAACAGGGGAAACAGGTATTGTACCTTTTACCCGAGATTGCACTCACCACCCAAATCATCCGACGATTGCAGGAGTCACTTGGTGGATATGTTTGTGTATATCATTCCCGATTTAATCCGAATGAAAGAGTAGAAATCTGGAACCGTGTCAAATCGGGAGAACCGGTCGTAGTGCTGGGTGCCCGCTCAGCATTAATGTTGCCTTTTCATCAACTGGAACTGATCATCTGCGACGAAGAGCACGACGGATCATACAAACAACAGGATCCTGCACCCAGGTATCATGCCCGCGATGCTGCCATCTATTTATCACAACTCTGCGGTGCACGGGTTTTACTGGGAAGTGCCACACCCTCCCTCGAAAGCTATACCAATGCATTGCAAAAAAAGTACGGACTCGTAATGCTCAGTGAACGTTATAATCAACTGGAGTTGCCACCCATAGAAATCATCGATACCAGAAAAACAGAGAAAAAAACTGAAAGTGACCGGATCATCTCACCGGCTTTACGGGAAGCGATTTCACAAACATTGATGAAGGGGGAACAAGCCATCTTATTCCAAAACAGAAGAGGATATGATCCCTTTCAAATTTGTCAAACCTGTGGGTGGATTCCCGGCTGCAGGGATTGTAATGTT
>Ga0172372_10012506_pt1 | contig 10625 bp, 8 predicted proteins | sample LakKiv5m_2_FD_114544 | JGI IMG/M metagenome (GOLD analysis project Ga0172372, IMG submission 114544) | Freshwater microbial communities from Kabuno Bay, South-Kivu, Congo - kab_092012_9.5m | ecosystem: Environmental > Aquatic > Freshwater > Lake | place: Democratic Republic of the Congo... | reverse complement strand
TTAGTAAATAGTAATAATTTTGATGGATTGGATAACGAAACTGCCAAACAAAAAATTGTAGAATACGGTCAGGCTCAGGGTTTTGCCAGCTCTACTATTAATTACAGATTGAGAGATTGGCTTATTAGCCGCCAAAGATACTGGGGATGCCCAATACCTTTTGTGGTTAACGAAGATGAGGAGCTGGTTCCAGTCCCTTACGAAAATTTACCCGTTAGATTGCCCTTGGATATTGATTTTGCTAAAGCTAAGTCTGAAGGCGGTTCGGTGCTGGCTAATAATCCAGATTGGTACCAAGTAACTTGTCCTAAGACTGGAAAACCAGCAAGAAGAATAACTGATACTATGGATACTTTTATTTGTAGTAGTTGGTATTTTTTGCGGTATTGCGATAGCTCAAATCAGGAATTGCCTTTTGCGCCTGATAAGGTTTTTCCGGTCGATCAGTATGTCGGCGGTATTGAGCATGCGATATTACATTTGCTTTATTCAAGATTTTTTACAAAAGCACTCAGAGACTGCGGTATGCTCAATTTTTCTGAACCTTTTACTAATCTTCTCTCTCAGGGAATGGTCGTAAAATATTCAGAAAAAGAAGGTAAGATCACCAAGATGTCTAAGTCCCGCGGTAATGTTGTGGGCACTAATGAATTCTTTGATGAGTTTGGCGCTGATTCTGCTAGATTATTTATTTTATTTTCTGCTCCGGTGCTTTCTGAAGTGGAGTGGGTAGATGAAGGAGCTCAAGGACAGTATCGTTTTATAGGACGTATCTGGAGACTGTTTGCTCATCTTGCTGGAGATTTAACTTATAAGAGTTTTGATTTTAAGCTGGAGCTTGATTTTGATACTTTATCTGATTCTAGTAAGACCATGATTAGAGCTTTTCATAGTTCTCTAAAAGCGATTACTGAAGATTTGGATCCGAGTCGATTTATGTTTAATACAGCTATAGCGAGGATGGCTGAGTTTATAAACACTATGTATAAGTTTTGGGATATGAATTTTACTCAAGAAGATAAGCTTGCGCTTCAGCATGTTTTATTTAATTTTATAAAAGTTCTTGCTCCTTTTACCCCTCATCTGGCTGAAGAACTCTGGTCTATTTATGTACTAAAACTTGATCCTGATTCGAAGGACTACGCTGAAACCCTTATAAAAAGCTCGGTTCACAGGCAGTCTTGGCCGCAATACGTTCAAGAGTTTACAGAATCAGATACTGTTAATCTTGTTTTGCAAATCAAGGGTAAAAAAGTTGATGTTGTTGAAGTCGCCAAAGATCTTACTGATGCTGAACTTGAAAAAATAGCTTTTCAAAACCCCAAAATTGTTAATCGTCTTAATGGTCTGTCTGTTAAAAAGGTTATAGTAGTATCTAACAAACTTGTTAATATTGTTGCTGTTTAAATATATGAAAAAAATAATTTTTGTTCTAGTTCTTTTATTTTCTTTAAGCGTTTCTGCTAGTCCGGATCCGTTTAAAACCATCCTGTCATTTGATTTTGATGAGACCTTGGCGCAATCTAATCACCTTACAAAAAAAAATCTAAGACTCGTTAAAGAGCAAGGTTACCAAGTCCGCACCACTAAAAAAGGACAGGATTATATTATTCGTCCCGGGACTGAAGAGTTATTAGAGTTCGCTCAGGGCCAGGGTTTTGAGCTAATGATTTTTACCCATAATTATCGTGATTATGCAGTTGATATTCTTGATGATGCTGGATTAAGTAAATATTTTACAAAAATCAAAGCTCACGAGGATGTAGTTAAATCATATAACCATGATTATCGTACTTATCCTTATCACCGCAATATTACTTATCCTCAAAAATCTCATATGCGTACTTATACACTTGATTTATATTCTGGATTTTTTAAAAATCTATATCTAGATTTGATCGGTAATAAAAATATTGTTCCTTATATTCCTTGCACTAATTGTGCTAAATACCCGCCTTTATACGGCTCTAGAGTGCATATAGATAATGCTTTTTATCATGTTGATAGACCTGTTGATTTTGTAGGGATTCATGTAGATGATTTTTATGCTCTTAAGCCAGAAGAGCAAGATAGAAATGGTAATTTTATTTGGGCAGAAAAACTTAAAACCGATATTTTACAAATAAAACAACAAGGGTGGATTGAGTTTTATCGCAAAAAATATTCTAAAGAACCAGTTTTGATGGATGTTTTAGTGAGATCAGAAAATTAGAATAGTTTTCTAAATATTTTTTGGATAACTCCATTATCTCTATCTTTAGTAAGTGTGCCACTGCCGATAATTTGAATCTGTGCATTCGCTAGTTTGTAACTAGGAACTTCGTTGTTTGCATCTAAATCCTTAGGGAAAACTACGCCTCTTACATAAAGACTTTTTGTTTCGCCTTCCATTAAAATCTGTCTATTGCCCTCTACGACCATGTTCCCGCTTTCAGGATCTGTCTCAACAACCAGACAACTTATCATAGTAAAAAATTCTTCTCTATTATTAACACCGATATTTTTATTATTACGCCTTCCGTAATCAACAGGAAGTGCAAAATTAGTAACCATGTTAGCTACATCGTTTGTTTCTGGTGTTAATGTACTTGCTACTGTCATTCCCATTCTGAATACCAAATCAGCATCGCTTTGGGTGGAATTATTGAGCTGGATTTCTGATTGTTTTAGAGTGCTGATGTTTTCTATAATTTTTACGGTTACTACATCTCCCACGTTTCTTGCAGTGTAACCTTGAGTATAACTTCTAGGACCTGTGGTAAGTGTGTTATGTCTTACTCCGCCACCATCTAGTAAAGAAACAGCATAAATACTACCAGGATTTAGTAGCGCTAAAAAAGCCAAAAGAAAAAAGTATTTTGCAAATCTTTGCATTATATATATTATTCCTGTAATTCTCATAAAACGCTAGTACAAACGACCTAGATAACTAGTTCTAAATACTCTATTAGGGCTATTTCTTATCGCAGGCAAGCTCATAAGCTCCATATAAAGTGGGATATTCAAGCTTAGCTTTTTCTATTTTTATAGGATAAGTCAGAACTTTTGACAAGTATTCCTGAGCGTTATTAATTGAAGGAGCAATTATTTCATCCCAGTTCTTTTCTACTTTTCCTCCACCAAAACAAATTATTTCAGGAGCTAGTATACAAGCAAGATTGGTAATTGTGCTGGATAGTATTGCTATAGATTTTAATTTTTCATCATGTGCTTGATTCTCTATCAATGGATAAACCATAAATTCTAATCTTAAAGTAGGTGAATAATCCGTACTAAAAATTTGTCCATCCTTGATAAGAGCCGCTCCTAGTCCGGTTCCGATGTTTATGTACAAGAGATTTTTGTATTGATTGTGTTGACCATAAACAGCTTCTCCCATAGCCGCAAGCTCAACATCTGTTTTTAAGTAACAAGGGATTTTTAATCGATTAGATATTTCAGACCAAATCGGATAGCCAATGTATTTAGGTAAATTTAGGCTTTGCCTTAAAATGCACTCATTATCCCAAAATCCAGGTGCGCCCACACCGATTTTGCTAATTGGATAATTTTCTTTTGCGTAATTTATTATCAGCTCTACCAATTCCTGAGGGCTTTCCGGGCTCTCAACTTTTTTTTGGGTAATAATCTGATCATTATTAAATACTGCCATTCGACAATAAGTTCCACCTAGATCAATTGCTAATATCATTATTCAATTCCTTTTATTTTCCAGTATTTATTATCCTTGATATAAAGAGTTCCTTCATTAAGTATTGTATGAGAGTGTTTGGCTATGATTTCCAGATTAGATTTTATTTTTGGTTTTAGTTCTTTGCTGGAGTCATAGTTTTTTATTGAACAGATTGTAAATTGAGGATTTATAATCTCAATTAAAGTTTTTAGATACATATCTTTTTGACTTAGATTCGGTAAAAACAAAAAACTAACTTCGTGTAGATTGTTTTGCAATTCTCCTAAGCGCGCTAATGAGCTACGATCCTTTATTAATAAAGCTTCTAGAGTTCCAATCTTGAAGTATTTATAATTGATTTTTTTATCATTAAAAATTTCTTTTAAGGTTTCATCGTTTTTAATAGTTCCGTATTGAATTTGATATTTTTTTACTTGTGGCGGATCAAGTTCTATTGCTATAAACATCGATAAGCACGAGATTAATAACGCAAACAAAACAGCTCGACTTGATAAAGCTCTTGAAAAATAATTTAGAATAATTTGGTCTAAGGGGGAATTTTTTATTTCTATTTTTTCTAGGATAATATTTTTACGGAATAATAAAATTCCAATAATATTGATAAATATAGTTAGTATTATTAAACCACTAAGGCTTAAATCCGCTGAGGAATTGATTCCTGGAAGATTACTACACTTTTGGATAACAAACCTTATAGTACTACTATAGGGTTCTATCAAAGGGCTCAAACCTAAAAATCCCAAAACCGTTAAAAAGCTCAAAAATGGACTTATCAAAACGTTCGCCAAAAACGACCACACTTGTAAATTACTAAAATAGTGTACAGATAGTGGATAAACAAAAAACTGAACAGCCAGAGTTACGATTATTGCTTCTTTGAAGATATTGGGTATTTTAAAATTTTTAAGTTTTTCGTTTATTAATGGCGTCCAGACTATGATTGCCATTGTTGCTAGGTAGCTTAATTGAAATCCTATATCAAACATGGCGTAGGGATCCAACAACAAAATTATTCCAGCTAAATAAATTAAAAGCTTCATTGACAGAGTTTTTCTATTGAAAAATTTTAATCCCAGATAGACTAATGCAAAAATTCCAGCACGAACAACGGAAGGACTAAAGCCTGCAAGCCCCATATAGATGATGATTGCAAGCATTGAAACCAGAGATGAAATTTTGTTTTTTAGACCCAAATGCTTAAAAATCCAGGTTAACACCAAGGTCAAAATCATCAAGTTAAAACCTGATGCGGCAAGAAAATGTCCTAGCCCTAATTTGCGAACGGGACTTATAAATTCGTCAGGAAGCTCATTAGAGCGTGATCCCAGCAGAACACTTGTAATTAGCAAAGCATTTGGGGGGCTGAGTGTCGCCCTATAATAATTGGCAATTTTAATTCTTAACTCATCGATGTAATTAATCTCATGATGATGAAAAACCAGGTTTTTACTATTTTTTAAATTATAAAAAACCTTATCTTTTTTAAGGTATTTTATTTTTTGGCTTTTTAGCTTTTCCAAAAACATTGGTTCTTGTAAAACTACAATATCGTTTTTCTCAAAGCCTTTCTTTGACTGGGATTTAGCAGTTAATCTCAATGGAAAAAAATAATAATATATTTTATCTTTTAGGCTAGAATTCTCATCAATAACAAGTTCTATTAAAAACTCACTATTAAAAAATTCATCTTTGGGTTCTGAGATTATTTTCCAGGTACTTTTTTGATATTGGCTGTGTAAACTTGTAAAATCAGCATATTCAAGCCTTTCTGAGCGGATATTAAAATTAAAAAAAACAATTAAAAAAGCAAATAAAAAACTAATGATCTGAGATTTTAAATGCTTAAGCGTGGTGTAAACTAAGCTGGAAATAACTAAAGCTAAAATCGCTGAGCTTAAGACTCTAAAATCCCCCAGTACAAAATAAATTGATCCAATTATAGTGCCTATTGCAGCCCAATAAAAATCAGGTTTAGCTTTTTTAGGGTTAATAGACATCGCGTGAATAGCGTTGGGTTTCTTTTAGGTCTTGAATATAAGTTTCTGGGTCTTTACCATTCTGTGAGATTATTTCTCTAAGGGCTTGATCTACGTCTTTTGCCATGCGTCTGGCATCACCGCAAACATAAAAATAAGCTCCTTGCTCTAAAGCTTCAAATATTTCTTGAGCATGTTCTTTCATTCGGTGTTGCACGTAAATTTTTTCTACTTGATCTCTTGAAAAAGCAGTGGTGATTTTTAGATTATATTTTTCTTGATATGTTTTTAGTTCTTCTGAGTAAATAAAATCATATTCAGCTTTTTGATCTCCAAAAAATAACCAATCTTGTCCTACGTTTAAACCTTGATCACGCAGGATATTTCTCTCTTCTATAAAAGCTCTAAACGGCGCTATTCCAGTGCCTGGTCCGACCATGATTATATCTTTTGAACTATCTTCTGGGAGTCTGAATTTTTGGTTTGTGTGCAAATAAATCGCTACATCGTCTTTATTTAGATCAACTCTATTACTTAAATAATTAGAACAAAGTCCTAATATTTTTTGCCCATTTATTTCTTCATCGACTCTTGCTACGCACAAGTGTACTTCTTCTGGGTGAGAGCGTAAAGATGAAGCTATCGAATAAGCTCTTGCCTGAACCATTGAAGAGTTCTCGGCGATTTCATTTGAGCTAAAACTCAGATTTGGTTTTTCGTTTTTGATTGTTTTAAGTACATTTAAAGTGGAATAGCCTAAAAACCTTTCTGCCAGTGCTTTTGAATCATATTCCTTATTGGATTTATCCTCAATTAGTTTAAACAGTTTATTACTTGGTCTAGTGATATTGATTTTTTTGGTGAATCTATAAATTTCATCCTCTTGATTTTGATCTAGATTCAATTCCCCTAAGAGATCCTGCACAAGTACCCTATCATTCTCTGGAAAAACATAAAGTGCATCTCCGGGTTCGTAATTAATGTCGCTATTTTTTAAACAAATAACAAAATGCCTAGTGTCCTTACTAGAACCTGGTTTATTTAGGGTGTAATTTTCTAAAACCTTTGTCTTAAAAGGGTTTTCTTTTGTGTAGTTTCCTGCGTGTTTTTCTGATAAATTAGTCATCTAAAAGCATCATAATATGTTTTTTATTTTATTTACAGATTTAAGATTAATGATTTTTAATAAAGATTTCGTTTAGAATGCTATATCTGCCAGGGCGCATTTCTGGTGCGATTCTTATTAAAGCTTCTAGTTCTTTTGAGCTTATATTTATGTCGGAAAATTCTGTCGGAAATCTATAGTATTCAAGTATTTTTTTTAGTTCATCAAGTGAGCAGAATATTGATTCTAAGCTTGATTGATCTCGATATTTTTCTAAATAGATGCTAGCAATTAATACTTGTATCCCGTGAGGAGCTTTATTTCCAGCTCCATAGACCTTATCGATAGCATGTGATATCAAGTGTTCAGCTCCCGAGCAAGGGCGTGAATTACCAGCTAGGCTCATAGCTATTCCAGATAATGCCAAGTCCTCTGCCAGGTTAGATAAGAAATTATCATTCTGTAAAAAGTCAATAGGGGATAGAAAATTAGGATTTGAGTAATTAGTTTTTAATTTTAGGATAATATCGCTTGCCGATTTTTGTGAAACCATAATTGCAAAATCATTTATTGCTTCATTTGTTTTTTGTTTTGAAAGTTTCCAGTCGTCGATAGCTGATAAATTTGCGATCAAATCACCAATGCCTGCTTGGATATGAATTATTGGAGATTCCTTGATTATAAATAATGGCACAAAAAGTGAATGTGGCATTATCGCTCCAAGGCTCTTACCGTCTATAACAGAGACAGGCGAGCAAATTCCATCATGCGCAATTAATGTAGGTACGCTGATAAAACTAGCATCCATACTTGCCGCTAGATATTTAGCTTTATCCAAAACCTGACCTCCACCTAAACCCAGAACCCAGGAGTAATTTTTTTTAGGTTTTTCGGTGGTTTTGATTAGATCTATTTTTATATTGTTTTTAAGATGATCAAAAATATACTGTGAAAAGCTCTTATAATGAGTCTCTCCTGAGATGATTAACAACTCATAAATATTATTATCGCCAATATACTCTTGAAATTTTGAAATAAATTCGTTTGAGTTTTTAGCTATAACTAGTTTTGCAGGGATACTTGTTTTACGCATGATAAATTTTTTGCTTTTGCATAATCCTCCGGAAAATCAATCTCTGTCCACTCTTCACCCTTAGTCAATAATGGATAAATATTGATTTTTTCAGCAATTTGATCCAGAGCATCTTCGTAATATTTATCTGTTTCATTGCTTTTAAGCATTTGATTTAGCTGGTTTTTAAAATATTTAAGATCACTATCATTAATTCTCATTATGCCTATGTATTCTCCATATGCTTGAGCATTATCAAGTTTTTTATTTATGCGAGTAATTTTATGAGATTTAGGTTCTATGTAAACTTTCATATCTTCATCTATTGATGGTTTTGAATTATCAATCACCATAAAGCTTTCAGAGCTATTCTGCATTTCTTTTTTTACATATTTTAATATCTTTTCACTATAGACTATATCTGAATTTAATATCAAGGTATCAGACCCAAGTAAATCTGCACTTAATAAAGCTGTATAGTAATTGTTTTTTGCTTCAAACTCTTTATTAAAAATCGTTTCAATGCACTTAAAATTATTTTTTTGCTTGGTAATAGATTTTTTAATTACTGATTCTTTAAATCCTGTGATAATAAAAATCTCATCAAATCCATATTTTTTTAGTAATCTCAGTGACCTTTCAAGAATGCTTTCCTCGGCATTAATGGCTAAACAAGATTTTGGTGTTTCTTTAGTTAATTCACCTAATCTTGTTGATTTACCTGCTGAAAAAATTACGGCCCTCATAATTTAGTAATTATAACGTTTTGAGCTCCTAAATAGGCTAAGAAGCCCAAATTTAACATTATTTGTCTTAACCACCCATTAATGGGGCAAATTTTACTTGAGGGATTTCAGTTTCGATTTGGGCTAATGAATTTTAATTTAGTAAAAATATTTTTCTTTATTGTTTGGTTGAGTTTTTGTTCTCTTTCCTCTTATGCGCGATTCATTTCCACCACTAAATTACAATCTATAGGAAAATTAGATCTTCTGCTTGATGATGTCGATCAAGTTGTATATCCTGCTTTATATTCTTCTCGCCCTATAGTTTCAATGAATTTGAAAAATATCAAAGAACTTAATAACACAAAATCTACTTCTTTTAAAATTGAGGTTTTTAAGACTATTGATGAATCTATTGTCTTTGTAGGTTCGTTTAATTATATTTTAAATCCTAAATCATCTTCAAAACTTATTTCAATACCACTACCGGAATTTTATAATCAATCAGAAACTTATCAATTTCATGTATATGATACATCAAATATTTTACATTCTAAATTTTCATATAGTTTTTTTGCAGATCAAATCATTAATAATCCACCTGCAAAAGAAGGATTAATTCCAGAAGGCTTAGATTCAAATATTTCTAATAAAGCAATAGAGACTATTTTAAGAAATATTTCCATTAATACCCTTCCAAATACTACTATTCCTAGTATTGAAAAAAACAGAAACTCTTATTTGCTCAATATTCCGACTTTATCAAAAAATTCATCTGATCCAAAAACAAATGCTTGGAACCAAAATATTATAAGAACGACAAAAGACATATCTAACAGAGTTAGTAATTTATCTTTAGATTTTACAAAAATTAATCGTGAATTCCAAGATCTTAAAAGTTCCCAATCTCAGATAGATGCCCTTGCTCAAAATCTTAGTTCTAAGTTAAGTTATTTTTCTTCTCAATATTCTACTATTAACACTTTATTAGATAACAAACTAAATTCTGATTTTTCAAATTTTACAGGAGATCTTTTTATAAATGGAAAAATTAGAACTAATAATATTACTGAAAAATCTATTTCTTTAAATCTAGATAGTTCAATTCGTGACGGTGGTGTTTTGTTAGGTCGAGTTTCATCTAATACAATCCCTGTACTTCGTTTTATAAAAACCAATTCTAGTGCTACCTGGACAATAAATTTACCTAGTGATCTTACGAAAGATGCTTTTTTGAATAATAAATTTAAAGTCAAATTATCATGGAGTTCTAATAACAATTTAGGTCAAAGCATAATATGGCAATTAGATTCTTTCTCTTATAATATTGGTGATAATTTATACACCCCAGTCCCAAATTCATTTTCTAAACTTGTTATTTCACCGAAGCAGGAATTAGCTTTAGTTTCGACTGAATTTGAAATTCCGACTCAAGATTTTAAAGATATTTTAGTTTTAAAGCTATCTCGAAAAGATTCTTTTAATATTAATCCAAATTTAGTTAGTATAGAGATTACTTACCCAGCTATAGGTTTAGAGAAATTTTAATTATGAAGTACTTAAAGAATTTATCCATCGCATTTGTTTGTTGTTTTTTCTTTTTAGGATCCGCTCAGGGAGATGATTTCGTACCTTTAGAGAATATTTCATCAACTTCATTTGAAATTCGTGATTCCTATATTGATCTTGATATTTTTAATAGTAATCTTTTTAGTCAAGATTCTTTTTTTACTTTAAATTCATGTAGTAATATTAATGCTAATAAAAACTTACTTTTTTTAAATCCGAAGATTCCTTTTTCTTATTGCCATCCATCTTGGTTGGTATTAAGTTTCACAGTACCCTCAGATTGGGAGCCTGGTACAAATATTTTTTTAGAGCTTAATTGGTTTACTCTCGAAAATTCGGTTCTCGGTAATTCTAGTTTTAAATATCAAACGCAATGGAAACTTTTTTATAAAATTCTAGATGATAAAATGATAAGTTCATTTGATTTATCAATACCATCTAATTATGATGATGCAATAAATAATCTACTAGAAAGTTTGAAATC
>Ga0172372_10012503_pt1 | contig 10627 bp, 9 predicted proteins | sample LakKiv5m_2_FD_114544 | JGI IMG/M metagenome (GOLD analysis project Ga0172372, IMG submission 114544) | Freshwater microbial communities from Kabuno Bay, South-Kivu, Congo - kab_092012_9.5m | ecosystem: Environmental > Aquatic > Freshwater > Lake | place: Democratic Republic of the Congo... | reverse complement strand
GGGCTTCGATGCGGGCCAGCAGTTCGCGCGCATGGAAGGGTTTTCTCAGGTAGTCGTTGGCACCGAGCTTGAGTCCGCGCACCAGGGTGTCCGGATCCGTGTCGCCGGTGAGCATGATTACCGGGATATCACGGGTGCGGGGCTGCTCCCGGATCATCTTGAAAATCTCGAATCCGTGCTCATCAGGCAGGTGGAGATCGAGCAGGATCAGATCCGGGCGCTCCCGCGCCGCTATGGCCTGCGCTTCCTTGCCTTTTTCGGCGGTCAGCACCAAAAAGCGCGCGGCCAGGGTTTGCTTGACCGCATTCAGGAGCATGACATCGTCGTCGATCACAAGAATCTTCTTCATAAGCTGCTCTCAGGCTGACCGAGGTCGCTTGCGAATGCAAGAAGGGGCGATGCGGATTTTCTGTGGCGCCAATGAACTGACGAAAGCTCGGCGTCTCGCTTGTGTTCCCTCGCGCACATTCAGAAGTCTGCCATTGGATTCAACGGGTTTGGTGGTATCCTTTTTTCAATGGGGTCGGGACGATTCTCAAGCGTTTGTGCGGACCTGAGGCAGGTGAGGCTGTGCTGCCGCGTCTTGCTGTCCGTATTGCTGACTTCAAGTGGCTGGTTTCCGGCCTATTCAGTCTCCGCTCGAGCCGAGGAGTCCCTCTCGAGTCCGGGGGCGGCGGAGCTCCTGGAAGATTCAGGTGTTCCCAAAGAGGCGGCGGAGATCGAAGGACTGGAAAAGCTCGATTCGGGCGCTGGCGGTGCCGTTTCCGGGGATCCCACCCTGCCAAGCGGCGGCGAGGATTGGAAGATTTCTCCTCGTTCGCTCGAGTACCGGTTCAAGCCCGCTCACCGGCTCAACTTTCCCAAAGTGGATCTGCTCTGGGTGGATTCCGGTGGAAAGTTGATTCGCAGAACCTTCAAGCAGAAATCCCGCTGGACCTGGGTGAAAAACCGCACCGATTCCGAAGGGCTCTCGCCCGTGCTCCGGACGCTGATCGTGCTTCCCGAGGGGGCGACCATCGAGGGGTTTGCCTCCAGTGCGCTTCGGCGGGTCGATCCGGCTCAAGTGGACTGGACAGTTTTCCTGCAGTCGGTTTCCGGTTCGGCCCAGAACCTGTCTGATATCAATTACGAGGCGATGGATCCGTTGCGCCTGCTGATCATCGATTCAGGGACGCCCCAGGCGACCGGCATGCTCTCGGTCAATCGCGGCGGCAAAATCGAGGAACTGGGACTGGTGATCCGCATGGGCGCAGGCGAGCCTCTTTACTGGAGTCATTCGTCCTGTGTGGATCGTGGCATCGTGCTGGGGGATCCGCGGGAGGGGGCCTTGGTTTCGGAGGCCGCCTCGAGCGAATTCTCGGTGGCGCCGTTTCTGTTTGCTGCGATCCACTGCCGTGATGAAGGCGGTGGCAGGATTCGGATTCATTTTTCGCACTCACTGGATGTGGGAATTCAAGGGATGCGCTTTCTGAACTCCGAGACCGGGGATTGGCTTCCCATCGAGGGGGATCCAAGTGCCGATCTGCCGGTGGGGTCCTTTCTGCCCACGCACGAATGGATTCTGGATCCCGAGAAAAAACCTTTGGACTCGAGCCTGCGAGACGGCGCCTACACTCAGGTGGCGGCCCTCAAACTGCTCCAGAACACCGGGGACGATATCCCTTCTCAGCCGGCCCTTGCCGGCATCGTACGCGCGGGGATCTGGGAAGGGCAGGTGAGTTCCGCCAATCGCACCGGCCTCACGTACAATGTGGGACTGAGCACCTCCAATTTGAGTTACGTCGAGGATAACGGTGATACGGTTGAATCGACCACGGTCTGGCTCACGCTCAATGGCGGCGTGCTCTGGCGCTTTCATCCCCGGTGGGATGTGAGTCTCAGTGGTTTTACCAACGTGGTACCTCTCGCCGATACCCAGTGGAAGGCGGCGGCTGCCTTGGCGGATGCCCAGCGTCCGGCGTTTTATGGGTTGAATGGTCGCGTGGGGTGGCGGTTTTCCTCGTCTCGCGGGACTCTCGATTGGCGCCTGGCGGGCGGGATCTACTATTGGGGGATGTCGGTCGGCGCCAACAGCCTCTATGGGATCCAGGGGCTCCTCGGGCCGCAGTTCTTTGTCAGTGTCCGCAACAATCAGCGCCGTTCCCGGCCCTGGGGCGCTTATATCAAGTATGCCTTGACCGGAAATCGCTTTGGCGCCGACCCGCTGGACGACCGCGAAGTGGCGCTCGGTGGCGAGGTGCAGGTGGGCAGCCTTTTCAGGAAAGCGATATCCGCTTCGCTGGATCTTTCGCAGGCGGCCTTCAACGAGCAAACGCTGAGCAAATCAATGTCCTTGAGTACGATATCACTCGGACTCAAAGTGAGTTTCTGAGGGCTGGTTTTCAGAGCGCTCGCTCGACGATCACTCCACCGGCAGGGCGGCCGGATCGTAGGCGTTGGTGATCGCTGCCCCGTCGAGCATGACGGTCCCGAACTCGAACTCGGTGCCGCCGTTGGTGCTGAGCCCGTAGGCGAGACTGTTGGTCGAGCTGAGGTCTGCCGAAAAATCCACGAAGTAGAGGAAAATTTCGTTTCCCACCCGGACAGCCCCCGGTACGGATGCGCTTTCGCGGATCAGCAGCGGATTACCCCAACTTTGCAAGTCGCTCGACGTGACGGTCCAGACCTCGTGGGCGCTCGGTTGGGCACCGGAAGCGGCATATTTGACGTAGGCGCGGTAGCTGCCATCGGCAAGTTCGATCACGGTCGGATCGGCAACCACGCCGCCGCTCTTGCCGAGCGTGGAGGTCGAAATCACGCCATTGGAGAGCGAACCCCCGGAGGTGATCTGCGCGCCCGTGGAGGACGCCGTCAGCGGAAAGCTCGAAACCCCCGAGAAAAGCGCGATCAGCTCGCCATTCTTTTCGATCGTAGCCGACTGCCCGCCGGTTGTGATCGCGCTCCCCACTGCCGAATAGGTGCCGTCCACCGTGGTGGAAAATGCGTACTTGAGCTGATTGGCCGAGAAATCTGTGTATATCAGACCATATCCCGTCCCGTCGAGGAGCGGAAAAAAATCCGGATCCACGAGGTTGTCGGCTTCAAAAATTGTGACGGCTTCTTCGAAGTTGACACCGTCAGGTGCTACCGCCTGCTTGACGGCGTGCGGGTTCGGGGCGGCGGCCGGGTCGCCGCTCGCCGTCGTGTGAAACCAGATGAGCCTGACCGGAGAACTTCCGGTCGGCCCATCGTTTCCTGAGTCGGAGTCCGTCCCACAGGCCGCGATGCTCAAGGGGAGCAGCGCGAGTGCGGGGAATAGGATCAAGTTGCGATGCATTTTGGCCCCTTTCTTTGGGGCTCGGTTTAATATCACTTCTTGTTGCCGCGGTGCTGATCGCCCAAGCGATGGGCGAGGGTCACAAGGGTGTGCACCATGCGGCCCGCCGCATGGGTGGAGTTGACGGCGGCGGCAGGTCCGCCGAGGTCGGCGCTTCCTGCGATATCGAGATGCACCCAAGGGGTCGTGCCCACGAAGTGCTCGATGAAGCATGCACCCAAGCTTGCTCCGCCATCGCGTCCTTTGCCCATGTTGGAGAGGTCAGCGACCGAGGACTTGAGCTCATCCTTGTAGCGGGAGGTCGAAGGCATGGGCCAAGCGGGTTCGCCGGAGGCTTCGGCTGCGAGCATCACCTCTTCCGTGAATTCGTTGTGGTTGCTGAAAAGTCCCGTAAAGTGCTTGCCAAGCGCCACGACACAGGCGCCGGTCAGCGTTGCGACGTCCACGATCCAATGCGCTTTTTCCTGCACGGCAAAGTGCACCGCATCGGCAAGGATCAGGCGGCCTTCGGCGTCCGTGTTCTCGATTTCAACCGTCTTGCCGGCATACGACTTGAAGACATCGCCCGGCAGAATGGCGCGTGAACCGATCGAGTTCTGCGTGAGGGGCGCGACTGCCACGACCGGGATTCCGGGTTTGGTCTGGGTCAGAGCGAGCGCGGCCCCCACGACGGCGGCGGCTCCGGCCATATCACCCTTCATGCCTTTGAGATCGCGGAACGGGATGCCCGTCTTGAGGTTGATGCCACCGGTGTCAAAGGTCACACCCTTGCCGACGATATAGAGCGCGGGTTTCTTGCCGGCCATGTCCTTGCCGGTGCGCACGATCAAAAAGCGGGGTGGGATCACCGAGCCCTGAGAGACCGCGCCCAGCAGGCCCATGCCTTCCTTGCGAATGCGTTTTTCATCCCAGATTTCGATGCTCACGAGTTTGGGGTCGATTGCTTTGGAGACGCGGGCGCAGAATTCTTCGGGGGTGGCGGTGCTGCCGGGGAGTTCGATCAGTTCGCGGGCAAAGGCAATGCCCGTTGCAATCGAGGCGAGGTTTGCGGCATCGGTCTTGGTGATTTCAGCCGATGCACCACCGGCAAAGCTCACTTTGCGGAGTTCGGATTTCTTGCCGTTGTCCTGCTTGGTCTTGAGCTCGTCAAACTTCCAGTTGGCGAGCAGGAGTCCCTTGAGGAAGTTGGAAATGATATCTTTGTCCTTGAGCTCGGCCGGGAAGGTGACGTGGACTTCGCCGAGTTGTTCGGCGTTGAGAGCGTGACCCAGAGCCTCGGCGTATTCGGCCGCATCCTGCGGGGTGAGGTCTTTGAGGGCTCCAAGTCCGTAGAACACTTTGGAAGGATTGCCGTGGAGGACGAGCTTTGCGCCCTTGTCGCCTTTGAGTGCGCCGTGTTCCCGCACGTGCGCGGGCAGGGACTTTTCGAGGTCCTTGGGGAGCGCGCCTTTTTTTGCCATCAGGATCAGCTGGTGGCGCTCGGAGGCGGTGGCCTTGGAGCCGATTTCGAGGTTTTCCAAAGAAGGTGTGCGGTACATGGTGAATTCACTCCTGAATGGTTTTGATGTGCCTAGAGATTACTGCGGCTCGGGAGGGCTGGCAATCCGGGTTTTCCGTCATATGAGGGACTTCTTGCATGTCGGACGGGCGCTGGGTAGCTCATGGAGAACATGGCGGCGTCAAAACTTCATCAACAGCGAGGTTTGGATCGGGGCTTGCTTGCTCTCGGGGCAGTGAGCAGCCTTCTCGTCGCTTTGCCCGCGATTGCCCTGCTTCGTTTTCCGGAGCTGCATGTTTTCCGGGATTTTCACGAGCATGTGGCGGTTGTCAAAGCCTTGAGTCTCGACCTTCTGAAACCTGCGCATCCCATGCTCCGGGATGCGCTTCCCCATGGTTGGTTTTCTCCTTACGCCTGGCTGGTGGCTGCCATCAGTCGGTACGCGGATTGCGATCCGGCCCGTGCGCTTTTGGGCATGGGAGTCCTGAATACGCTGCTTGTGATATCAGGTTTCGCGGCCTTTCTCCGCTCGATCGGGGAGCGTCGTTACGGAGTGCTGTCCTTGACTCTCGCGATTCTGTTTTTTGGATGGAGTTCGGACGCTCCGCTGTGGAGTGGTTTTCTCAATATCCGCATGCATGCCGTGGTGGCGAGTTATCCAGCGACCTTCGCGATTGGTCTGGGCTGGTGGCTCCTGGCTCTCGTCCTTTGTTCGCCGCGGGGGGGGGCTCTCTCCGGGCTCGGAGCGGGACTCGGACTCCTGTGGTTGATACATCCTTCGACCGCGATGTCGGTCTCATGGGGTGGGCTTCTCCTCTTCGTGCGCGGAGCGGTGACGGCCGATTCCGACCGCCCGGAGGACCGCTGTCCGGCAAAAGCCTTGCGTTGGTCTTTTTGGCTCCTTCCACCGGCCGTTTTGATCTGTTTGACTTGGCCCTTTTATCCCTGGCTCGAATTGGTGAGGGGGGATCGCGCGCACTTCAATCATGACAGCCGGCTGCTCTATCAGGGCAGTTTTGCATGGCTCCTGCCGTTGGCGGCCGGGCTTCCGTTTCTGGTGAGGCGATTCAGGCGCTCCAGACTGGATCCGCTGGTGATCCTTTTTGCGGGCTGGTCGATTATCTATATCATCGGCGGATTGACCGGGGCGTTCGGCATCGGCCGGTCGGTGGCATTCGCCGCCATGGCACTGCAGCTTGCAACGGCGCTGGAGCTGCCGGGCGCATGGTCTCGCGCGGGCTTCCGGCTGATTTTGGGAGTTGCCGGTCTGGGCGTCGCGCTTCCTGCCGCCGAACTCGGATGGAAGCTCGTAGTGCATCCGCGGCTTGCAGATCCCGCTGAGAGTCTCGAATTTCTCAAGGCTCATGTGAACCCGGACGATCTGGTGCTTTCGGATCTCCTCACGAGTTTCCGGGTGCCGGCCGTAAGCGGGAAAGTCCTGGCCTCGTTTCACCCGCTCTATTTTGTTCCCGACCACGAGGAGCGTCGCCAGCAGTTGAAAAGGCTTTTTTCCGGCGCGGCTTCCGAGTCCGAACTTCAGACATTGCTGCGAGCCTCCCGGGCCCGTTTCATTCTGATCCCTTTGCGCCGGGTTACGCCCCGGACTGCCGCCTTGTTGCAGCGGGCCGGAAAAATAATTCACCAAACACCCCGATATCAACTGATCGAAGTACCCGGAGGCGAACGGTAAGCCGTATATCTCTCACGGCCCGTCCCGAAGACGCCCGGAGCGAGAGCGGTTCCGCCCCGGGTTCGACCACCGCAGGGGATCCGCGGTCAGAAATACGATTTTTTGGTCCGATCGGTACGTTTTGACAGGATCAGCCGCATTGGTTAGGGGAGGAGTGCATGTCCGTCACCTTTCCAAATGCCCCGTTGAATCGTCGTGAAATTCCGGATGCCGGGGAATTTCCTGCTGCCAAAAAAGTGTCAATTCTGGCCGCGTTTCCGGAGGAAAACTTCGAAGTGATCGCTGTGCAATGGGACAAGCTTCCTCCAACGGTGCTCGTGCAGCTCAAATACGATCCCTATGAGCCACTGCAATTCCCCGGCAAGCGGCCCAACGTCCCGGGCAATGCGGCGCTTGCGCCCCTGGCCTTTGATCCGCTCGATGCGCCTCTTTCGCAGTTTCTGGATCCGTTGACGGGGCTTCTTTTTGAAAAAGAGGCCTGGCGCGCTGATATCCTGTTCTCGCACCGCTCACTCGACCTCTTGCAACCCGAGCCCGGGCTGGTCCTGCCGGAAGGTGCGATGGCCGAGTGCCGGACCGAAGCGCTCCGGGCGCTCGGACTTGCGGATGCGCCCGGAATGGAGCGCGTGCAATCCTGAGCTCTGACGGTTTTGCCCGTTTTACACCGATGCGAGTTTGCGGCTACAATCAGGGCATGCAGAAGCAAAATCTCCAAGGCGTGTTCGAAGCGCAGGGCGTATATCGGTGGAAAGCGGCGACAAGCTCGGTATCCGAGCGCAAAAAAGCGCTCCAATCCCTCCGCGATGTGATGGTCTCCAAAAAAGACGCCATCCTTGCCGCCCTCGCAGCCGATCTGAGGCGTCACTCGACGGAGTCCGAGTTGTTTGAGTTCGTCCCCTCGATGTCCGAGCTCGATTTCGCGATCGAGCACCTGCACGAGTGGATGCAGCCCCAAGTCCGGGGCACGCCCCTTGCGTTCGCTCCGGCTTCGAGCCACGTGCGTTTCGAAGCGCAAGGTCGCGTGCTGGTGCTGGGAGCCTGGAACTACCCGTTCTACCTTTCGATCGTGCCCGTCGTCGCTGCGATCGCGGCCGGCAACACGGTCATCCTCAAGCCATCGGAATTGTCGCAGGCCACGAGCCGTGTGTTGGTGGAGGTGATGGAAGCTGCCTTTGACGCCGAGCATGTTGCGGTCGTGGAGGGGGGCGCGGACGTTTCCCAGGAGCTCTTCAAACTGCCTTTTGATCACTTCTTTTACACGGGAGGCGGAGCGGTCGGCAAACTCGTCATGAAAGCCGCGGCCGAGCATCTGGCCAAAGTGACGCTCGAGCTGGGTGGCAAGTCGCCAGCCATCGTCGATGCGAGTGCTGATATCAAAGCCGCGGGGCGGCGGATCGCCTGGGGTAAGTATATCAATGTGGGCCAGACCTGCATCGCGCCCGACTACGTGCTCGTCCCGCGCGCGCAGGAAGCGGAACTCATTGCCGCGATCCGCGCCCAAGTGGAAGCGAGTTACGGTGCGGACGAGGACGCCCGGCGCAAGAGTCCGGATCTCGCGCGCATCATCAATGCGCGGCACTTTGATCGGATCCGCGGGTTGCTCGAGGGCACCGTGCAGGCGGGAGCGCGTGTGGAGTTCGGGGGTGTTTGCGATGGGGCCGAAAAGTATATCGCTCCGACCGTGCTGAGCGGCGTGCGTCCCGATCATCCCATCATGGGGGATGAGATCTTCGGGCCTGTGCTCCCCATCCTGACCTACGAGAGCCTGAGTGAGGCGATCGAGTTTGTGCGTGCGCGCCCCAAGCCGCTTGCGCTCTATGTGTTCTCGCGCAAGGGGGCGGCCACCGAGCGTGTCCTGCGAGAGACCTCGTCCGGCGGGGTGACCGTCAACGACTGCATGCTGCATATCGGGAATCCAGAACTCCCGTTTGGCGGGGTCGGACCAAGCGGCCTGGGCTCCTACCACGGCTATTACGGGTTCCGCTGCTTCTCGCACGAAAAGGCCGTGTTCTCCCAGGCGGCACTCAATGCGACGGGCTGGATAGCGCCGCCCTACACGTCGCGGGTCAGGAGCGTCATCGGGGTCATGAAGCGGTTTTTGTGAGGGGGGGCGTTAGGCTCGCTTAAGGACTTTCTTGTCGACTCGCTCCTCCAGGCGCTCGTCAATCAGTCGTTCTATGTCGGCAAGTGTCACTCCTCCGGGGGGACTCTCGTTCTGCACGACTTCCCGAAGTTTGCGGTTGATCCATGTCTGATAAGGCATGTGCTCTTCCGCAGCGCGCTTGCGTATTGAATCGATGACGTCCAGGTCCACGAACATATTGACGCGAAACTTGCCCTTCTTGGGGTTGAACTCATTCAGGGGGAGCTCGACTTTACCGGTCTTGATTTTTTTCATGATAATGTTCCCACTCTTCGATTAACTGGATTCTGCGTTTTCTGATTTCCTTCAAAATGATCCGAAGTGCCGATTGTGAAAATTCCGTTCGCTCATCCATCGTCTCAAGTGACAGTAAATTGACTTGTACCTTTGCACCCCTACCTTTCCACATGAACATGCGGAGGAGGGTGGTCGTTCGCGTTGATTTTGAATTTAATAGACTGAAAAATTAAAACGCTTGGCGCGCATGTGTATTTTATACACATAAAATGAGGATGAATGCAACCTGGGTTTCGCTAGGGTCCCCACACGGAATCCTTAACCCCAGCATTTGACACACACCCGGCCAAGTGCCTTGATTCATTCGAGTTATGGCTGGCGGATGCGACATTGTTAATGCGCGCAGGTCCGGGCATTGGAGAGTCGATAAGGGGTTATAACGTGGATTTGATATCGGGATCGGGATGGCGCACAACCCCCCGGCACTGGTTCAAATTTGCGGGGAGAAGGTAGTCATGAGCCGCACCGGCACCGTTGCCCTGGTGGTTCGTATCGAGTCGGGAAGTCCGATCCTTCTGGATCAAATATCAGATGACCGGGAGCTCGAGATTCTCGATCGCTGTGTGAAAGAGGGTAGTTCCCGCGCCCTGGAAGAAGTCTACCTCCAGCGCGACCGGGTCGTGGAGGAGGAAGAGCAGTTCGGGGATTTTGTCGAGGCGCTGATCACTCAGCCCTATGTCAAACCCGAGATCCTCGAGCACGGAGTCCAGTGGCTCAGATCCAAGGTCAAGATCGAGGAATTCCAGCGGCAGGAACGCGAGGCGACTCGCGTGATCGCCAATTACGCCTTCCAGGTTTTTGCCGAAAACCAGGACCTCCGCGAGTTCATGCTCTCAGGTCCCTCCGCTCAAGTGCAGATCAAAGTGGTGGAGCTGCCTGCCGTTTTCCGTCAGGCAGCGTGATCCGTCGCGCGCTGGCGTTCACGAGAGTTTCTCCACCACCCCGCGCACCACACGTTCCAGCATGCGCGCGCGCGTGACGTGAGTGGCGCTTCCCAGGTGGGGCGCAAGCACGACGTTGGGTAGGCGCCGGAGTGCGGCCGGGATCTTGGGTTCTTCTTCGAAAACATCCAAGCCCGCGGCAAAAATCCTGCGGCTTTTGAGAACTGATATCAGTGCTTTTTCATCGATCACTTCGCCGCGCGCGGTATTGAGGACGATCGCGTCCCGGGGCAGGAGCCTCAGGCGCTTTGCATTCAGCCAGTGGCGGGTCTCGGGCGTGAGCGGGCAGTGCAGGCTCAGGACCTGCGCCCGCGCGAGCTTATCGCGGATCTCTGCGGGGGGGGCGCGCCGACTGATGAATTCGGTCGTGAGTCCCAGCCCGTGGAAGACGCGCGCCGTCTCGCGTCCGATGCGGCCCTCGCCGAGGAGGACCGCGTGGCGCCCTTGGAGTTCAAGGCCCAGGAGCAAATCCGGGGTCCAGCCCTTGAATCTCCCTTTGCGGCAGAGGGATTCGCCCTCCGGCAGTCTGCGTGCGGCAGCGAGCAGGAGGGCGGCGGCAAGCTCCGCGGTGGCGCGCGTGAGGACATCGGGCGTGTTGGTGACCGGGATCCCCCGCGCGCGGCAGGCTGTCTGGTCGATGTGATTGGTGCCCGCCGAGTAGGTGCCGAGTGCCTGGAGACGCGGCATCGCTGATATCAGTTGCGCGGTCACCGGGTGGCTCAGGAGGACGATCAGGCCTTCG
>Ga0172372_10012502_pt1 | contig 10627 bp, 7 predicted proteins | sample LakKiv5m_2_FD_114544 | JGI IMG/M metagenome (GOLD analysis project Ga0172372, IMG submission 114544) | Freshwater microbial communities from Kabuno Bay, South-Kivu, Congo - kab_092012_9.5m | ecosystem: Environmental > Aquatic > Freshwater > Lake | place: Democratic Republic of the Congo... | reverse complement strand
GGCCAGATCGGCACCGCCGACGCCCTCGCCGAGCGACAGGCGGCGATGTATGCCGCCGGCGCCGAGGTGACGCGCATCGAGCAGGGCATGGCGCACCTGCAGCAGACCCGCGCCGCACTCGGTGCCCGCATCGAGGCACAGCAGCGGCGCCAGACCGAAGAGGCCGAGCGCGTGCGGCAACTTGCCGCTGCCCGGGACGTGGCCCAAGCCGAGACGCTGGCTGCGCAGTCGGCGGCCGAGTCGGCGCGCGCCCACCAGGCCACCGCGCAGTCGGCGGCGCAGGCGGCCGAGTCGGCGGAATCGGCCGCCCGCAGCGCACTGGATGCCGCGACCGCCGAGCGCCAGAGCGCACGCAGTGCGGTGCAGACCGCCGAGTCTGAGGTGCGGCTGATCGAGCAGCGTCAACAGGCGGCCGCCCGCGATCTGGCCCGCATCGAGGCCGAGTCGGCAGCGCTGGTGCCCGGTGCGGGTGACCAGGCCGACGATGCCCCCGATGCAGACTCCCGCAGCCACGGTCTGCGCACCATGCTCGACGAGCAGACCGCGTTGGCGGCGCGCCTGCAGGCCGCCATCGCCGCGCGCGAGCCCGAACTCGCCGCACTGCGTGACCAACTCACCGCGCTCACCCGCGACCTCGCCGCCGCCGGGGCGCGCGTCGACTCGCTCGAGCAGCAGCGCCGGCAGCAGGGCGCCGCATTGCGGCCCTGGCTGCAGGCACAGAGTCTGGACGGCAGCACCAGCCTGCTCGACGGACTGCGCGTGCGCGCCGGCTGGGAGGCCGCCTTCGAGGCAGCCCTTGGCCACCGCCTGCAGGCACGGCGGGTCGACTCGCTCGCCGGTCTGGCCGCACGCGACGACCTGCCGCCGACCCTGGCCCTGATCGAAGCGGCCAGTCGCGATGCGGCCGAGACGGCTCCGGCACCGGCTGCGCCGGCCGGCCTCGAGCCCCTCACCGAGCGCGTCGAAGGCGTCGATGCGGCGCTGGCTCCCGCCCTGCGACAGTTGCTGGCTGGCGTCTTCTGCGCCGGCAGCCTGGCCGATGCCCTGCGCCAGCGCACCCTGCTGCAGGGCGGTCAGTCGCTGGTCTGCCCCGAGGGGGTGCTGGTGTGGCGACACGCCTTGCTGGTGGGTGGGCGCGGCGGCGATCTGGCGGTGCAGGCCGACCTCGTGGCGGCCGGGTCCGAGCTGGAGCGGCTGAGCGCCCGCCGCGCGCCGCTGCAGGCCGCGCTCGAGGCGCTGCAGGCCCGCCAGCGCGACGAGCAGCAGCAGTGGCACGCGCTGCAGGCACCGCTCGAGCAGACGCGCCGCGAGCTGCAGGCGCTCGAGGTCGCCGCCGCCCGCCGCCGCGAGGTCGAGTCGCAGCGTGCCGCCCGCCGCACCGCCCTCGAAGCCGACCGCGCCCGCCGGCATCAGGAGCAGCTCGCCGATGCCGACGCACTGCTCGCCGCGCGTGCCGAGGTACAGAGTCTGGCCGGCGAGGCGTCTGCCCTCGCCGAGCTCTGCCACGACCGCGAGTCGGCGCACGCCGACGCCCGTGCCGCGGCACAGTCGGCACGCGAGGGTCTGCGCGCCGCCGAGCGCGCCGCCCAGGAGGCCGGCTTCCGCGTACAGACCCTGCAGACGCGCACCACCGAGCTGCAGGGCGCCGGGTCGGCGGCGCAGTCGCGGGTCACACAGTTGGCGGAGGAACTCGCGACACTGCAGTCCGACCTCGCCGCCCTCGACGACCAGGCCCTGCCGCAGACCCTGGCCGACGCGGTGCAGGCCCGACAAGCTGCCGAGTCCGCCTTGCGGGCCGCGCGCGAGGCGGCGGAGTCGGCAGCCGCGAGCCTGCGCGAGGGTGAGCAGCGGCGCCTCACCGCCGAGCACGCGCTCGGGCCCTTGCGCGAGGAGCTCGGCGCCCTGCGCGTGCGTGTCGAGGCGGCGGTGCAGCAGCGCGACCAGCAACTCGGCGAACTCGCCGCGATGGGCATCCGGCCCGATCAGGTGCAGGTCCCGGAGGACACCGACGAGGAGCCGCTGCGTCGTCGCACCGCCCGCCTGCAGCGCGAGATCGACGCGCTCGGCGACGTCAACCTCGCCGCCATCGGCGAGCTCGCCGAGGCCAGCGAGCGGCGCGGCTTCCTCGAGGCCCAGGCCGGCGACCTGCGAGCCGCCATCGGTACCCTGGAGGAGGCCATCCGCCGCATCGACCGCGACAGCCGCGAGCGCCTGCAGCGCACCTTCGACGAGGTCAACCGCGGCCTCTCCGAGCTGTTCCCGGCCATGTTCGGTGGTGGCGATGCCCGCCTCGAACTCACCGGCGAGGAGATCCTCGACGCCGGCCTGCACCTCACCGCGCACCCCCCCGGCAAGCGCAACACCACCCTCGCCCTGCTCTCCGGCGGCGAGAAGGCGCTCACCGCGCTGGCTCTGGTGTTCGCCCTGTTCCGCCTCAACCCGGCGCCGTTCTGCCTGCTCGACGAGGTCGATGCGCCACTCGACGACACCAATACCGCACGCTTCTGCCAGCTGGTGCAGCGCATGTCGGCGCAGACCCAGTTCCTCTTCATCACCCACAACAAGCTGACCATGGAGATGGCCGCGCAGCTGGTGGGCGTGACCATGCCCGAGCCCGGCGTGTCGCGCGTGGTGGCGGTGGACGTGGCCGAGGCGGTGCGTCTGGCCGCGGCCTGAGCCGCGACGCGGCGCCCGATGCCAGTGTTCCGGGCCGGCGGGGGTATCATTGGCGCTACGGGTCGATGCGTCCGGCCCCGCCCGGCCCCCGACCCGGCTGAACTCTCCGTGATCCAGACCCAGTGACCCAGATCCAGTCCGCCCTGATCCTCGCCGGTGTCGGTGTGGTCCTGTTCGTCTACCTCTACAACTGGTGGCTGTCGGTGCGCCGGCGCCGCGAGATCGAGAAGGCGGTGGCCGCACATTCCGGCCGCGCCCGCGAGGCCGCCCCCGACCCGCTCGAGCCGGCGCCGCCTCCCGCTGCCGTCAGGGCCCCGGTGCCGGCAGCCGCGCCCGCCGCTCGCCCGGCGGAGCGCGTCGAGCCGGCGATCGCCGACACCGCAGACGACATCCGCGACGAGGACGAGCCGGATGCCGACCGCTACGAGGATCCACGCCGCAGCCTCGGCCCCTCCGCCGAAGCCGCTCGCGAGCCAATGCGCGTCAGCCCGCCACCTCGCGCGCCGGTGGGGCAGGGGCCGGCGACGCGCGTCGAGCCCTCTGCCGCCGAGTGGCAGGTGCCACCGCCGCCACGCCGCGAGATGCGGGCCCCCGGCCCGCCGCCCGGGCGACCGGCCTCCGCCGGTCTGGCGCTGCGGCCCGATCCGGCCGATCTCGACACCCGCGTCGATTACCTGATGCGCCTGCTGCCGCTGGAGCCGGTGCCGGCCGAGGACCTCGCCAGCATGCTGGCCAGCGCGCCCGATCTCGGCCGCCGCATGGTGGTGCTCGGTTGCCCGGCGGGCAGCCAGGACTGGCAGGCTGTGCTGCGTCAGTCCTCGCGCTACGAGGAACTGGCCTTCTCCCTGCAGCAGGTCGACCGCAGCGGTCTGCTCGAGCGCACCTCTCTGGAGCGTTTCGCCAACTGGGTCGACGGCCTCGCCGAGCAGCTCTCGGCGGCCTGCACCGCCCCCGACATCGACCAGGCCCACGCCGTGGCCGCGGAGTTCGACGCCTTCTGTGCCGAGGTCGATGTGCTGATCGGCATCAATGTGGTGGCCCCCGACGTGCCGGTGCCGACCACCAAGCTGCGAGCCCTGGTCGAGTCGGTCGGCTTTCGCCTGCAGCCCTCGGGCCAGTACACGCTGCTGGATGAGGACGGCCACCTGCTGCTGAGCCTCGCCGACCTCGCCGGCGAGCCCTTCGTCGCCGAGCGCATCCGCACCTCCGCCACCACCGGCGTCACGCTGTTGCTCGACATCCCGCGCACGCGGCAGCCGGCGCGCGTGTTCCGGCAGATGATGCAGATCGCGCGGCAGGTGGCGCACGGCATCGGCGGACGCGTCGTCGACGACCAACGCCAGAACCTCGGCGACGCCGGCATGCGCCTGATCTCCGAGCGCATCGCCGCACTCGAGGACCGGCTCGCGGCGCAGCAGATGGCGCCGGGATCCGCCCTCGCTCGCCGCGTCTTCGCGTGACCGGCGGTGCCGCCGGCAGCGGCGAGCTGTTCCCCGGTCTGGCCGGTCCGGATGCGGCGCGGCCGAGCCTCGGGCCGGCGCCGGCCGAACGCGCCAGTGCCCTGCGCCAGGCCATCGCCGCGCATGACCACGCTTACTACGTGCTCGACGCGCCGACCATCCCCGACGCCGAGTATGACCGCCTGTTCCGCGAGCTGCAGGCGCTCGAGGCGGCGCATCCCGGGCTCGCCACCGCCGATTCGCCGACGCGCCGTGTCGCCGGTCGCCCGCTCGAGGGCTTCGCGCCGGTGCGCCACGGCGTGCCCATGCTCTCCATCCGCACCGAGACCGACACCACCGAGGCCGGTGCCCGTGCCTTCGACGCCCGCGTCCGGCGAGAACTCGGCCTCGCCGATGCCGATCCGCCGCTGGTCTACGCCGGCGAGCTCAAGTTCGATGGACTCGCCATCGGTCTGCGATACGTCGACGGCCTGCTGGTGCAGGCGGCCACCCGTGGCGACGGCGAGACCGGCGAGGACGTGACGCAGAACGTGCGCACCATCCGCGCCATCCCCCTGCGGCTGGCGGGCACTGCGCCGCCGCTGCTCGAGGTGCGCGGCGAGGTCTACCTGCGCCGCGACGACTTCGAGGCGCTCAACGCCGCTGCCCGCGAGCGCGGCGAGAAGACCTTCGTCAACCCGCGCAACGCCGCCGCCGGCAGCCTGCGTCAGCTCGACCCGGCCATCGCCGCGCAGCGGCCGCTGTCGTTCTTCGCCTATGGCCTGGGCGAGACGCAGGGCTGGGCGCTGCCGCCGACGCACTCCACGGTCCTCGACGCGGTGCTCGGCTTCGGCCTGCCGGTCTGCCGCGAGCGGGTGGTCGGCACGCTGCACGACCTGATCCGCTTCCATGCCGACATCGCCGCCCGCCGCGACCAGTTGCCGTTCGACATCGATGGCGTGGTCTACAAGGTGGACAGCCTCGAACTGCAGGCCCGACTCGGCTTCGTCACCCGCGAGCCGCGCTGGGCGGTGGCCCACAAGTACCCGCCGCAGGAGGAGTTGACCACCGTCGAGGCGATCGACGTGCAGGTCGGCCGTACCGGCAAGCTGACCCCGGTGGCGCGGCTGGCGCCGGTGTTCGTCGGCGGCGTCACCGTGACCAATGCCACCCTGCACAACGCCAGCGAGATCGAGCGCAAGGACGTGCGCGTCGGCGACACGGTGACCGTGCGTCGCGCCGGCGACGTCATCCCCGAGGTGGTGGGGGTGTTGACCGAACGGCGGCCGGTGTCGGCGCAGCCCTTCGTCATGCCCGCCCACTGCCCGGTGTGTGGTTCGGCAGCCGTGCGCGAGCCCGGCGAGGTCGACTCGCGCTGCTCTGGCGGGCTGGTCTGCGCCGCGCAGCGCAAGCAGGCCCTGCTGCACTTTGCGCAACGCCGCGCCATGGACATCGACGGCCTCGGCGAGCGCATCGTCGACCAATTGGTGGATGGCGGCATCGTCCGCAGCCTGCCCGACCTCTACCGGCTCGGCGTGCTCAAGCTGGCGGAACTGGAGCGCATGGCCGAGCGGTCGGCCAGCAATCTGCTGCAGTCGATCGAGACCTCGCGCCAGACCACCCTGCCGCGCTTCCTCTTTGCGCTCGGCATCCGCCACGTCGGCGAGGCCACCGCCAAGGACCTGGCAAGGCATTTCGGCAGCCTCGACGCCTTGATGGACGCCAGCCTCGAGCAACTCCTGGCGGTGGAGCAGGTCGGTCCGGTGGTCGCCGAGAGCATCCGCACCTTCTTTGCCCAGCCGCACCAGCGCGAGGTGGTCGAGCAGTTGCGTGCCTGCGGCGTGACCTGGCCCGAGGGCGAGGGCATCCGCGACGGGCAACCCAGCCCGCTGGCCGGCGCCACCTTCGTCCTCACCGGCAGCCTGCCGACCCTCACCCGCGAGCAGGCGCAGGCGATGATCGAGGCGCAGGGCGGCAAGGTGGCCGGCAGTGTCTCGCGCAAGACGCGCTGGGTGGTGGTGGGTGCCGAGGCCGGCAGCAAGCTCGACCGCGCCGTCGAACTCGGTGTGCCGCGTCTGGATGAGGCCGGACTGCTCGCGCTGCTGCAGGGTGCCGCGCTGCCCGCGCCGTAGAATGGTGCTTTGCTGTGGCGTGGCTGCCACTGTCCGGAGGGGTGTCATGGAGGGTCGGCGATCTGCTTGCGGGGTGGGCGATGGCGGCTGATGCGGCGGGCATCCCCGACCCGCTGGCGGTGCTCGCGAACTCCGACTGTCTGGCGAGTGCCGACGCCGTGCGTGCCGCGGTTGCCGGACTGGCCGGCCGCATCAATGCCGATCTCGCTGGCCGCGAGCTGCATGTCCTGCCGCTGCTCAACGGTGCCCTGCCGTTCGCCGGCATGCTGCTGCCGCAACTCGCCATGCCCTTGCGCCTGAGCGCCATCCAGGTCGGCCGCTACGGCCGCGAGACCCGCGGCGGTGAGCTGCAGTGGCGCTCGCCGATGCCCGAGGTGCGTGGCGATACCGTGCTGCTGCTCGACGACGTGCTGGATGAGGGCGTGACCCTCCACCTGGTACGCGCCGCGGTGTTCGCCGCCGGCGCCAGCCGGTGCCTGACCGCGGTGCTTGCCGAGAAGAACCCGCAGCGCCGCAAGCCTGCCAGCGCCGACTACGTTGCGCTGGAGATGCCCGACCGCTTCCTGTTCGGCATGGGCATGGACGCTTTCGGCTGGTGGCGCAATCTGCCGGGCATCCACGCCCTGCGCGAGGGGCAGTCGTGAGCATGCCGCCGCTCGCGGTCATCGGCGGCAGCGGCTTCAGCCGCTGGGAGGCGCTGCAGGTCGAGCGCCGCAGCGACGTCGTCACCGCCTACGGGCCGCCCTCGGCGCCTTTGCTGCGAGGCCACGTGGCGGGACGCGAGGTGCTGTTCCTCGCCCGGCACGGCGACCCGCACCGCATCCCGCCGCACCTCATCAACTACCGCGCCAACATCGCTGCCCTGCGCGATGCCGGTGCGCGGCAGGTGGTGGCCTTCGCCGCGGTGGGTGGCATCACGGCCGGCCTCGCTGCCGGAGACCTGCTGGTGCCGGACGGCATCCTCGACTACACCCACTCGCGGGCCCATACCTTTGTCGACGGGGATGCACAGGCCGTGACACACATCGACTTCACCCACCCCTTCGACGCCGGGTTGCGCCAGCGGCTGCTCGCCGCAGCGTGGAGCGTCGGTGTGGCGGTGCGCGACGGCGGGACCTACGCCGCCACCCAGGGCCCGCGACTGGAGAGCGCTGCCGAGATCCGCCGCCTCGAGCGCGACGGTGCCGACATCGTCGGCATGACCGGCATGCCGGAGGCGGCGCTGGCGCGCGAGGCCGGGCTCGCCTACGCCATGCTGGCGGTGGTCGCCAACGACGCCGCCGGCAAGGGCGAGAGTGCCGCCGCGGTGGCGCTCGACGCGGCGCAGGGGGCCTTCGAGGCCGGCATGGCGCGTGCACGCGGGGTCCTGCTGGCGCTGCTGCGGATGAACGAGGGGGGCGCCTGATGGCGGTGCGGCCGGTGCTGCGCATGGGGGACCCGCGACTGCTGCAGGTCTCGTCGCCGGTCAGCGCCTTCGGCACGCCGGAGCTGCGCGCCCTGGTGCAGGACATGCAGGACACCATGGCCGCCCTCAACGGCGCCGGCATCGCCGCGCCGCAGATCGGGGTGCCGCTGCAGGTGGTGATGTTTGGTGTCGGCGCCAACCCGCGCTACCCGGATGCGCAGAGCGTGCCCTACACGGTGCTCTGCAACCCCGTCATCACGCCACTCGATGCGGCCGAGGAGGAGGGCTGGGAGGGCTGCCTCTCGGTGCCCGGCCTGCGCGGCGTGGTGCCGCGCCACGCGCGGGTGCGCTACACCGGCTGTGACCTGGAGGGCGAGCCCATCGACCGCAGTGTCGAGGGCTTCCACGCCCGTGTCGTGCAGCACGAGTGCGACCACCTGTGGGGCATCCTCTACCCGATGCGCATCCGCGACATGAGCCGCTTCGGCTTTACCGGGGAGCTGTTCCCCGGGCAGGCGATCGCCGACGACTGATCAGCGCAGGTTCATGCCACCCAGCGTCCGCGCCATGGCCGACCCGGCCGCGGCACCAAAGCGCTTGGCCAGTTTCTCGGCGAGGTCGGGTTCGGGGGTGTAATCGACCACCTCCTCGGCCTTGAGCACCTCGCGCGCCACGCTGTCGGTGCTGCCGATGGCATCGGCCAGACCGAGCTCGATGGCCTGCGTGCCGGTCCACATCAGTCCGCCGAACAGCCTGCCGTCGCCCTTGAGGCGGCTGCCGCGCCCTTGTTTGACCGCCGCGATGAAGTGGGCGTGGATGTCGTCGAGCAGTTGCCGGGCGTGCGCCTCCTCGTCCGGCTTGACCGGTGCGAAGGGGTCGAGGAAGGCCTTGTTCTCGCCGGCGGTGAGCGCCCTGCGCTCCACACCGAGCCGCTCCATGCTGCCGGTGAAGCCGAAGCCGTTCATGATCACGCCGATCGAGCCGACCACGCTCGACGGATTGACGTGGATGCGGTCCGCCGCCGCGGCGATGTAGTAGCCGCCCGAGGCACACAGGTCGAGCACCGTGGCATGCACCGGGATGTCCTTGTGCAGGCCACGCAGCCGGCGGATCTCGCGGTAGATGAGGTCGGACTGCACCGGGCTGCCGCCGGGGCTGTCGATCTGCAGCACGATGCCCTTGACGTGCGGGTTGCCGAAGGCATCGCGCAGCGCCTCGACGATGCGGTCGGCCGACACCTCGCCGCCGTCCTCGATCACGCCCTCGATGCGCACCAGCGCCGTGTGCGGGGTCTTGGCGCCACCAACGTGGCTGCCGCGACCGACCAGCGCCAGTACCGCGAACAGCGCCAGCAGGGCATAGAAGACGCGGAAGCCGATGTTCCAGCGGCGCGCCCGGCGCTTCTCGTCGAGCGATTCGCGCACCAGACCGGCGAGCGCCTCGGTGCCGGGGTCGGTGGCAGACGCCGAGGCCGCGGGGGCGGCAGAGGCGGACGGGCTGGTGGCGGGGGAGGGGGTCTCGTCGGGGCTCATGGTCGGTTGTCGTGGTGAGGGGCGGGAGAGGTCGGGAGCGATGGCACGGCGCAGAGGCAGGGCGAGGCGTGGAGGGGTGGCAAGCCGGGTCCAGGCATCGGAGTCACGGAGTCACGCCGGAGTTCAGTCGCGCGGCGCCAGCCAGGCGCGCCATCGCGCGGATGCGTCCGGGGCCTCATGCCGGCGGGCGCAGCCACCTGCCGAGCTGCGTCCAGTCGTCGCAGCAGTGCAGGGTGGCGGGCCCCAGCAGTGCCTCGGGTGGATGTGCGCCAAAGGTCACGCCGATGAAGTCGGTGCCGGCCGCCTCGGCCATGCGTCGGTCGTGGCTGGTGTCGCCGATCATCAGCGTGCGCTCCGCGGTGACGCCGAACTCGTCCATCAGCTCCTGCAGCATCGCCGGGTGCGGCTTGGGGTGCGTCTCGTCGGCGCAACGCGAGCCGTGGAACAGCGGGCCGAGGCGGGTGGTGCCGAACTGCCGCGCCAGTCCGGCGCGGCTCTTGCCAGTGGCCACCGCCAGCCCGGCGCCGCAGACCGAGAGCCACTCGAGCACCTCGCGCGCACCGGCGAAGGGCTGCACCTGACCCCCCGCGTCGCGGCCGAGGAACAGCCGCTTGTAGTGCTCGACCACATCCAGCAGCACCGCCCGCGAAGCGCCGGGGAAGCACTGCGCCAGGGCGTCGTCGAGTCCGAGCCCGATGACGTGGCGCGCCGTCTCGGGCGCCGGGCGCGCCGCGCCCGCAGCGTCCGCCGCATCCAGGATGCACTGTGCGATCAGCCCGGCCGAGTCGACCACCGTGCCGTCCCAGTCGAACACCACCAGGTCGTAGTGCCGGGCCGACATCAGGCCTCCGCCGGCCGTGCCGCCAGCGCGTCCAGCCGCTCGACGAAGCCTGCCAGTGCCGGCGGCAACGGCGCCTCCACGGTCATCGCCTCGCCGCTTGCCGGGTGCGTGAACCGCATGCGTGCCGCGTGCAGGAACATGCGCTTGAGGCCCATGCGCGTCAGCTCGTGGTTCCAGCCGTAGTCGCCGTACTTGTCGTCGTGGGCCACCGGGTGCCCGGTGTGGGCGAGGTGGACGCGGATCTGGTGGGTGCGACCGGTGAGCAGCTCGCAGTCGAGCAGGCAGGCCTGCGGCCAGCGCCGCAGCAGGCGGAACACCGTCTCGCTCGGCTGGCCGTCCTTCGACACGCTCACGCGCCGCTCGCCCTCGGCGGTGACGTACTTGAGCAGTGGCGCCTTGACCGCGCGCTTGTCGTCGCGCCAGCGGCCATCGACCAGCGCCAGGTAGTGCTTGTCGGTGGCGCCGTCGCGCAACTCGTCGTGCAGGCGGCGCAGCGCCGAGCGCTTCTTGGCCAGCAGCAGCACGCCCGAGGTCTCGCGGTCGAGGCGATGCACCAGCTCGAGGTCGCGCAACTCGGGACGCGCGGCGCGCACCTGCTCGAT
>Ga0172372_10012501_pt1 | contig 10627 bp, 8 predicted proteins | sample LakKiv5m_2_FD_114544 | JGI IMG/M metagenome (GOLD analysis project Ga0172372, IMG submission 114544) | Freshwater microbial communities from Kabuno Bay, South-Kivu, Congo - kab_092012_9.5m | ecosystem: Environmental > Aquatic > Freshwater > Lake | place: Democratic Republic of the Congo... | reverse complement strand
ATTAAATGTATTGTTAAATCCAGCACCACCTAAACCTAAAATTTCAGGTAGAGATACGGTTTGCATAACACGAGCCTATACTTACACCATGAGTGGAACAGAAACTCCTGTCTGGAAACTAATTGGACAAAAAACGAGTTCTGTGAATCTTACAAATAGAACCATTACCATAGTTTGGGACGAAAAATATGCCGGGCCTCATTTGTTGATTGCCAACCAAATAAGTACTTCGGGTTGTGAAAGTGCCTTTGATACCTTAAGAGTAATTTTAGCGGCTGGTGGGTTACCTAAAATAACTGGACCTACAACTGTTTGCCCAAACAATGACAATATTGAATACAACATTTTGAATCTTGAGCCGGGTAGCAGTTATAAATTTTCAGCCACAGGTGCAAGGGCGTTCAGATCTCCTTCCAACGGAAAAGTTTTGATAGATTGGGGTGATGTTGGACCAGGAAAGGTCATGGTCATTGCTACGAATAGATTTGGCTGCAATGACACCGCCTACTTCGACGTTTTAATGACACATGCATTACTCGGTCAACCGCCTATCGGAGATTCAACCTTATGTGAGTTGACACCCAATGTTCCTTACAGAGTCAATAAAATTAGCGGCGAAGATTATTCTTGGTCTATTTTCGGGGGAAGCATTGCCTCAGGACAAAATACGGATAAAATAACTGCCGACTGGGGTGTGGCTGGGAATGCTTGGGTGGGAGTTCGGTCTACGGGTTATGATCCAATCAACAAACGCGTTTGCCAAAGTTCGTTGTATAAATTGAATGTAATTCTGCATCCAACGCCAACATCCAGTCTTTTCCCTGATATTCAACCAGAACAATGTCAACAGAACAATCAAAGTTTTTCGTTGGTTGATTTTTCAACTTTGAACGGGGTTGACTTTGGTGATTCAATCGAATTTCAAATAACTCCGAATACCGGATTAACATTAAGCAAAATTCTTTCTGGTGGAACAGGTAAACCTAAACCTGGAAAACTAGAAATTAGTTTACAGCAATTCGGCACATTTACTATCAGAGCACGTATTATTTCAAAGTTTGGTTGTCCAGGTCCATGGGATCAAACCCAAATAACCATCAATCCTAAACCCATAAATACTCAGTTGTTGGGTGATTCAGTGATTTGCAATCCCAATGTGAATAATATTGGGTACGTGATCAACGGGAATTCTGGCAGTTCATACATTTGGAAAATAACGGGAGGAACTTGGGCCAATAACCCAGGAACAGGAAACCAAGGTTCCGTAAATTGGGACGTTTCTGTACCATCCAGAAATATTACGGTTAGAGAAATATCTGACAAAGGCTGCCCTGGTGACAGCATATCTTGGAATGTATTTTACGATAATCCATGGGTGGAAAGTCAACTTGTAACGGTTTCACCACCTCCTGATAAAGACGGTAAGATTTTGGTTCAATACGAACTAAAAAATTCCCTTAGACCCAATGGTCCAGTATTTATTCAAAGGAGACCATTCAATAGTGGGCAATTCTGGAACGTCGGGCAGGGGCCCGTCAACGGTACGGAGTATCAAGATCTAGACGCTAAGCCTGACGCTCTTTCATATGATTACAGAGCCATGATTTTGAATCAGTGTGGAGATACGTTATATAGTCCTGTAAATACGAGTATTTTGTTAACAGGGCAAAGAACGGGTCCCATGAGCATGTCATTTACGTTCACCCCTTATTTTGGTTGGCCTGTTGATAAATATGAATTGTACAGGGAATTAATCAATAAAACGGGTTATGAATTGTATCAAACATATCCCAACAGCACCTCAGATAGTTTCAACAACGGGGAAGAACATTTTGGGCAAAAATACAGAATCAAGGCCTACGAATTGGGTGGAAGTCGAGTTTCTTGGAGCAACGACATTCTGCTGTATTTCGATCCTGTAATGTTTGTTCCCAATGCCTTCACTCCAAATGGTCAAGGAGCCAATGAAATATTTAAACCTGTTATTTCTGGGGTATTGGATTATCAATTCCAGATTTACAACAGATGGGGTGAAAAGCTCGCTGAGTTTAACAACGAATCTCAAGGATGGGATGGAACATTCAAGGGGCAAGACGTGCCTGATGGTATTTATGTTTACAAGATATCTTTCAAAGATTATAAAGAAGAAATTTACCAGTTCAACGGAACCGTGCACTTGCTTCGTTGATTTTTGCTATATTTGATACATTATAGAATTATGTCTAGTCCATTATTTTCTGAAAAAGCCTTTTCCGCAACCCGCAGTGGTTCATACGAAGGCAGTATGACGCTTAAAGGTACCATCGACAAATCAATCGTTTTATTCTTAACCTTGTTGGCTCCTGCCGTTTGGATTTGGAATAAAATGGGTGGTGACCCCGAGTATGCTATCAACAACGGAGTTCAAACCTATATGTATGGTGGTTTGATTATCGGATTGATCAGTATTTTAATTATGAGCTTCAAAAAATCTTGGTCTCCTTATTTGGCTCCAGTTTATGCAGCTGCTGAAGGTGTATTGTTGGGTGCTTTGTCTATGTTCTTCGAAGCTATGTTCCCTGGCATCGTGATGCAAGCAGTAGCCATCACCATGGGGATTTTCGCGCTGATGTTGGTTCTTTATAAAACCAACGTATTGCGTGCAACCCCTATGTTTACCAAAGTAATTTACATCGCAACTGCTGGTGTAGGTATTTTCTACTTGTTGATGATGGTGTTGAACCTTTTTGGTGTACACGGATTGTCAAATTTTTATGCAGGTAGCAGCCCAATGTCAATCGGTTTGAGCGTATTGATCGCAGGTATTGCCGCGTTTAATTTGATTATGGACTTTACCTTCATCGAAGAAGCTTCTAACGCGGGTGCTCCTAAATATATGGAGTGGTATGCTGGTGTTGGATTGTTGGCAACCTTGATTTGGTTGTACATTGAAATCTTACGCTTGTTAGCAAAATTACAAAGCCGCGACTAATAGTTTAATCGTCTTCGTATTCCAGCTCTAACTTCGCACTTTGAAGTTCAGAAAGGGAATGTTGTTCACCGCACTCTTTTGCTTTGATGATTCCGGTCTCAAAGTAAGATAGTGCGGTTTCTTTTTGTCCTAATTCTATGTATAACTTCCCAATATGATAATAGGTTGCAACATAATTGGGGTGGTTTTCGGTTAAATATAGATATTTTTCCAAGGCCATTTCTTTGTTACCCATGGATTTATATTCTTGGGCAATGGCATAATGCAAGAATGCATCGTTTGGACTTTCCAACAGGAAAGCTTGTAGTTGTTCTAATCGATTCATTATTGAATTTGGAATTTAATCTGAGCCAAATTACCGTTGGAAGGTAAAAGTTGTAGGCTCAGTTTTTGGTTTACATCGAACTTAAAAAAGTGAGCATCTACCGTTGCATCTATGATTTGCAAGGCATAAATGGCTACAAAGGCAATTCCATAGCCATCTCGAAGTTCTCTAAATTGGTCTCTTTCATCCAATTGTTGAGGGGTGGGCTGAGAGCCAGATGCGTACAAATCTCTAAATTGTTGGTTCCTGTCAATCAACAATTGTCTGTTTTGAATAAATTGATACCCAGTGAAGGCCAATCCACTATAAATGATGGGTATTTTCCAATATTTTTGATTGTAAAACTGTCCAGCACCTGGCAAAACAGCTGAAAAAACTGAAGCCAGGTGTGGAGAATGTGTTTTTGGCGCAGGAAGGTTGGTGTTATCAGATATAGTTGGAATGGTGTCAGCAGATTGAGCCTGTGTGTCATAGGATTGACACAGCAGAAATGCCAGCACCAATAGTCCTTTAAATTTCATGAATCAACTCCAGAATGCGCTCCAAGTCTTCACGATTTTTATAGGAAATCACAATTTTCCCTTTCCCTTTGGAGCCATTTTTTAGGTGAACTGCTGATTTAAGTCTTCGGTGAAATTCTTCGGTGATGCGGTCAATTTCTGGATCCCAATCAGTGCCAGTTATGTGTCCAAAATCTTTTTCAGGGTTTTGCTTCTTCTCTTTAACAGCCGATTCTACATCGCGCACAGACATTTTATTTTCAATGATGTCTTTGTATAGGGCCATTTGATGCTCTTCCGATGGAAGATTGATCATGGCGCGAGCATGTCCCATAGAAATTTTACCCTCTTTGATTCCAATTTGAATTTCTTCTGGGAGTTTTAGCAATCTCAAATAATTGGTTACGGTGCTGCGTTCTTTACCCACGCGTTCGCCCAACTCTTCTTGCTTTAAACTGCATTCTTCGATTAATCGCTGGTAACTTAGAGCAATTTCGATGGCGTTTAATTCACTGCGCTGAATGTTCTCAATCAAGGCCATTTCCAACATGCCTTGGTCGTTTGCTGTTCTAATATATGCTGGAATTTGGGTCAATCCCGACATCATTGCGGCGCGGGTTCTGCGTTCGCCGCTGATGATTTGGTAATTATCGCCGCCCATTTTACGAACAGTAATTGGTTGAATTACTCCGTGAATTCCAATAGATGATGCGAGTTCTTCTAATGCTTGAGGCTCAAATTCGGTACGGGGTTGAAAAGGGTTTGCTTCTATATTGGATATAGAAATCATCGCAATGCTTCCCAAGGAAATGGCATTTGAACCTGTGTTTTCTAAATCTGCGGACTCTAATAATGCGCTCAATCCACGGCCTAGGCCAGCGGGCTTTTTCTTTAATGGGGTTTGTGTCATGCTACAGAGGTTTCTTCAGTGGTGTCAATAATTCCGTTTTTAACTAAAATTTCTTTGGCAAGGTTCAAATAGTTGATTGAACCTTTGCTGTCAGCATCGTGATAAATCACTGGTACACCAAAACTGGGAGCTTCGCCCAACTTGGTATTACGCTGAATGATGGTATCAAATACGATGTCTTGGAAGTGAGTCTTCACATCATCAACAACTTGATTGCATAAGCGCAAACGCGCATCGTACATGGTGAGTAAAATTCCCTCAATTTCAAGGTGTCTGTTTAAGTGGTTTTGAATGATTTTAATGGTATTAAGCAGTTTGCCCAATCCTTCCAAAGCGAAATATTCGCATTGCACGGGAATCACCACGCTGTCTGCGGCTACCAAGGCGTTGGTGGTAATTAATCCCAATGATGGAGAACAATCAATGATGATGAAGTCGTATTGATTTTTGAGTGGCTTTAAAAGCCCTTCCATGATTTTTTCACGGTTGGGAAGTTCTAAGAATTCAATTTCTGCACCCACCAAGTCAATGTTTGAGGGCATGATGTCCAAAAATGGTGTTTCAGTTGAAAGTATCACGTCTTGGGGACGAATATCTTGAACCAAGCACTCGTACAAGCCAAATTTGATGTTTTTGGGATTCATGCCTATTCCAGAGGTGGAGTTGGCCTGGGGATCTGCATCTACTAGCAGTGTTTTGTATTCCAGAACGGCCAAACTAGCGGCTAAATTGATGGCCGAAGTGGTTTTTCCTACTCCTCCTTTTTGATTGGCGATGGCTATGATTTTTCCCATTTTACAAGTGTTTTCAGTGGTGCTATTGGTTAAAAAGTTTACTTTTGCCACATACCCGAAGTCTTTCGTAGTATGCGAACAAACAAAGTTATCTCATCTCACCGCACATTTGGAAACATTGCCCTCATCGTTTTATTCACGATTTTTGGATTTAATCGTTGTAAAAATGTGGATAAAATTTCGGAGGCCCAGGTTTTTCGGTACAATGAGGATGTTTCAGTGAATACACTTGATCCAATTTACATCAAATCACAGTCTGAAATATGGATCGGATCCCAAATCTACGAGGGTTTAGTGGCATTAGACGATAAACTTCAGCCCGTTCCAAGGCTCAGTAAATACTGGGAAATTAGTCCCGACGGACGTGTGTATAAGTTCGTGATTCGACAAGATGCACTTTTTACTTTTGTTAAACCCAATCAAAATGGAAAATTAAGACCTGAATTTTCAAAAGTTACCGTTAACGATGTGGTTTACAGCTTGAAACGGCTCATGAATCCAAAAAATGGATCTCCAGGCATGTGGGTTATGAACAATGTGGACAAGGCCCCCAGAGTTTTGAACGATTCAACGATAGAGATATCCCTCAAGCAACCCGCCCCCGCATTTTTGTCGCTTTTGGCCACAAACTATTGTTGGATTGTGCCTGAATTTACCAAAACGTGGCCCGAAGGTAAACTTTCGCAACAACCTGTAGGTGCTGGACCTTTTTATTTGAGACGCTGGGAAACGGATGTTAAATTGGTTATGCTCAAAAATCCACAGTATTTTTTGTTTGAAAACAATCAACGCCTGCCGCTTTTGGATGCTGTGAATGTCACTTTTGTGAAGAACAAACAAACGGCGTTCATGCAATTCATGGCTGGGCAATATGATTTTTTTAATGGTATTGATGGTTCATTTAAAAACAAACTTCTCAATCAAAATGGAACCATTAAAGCCGATTATCAAAGAAAAATCAACGCGGTCGTAACCGATTTTTTAAATACTGAATACATTGGCTTTTATTTGGGTGATACTTTAAAAGGGATGTCCAATCCCTTCAAAGACAAAAATTTGAGAAAAGCGTTGCAATTATCCGTAAATCGGTCAGAAATTTTGAGGTTTTTCCGTAATGGATTGGGGAGTGAGGCAGTGAACAACGTTTATGGTTTTGTGCCACCTTCGTTGTTGGGCGAACAAAAATTGGCTGCCAAGCAGACAGAAAATCCATTGAGCGAATTTCAAAAAAGTGAATACTTTAAAAATCCCCAAAAATTTGCGAAAATAACCTTAACTACCACCGCAGATTACTTAGACATTGCCGTGATGCTCCAAAATACGTGGAAGAAAACATTGAACTTGGATGTGGGCATTGAGTTGCAGACTGGTGGAATGTTGAGACAGCTGCGTGAAAAAGGGGATTTGGGTATGTTCAGAGGTTCCTGGATCGCTGATTATCCAGACGCTGAAAACTACTTGGGTTGTTTTTATTCACCCTATTTGGTTCCGTTCGGACCCAATTATACCCGATTTGTTTCAAAAGAGTTTGATCAATTGTACGAAGATATCTCAACGGGTATTGTTAGAACCCCTGAAGACATTTATAAGCGAAATTCAAGCATCAATGAAGCCAATAAAATATTGAGCGATGAAGCGCCGTTTATACTGCTTTATTTCGATAAAAGTTTGAGATTGATGCAGAAGAATATAAAAGGATTGAGCAATGACCCCATCAACCGTTTGGATTTGAGAAGGGTTTCGAAAAACTAAAAACTCGCTTTAAAGAAATTATCGAGTTCAGGGTTTTCCGCTCGAGCGACTGGTAAAATTGATTTATTCCCTTCCCACCACTTTTGTCCTTGGTAGATGAATATGATGTTTTCACCAATGTCATTCACTGTTTTCATATCGTGAGAATTGATGACCGTAGTGATATTTAAGTCAGTGGTGATTTGTAATATTAGATCATCTATGACTCTACTGGTCAAGGGATCCAGTCCGCTATTGGGCTCGTCGCAGAATAGGTATTTGATTGGAAGAGCAATAGCTCGAGCAATTCCTACGCGTTTTTTCATTCCGCCCGATATTTCTGAGGGGAATTTGTGATTGGAGTTCACCAAATTGACTTTAGCCAAACATTCATTTACCCGTTGTTTTCTATCCTCCTTGCTCATGTTTGAGAACATTTTCAAAGGAAATTCAACGTTCTCTTCTACGGTCAAAGAATCAAAAAGGGCGTTGTTTTGAAAGAGCATTCCAATCTCTTTTCGGAGTTCTTGTTTTTGTTCGTATTCGAGGGATAAGAAATCTTGATCATTGTACAAGATTTTTCCTTCTTGGGGAGTGAGTAGTCCAACCAAACACTTTAAAAAAACACTTTTACCGCTCCCACTTGCACCAATGACCAAATTTGGAACTCCTGGGTGGAATGAAGCGTTGATGTTTGTTAGGATTTTTCGTCCTCCCAGAGTAATGCCAACCGATTCTACTGTAATCATAATCCCAAGAAAATCTGCGCAATAACCAAGTCAAAAAACAAAATAAATATACAAATTCGGGTCACCGCATAGGTGCCAGCTGCTCCAACCTCTAAAGCGCCACCTTCAGTATAATACCCTTGATAAGAACTGAGACTGGTAATGATAAAGGCGAAAATGAACGATTTAATCATCATGATTCGAACATATTCTGGATGAAAAACCATTCGGGCACCTTCAATTAAGTCATCAAAAGAGAGGGCAGAAGTGAATTTTGTGGCAATAGCGCCGCCAAACATTAGCAAGAAATTTGCTGCAATGATTAGAGCTGGAATCATAATCAACCCTGCAATAATTTTGGGAAGTGCCACAAATGAAGCGCTGTTTATACCCATAACTTCATAGGCATCGATTTGTTCAGAGATTTTCTTATTGCCTATTTCTGATGCAATGTTCGCACCCACTTTACCGGCTAACACCAAACAAGTGATGGTGGGCGCCAATTCAAGAATGGCACTGGTACTTACAACAGATCCAACCACGAACTTTGGAATCAACTGAGTTGGGAACAGATCACTGGGTGTTAACAATTGATTTGCTGTTTGAATGGTGGTAACTGCACCCAAAAAGAAGGCAATTAAGGCAACCACCAATAACGACTCAATGCCTATGTTGTGCATTTCTCGGAAGGTAATCTTCCAAAAAACCGACCATTTTTGGGGCCTTTTCATAACGTATTTCATGAAAATCATGAAACGACCGATTTCGGTAAAAAAGTTCATTTTCGAGGGGTGAAGTTACTGATTATTTAAGAAATTTTAGACCAAATTGTTCTGTTGGGTGTTTTTGATAATTCCTGTCTGATGGGTTCGCTTTCGGGCAGCATCAACATTTCGTCATTGTCGAGCCAATTCATGGCTTCGTGTCTTGCCGCTATTAATATGGCCTCATCGTGCCTGATGTCGGCCAATTTTAGATCTAAAATTCCGCTTTGTTTGGTGCCATCCAACTCGCCCGGACCCCTTAAATCTAAGTCTACTTGGGCAATTTCAAATCCGTCGTTGGTTCGAACCATGGTTTGAACCCTTTTTTTGCCATTTTCGGAGAGTTTATGTCCCGAAATTAAAATGCAATAACTCTGTTCAGCACCTCGTCCCACGCGTCCCCTCAACTGATGCAACTGCGACAGTCCGAAGCGCTCTGCATTTTCAATGACCATCACCGAAGCATTGGGTACGTTCACGCCCACTTCAATCACCGTGGTGGCAATCATGATATCGGTGGCGCCGCTTTTGAATTTCGACATTTCGCTGTCTTTTTCTGACGGTTTCATTTTTCCGTGCAACAAACTGTATTTGAAATCGGGCGGCGGAAGAAATTCTGTGACCATGTCGTAGCCAGACATCAAACTTTTAAGTTCCAGTTTGGGAGAGTCATCAATGAGCGGAAACACATAATAAATCTGCCTTCCGCGGGCAATTTCATCCTTTATAAAGTCCATCACAGAAGTTCGCATGGCCTCATTTCGATGAACCGTTTTGATGGGTTTTCTGCCCTTGGGAAGTTCATCTATAACACTCACATCCAGATCTCCATAGACCGTCATGGCCAATGTGCGTGGAATAGGAGTAGCGGTCATGACCAAAATATGAGGTAGAATTTTGCCTTTTTTCCAGAGACGTGCTCTTTGTGCAACCCCAAATCGATGTTGTTCATCAATGACCACAAAACCGAGGTTTTGAAAGGCCACATCTTCTTCTAAAAGCGCATGAGTGCCAATTAAAATGTCTATTTCGCCGGCTGCATTGGCTTCTAAAAGTTCTTTTCTGCGTTTTTTAGTTGTTGACCCGGTCAGCAGCTCAACTCTAAGTCCCAAAGGTTGCAGCGATTCGCTCACCGAAAAATAATGTTGAGTAGCCAAAATTTCGGTGGGCGCCATCATGCAAGCTTGGAATCCATTATCAAGTGCAAGCAGCATGCATAGCGTGGCCACCATGGTTTTACCTGATCCCACATCACCTTGAAGCAATCGATTCATTTGCTTTCCAGTGCGAACATCTTGTCTGATTTCCTTGATCACCCGCTTTTGAGCGTTGGTCAATTCAAACGGAAGATGATTCTGATAAAACTCATTGAAATGTTTCCCAACTTGGTCAAAAATGACCCCTTTATACGTTCTATTTCTGTTGCCTTTCAGTTGCAAATGTCTGAGCTGAAGATAAAATAGTTCTTCAAACTTGAGTCTTTTTTTTGCTGTTTCGAGGGACGCTACATTCTTTGGCGCATGCAACATTCGGAGCGCATCTGTTCGACTGGGAAATTGAAATTTCTGGCAAATTTCCTGCGGAAGATTCTCTGGCATGGCAAAGTCGGACTGATTCACCACCATCTTGGTGAGTTGAGCCAAGGTTTTACTATCCACTCGCTTGCGCTTCAGCGACTCAGTGAGAGGGTATACAGGTACCAGTCCCAAGCTCGAAGGCTGAAAATCAGCGGTAAGAACTTCGAGTTCAGGATGAACAATGCTCAATTTACCCTTAAAATCATTGACCTTTCCGTATAGAAGGTATGTTTCATTGGGTTTGAGGTATTTTTCTATCCATTGTGCACCTTGAAACCAGACCAGTTCAATTTCACCGGTAGCATCTCTGAATGATGCAGTAAATCT
>Ga0172372_10012500_pt1 | contig 10630 bp, 7 predicted proteins | sample LakKiv5m_2_FD_114544 | JGI IMG/M metagenome (GOLD analysis project Ga0172372, IMG submission 114544) | Freshwater microbial communities from Kabuno Bay, South-Kivu, Congo - kab_092012_9.5m | ecosystem: Environmental > Aquatic > Freshwater > Lake | place: Democratic Republic of the Congo... | reverse complement strand
TGGAGGGCTGGGGATTTTTTTTGATGAAGACTTATGCGCTTTTAGAGTAAATCCAGAAGCTAAAACAGAGGATGCAAGAAAGATCTACCTAAAAAGCTTACCTGGCCCGCTGCTCTCAGATCTCATTAAAGAGATTCCTCTTGAGCGCTTTTTTGATCATACATCCCTTTATTTAGGATATAGCTTTCTCTTAAGCTCTTCTATCAACTTTATCAAGCTTTGCTGCTACAGAGAAAAAGACTCCCCCAAACCTCAATTAGATGTTTTTCTTCCTGGATTTAGATCTAACCATCTAAGCTCTTCTCCTCTTTTCTACTTTTTAAAGCAACATATCAAAGATTTTGATCTTACTTTTTTAAAAAAATGTAATATTAGCGCAATCTCATTCGGGGATCTTTCGATTAAAATCTCAGAGGATCCTGGAAAAACTCTTGTTCTACATAATCCAATTCAAATCAACAATGGATCTTTTAAACTTCTTTTAAAAGCCTCAGAACCTTTTTTTCTAGCCACTGGTGACCAATCTTTTTCACAAGGAATTTCTGCAGGAAAAATTATCTACTATGAGCTTTTAAATCATAAAAAAACTTTGCATAATGCATTCTTAAAAGAAGCAGCTAGCCAAGATAAGTTGAGAGCTCTTTTAAAAATTTTATGGACTGATTTTAGTAAGCAGTGACAGAATCCTATGCTGAGAAAATTACAGAGGAGCTGGCCTGTTTGCAAATTCAAGAAGAAAACCTAAGACTTTGCGATAAACTTCATCAAACAAAAAACATCTCAGATCACCTGACAGAACTTGTTAAAGCGACCTTGAATCTTAAAGTGTAAGATTTTTTCAGCTGCTCATTTGATAAAGTGCCCAAAGTCCTTTTGTAAAATTTTCAGGAAAATTTCCATTGTTTGGGTTCACCATACTTGATAAATCACTTACTTGCTGACAAACAGCTGATTTGAAATTAGAGGATACTCCGCTGTTTTCAACAAGGGATTTAAGTACATCAAGGCACTTTTTTACCTGAGCGTAATCTGGAGGATTTGTCTGCGCCAAAGCCATAATCCCTGAAATTTCATGAGAAAAATTCCAATCACTTGAAAAGAGTTGAATATCAGGGGCATTTTCCATAGCTCCAAGCAAAGTAAGACCATTATTTTGTAAATCACTGTTATAGGGGAGATGATTAATATAGTTCATTTGACATACGATAGAGCTAGTTTGATTAGAGGGCGCGCCGGAGGAATTTAAGGTGTTTTCATAATTTTGAAAGTCTTTATCTGAAATAGGATGGTTTTTTGCAAGAGCGCTTTCAAAGGCTGATATTTCATCACTTACAATCTTTTGAGGATCTGAAAAAGAATTTTGCAAAGAGTTTTGATTAGATGGAATTTGCATAAAAGATGATCTCCTTTAAAATTTAACCAGGGCTTTTACTCAAACCCATTAATTGCATCGTAATTTAAGGTTTGAAATACGTGCAACCAATTTTAAATTATTTTTCAAAAGAAAAAGGCTCTTCTTAAATGAATCAAGAAGAGCCTTAAAAGAAAAATAAGGATTACTTAACATCTGCAGCACATCTAAAACCATAGGTTCTATTGATTGTGCCTGGGTTATTTCTGTGTCTATGAGCGCAGCGCAAATCATCATGAAGGCTCTTCCAGCAGCCCCCTCTTAAAACTCTATAGACTCCTTGAAGAGGTCCTTTTGGATCTTCAGGCTCTTGAGAGGAGTGCTCATAGTAATTGTAATCGTACCAATCTTGGCACCATTCATAAACGTTTCCTGCCATATCATAGAGTCCAAATTGGTTAGATGGATAACTCATGACATTTACAGTATCGGCGCTAAAGAAATTAGCATGTGATCTCTCTATTTGTGATCCTGTAGGATAAATCATATCTTCTAGGCCGCTTGTAGAAGCAATTTCCCACTCAGCTTCTGAAGGAAGTCTTTTTCCAACCCATTTAGCATATGCTGTAGCTCCATACCAAGAGACTCCAATGACTGGATGTTTAGCATAACCTGATTCAATAATCAGCTTTCCACCAAGTCTTTTGATGCGAGATTCTCTTAACCGAATAATGTCATTATTATTTGCATCTTTCTCCCCTCCCATGACCTCTAAAAAGCGAACAAATTGCTCATTTGTCACTGGGTGGATATCAAGTGCAAAGCTATTAATGCGTATCATATGCTTTGGTCTCTCATCCCGACCGCCTGTATTGGACCCTCGAAAATACTCCCCGCCTGGAATGATTACCATCTCTGTAAGAAGAGGTCTTGTTTCTGCAACTTCCTTTTCTTTAGGAATGTATCTTGCAACTGTTGACTCTAAATGGAAGATCGATCCTGGATCTTCTTCATAAGTTGGTCTTTTAATCTCAGTTGGCTTTAGAACAGGCTTTAGCATGTGCACAGCTTCTTCATGGAGACGATTCTGCTCTGCTTGCAAAGAATTCTCCATACCAGGCTCTTCAAGTACTGCAGTTTGAGATGTAGTGCAATAAGCAGCTTTTGGAAGCTCCCGCTCAAGGGATGTAATCTCTTTATATCCTGAAGAAGAGCGAGAAACAGATCCTTGAGGCTGCTCTTTCATGCTAAATTGAGAAGAACTTGAGATTCCATCAAAATTAGGCTTGATCTTACTTGAAGATTTAAGTTGATTTACCATCTCAAGTAAATTTAAAGCTCTGAGATTTGGATTTGCCTGAAGAGATTTCATTAAAAGAGCATCCCAATCAAGTTGTAGATGCATTGAAGCCTTCGATGGCATCGGGAAAATTCCCTCTGGGAATTTCTTAAGTAGAAGATAATAGGATAAGACTCCAAAGGCATACGTATCAACTTTTGGAGTTAGTAGATTTTTATTTGCAGCCTCTTTTTGCTCAGGGGCTAAAAAGGCATAATTTTGCAAGAACGATTGTTGAAATTTAGAATGCTTTATTAAATCAGGGCTCGAAAAATCTAAGGAGAGGCTCTCTGAAAGAGTTTTATAAGTTTTAGAAAGGATTAAAGCTTCTCCAAGAATATGGGAGAGTCCAAAATCACTAATGTAGACATGAATTCCCCCCTCTTTTTTTCCAACAAGAATATTATTTAACTTTATCCCTCTATGAATTAAATATTGATCCCCTACTTTTTTTTGGTGAGCGTAATCTAAAGCAGAGGCAATTTGAGTTAAAATATGAACAAATTCCGCCTCTTGCATCTTACACTGATGCACTTTTAGATAATCTGCTAGGTTAGTAGTTTCTCCGTAAGGATCGACTATACAGTCCATCACAACAAAGTAATATCCGTTATAAAAAGAGACGTTATGGATTTTGACAATGTTTGGGTGATCTAAATTAGAAATTGCTGCCATATCCTTTTCAAATCTTAGGATAAAGCTTTTGTCTGAGGCAAACTCTTCAGATAAAACTTTGAGTGCGTAATGTTTTTTCATAAAGCGGTGCTCAGCTAAATAGACCGTGCCAAGACATCCCTGCCCTATTTGTTTAATAATGGTATAATCACCTAAAGACTTCTTATCCATTGAACTCATGTTGGTTTTTCTTCTTTTCTATCTTTGATAAATCAAAACAGAATTATTCACAAACTAGAAATTAATTTTTTTAAATCTTCTAAAGTTAATGCGGGTTTATAACATTTAAACTTGTCGCATACATAAAAAGTTGTTGTTTGCTCAAGAGGTTGCATTTCGGAAAGAAATGAGATTCCAAGATCCTCAAAGCTTTCGTTTAAATGCTTCCAAATCACACTAAAATGCAGATGTTTGCAAGAAGCTAAATACTCTAAAATCAGAGATTTGCCTGACTCTTTTTCATCGAGTGCAATCACAATTAAAATTTGCTTGGCATTATAATATCTCATCAATACTTTTAAATACTCAGCAAATGAAAGGGGGTACTGAGCTGCCACTGTAAATGGAGCTCTAAAAATCCCATCTAGCGCCTGTTTATATTTATGATTTTTAGTAATTTCAAAGGCTTTTATTAAAGCGTTTGCAAAAAGACTATTGCTAGCAGGTTCTGCACCATCATTAAACTCACATCTTCTAAATAAAAGAGACTCCCCTTGATCCAAGCTAAAGTAAAACCCACCTTCACTCGATTGAAATAGAGTCAGAGCGTCCTCTAAAAGTTTCAGAGCAAGCTTTAAATACTTTGCTCCAAACCCAAATTCAAAAAATGAAAAAAGAAGATCTATCATTAATGAATAATCTTCTAAATTTCCATGATATTTTACTTCATTTTCTTTGTATCGATGATAAAGCCTTCCCTCTTGGTAAACTTTCTCTAAAAGAGATCTCATACTCTTTTGAGCAACTAAGATATAGATTGGATTTGAAAAAGCAAATCCCGCAAATAAAAACGATTTTATCGCCCTTGCATTCCAAGCAGTAATGATTTTGTCATCTCTAAAAGGAGCTTTTTTAAGATCTCTTTGAGCTAGAAGTTTTTTTCTTACATCTTTCATGAAAGATGTAAGCTTATCTAAAGAAATTTGCTTTAAGTTTGCAAACTCTTCAAAACTTAAATGTTGAAATAAGATATTCTTTCCCTCAAAATTCCCCTCTTCTAAAACATTATAAAATTCAAAGAAAAGCTCGCTCTCAAAAGGAGTTAAGACCTCTTTAATTTCTTGGTAGGACCATGTGTAAAATTCTCCTTCCTTTCCTTCTGAATCAGCATCTTGAGCTGAGAAAAAAAGATCTTCAGGACTTAGCATTTCGCGCATTAGAAAATCTAAAGTCTCTTCACAAATTATTCTATACTCAGGTTTTGATAAAAATTTATACCCAAGCAAATAACTATAAGAGAGCATGGCATTATCAGAGAGCATCTTTTCAAAGTGAGGGACAAACCACTTTTCATCAACACAATATCTTGAAAATCCTCCCCCGATGTGATCATATATTCCCCCTCGGCTCATCATATCAAGACTCAAATCTACGTAAGCCTCAGCTACACTATCTTCATTTAGATGCCCATACTCTAAAAGAAAATCTAAATGGTAAGACATTGGAAATTTTGGAGAACCCTTCTTTCCCCCGTATATAAAATCTGCTGCACGAAAAAAAGCTTCTGCTCCATATGTAATTAACTTAGAGCTTGGCATCGTAGACGATGTTTCAAAAACAGAAAATGTCTCTTCAAACATATCGATTAACTCTTGAGCTTGAAAGAGGACCTTCTCTCTTTGAGGCCCACTCCAAAGCTCTCCAACATGCAAACTTACCTCTTTAAGTCCCATCATTCCTGAGGAGTTAAAAGGAGGTAGGTATGTTACAGCGTAAAAAGGCTTTAAATCAGGAGTTAAAATAAGATTTAGTGGCCAACCAGCTGAAGAGTTCATCAGGATTTGAGCTAGTTCCATATAAAGAGAATCCACTTCAGGAAGCTCCTCCTTATCTACTTTTATGCAAACAAACGTCTCATTTAAAACCTTCCCTATCTCTTCATTTGAAAAAGACTCTTTTTCCATCACATGGCACCAATGACATGTAGAATATCCGATAGATAGAAAAATCGGTTTTTCCATTTTTCTAGAAAGGGAAAAAGCCTCTTCCCCCCAAGGATACCAATCTGTTGGGTTTGTTGCATGTTGGAGCAAATAAGGAGATTTCTCTTTACCGAGACGGTTAAGTTTTACTGGCATATCAATTTTAGATCACGCCCATTTGTTTTGCAAAGTACCAAAGCAAAACTAATACAACAGCAGAAACTCCTGCCCAAATTAAATTTGGTAGCCACTTAACGCCTCCCCCCATACTTCCTCTGACTTCAAGAGTCCCGATTCCATAGGCGAAATCGTGCTTTTGAGCTGTTCCTTTAAAAACATCTGGAAATTCAGCTACAATTTTTTCTACTTCAAGCCCTAGGAAATTTGCATACTGCCTAATAAATCCAAGTATATAAACAGAGCAAAGTGTTTGCTTATATTGCCCCTCTTCAATCGCTTCAAGATAATTTGAGCGAATAGATGTGCTATTTTCCACTTCTTTTAGAGAAAGATTCTTCTCTTCTCTTTTTGTCTTAAAAAGCTTTCCAAGCTTTTTGAATTCTTCTTCCATGTCGCCCTCCAAAAAAATAGTCTACTAAATTAAGTTAGACTAGCTAATTCAAACAAATACTTCAAAGGATAAACTAAACTTTTAATTAATTTCTTCTTTTTCTTTTTCAAAAAAAGAATTTTGCTATAGTTATTAAAAAATTACAACGATCTGATTATATGTCTGAAAAGAATTCACCCTGTTTTAGCACCTCTGTTGACTTATCGCTTTCAGAAAAACTTAAGGCTGATTTAATTGAGCAAGGTTTTGAAATCTCATCGGCTCCCTACATGGTTTTTCAAGGGAAGAAAAGTGGTATTTCCCTTTGTTTGTACAATTCTGGAAAACTCACTGTTCAAGGGAAAAACAAACACGATTTTATTACCTTTTATCTCGAGCCTGAAATTCTACAATCGGTTGCTTACTCCTACCCTCTAAAAGACGTTCCAACTCATGGAAGAATCGGAATCGATGAAGCAGGAAAAGGAGATTTTTTTGGTCCCCTTTGCATAGGAGGGCTCTATATTTCCGGAGAGGAGGAGCTTCACAAGCTTTTATCCTTTGGAGTGAAAGATAGCAAAAAATTATCTGATTCAAAGATCCTTGAAATTGCAGCGAAAATTAAATCTCACTTTAAAACTTCTGTGATCAAGCTTTTCCCTGGAAAATATAACGAGCTCTATAAAGCCTTTCACAACCTAAATAGACTTTTGGCGTGGGGACACTCAGCTGCAATCGAAAATCTTCATCAAGCAACTAAATGTAGATCTGTAATCATCGATCAGTTTGCAGACGAATCCCTTGTTTTAAATGCTCTTAAAAGAAAACATTTAGAGATTGATTTAACTCAAAGGCATAAAGGAGAATCAGACCCAGTTGTTGCTGGAGCTTCGATTTTGGCAAGAGCTGCTTTTGTGGAAGGGATTGAATCCCTTGAAAAAGAATTTAACCTCACTCTTCCAAAAGGGGCCTCCAGTCAAGTAAAGGAGGCGGCTAGAAAAGCTATCTTTATTTATGGGGAGCAAATATTAGAAAAAATTTCCAAAACTCATTTTAAAACAACATCTGAAGTTTTAAGTTAAAGCGTAGAGTAAAATATGTTAAAAGAGCTTTTTTTAAAAAATTTCGCAATCGCTAAAAATTGCCAACTCACTCTTAGTGAAGGATTAAATGTTCTAACGGGTGAGACAGGCTCAGGGAAAACTCTTTTAATTCAAGCTCTCTCTTTACTCCTTGGACAAAAAGCTGATCTTTCCTACATACGAGATGGAGAGGAAAAAGCAATCATTCAAGCTCGCTTTGAAATTGATTATAATCCAAAGCTTGCAAAAATTCTTCAAGAAGGTGGAATCGAATATGAAGGAGTTGAAGATATAATCATTACAAGAGAGCTCTACACCAATCAAAAAAATAAGGTGTTTATTCAATCCCAGCTTGGTTCTTTGCCTCTTTTAAAAAAGCTATCAGAAGTTCTTTTAGAAACTGTCTCTCAGCACTCGCAGATCACAATTAAAGAAAAAGAGGTTCAAAGGGATTTTTTAGATCGATTTTGTAAGCATGAACATTTAGCTCAAGAATTTAAGAGCATTTTTTTAGAGCATCAAAACCTTTTGGAGGAAATTTCAAATCTTAAGCAAAAGCTTGTAGAAGGTCGGCTACAAGTTGGATTTTGGATCGAGGCCTCTTCTGAGATTTCCTCACTTGATCTTAAAGAAAATGAAGAAGCTTTTTTATTTGAGCAGCTAAAAAAGCAAGAAAGCAAAGAAAAAATCTTATCTACAATGCAAGAGGCGCAGGCGCAAATCTCAGATCAGCCTGCATCCCTTTTATCTCAACTAAGTAAAATAAAAAAGCTTCTTATTAAGCTTATAGATTTTGATTCTACCTTACAAAAATATCAGGCATTTTTAAATCAATCGTTTGATTTAGCAAAAGAGCTAAGTTATGAGCTTTCAACTCTAATAGATGGCCTTTCAAGCTCGTATGACGACGTAGATAAAATTGAAAAAAGACTCTCTGAGATTAAAAAAATTCAAAAAAAATATGGAAGCTCTTTTTTTGAACTTGAATCCTTTAAGAAAAAAGCGAAAGAAAAAATTGAGGAGTTTAACTCGCTAGAAGAGCTCATTGAAGAAAAAGAGAAACACCAATCCATCTTACATAAGGTTCTTAAAGAAAAAGCCCAGGTAATTTCACTTGCAAGACAAAATGGAGCAAAGATTTTTTCAGAAAAAGTTCTTAGTCATCTTATTGAACTTAACTTAGAAAAAAGTCTATTTGAAATAGAGGTGAGATCCAAGGAACTTTCTCAAGATGGAATCGATCATATTTCCTTTTTATTTTCCAGCTCAGGTGAAGGATCGCTTTATGAATTAAATAAATATGCCTCGGGTGGAGAAATAGCCAGGATCTACCTTGGTTTAATTCTTGTTTTAAATAGTGAAAAAATTGAAAAAACGCTGGTTTTTGATGAACTTGATGCTAATATAGGTGGCGTGACAGCCTCTTTTTTTGGAGCAAAACTCAAGCTCCTTGGGAATCATCGGCAAATCATTTGTATCACTCACTTTCCACAAGTTGCATCTTACGCAACCTCTCATTTTCTTATCACAAAAGAAATTATAGGTGCAGAGACTCTTACATCGATAAAAAATCTCAGTCCCAACGAAAGAAGAGTTGAGCTTTTAAGAATGGTTGGAGGAGAAAATTTTTTATCTGAATCCTCCTTTGTTTAGGGAATTACCTTTTTCAAACAAAAGATTTAGATGCGCTATTTTCCTTAAAGAGGTTTAAGGGACAACTTTAACCACAATCAAGTTGCTTCTCTTGATGAGAAGTTTTTTAAATTCGGTTTTGAAGCGTTTTTTTGTTAGTTCTACCTCTGATTTTTTAGACTTTTTTTAAGCTTTCCTATTCAGCTTCCAAATCTAACTTTTTGATAGCCCTCAATTACCCTGATAACTCCATCTTCATTTTAATTAACTGAAGCTTCTCTTTAATAATCTATTGAATCACAGGTAAATATTATTAATAATTTTTTTAAAAGAATTGATGAGATATTAATTAATATATTGTGTTAAATTTTGCTCAGAAATTATTAAAAGATTAGGTTAATTATGGCATTATTAGTTACAGGAAAAAACCGACCACCTCAGGGACCACCTCAGGATGAAAACAATCCATATGGCTTTTTAAGCGCTCAGGGCAAAGCTCAAGAGGATTCACTAAAGGCTTCTCAAAGTGATCTTGCAAGGGATGTCGCATTAAGGGCACTACAGGGGCTGCAGGGGTCACCTCAGCGACAGGTCTTAGCTAAAAGATTAGATCAGATTACATTCATAGATAAGCCTGAAGGTGAAGGCACTCGTTCTGCTCAAGTAGGCTCAGATCGATTTGAAAAACGTCTTTATAACTGCATGCTACTGCCTGAAGATAGAACAAAGTTACCCACATTTTATGAAAACGAATGTGCTAAAAAAATCACTGCGGCAATCGATGAAAACGGATCTTTTAAAAATCCCCAATCCCAATCCACTCTAGAGTCTGAACTAAAAAAAACCTTACAAAAAGCACCAGAGGACATTCACGAGGAAGTAAAAAAATTATGTTTGAATAATTTTCAAAAAAATTATCCAAATTCGAGTATAGGATCACAATTGTCGGAGCTTTTAGATAAGAGCATGCCAACTCTTGCAAAACAGTTCGCCAAGAAAAAAAAATTAGATGCATTGCAAACTGCAAACGAGAATCTTTTAGAGATCAGTGATGAAGATTTAAGGATGTTTGCTCATACCGAGCGCCCTTCTTGTGATCAGGCAAACGCATCTAGAGGTTTGCCTGAAGAACCCATAGAGAAAGACTCAGATAGAACTAAAGTATGTGTGGTAGATCCACATACACAAAATCTACCTCATATAGACGATGAAGATTTAGAGATGTTTGCCAAATAATTTCTTTTGATTTCGTAATTCAAGAATCAATCGAAAAATATAAGTTCCTATTTATTCATAGAAAGAACATGAACATGGCGCATGCTGCATATAAACAAAAAAAAATAATTTAAAATCTTCGAATCCACCAAGCAGCTAGGAAATTGCGTATAAATAGCCTCTGATCATTGAGTTGCCCCTATAAGACCGGTCCACTAACTCAATCATTTTGTTTCTTCTAAAAACTCTCTTGGTGAGAGCATCTTTATCTCTTTTGAATGTCTTTACAAATGACTCAGCTATTGCATTACTTTCAGGGCTATGGGGCAACGTAGTGCTCATATAAAAAACAAGTTTTTGCCAAGTGCTACGCAGCAGCTGCCATTATCAGTTAACCACTGAATAGGTTTTTCACTCTAGCCTTTCCTAAGCGATACTCTAGCGTTTCATGCATCAAATCTCAAATCGCTTGCCCATCTATACCGATTGCTGATGCAATGTAGCAGATCGCTTCTCTATCGGACGTATCAAGTGAAAATGCTACATGAACCCTTTCTCCATTTTGACACTGTATAGAAAAGCTATCAGAGCACCATCTAGTATTGCTAAATAGAGTTTCTACTTTTCCATCATGTGCTTTTTTTG
>Ga0172372_10012499_pt1 | contig 10631 bp, 8 predicted proteins | sample LakKiv5m_2_FD_114544 | JGI IMG/M metagenome (GOLD analysis project Ga0172372, IMG submission 114544) | Freshwater microbial communities from Kabuno Bay, South-Kivu, Congo - kab_092012_9.5m | ecosystem: Environmental > Aquatic > Freshwater > Lake | place: Democratic Republic of the Congo... | reverse complement strand
TGTGCCTGTGCAGCCTTACTGGCTTTTGCTTTGAAGCGTTCAATGAATCGTTCCTGCTGGCGGATGAAGTCCTGCTGATTCTCGAAGGCTTTTTGCTGCATTTCAATGCGGATGGCTTTTTCTTCCTCATACTGGTTATAGTTTCCGGTATAGATGTGCAGCTGTTGTTGATAGAGCTCCACAATTTTATTGACCATCCTATTGAGGAAAAACTTATCGTGGCTGACAATAACAACACTTCCCTTATAATGCAATAAGTATCGCTCCAGCCATTCGATAGAGGGTAAGTCTAGGTGGTTGGTTGGTTCATCAAGCAACAAAACATCGGGCTGCTGTAAAATCATTTTGGCGAGTAGCACCCGCATCCGCCACCCACCACTGAATTCCTGATAAGGTCGAAGCAGGTCTTCATTGCTGAAGCCGAGTCCATGCAAAACTTCCTCTGCTTTGTAATGAACCTGGTAACCATCCAGAACATCCATTTCATGGAGCGCATCGGTATATTGGAGAAGGAGATCCTCGTTTTCAGGATTTTTTTCCAACTCAATGCCCAACTTTTCGATTTCCTTTTCCAGTTGCATCACCCGCTCAAAAGCACCCAAAGCTACCTGTGTAATGGATTCTGTTGTTTGAAAACTTAACAAATCCTGGTGCAGATACCCGATGGTGGTTTCCTTACTTTTTTCCACCGTACCGGCCGAAGGACTGTATTCACCGACCAAGAGTTTCAGCAAGGTAGATTTGCCGGTACCATTGTAACCCACCAGACCGATTCTCTCTCCCGGTTGAATGTGCCAGGTAGCATCTTCCACAATCTTTCTGGCTCCAAATTCAAACGTCAAATTCTGCAACCCAATCAACATACCTTACAATTTTGGGTGCAAAGTTAATCAGTTCAGGGGCTTTGTTCATTTCATTGTATTTTTATTCATGAAATATTTGCTGCTATTCGGTTGGGGTATTTGCCTTATGGCCTGCCAAACCAACCCGGAACCCCAACCCGGTTCCGAAATCAAAAATCTGGTTCCTGCTGCAGTTGAAGAACAACCTGCTGAAAAGTTACTTTCAAAAATGCTGGGAGATTATCTGTTGATGAAACAATCATTGGAAGTTGCTTCCGATACCGCACAAATCAGGGTCTGGGCTAAGGACATGATGAAATGCACAGATAGTTTGACCCAACTGGCTGCTTCACTTCCGCCACCCGCTTTGGATAGCACCGGAATCATGGCCATGGCAATTTCGGATGAATTAAATGGCATGCTGGCAGAAACAGATAAGAAAGGAATAGGATTGTCTTTTCAGTTAACCGGACTACAACTGTATGAGTTGCTAAGGATGATGCAATACAAAGAAAAAAAAGTTTATCTTTTTCGTTCAACAGCAGGAGGGGAGGAGGCGAACTGGCTGGATATTTACCCCAGCTCCCAAAACCCATTTCTTTCAGGAACCATGGTAAAAGAAAAAGCCATTGATTCACTGCACTTTCGCTGAGCTATTTGTTTTTGGGCTGATAATCGATGATCACCTTGGCATTCTTTTTTTCATTGGATGCCAGAAAAATTTCTATTCGATCTTTTCCTCCAGAAGTGATGACCATAAGGGCAGTATTGGGGGGGATGTCTCCGAGATTCTCAGCTACAACAACAATTTCATGGTGTGTCTCGCCGGGTTCTGACCTGATGGTAAAAGTAATGGGCGTGAAGTTCAATCGCTGAGAAGCGGCAACCAGTCTGTTGTTGTGGTAGATTGAAATGGTATCGTTATCGATTGTTCCATTATCGTACAAGTCAATTTTAAGTTCTCGCTTGTCGGTAAGTATGGTTTTTACGAGGTTGTTCTCTCTATCTACCAAAACGCGGGGAATGACTTCCTTATTTACCGGTTGTTCTGTGATGGAATTTTTATTGGGGTTTGAATGAGGAGAAGTTGAAATTCCTTCACCCTTTTCAGGTTCCTCATGAACAGGTTTTGGTTTGGTTGGTTCAGGTACCGATGTACCACCGATGGGGGGAATACTTCCCTTAGCTGTGGATGTGTTGGAAGACTTTTGGGGCGCAGGTAAAAAGTTGGATGATTTCTGCGGGCCGATAGTGGGGGGATAATTGCTCTTTTTTTTGTTCGACCCCAGGAGGAGGAAGTCCTCTTTTTTAAACTCCGACTCTTTTACCTTTTCCAGATGTATTTTTCCACTTCCACAATCGGCTTTGGTTCGTATGTTTATTGAATAGAAAGTTCCCTCTAAAAACTGCAACTTACCGATGGTAGAATAATCGAGGTAACAAGTCATCAAACAAGCCTCACTGGCACCGCTGATCTTTAAGTCGGTGAGTTTGTTTTCCTTAAGGATCAGCGTTTTTCTTCCCGGCGTAAAAATGCCTGTTAATTCCGCCTTTCCATAAAATACTGTGGTTTTATATGAGTAACTAACACCACGAACCGCGTTATTTTCCTGTAAAAGCTGAATTTCAAATTTATAGGTTTCATCTCTGGAAACATCTCCCAACATTGACACATCGGAATTGAAATAACCCCGCCAAACACCGGTTAAGGCCTGGGCAGGAAGCAGACAGGGCAACCCAAGAAAAAACAAAAAAGCCAAGAACATCCTCATCATACAAATCTAAACAACCCACCCATGGAAGTTTGGTAAAGAACCGTTAAGGTTTTCACAACGAAACCGATGATTAGAGTCCTTTATCTGCCCACGATTCGTTACTTTTGCAACTCATTATCAGCAATACGTTTACGATGATTTCGATTCAATTTCCAGATGGAGCGGTCAGACAATATGAACCGGGAATAACTGCCTTAGATATTGCGAGACAAATCAGTGAGGGTTTGGCCCGGAAGGTTTTGGCAGCCAACATCAATGGAGAAACCATGGATGCTACCCGACCCATTCATTCGGATGCGAATTTGCAATTGCTTACCTGGAACGATGAGGGAGGAAAGCAAACTTTTTGGCATTCCTCTGCGCATCTCCTGGCAGAGGCGGTGGAGCAAACTTTTCCCGGGGTAAAATTTTGGGTGGGGCCAGCCATCGATAAAGGTTTTTATTACGACATGGATTTGGGTGATAGAAAAATAAATGAAGAGGATTTGAAGAACCTGGAAAAGAAAATGAATGAACTCGCCCGTCAATCCAATCCTTATTTGAGAAAGGAAATTTCCAAAGCAGATGCGGTAAATTATTTTGCCGAAAAGGGAGATGAGTACAAGCTTGATCTATTGAGCAACCTGGAAGATGGCAGCATAACTTTTTATTCACAGGGACAGTTTACAGATTTGTGCAGGGGTCCCCACCTGCCTGATACCGGCTTCATCAAAGCGATTCATCTTTCCGGTATCGCCGGGGCTTATTGGAAGGGTGATGAAAAGAATAAGATGCTCACCAGAATTTACGGCATTACCTTCCCTCAACAAAAAGAGTTGGATGAGTACCTCGTAATGATGGAAGAGGCCAGGAAAAGAGACCATCGCAAACTGGGCAAAGAACTGGGAATTTATACGATGAATGAAGATGTGGGTCCGGGTTTGATTCTTTGGATGCCCAATGGAACCGTAATCATTGAAGAACTGGAGAAGCTTGCCAAAGAGACCGAAACTGCTGCGGGTTATAAGCGGGTAGTAACCCCGCATATTGCCAAAGAAAACCTCTATTTAACCAGTGGTCACCTTCCTTATTATGCCGATAGTATGTTCCCACCCATGCAAATGGATGGAGAAACCTACTACCTCAAGGCAATGAATTGTCCACATCACCATAAAATATATGACGCAGAACCCCGCAGTTACCGGGATTTACCTTACAGGATCGCGGAATATGGAACTTGCTATCGGTATGAACAGAGTGGGGAATTGTTCGGACTCATGCGGGTACGTTGTCTGCACATGAATGATGCCCATATTTACTGTTCTAAGGAACAGTTTCGGGAGGAGTTCAAAGCGGTGAATGATATGTACCTGAAATATTTTAAAATATTCGGGATTGAAAAATATGTAATGCGGCTATCGTTGCACGATCCGGAAAAATTGGGACAGAAATACATCAATGAGCCGGAACTTTGGCTGGAAACTGAATCCCTGGTTAGGAATGTATTGATAGAAACGGGAGTACCTTTTGTTGAAGTAAAGGGAGAAGGTGCATTTTATGGTCCAAAAATTGATGTGCAAATTTGGAGTGCCATTGGCAGAGAGTTTACATTGGCTACGAACCAGGTTGATTTTGCACAACCACGCAGTTTTAATTTGAAGTTTACCAATAAGAACAATGAACCTGAGATTCCATTGATTATCCACCGTGCACCATTGGGTACCCATGAGAGATTCATTGGATTTTTATTGGAACATTATGCGGGTAAGTTCCCGCTCTGGCTGGCACCTGTTCAGGTGAAGGTTTTACCCATCAGTGACAAATTCCAAGATTATGCCCTGCAAATAGAAAATCAATTGCGAAGCAAGGGAATTCGGGTGGAAACGGATGAGAGGCAGGAAAAAATTGGCAAGAAAATCAGGGATACAGAATTAATGAAAATTCCTTATATGTTGATTGTGGGTGAAAAGGAACAGAATGAAGGGATGGTTTCTGTGCGGAGACAAGGAATAGGGGATACCGGAACAGAAGATTTGAATGCGTTTATTCAAAGAATAAAGATTGAGATTGAAAACAGGGAGAGCTGATGAGGGTACAATTCATTTTATCTTATCTTTACAATTCAGAAAAAGTAAAACAACCAAAACTGACTGATTTTTCACCAAAAACCAATTAATGGCATTACCACCGAGAGGAGGGGGGCGGTTCAACCCCCGGTTCAACAGACAACCAGAACCGGAACACCGCATCAATGAGAAAATAAGAGTACCCGAGGTCAGATTAGTGGGCGACAACGTTACTGTCGGCATTTACAACTTACAGGATGCACTGAAAATTGCACGGGAGAAAGAACTGGATCTGGTTGAGATTTCCCCAACCGCTGAACCACCCGTTTGCAAGGTGATTGATTATAAAAAGTTCCTCTACGAGAAAAAGAAGAAGGAGAAAGAAATGAAGGCCAACTCGAAGCAGAGTGAGGTCAAAGAAATAAGATTTACACCGGGTACCGATGACCATGATTTTGATTTCAAAGCCAAGCATGCGGAGAAATTTTTAAAGGATGGCAATAAAGTAAAAGCCTACGTTCAGTTCAAGGGTCGGGCTATTATGTTTCAGGACAGGGGTCAGTTGCTGCTGTTGAAATTTGCTGAACGTCTGGCTGATTGTGGGGCACTGGAAAGTATGCCCAAATTGGAGGGAAAAAGGATGTTCGCCCTTTTCACACCCAAGACAAATAAGAAAAAATAAGCATTTCTTTTGAATTGATTGATAGTCAAATAAGATTGATTATCGTTGTCATTGGTAGATAAATTTCGCTTTGTAGATCTCATTGATTAACTTTGCAGCCCATTTCCCACAAGGCTCAACAAGTGTGTTGCCCGAGCAATGCCGCCAGTAGGGAGTAATCGTAACAGATTATTATATGCCAAAGGTTAAAACCAACTCGAGCGCCAAGAAGCGCTTCAAACTAACCGGTACCGGTGAAATCACTTTCCAGAAAGCTTTTAAGCGCCACATCCTCACCAAAAAATCCAAGAAGCGCAAACGTTCCCTTCGCAAGAAGGGATTGGTAGGCGATACCAACAAGGATTTTGTACTGAGACTTCTCAGATTAAAAGGATGATTTAACCCCATTGTTCCATCCCGGCTCCACCGGAACCGGTCAAACGAAAAAATATGCCACGTTCAAAAAATGCAGTCGCTTCACGCGCCAGAAGAAAAAAAGTTCTCCAGCAAGCCAAAGGATTTTACGGCAAACGCAAGAATGTTTATACAGTTGCAAAAAACATAGTTGAAAAAGGTCTTACGTACAGTTATGTAGGGCGTAAGCTTAAAAAGCGTGAATATCGCCAACTTTGGATTGCCCGTATCAACGCCGCTGTGCGTGCAGAGGGTTTAACTTACAGCCAGTTCATTCACCTGCTGAACAGCAAAGGAATAGAACTCAACCGAAAAGTAATGGCTGACCTTGCCATGAATGAGCCGGAGAGTTTCAAAGCACTGATTGCCTCTGTTAAGTAAAAAATACCACCTTCATAAAAGCCGGAGTCTCTCCGGTTTTTTTTTGCCCAAAAACCAATCAAAAATATATTTTTGTTCCTTCCAACCACCAGTTAATAAATGTTAGCTAATGAATAATACCTACACTTCACTCGTCAAACAAACATTTCATTTTCCCCAGGAAGGTTTTGACAGAGGTGATGATGGTTATCTTGAGTACAATGGTCTTGACTTAAAGGAGCTCATCAATAAGTATGGTACACCGCTTAAACTGACCTATCTACCCAAAATTGGGATGCAGATCAACAAAGCAAAGAAGTTATTCAAAGATGCCATGCGCAAACACAAGTACGAGGGAGAATACTTTTATTGCTATTGCACGAAAAGTTCTCATTTTTCATTCATTGTGGAAGAGGCGCTGAAGCACAACATCCACCTGGAAACATCCTATGCCTACGATATAGAGATCATTAACCGTCTCTATCAGCGAAGAAAAATCAACAAAGAAACATTCATCATCTGCAATGGATACAAACAAAAAAATTATACTTCCCGCATTGCCAAGCTGATCAATTCTGGTTTTAAAAATGTAATTCCCATTTTAGACAACAAAGAAGAGCTGATTGCTTATAAGAAAGCCGTTCGCCACCCTTTTAATTTAGGCATCCGGGTAGCAGCAGAAGAAGAACCCAACTTTCCATTTTACACCTCCCGCTTGGGCATACGGGCAAAAGACATCCTTGAATTTTATGTAGATGAGATTGAGGGATACGAGGAAAAATTCCAGTTGAAAATGTTGCACATCTTCCTCAACAAAGGCATCAAAGACGATATTTATTATTGGTCGGAATTCAATAAGATCATCAACCTCTATTGCCAGTTAAAAAAAATCTGTCCGGAGCTTGATTCCATCAACATTGGGGGTGGGTTCCCTATCAAACACTCCCTTGGCTTTGAGTACGATTATCAGTTCATGATCAACGAGATCATTAGTAACATCAAAAAAGCCTGTAAAAAAGCCAAAGTACCCATGCCGAATATTTATACTGAATTTGGCAGCTTTACTGTTGGTGAAAGCATGGCACATATTTACAGTGTTGCGGGACAAAAAATTCAAAATGACCGGGAGTGCTGGTACATGATTGACTCCTCATTCATAACCACCTTACCCGACACTTGGGGAATTGGAGAAAAATTTCTCATGCTGCCCATCAACAAATGGGAAAATGAATACCAACGGGTTGTTTTGGGAGGAATGACTTGCGACAGCCATGATTACTACGATTCGGAAGAGCACATCAATGAAGTTTTCCTTCCCAAGCTAAAATCTGCTAATCCGGAAGACATTGAGAACAAGGACCCGCTTTATATTGGTTTTTTCCATACGGGTGCTTATCAAGATCAGATCAGTGGATATGGCGGCATAAAGCATTGCTTGATTCCTTCGCCCAAACATGTCATCGTGGAATACGATAAAAATGGCAAGTTGATAGACTGGTTGTATGCCAAAGAACAGAGTGCCCAAAGCATGCTGAAAATATTGGGATATCTACGTTAAAAAACAATATCCGGGCAACTAATCTTCCTGCTTGTTTTTTAGCATCATCAACAAGGTGTAGGTTCCTTTCACTACCACCGGTGTAGTCGCAGTTAAACCCGCACCACTTATCGTAGTATATCCCTTCTCAGAAATACCAGTCTTTACTTCCCTCATTCCAAAACTGAGGGAATCAGTTTGTACAAATACATAATTCTTGTTATTGTATTGAACAATGGCCTCGTCCGGGAGTACGGTTGCCATTTGCTTTTTGACCTTGATCTCTGCATTCATGTATGTTCCAGGTAACAAATGCACCGCTTCTTTCATGAAATGACAGTGTACTTCTACACTTCTGCTTTCAGAAATTTCCCTTCCAATTAAAATAATGCTGCAACGATGTTTCAGCTCAGGCTGTTCATTGGTATGGGCAATCACTTCCTGCCCCTCCTTTAAAAATGGAATGTCTTTTTCATATACTGTCATTGCCAGGTGAATGTCATCAGTGCTCATGATTTCAAATAAAACATCGGAGGGGTTCAGGTATTTACCTATGTTTACGTGAACGGCCGTTACATAACCTGAGAGAGAAGATTGAAGGGTAATGGTCGGACTGATATTGTCTTTTGATAAGGCCTCCGGAGAAATTCCAACCCACTTCAGTTTTTGGGCAAGTGATTGAACAAGTACCTGCTGCGAATTATACTCTGTTGTAGCTTGTTGTAGGGTTTTTTGACTGGCGGACTGTGATTGGGCGAGATCGCGCTGTCGCTTAAAATCCAGTTCCAGCAAATTCATTTTCTCTTTCGCCATGAGATAATCCTGCTGAAGTTGTATGTACTGTTCTCCGGATACAATAGCCAACACTTCTCCTTTTTGTACCCTCATGCCGGGTAAAAGTTTGGTAGATTGTAAATATCCTCCCATTGGAACGCTGATGCTTAGCATCTTTTGTGGAGGCACATCTATTTTTCCTTTTACATGTATAATCGCCGACATTTCTTTACTAATTAGGTTTCCAATCTGTAAGTTGGATTTAGACAATTGTGCGGAAGTCATTTGCACTTCATTTTCTGCCGGCACTGCATTTTCTAAAGTCGCCGGAGATTTTGCTTCCCGGCAGGAGACATTGAACAAGGTTGAAAAAACCAATAGAAGCCGGAATTGATATATTATTTTTTTCATGGTCATTGATTGCTGGGTTATTGAGACAAGAGATAATTCAATTGGGTGATGGAAATATTGTTAGCATGTAGGGTTTCCAAATACTGGCTCTTGGTGGTTATTGATTGGTTAATCAGTTGAACCCATTGCAGAAAATTGATCTGTCCGGCCATCAATTGCTTTCCGGCTGTTGCCGTTACCAGTTGTGCTGCAGGTAACCCCTCGGTTTCAAAGTAATGCAGTGCTCGGGTATTTTGCAGGTATTTCCGATATGCAGCAGCATATTGGTTCTTAAAGAGCTGCATTTCTGCTTCATAATTACCCGAAGCAATTTGTCGGGAAAAACGGGTGGCTTCTAAAAGATTTTTTTGGCCCTTCCTGAATACGGGAATACCTACACCCAATTGTACGGCTCCGAAACGGGTAGTACCATCGTAGAGTTTGTCGTCAGCACCGATACCCCTTATGGTGGTGTTGTTGTAATTCACGGAAAGGTTAGGCAGCAGTTTACTTTTTTCTAAAGCATATTCAGCATCTGCCATGCTTTGTTGCTGTCTGATGGATTGCAACAATGGGTGATTAGAAAAACCGGCTGTATCGGCGGTGGAGGGAAGGGAAGAAAGAACAGCTTTAGATAGGTTGACTGGTGCAAACTGAATTTCAGTATTGAGTAGAAGTTGAAATTGTAAAGAAGTAATTTCCTGATCGGCTGCCAGTTGCGATAATTGCAAACGAATCTGACCCAGCTGATTTTGGGCACTGGCTTTTTCTAACACATCTGTTTCACCTGATTGAAGTCGCTCGGAAGTTTTGCGCAGCAAAAAATCATACAGGCTATCTGCATGCAGCAAAAGTTCTTTTTTTTGACTTAGATAAATCAATTGAAAGTAACTCAACGCCACATCTCTTTTCAGTAAACTTTCCCTGACAGCTACCTGAAGCACACCTTGTTTCCATTCCTCCCGCAATAAATCTTTTTGTCTGGCATAAACAGTCGGAAACTGCATTGTTTGTCCTATAGACAATCGATTGTCGGTATAAACACTGTTGAATTGTCCTATTTCAGCAGACAATTGCATAGGGGGAAGTTGTACAGCAGTTTCAATCAATTTTTGCTGATAGACTGTCTTTAACTTATCATTTTTTATCCGGGCATTGTTATGGAGCGCTGAATCTATGGCTGCAGACAATTGAATGGTGGATTGAGCTTTAATGGCTGGGGCAATGCCCAGGGCGGCTAAGATCAATGGGATCAAAATCGAAACGCGGTTGGCAGGACCGGAAACGTTTCGGTGACTTTTATCTAGTATCATATATAAAATGGGTAAGACAAATAATGTAAGAAGAGTAGCCAATAATAGACCACCTATCACGACTGTAGCCAGGGGTCTTTGTACTTCTGCGCCTGCTCCGCGGCTGATGGCCATGGGTAGGAACCCAAGAGATGCGACGAGAGCGGTGATCAATACCGGTCTCAACCGAACACGTGTTCCGCGCAAAATCCGTTCCTTGATATCTGTGATTCCTTCATTTTTAAGCAGATTAAATTCAGCAATCAAAACAATTCCATTTAGTACCGCCACACCAAAAAGTGCGATGAAACCAACACCGGCACTGATGCTAAAAGGCATATCACGTAAAAAAAGAAAATAAATTCCACCAATGGCTGAAAGCGGTATGGCGGAATAAATCAGTAATGCTTGTTGAAGAGAGCCAAAAGTGAGGTAGAGCAATAAAAAGATAAGCAGCAGTGCTACAGGAACTGCAATCATCAAACGGCTTTTGGCTGCTTCCAGGTTTTCAAAAGCTCCGCCATAAGTCACATAGTATCCG
>Ga0172372_10012496_pt1 | contig 10634 bp, 15 predicted proteins | sample LakKiv5m_2_FD_114544 | JGI IMG/M metagenome (GOLD analysis project Ga0172372, IMG submission 114544) | Freshwater microbial communities from Kabuno Bay, South-Kivu, Congo - kab_092012_9.5m | ecosystem: Environmental > Aquatic > Freshwater > Lake | place: Democratic Republic of the Congo... | reverse complement strand
ATTATATTGCAGCTAGCTATCATTGCTTGGCTCGCTTATGAGATCTACGTCCGCATACGCGACACTCAAGCCGAGCGGGTTATACGCGGGCTGGTGCTGCTAACGCCGCTGGTTTTGCTCTGTTATATTTTCAAGCTCACTCTACTCACTAGATCTATAGAGTTATTAGCTCCTACTATATTAGTTGGTCTCATAGTGATATTTGCACCCGAGTTTAGGCGAGTGCTTATGCATCTCGGCAGTGAGGGTTCGGTGATTAATCGTATCGCCAGTAGCCCGCAGCAAGATTCCAAATCCAACCTCAATGCTGCAGCCGAATCTCTGGTTTCAGCTTTAGCTGAGTTGCAGGCTAACCATACTGGCGCGATTATTGTTCTTGAGAAGAACAAAGTCGATAGATTCTATGTCGATCCCGGCCATCAAATCCACGCTAAAGTCTCTAAAGAACTATTACTTACTATTTTCTCGCCCAAATCACCCTTGCATGATGGTGCGGTGACAGTTAGGGGTGCTCTGCTTGAGGCTGCTGGCGTTATACTGCCTATGACCGAAAACCCCAAGCTTGACTGGCAGTATGGCACCCGCCATAGAGCCGCGATCGGCTTTACTGAGCTGACAGAATCCTTATGCCTAGTGGTTTCTGAGGAGACTGGAGATATCTCAGTAGCCAGTCAAGGTAAGCTGGTGCGCTGCCCCAGCCTAGCCGATTTGCGCTCTCATATCAAGGATTTCTACGCTCAATTCACCAAGGGGGGCTAGGCAAAGCTCGTGCATAATTGCTACAATATGCAATTGTGTCTGAAAAACAATTAAAGATTTTGGCTATTGACGATGATCCTGCGATCCTCGAACTTGTAACTTCTAACTTAGAGATACAAGGTTACCTTGTTGATGCTGCGGATAACGCAGTAGATGGTATTGCTAAGGCGGTACAAAACCAACCTAACCTTATTATCCTTGACTTGATGATGCCGGGCTTAGATGGTTTTACTGCTTGTCAGCGCTTGCGCCAAAACGACAAGACCAAGGATATCCCAGTACTTATGCTCACCGCGCTTAGCCGCACCGAAGACAAGGTTACTGGTTTTGATTCTGGTGCTGATGATTATTTGACTAAGCCTTTTGAGCTTGCTGAACTCTTCGTGCGCGTCAAAGCGCTATTACGCAGAGCCGGCTCTATTAGCCTTAGCGAGTCTATTCCTGAGATTCTTCACTCTGGCGATATTACTCTGATGCCTGAGTCGCGCGAGATTAAGATCGTTGATCGCATCGTCCGCCTTACTCCAATTGAGTTTGAAGTACTACATTGCCTAATGCAAAGCCACGGTCAGACTGTATCTCCTGGAACTCTACTTAAAGAAGTTTGGGGTTACTCACCTGAGGACGATGTGGATACTATCCGCGTGCATATTCGTCACCTAAGATCACGCATCGAGATCGGTGATAAGCGTTATATCAAAACCGTCTATGGCGGCGGCTATCAGTTGATCGCTGAAGGCTTCGTTAAGTCTGGCGCGATGGCGGACTAAGCTGTTTCGTTAAATCTAGGATGCCTATTTAGATAGTTAATAATGCTTCTTGGCGTAGTCATTTTATCCTTAGCTACTTCCTGGATATTTTGGATGTCCATTATGTCTTCTAGTCTTGCTACAAACTTTGTCATATCATGTTGAGATTCAAGATTTAGGTCAAGATGGTATTTTTCTAGTAAATCAAAACCAAACTGCTCTAGTGCTATAAGTAATACCGCGTTAGGAATATCTGCTTTAGAATCAACCATCACTTTGTTTACAAGCTCTTTAATATTTTTTGGTTGTGGGACTTTTAGTTGAGCATGAACCTTAGGGCTTGCTGTGTCACAGAGTTTTTTGGCTGCAAGTAAATTGCCTGATTTAGCAAAATTTTTGACTTGTAGTTCAACTATAGAATCAAAATTATCAAAAAAACTTTTTAATATTGTCTTTTTAGCTGTGGGATTTTCATGGCAAGATATTACACCATAGATAACAGATGTGACTTCGTTTAACCCCGGAACATTAACCAAATCTAAACATCTATATCTCTACTAAGCTAGCCCGGCTTAAGGATAGTCCTTGGCGGCTAGTTAATCAAAGGAGATAAACATGAGAATTACAGCGCTTATACTTGCAGTAACTCTGGCGGCAATGGCGCCGGCTTCAGCCTGCAAACTAGACCCCATCATCAAACCCGTCAAAAGCATAGTTGGTATAGCAATCGGTGCGCCTGTTGGTGCAGTGGTAGGACTACTTCGCGGTGGTACAGCTAAGGGGGTGGATTACGCGAATAGTTTCCCTGACGAGCTTGGTGGCGGTACTATCGGTACTGTACTTGGCACGCCGACTGGTTTTGCGACTGGTCTTGTTACGGGTGGTGTTACTGGTATGCTGAATGGACTTCTAACTGGTGTTCGCGAAGGTGCTTCAGATCCTCTATCTAAGGGTAGTATGAGCATCGGCGGTGATTTCACTGATTACGATCCATACGATTTTGATTAATTAATCATTAGCCTAATTGGTCCCAAGACCCTGACTCAATGCTGAGTTGGGGTCTTTTTTTTGCGGGTTAATATCTATACAGATTGTGGTAAAATTCATAGTAACAAGATGTTCCCAGATGATAAAATTTCATACATCACAGATGAGCAGGGCAAAAAAATAGTGCAAATGGACATTGACGTATTTGAAGCTATTAGATCATATATAGAGGACGAGGGCTTGCTCAGGATGATGCTTGAAAAGGATAAGGACAACTGGCTATCTCCAGAAGAAGCGAAAGCATATTACGATAGCTTGCCTAAGCAATCTTGAAATATATTCTACATAGGGACTTCATAAAATCGTTAGCTAAGATTCCAGCTAGAGATAGGCTTGTAGTTGAGAATTTTATTTATCTGCAAATTGCAGAATTAAAATCTATTAGTGAAATTAGAAATATCGTAAAGCTAAGTGGTTACGTTAATGCTTATCGCGTAAGGTTTGGCGATTATAGGCTAGGGTTTTTCTAAGCGGAGATACTATCTGCATTGCTGATATAGCGCATAGGAGCAAGTTCTACAAGGTTTTCCCATAGCCCAATTGTGATACAATTTACTTTCCATCGCTGTGTGGGGTCCTTCGCTTCGCTCAGGATGACATTATGCGCCAAATCGAAATCTACGACACCACCTTGCGCGATGGCGCCCAAATGCGCGGCATATCATTCAGTGTCGCAGATAAACTTAAAGTGCTCACTACTCTTGATGAACTTGGGGTGGCTTACGTCGAAGGTGGCTGGCCTGGTGCTAATCCTAAGGACGTAGATTTTTTCGAAGAGGCGAAGAAGCTTAAGCTCAAGAACACTATATTAACTGCTTTCGGTAGCACCCGCAGAGCTAATGCCAGAGCCGAGGAAGATACTATACTTGCGGCATTACTTAGAGCAGATACTGAGGTAATCTGCATAGTCTCTAAGAGTAGCGCCCGTCAGATAGAGCGCACGCTTAATACTAGTCTTGAGAATAATTTATTGATGCTTACTGATAGTGTTGAATATCTGCGCGCCCAAGGTAAACGCGTCTTCGTAGATGCTGAGCATTTCTTCGATGGTTACAGTGATAACCCAGAGTACTCACATCAATTCATTGAAGCTGCGATTAAAGCTAAAGCCGAATATATGGTGCTTTGTGATACTAATGGTGGCTCGCTGCCGCAGCAAGTGCATGAAATCACAGCGAGACTAACCAAGCAATACGGCTCACAGATTAAGTTTGGCATCCACGTGCATAATGATAGTGATCTGGCTGTAGCTAATAGCCTAGAAGCGGTGCTAGCTGGTGCGACCCAAGTGCAAGGCACTATCAACGGCTACGGTGAGCGCTGCGGTAATGCTAATCTCATCTCAGTTATTGCGAATCTACAATTAAAATACCAAGGCTATAATTGCGTCCCCGTTGAAGGTCTAGCTAAACTTACAGACGTTTCTAAACGTGTTGCTGAGATCGCTAATATGAACCTTAGTAATTATCAGCCATTCACAGGCGCATCGGCTTTCACCCACAAGGGTGGTCTTCATGCTAGTGCCATGCAGCGCGACCAGACTAGTTACGAACACATAGACCCACGCTCGGTTGGTAATATCTCGAAAATAATCGTTTCAGAGCAATCAGGCATCAGTAATATCATCGAATGGATGTCAGCACGCGGCATAGAGCTGCTCGGTGATACTGAAACCCAGAAAGAAACAGCTAAAGCCATACTCGCACGCATTAAAGAACAAGAACATGCTGGTTACAGCTACGAGAACGCCAGCGCTAGCCTAGAGATTATGCTGCGCAAATATCTCACAGAGCTCTACGCACATGACGCTCTGCCTTTCGAGCCCTATCCAAGTTATTTCGAGCTGATAGATAGTGACATCATCATTAGTCATATCGAGAACACCGCTGCGAAGATCACTCTTAAAGTAGGCGGCGAAGAGATCACCATGACTACCAGTACTACTGAGGGTCCGGCGCATGCGCTAGATACCGCTCTAAGACGCGCGCTGAGTAATTATTACCCTGAGATTCATAATTTCCATCTTAAGGATTATAAAGTGCGGATACTTGATAGTCACCTCGGCACGGCGGCTGTAACTAAGGTGCAGGTTAGCACAGGGTTTGATCCTAAAGTTATTCTTAGATCAAATAATTTGATTGCGTTCGAAAATCTGCCAAATGCAAGGCTTGCGAGTTCTGAGCAGCCGGAGTTGACTGAGCCGTCAATGAGGACTGCGAAGAACGAGCGTAACGCAGCAGTTGGCGATTTACGGACGCAATCATGGGATACTATTGGAGTTAGTCAGAATATAATTAAAGCGTCATGGGACGCCATCGTCGATAGTATAGAATATGGTTTATACGTCCAAGGCGTCAAACCCATAAGCCATGCTAAGTCAAACTCAACTAAGTGAATTAAGAGGTTTTCTCAATCGCCTGCAAGGTAGAGAAGTGCGAGTAGAGATTAGCTCACGTATTAATATCGGTATGCGCATGTCTTTTGCTGTAACTGTACATGCTAGCGGTGATAACTACAGCTTCGTTAGTAATAGCGGTGAAGTGAGTATATTTTTCGATCCGATGGAGACTGAGGCATTCAGTAGTGATGCGACTTCGATTACGCTTATGTACGGTGATAATCTTCTCTCTATACGTCACGCGCGCAAACGCTAATCATGGCTGAACCTAGACTTAATCGCGAAGATCATATCGCGCGCCGTAGTGGCGAAAATAATTGGTTAGATGATTTGCAGCAGCATTTAGGTGAGATGCGCAACCGCATTATAATAATATTATTATCGCTGGGAGTCGCATCAATACTGGCTTTCAATTATTCTGAGCAGCTGATATTGCTACTACAAGCGCTTGCCCCTCAGGGCTCTAGTTTTATTCAACTCAAACCCGGTGAAGTGTTTTTCTCCTCACTTAAAGTATCAGTCACGGCTGCATTGTTAATAGCTATGCCAGTGATTTTGCATCAAGTTGCTAGCTTCATTAAACCCGGGCTTAAGGATACCGAAGCGCGCGCAATTATGCCAGTGTTTTGGTTGTCACCATTGTTTTTTTACACAGGTGTGATTTTCGCTTACTACCTAGTGCTACCACCACTACTTGGATTTTTATTCGGTTTCAACTCTAATATAGTAGAGAGTAGATATGGACTAGAACACTATTTAGATCTTGCGGTATCGATGCTCCTTATCTGCGGTGCCGTCTTCCAGCTACCAGTGGTGATGCTAGTGCTGGGGCTCTGCGGACTGGTGACTAGTTCAGCCCTGCTCTCGATCTGGCGCCATGTGATACTCAGCTCCTTTATCGCAGCAGCAGTGCTAACACCGACCCCAGACCCTATCACCATGAGCATAGTAGCCGGGGCATTGATTGGGTTGTATTTTAGTACGGCGGGACTTTTGCGCTTAGCTGGTAAGTGACGCGAAGCGTCATTGCGAGCCGTAGGCGAAGCAACCCCCATGCTCCAAACCGTCATTGCGAGCCGAAGGCGAAGCAATCCATAAGGTAACGCTTGAGACGATGCGCTCATGGTTGAAAAACGTGACGTAAGTCACGTTTTTGCTCTGCTAAAATATAAGCATGCGCCACCCAGATCAACTGATATCCAGAGACCTAGAGCATCAAGCGCGCACCCGCCGCATTATGATACTTATCGCTTTTGGGCTGCTTGCAGCATCATTAGCTATGGGCTATTTGCAGTTCACTTATGTCAGCAGCAAGATTAATGAAGCCGACAAATATTTCTCAGAGTACCGTAACGCTAAAGCGCTTGAGATACTACAAGCAGCTAAGCATAAATACCGCAACAAGAACGATGATTTGGATTTTATGCTTATTTATGCTTTTGTTAATTCTGATAGGTTTGCTGAAGCTGAGAAACTAGCTTCAGAGCTAGAGAGCGTACCTAATAAATACCGCAACCGCTTCATTAAAGTAATGGAGATAGCTAGTTATAATGATAGAACCAAAATTATAACTAGGCTTATAGATAAGGCTGGCAGACTGGATTTGAAGCCGGGCTTCTTCATTAAGACCAGCAAAAGCCGTGACTCTATAGATGATGAGCTGGCGGTACTTGAAGCTGGCTACAAATACATGAAAGCGCGCAAACACTCATCTGATGGTGATGCTAATTTGGATAAGCTGGAGAACTATCTGCTTAAGCGCTACCTAGAGATAGGTAATATTTATCTAGGCAATCAACAATTCAAAGAAGCTCTAGAGTTTCTCAAAAAAGCTAAAGAGCTGGATGTCAGCAAAAACTCGCCGCTCAAATCAGAGCTGCATTATAGTCTTGGCATCGCTTACCGCAATACTGGCAACTATAACCAAGCTGTAGAGCATATCTCTGAGAGCGCACAGCTAGGCAGCGGTAGAGCTAAAGTGGTGCTTAGTGATATTAACTACGAAGCTGCTGATAAGGTAGAGCCAGCTGAAGAAGAGAAGAAGGGCGCAAGGCTCTTCGGCAAGAAGTCACCAGAGCCTAAGCCTGCAGAAGCTAAGCCAGCTGAGGTAGCGCCAGTGGCTGAAGCGCATTAGGCGCTAGCTTGTGATTATTTCACCGCTGCCGGCTGTAGATGCTGCGCAATAAAATCAGTGCAAACTGCACCAGACTGGAATACAGGGTGATCCATTACGCGCAGATGAAAAGGTACAGTAGATTTGATACCAGTGATGGTGAACTCATCTAGGCAGCGGCTCATACGTTTAACTGCTTGAGCGCGGTCTGGAGCCCAGACTATAAGTTTGGCAAGTAGTGAATCGTAGTTAGGCGGCACGAAATAATCAGTGTAACAATGAGTATCGACGCGCACGCCAAGTCCGCCCGGTGGCATGAAGCCAGTAATATGACCGGGGTTAGGCATAAAATCCATATCAGGATCTTCTGCGTTAATACGGCATTCAATTGCATGACCTTGAATCTTAACGTCTTCTTGTTTGACTGTTAGTTTTTCGCCAGAGGCGATGCGTAGCTGCCACTGTACTAAATCTATGCCAGTAATCATCTCAGTTACGCAGTGTTCTACTTGTATGCGTGTGTTCATCTCGATGAAATAATATTCTTGAGTATCAGGTAGATAGATATATTCTATGGTGCCAGCACCTTCATAATCCACGGCTTGAGCGGCTTTGACGGCATCAGCGCCCATGCGTGCGCGCAGCTCTGGCGTGATCACTGGCGATGGCGCTTCTTCGACTAGCTTCTGGTGACGGCGTTGCACCGAGCAATCACGCTCACCGAGGTGCACGCAGTGACCATAGGCATCAGCTAGCACCTGCACTTCTATATGTTTCATGCGGGTGATGAACTTCTCGATATAGACACCAGCATTACCGAAGGCATTGCGCGCTTCTTGCTGGGCTGCACTAAAATTCTTCTCTAGTTCGGCGCGGTTGTTGCAGACGCGCATACCGCGACCACCACCACCAGCTGTGGCTTTGATAATAACGGGATAGCCTATAGTCTTCTCAACAAGCTTGGTAGCATTCTCTATAGAATCTACTAGTCCATCGGAGCCGGGCACACAGGGCACGCCAGCACGAGTCACAGTCTCGCGCGCAGTAGCTTTATCACCCATATTGCGAATAGCATCAGAGTTAGGTCCGATGAACTTGATACCGTGTTCTTTGCAGACATCAGCGAAATGAGCGTTCTCCGCGAGGAAGCCATAGCCGGGGTGGATAGCATCAGCACCTGAGACAAGAGCCGCGCTGATAATAGAAGGGATATTGAGATAGCTTTTAGGTGAAGGTGCTGGACCTATGCAGTAAGCCTCATCAGCCATAGTTACATGCATGCTATCTTCGTCAGCTTCTGAATATACAGCGACAGTTTTGATGCCGAGCTCACGGCAGGCTCTAATCACTCTTAGGGCGATTTCACCACGATTTGCTATTAGGACTTTTTTAAGCATGCTCTATCTATTATACTCAAGCCACGAAAACCGCTATAATAGAGGCTTAATGAGAATATTAGTCTTAGTATTACTATTAGCTCTTCCGCTTAGCGTTTTGGCTGCAGAGGAGAAAATCACATCTACTATTGTTGGCGATACTAATGGCGTTGATATGACTCAGCTTGAAGAGATACGCCGAGTGCAAGAGCAGCAGCTGCGTATGATTATGCGCATGAACCGCGCTGAAGATTTGCGCAATGCTGAAATCCAAAAACGCCATGAAGCTTTTATCAAAAGCATTCCAGAGCTGAGTCCCACTGCAGTAGCTAGCCCAGCCGCTCTGCCAGTTGCTACTGAAGCCAAACCTAAAAAATGTGGTTTCTGGGCAAGATTATTCGGTTGCGCTGATGATACTGTTACAGCTAAGCCTGCTCCTCAGCCCGGTGATTCGGGAACGCCTGAGCTTGATGATTTTTAGTAGAGCCCGTCATTGCGACAGCGAGCCGCAGGCGTGGCTGGAAGCAATCCCCCCGCTATGCGCCGCATGGAGATCGCCACGGCAGCTACGCTGCCTCGCGATGACGTGTTGGTTGTCATTGCGAGGAGCGCAGCGACGAAGCAACCCATAGCGCAAAGTCTATTAGTTATACTCTCGACAGCATCTTCATATCGTATTCTGATGCTTGAAGCTCTTGCTTAAACGCCTCGCATAATCTAGCCGCAAAATCATGATCATGGCGGGAGTATAAATCTATTGCGCATGATCCGAATTCTGGCCAGGTATGGATATTAAAATGCATTTCTGGTGAAGTGACCGTGGCCGTCACACCCTCTGGTTGGAACTGATAAAAAGTCTCTGTATCCACGTTTACGCCGACACTTTTACAAGCGCGCAGCAGAGCAGTTTTGAGCTCATCGCACTTAGCCAGCGTAGTTGGGTTAGCCCCATAGAAATCAACAATAATGTGAAACTTAGCCACTATAGCGGCTGATTATAGCGCAAAAGAATAAGTATTATTAATTAAATATAAACGCTTAAAACCCGCGCCAAATCTTGCTAAAATCACTATCCGCATGTCTAAGCAACACAGCAAGTTTTACACCGCATCAGAAGCTCAGCGCAAATGGCGCATCATCGACGCTGAAGGTCAGACTCTAGGCCGCCTCGCGACTCAGATCGCTAACGCTCTGCGCGGCAAAGATAAGGCTATATTCACGCCCAACCAAGATTGTGGTGATTTCGTGGTGGTGATTAACGCTGGCAAATTCAAAGTCAGTGGCCGCAAGGACGAGCAGAAGAACTACTATCGTCACAGCGGTATTCCCGGTGGTTTCAAATCTGAGACTTTAGCTGATCTTCGTAATAGAAGACCTACTGAGGTTATCCGCAGAGCAGTCAAAGGCATGTTGCCGCACAACCGTCTCAGCAACAGGCTTATAACTAAGCTGAAGATTTATTCTGGTGCTGAGCATCCACACGCGCCGCAACTTAGCAAATAATATTTATAGGAATTTACAATGAGCAAAAAAACTAAAACCCCTACAATCAAAACCGGTAAGCGTAAATGTGCAATTGCAAGAGTGAAGCTAGTTGAAGGCAACGGCAAAATCACTATCAATGGCAAAGACGTGCTGGCGTATTTTGGAGTGCAAGAAGCTATTAGCGATAAACTGAAGAAGCCCTTCGAGCTTAGCGGCACTATCGGCAAGTATGATGTCATCGCGACTATTAAGGGTGGCGGACGTATAGGTCAAGCTGATGCGCTGATGTATGGTATCGCTAAGATACTTGCTGGCATGAATGCTGCTAACCGTACTAACCTTAAGGCTGCTGGTCTTATGACCCGTGATGCTCGTATTAAGGAATCTAAGAAATACGGACGTAAGAAAGCGCGTAAACGCTTCCAATTCTCTAAGAGATAATTATAATTTTATTATAACATGGCGCTTATTTTTGATTAGGATAATATGGTATTATTCTTAATATGAATAAATGCCAAAGACAAACCGTTAGAGTTCTCAGCAGTAGTTTTGGTAATTTGCCGGGTGGCACTAAGCACAGCACAGAGTGGAGGAGTGCTGGTAAAGATAGTCCACTGTTTAGGACCTCATATAACCACGGAACTGGAGCTTACAAATTAGAAGTTAGTAGAGGAGAAGATCCCGTTAGAAGTCATGGGCTCTTAAGT
>Ga0172372_10012493_pt1 | contig 10635 bp, 6 predicted proteins | sample LakKiv5m_2_FD_114544 | JGI IMG/M metagenome (GOLD analysis project Ga0172372, IMG submission 114544) | Freshwater microbial communities from Kabuno Bay, South-Kivu, Congo - kab_092012_9.5m | ecosystem: Environmental > Aquatic > Freshwater > Lake | place: Democratic Republic of the Congo... | reverse complement strand
GGACCCGATACACTACGCTCGGATAGGTGGCGATGATGTCCATGTCGAACTCCCGGCGGAGTCGTTCCTGGACGATCTCCATGTGGAGCAGGCCAAGGAACCCGCAGCGGAAACCGAATCCGAGGGCTGCCGAACTTTCCGTCTGGAAGGTCAGCGCCGAATCGTTGAGCTGCAGCTTGGCGATGCTCTGCTTCAGGCTCTCGAAGTCGGCCGTGTTGATCGGGTAGATGCCCGAGAACACCATCGGATGGATCTCCTGGAATCCAGGCAGCTCGGTGGAAGGGTTGCGTGGATCGGTGATCGTGTCGCCCACCTTGACTTCGCGGGGAGTCTTGATGTTGGCGGTGATGTAACCGGTCTCGCCCACCTGCAGGCGTTCCCGGACATAAGGCTTGGGGTTGAACGACCCGACTTCCTTGATTTCGACCGTCTTCCCGGAGTGCAGCAGCTTGACGTTCATTCCGGGCTTGAGTTCGCCCTGCGTGACGCGGACCAGGATGACGACCCCCTTGTACGTGTCGAAATAACTGTCGAAGATGAGAGCTTGGAAGGACGCGGCGCCGGTGGGCTTTGGAGCGGGCACCCGCTTGACGATCGCCTCGAGGATGTCCTCGATGCCAATGCCCTCCTTGGCGCTGGCGAGGATGGCCTCGTCGGCGGGGATGGCCAGGATCTCCTCCAATTGCTGCCTGGCCATGGCCACGTTTGCATGCGGCAGGTCAATCTTGTTGATGACCGGGATGATGTAGAGGCCCTGCTTCATCGCCAGATGCACATTCGCGACGGTCTGCGCCTCGACGCCCTGGGCGGCATCGACGATCAGGAGGGCGCCTTCGCAAGCGCTCAGGGAGCGGGAGACCTCGTACGCGAAATCGACATGGCCTGGAGTGTCGATGAGGTTCAATTCGTACAGTTCCCCATTCTTGGCGCGGTAGCCCATGGTCACCGGATGCGCCTTGATGGTGATCCCGCGCTCACGCTCGAGATCCATGGCGTCCAGGTGCTGGGCCTCCATTTCCCGGTCAGCCACCGTTCCTGTTCGTTGCAGGAGACGGTCCGAAAGGGTGGTCTTCCCATGGTCAATATGGGCGATAATGCTGAAATTGCGGATATGCGCGGCGTCCATCGAGCTCAGTTCCCACGAATCGTCACACCGACCTCTGCGACCGGCGTGGATCGAAAGTGGCCGGGAAGATAAGGTGCACACCCGCCATGGGAAGGGATTTCTGAATGCTTGCGGGCAGGGGCCCTGCCCGACTACGCCTTGGCCATGTCCATTCAGTGCCGTTTGGAGCACCTCGGCTTTGCCGCTCCGGATCCCCGGATGCTGGCGCGCTGGTACGTCGAGGTCATCGGTGGAGAGTTGGTTTGGGAGAACGGGGCCATGCCCCCTGCCCTTTTTGTCCGGCTGCCCGGTGGGCTTGTGCTCGAAATCTATTCCTCCACCACCGTTTTGCCCGAAGTGGGCCTGAACCACCTCTCCGGCTTTCGGCACCTGGCGCTTCGGGTGGAGAGTATCGAGACCGCCAAGGCCAGTCTGGAGCAGAAGGGCGTCGCCTTCCCGGAGCCCATCAAGACCGCGGGTGGAGGCGGGCGCGTGCTCTTCTTCCGGGACCCCTGCGGCAACCTGCTCCATCTGGTTGACCGTCCCGCCGATGCCCCCCTCCATTCGCTATGAACCCTCTGCGACTTCTCGCCCTTGGCCTGTGCCTCGGCGGCCTCTTGGACGCCGCCGTTGCCGTCGCGCGGGACTCCGAAGCCGTCAAGCGTGGGCGTTCGCTCTACGTCGCTCACTGCGCGGTCTGTCACCAGGCGACCGGACGCGGCACCCCGGGCGTGTATCCGCCCCTGGTTGGCTCGGATTTCCTGGCACGACCCGATGGGCGCACGAACGCCATCCTGGCCGTCGTCCAGGGGCTCTCGGGGAAACTGGTGGTCAACGGGTCGACGTACGACAACCAGATGCCGGCCGTGGTCCTCGACGACGCGCAGGTGGCAGACGTCCTCTCGTACGTGTTTGATGCCTGGAACAATCCCGGTGGTGAATTCAAGGCCGAGGACGTTGCGCAGGTTCGCGCCAGTTCCAGATTTCCCACGTACAAGGAGCTGGCCGAGGCCAGCGCCTACCCGCCCGTTCCCCCAGCACCCGAGGGTTGGTCGCTCCGGGAGCACGTTCGGCTCAATGATTTCGCCGTCCGGATGGCGCCCACGCCGGATCTCAAGGGGTACTATCTCCTTGGGCAAGCCGGAGCGGTTTGGCGGGTGGATGCAAGCACACGCAAAGTCCAACCGGTCTTCGTCGCCGCCGACTATGTCGACTCCTCGCTGGGATCCCCCGGAACACTCGGGATTCATTGCGACGCTTCCGGCCGAATCTGGATCACCTGCAACCAGCGCCAGGATTCGAGTCCGGTGGTGACGAACCACGTCAGCATCTTTCGCACGCCCTTGCCCGCCAACAAGCGTGCGACGCCCGGCAAACCCATCCTGTGGTTCCGCACGGCTTATCCCTACGGAATCGGTCCCTACAACCATGGGGTCTCCCACCTGGCCATCGGCCCTGACCGGAAGCTGTACGTGAGTAGCGGATCCAGGACGGATGGCGGCGAACCGGGCAACGAACAGAACCTGGGCCGCATGGGTGAGACCGACATCACCGCCTGCCTCTGGCGCATGGATCCGGAGTCCGAAACGCCTTCGATCGACGTCGTGGCCAACGGCATTCGCAACGCATGGAGCTTCGCCTGGGACGATTCCGGCCAGATGTTCTCGGTCAGCAACGGACCGGACGCCCACTCGGGCGAGGAAATGGACGTCATCGACGTGGGCGGACGGAGGCATCACGGGTTCCCGTACCAGTTCGCCGACTGGCCTGTGGAGAGGAAGGCTTATCCCCACACGCCCCCTGCCCCGTCTGGACTGTCGTTTGTTCTGCCGGTCATGAACGACGGCCCGGATGGTTGGTCAGCGGGCTTGCCTGGCGCGACCTTTGATCCCCACTCCTCACCCGCAGGCATGATCTGGCTGGGAGAACGCGCACCCCAACCCTGGCGCCGCTCCTTCCTCGTGGGACGTTTTGGAAACCTGCTGAAGATGGAGGGCGATCGCGACGTGGGATTCGACGTGCTCGCTGTTGAACCCACGCAGGTCGGCACCTCGTGGCGTGCCAAGGTTCGAACGTTTGTTCGCGGACTGGGCCGCCCGATCGACCTCATGCAACTAGGCGATCGCGTCTACATCCTCGAGTACACCCGACCCACGGACTTCCGCTCCGGTCGCGGTTGGCTGCCCGGGCGTGTGTTGGAACTCATCCCGAAGACATCGGGTCGCTGAACCCGTTGCGAAGAAAGTCCGTCTCTGGTCGAAGCAACCGTTTCCTCGCCCAGCGACTCACGTAGACCATCGCGCCGATCCAAGCCACCCAACCCATCAAGGCGCTACCGAAAAGCACCGTGCCCTGTCGGCCTTGGATCAACGGTTCGCCCCATTCACCTGGCCAATGGCGCACCCAGCCGGCGCTGAGTTGGTGAACCAGCGAAGACATGCCCGTCTCCAGGAACCCGCCGGTCAGGAACACCACCGCCATGGCGGTCTCCGCCCGTCGAAACAAAGCGCTCGCGTAAGCCGTGAGCCAAAGACCTGCCCAGACCTGAATTCCCATGGCCAGCGCCTCGGCGAGAAACGACGGCGCCAGCCACCATGGGTACCTATGGCTCCCGCGGACCAACACGGCCGCGAAGCCCACGAGCCAGCCACAGGCCAAAAGCGCCGATCCCTGGTGCAGGAACATTCGTTGTGCAGGCGCCAGGAGGCTCGTGATCCAGTGTGGATAGCTTCCCGGAACAACGGACATCACCTCGATCAATCCAGGCTCGCGCACGTCCCGGAAGTGCGCGGCTGTCCAGACCACGGTCGCGACAGCGATCACTCGCCGAGCCCATGGCCCAATCTCGCGGACGTGATCCACGGTGGGCCAATCGATCACGGCCCCGAGGACAAACAGCGCCGATCCGCACACCAGGGGTACGGACCAGAGACGCAGCCGTTGGCTTCGCGAAAGATTCCAGCCGCGGCGTACAGGGCGTTGATCCTCTCGGGGGCGTAGCCATCGGATGGCGACCAGAAGGACCGCGATCGTCAGCACAAGACTCAACCCCGCGAGCAGGAGGGCCTGCCAGACCCCGTTCCAACCGGAGGGTGGAAACGTTGGAAGCCACCCTCCCCTGAGCGCCTGGAGCATCCGTTGCTGGTGGAACTGCCAGACTTCAAAGCGCCGTTGAAACGACAGCAGGAACCCGGAACCGCCCGGCGTTCCCAAGTTCCACCCGTTCATCACCGTCCAGAGCGCATTGTATCCAAGGACAAAGAGGCCGAGGAATCCGGCGTTCAGGGCGCAGGCCGCTACCCGGGTAGCCCACCAACCTTGAAAGAGGGTGGAAGCCACAAGTCCCGAGGCCATGGCCAGTCCGAGGGCCGCGGCCTGAAGCAATCCGAAGCGCATCACGTCCGCAGGCCCCACGCCTCCGAGGACGATCGGAACCGCATAGATGGGAAACGTGCTCCACAGGAAAGTGAGGGCTCGTACCCATTGTGAGACGGATTTCGCCATCATGACCTGATGCGGCTGCAGCGGGGTCAGCCAAAGCAGGCCAAGGGTCTGCTCCCGTCGCTCACGGGCAATGGTGTCTGCGGTCAGGATGGGACCCACAATCCAGGCAATGGCGATACCACCCCGCGCCAGGATTCCGAACAACGGCAGACCGGTTGCAGTGTTCGCGCCGCGCAGACGCCACCAGCACCAGACAAATGCGGACAGGACGAGCGACGCTCCCAGCACGCGCAGAAAGAACGTGCTCCGGCATCGAGCCTGGAGACGAAGTTCTCTCAAGAGGAACGGCCACATCGTGGCCAGCTTCCAGCAACCCGGCTGTGGCTCAAACAGCAAAGTGCCCTCCGACCCCGGGCGACCGACGCCCGGAGGCATGGATCCATGGCGAACCTTGAAACCGGATTCAGGTTTCGCGTTGCCCGGTACCGCCCCCTGAAACCCAACGGCGGACTCCGTGGGCCGCGGAGGTTCCAACCGCAATCTGCACGAACGGTGGAACGAGAAGCATCCAGTTGGATCCTGCGGACCCTTCGACGGGCCAGAGCAGGATTCGCCATTCTCCGAGTGCCCAGCGGTGCACCAAGACGTTGAGCAACCACACAACGATCCAGCCCAGCATCATCGTCCCGACCAGACACGCGAGAACCCCGATGAAGTAGTTGCGTACCCAGCGTGCCACCCAAAGTCCAATCCAGGGCCCAATCACCACCGCCAACGACGCGGTCACGAGACCGACCATCGGTCTGGACACCCCCATCACCCATGAAGTGCCCACGGCAAACGCAGCGTGCAGCGCCAACAGCGGACCGAACTCCCACCAGATCATGCGACACACCGCGCCCGGCAACTCGTGGTAGGACGGGCACGTCGCCAGCACCTCCAACATGCCGCTCCGCCGTTCCTCCCGCAGCAGGCGGGGCAATCGCAATGCCATCAGGCCGGGCAACACCCACTCCGGCCAGGTCGGTGGTTCCCGTCGCACGCCCAGGCCCAGCCACCAGATGTAGGATCCCGCCAACAGGAAGGGTACCAGCCACAGCGGATCCCGGCGACGCTCCAGCAACCAACGCCACGGATCCCGGGAGCGCATCCTGAGCCGATGCCCACGAAGGAGCTTCAATCCCCACGGCGGCGCCTCGACCTTTATACCTGCCGAATCCAAATCCGGTTCTGGCTGCACGGGACGCTCCACCTCCGCATCGGAAGGAAGTGCCACCGCCCGGCCTCGCGCAGGGGTTGATTCTGCCACTGGAGGCGTGGGTTCCGGTGCGACAACCCCCAGCGTCGTGAGTACTTCATCCCCGGTTTCGCCCAGGAACTGGATGCGGTTCCAGGCGTGCTCCGACTCCTGGGCGGCAAGGTAGTAAAATCCCACCGATACCAGCAGGCACCCGAAGAAGGCCACGGCAGAGAGCACGTACCACGGGGGGGACGGCGCCGTCCAACTCACGACGGCCACCACGACTCCGGCCGGAATCAGGATGGCGATCATCACGAGAAGCAGCAGCGCGTAACCCGAGAACAGCGCCCAACCACCCGAGCGGTTCCACGCGCTCGCAGCCAGTCCGGAAGCGAGGCCCGAGATGGTAACGCCGCCCTGTAGCGCGATCATCAGCACCACGTCCGCCAACTGCACCCCTCCCTGAAGGAACGGCAACATCAGGATTGGCGTCATCACCAACCACACCGCCACGGCTTGCAGAAAGGCGGAGGAGGCCTTTCCGAGGACCATCTCGCGCGAGGTCAGTGGCGTGGAACACAACAAACCCAACGTTCCCTCCCGACGCTCCCGGCTCAGCAGATCGTGGGTGAGCAGCGGACCGATGATCGCCAGGATCAGTGCTGCGCCAAAGTTCACAACGAAGAAGACCTCCGTCCCCTTCCCCACGAACATGGCGGGGTCCTTCCAGAGGAGGAGCGCGAGACCGCCCAGCGCCAGCGATGTGGCCAGAAGCCTGAGCCGCCATGGCTGCGGGCTTCGCGCCTGCGTGCGCATTTCACGCTGAAAGACTGGATTCATTCGGGACTCAGGTTCGGCCACATGGCTTTCGCGTCAGTTTCGGGCGAGCGGCCTACGCTGATAGGCTCGGGTCCGGAGGTCCCACTCGGTCATGCGCCCCCACCAGAACGCGGCAGCCCACTGCGCAAGGACAGCACAGAGCGCGAACCAGAAAGCGCTGGTTTCCGCGGATCCCCCAATGATGCCCATGAACGATAACCACGCGACCCAGAAGCCACCCATCATCGCGGGAGCCAGCGCACCCCACGCCACGGTCAGCACCCACCCGGGGATCGGGTGAAGGCGACGCATCGCACAGCGGATCCCGACCCAAGGAAGGGTCAGCCAGGTGGAGAACACCAGCGACGCGTGCAAACTCCACTCCCAGATCTCCACCTGGTCCTTGCCGAGGAGGATGAGCAACTCGCTCAGGATGAGTCCCGGTCCCATGCCGACGATCAGTGCCCAGCGACGGCCGCTGACGAGGTATTCCGGCGGCAACGGCGTCACGAGCAGGATCTCAAAGGTTCCCTCTTCGATCTCCCTTCGAAAGCTCCCCGCCGCCAACAGCGCCTGGACGAGCAGCAGCGCAGGCGAGACGAGCATCATGAGATACTCAAAGTCGCGCTCCTCTGAACGTCCCCAGAGGCTCAGCAGGAAAAGGAGGATCACCAGCAAGGGCAAACCCAGTCGCAGCCACGAATGCGCCGGTCCGATGGACTCCAGCCAGAGCACCGGATTGATCTCGAGCCAGCGCCGCTTTCGGAACCGCCGCCGTTCATCCTTCAGCGTGACGACCCTTTCCGGACGCTGACCAACCCCATGCCGTTCGTGCTGCCGTTGGTTGTCCAACAAGCACGCCGCGAGGAAGGCGGACGAGGCGAAGATCCCCACCGCGACAACCATCGTTCCGCCGATGCCGACGTTCGCTCCTTCCAGCACCCAGCCCGGAACAGCACCCATGACCGCCCCTGCCGATTGAACGGCACCCGCACCCGTCGATGCGAAACCGATGCCGAACGGAATGGCGGGCCAGGCTTCCCACGGAATGCGGGTCGTCGGGGAACGAAGGTGGGCGACCGTCAGGAAGCAAACGAGGCATACCCCCGCCAAGAGCGTCAAAAACCCGATCATCCAGATCGCAGCGACTCCGACCGCTCCCAACCATGTGCGGGCACGACTGGTGGCCATGAATCCAGCTGCAAGCCCCGTGAGCACGATGCTGAACTCCGCCCCGAGCGCCCGCGCAAAGTCCGCAGGCCCCACTCCTCCCAGCAGGAACGGAATCGCGAGGAACGGAAGCATCGCGAGCCAGAGCGCGAACATCCGCAACACATGCGCCACCGTCTTGCCGATCACGACGTCCAGCGGGGTCAACGTCGTGAGGAAAAGGAGACCCAGCGTCCCCTCCCGGCGCTCCCGGGCGAGCGTGTCGGCCGTCGCCACGGGGCCGGCAAAGGCGAAGAAGATCATCAGGCCGCTGTGGAATCCCGCGAGCAGGATCCCTCCCAGAAAGCTTGAAGGCAGACCACCCACCCCACCCCAGCGGAACGTCTCGCCAATGAGCACCCCCAGGAGCAGGAGGGATATCCCCAACCCGGCAATCACCCGCAGCCAATACGTCGACCAGTTCCGTGCCGCAGCGCGCAATTCCCGATGGAGCACAGGAGGCATCACCATGTGCGCAACCCTCCTGAAGGATACTGGGCTCCGGCCGCCCGGCGGAAATCATCGCGGAGCTCGTAGTCGTCCGTGTCGAAATCAAGCCCGGCCGCGAGGGCCAGGAACCCATGCTCGATGTCGATGCGCGCCCGCTTCCTCGCCCGGTAGACCAGGTACGCGGTGGCGAACAACCAGAGATGGAATGCGACCCAGAGCAGGCGCGTGCCTCCACCGAGTGCCGCCAGCATCGCCAACGGCAGCATGCCCACCCAACCCGGCATCATGACCTGCAGGAAGGTCGCGCGGAAGGCAGTCTGCGGATCCCCTTCGCGAAGGCCATGGCGAAAGCCCACCATCGCCAATGTCTCCAGATCGAAGGTCAGCACGGCGACGCCGTAGATCAACAGCAGCACGACCCCGATTCCCGCCTCCACGGGAAGGTCGTTCATTGAAAGTCGGAGCAATGGCAGGAACTGCAATCCCACCAGGACCAAAGCCGGCACTCGGTACTGTTGCAACAGGGCCGCGTGATGACCGCGCAGGATCTCGTCGCGCCCCTGCCCCGCTGCGACCAACAACTCCAGCGCCCCGCTCGTCCGGTCCTCAACGATTCCTCGGGTGGAGGCGATGGCCACTTGCACCTTGAGCAGCAGGTGCAACCCCCACAACAGGACGAGGCACGCACCCACAGCCCAGATCGCCGCCGCCTGCGTCGTCGCCGCCAGCGACAGCACCACTCCGACAGCAAACAGGAATCCGAGGCCATAGAAGACTGCGGTAAACTCGAACGGCACCGGCCGCATCACCCGTTGGAACCAGGCGTAGGGCTTCTGCTCCAGCAACAGCCCCCAGTGAATGTGCCGGTAGCCCACCAAGGCTCCCTTCCGTGGCTTCCCCTCCCCATCCCGCAACGGCGCTGTCTCCAACACCCGGTCCCGATAATCCCGCACCAGGAATGACGCCACCACCAGCAGCCCCACCGTCACCACACACTGCTTCTTCACTGCCGACCGGAACGCCTGATGTCGGACCGGAGCGGTCCGTGGCTCCGAGTGCGCCCACCGAAACGCAGCCGTCGGACTGAAGCTCTGAATACCCAGCGCGGATCGCCGGAAAATCCGCTGCCAGCCCCAACTCGCGCCATCCACTCCCGCGCTCAGCAACCCGATCCCCAGAAGTGTCGCGAGCAGTGCGCTCCGGAAGTCACGGGCGAACACCGACGCCATCATCCCAAGACTCAGCGACAATCCCATCGTGAGCAGGATGACCGTCACCGTCCGAAAGACCTGACCGCCGCTCACGCCTCCAACCAGCACCGGAAGCGCCAGCACCGGAATCATGGCAATCACCGCATACACCGCGCGAAGCGAGGTGGCCACGAGCTTGCCGAGAATGATGTCGTACCCGCGCAACTCGGTCAGGAACAGGAGCCCCAATGTTCCCGCGCGCTTCTCGGAAGTCAGCGAATCCGCCGTGAACAGCCCACCCGACAGCAGCGCGAATCCGAACAAAGCCGCTGCCAGTACACGGAACACAACATCCGACACCACCTGCGGTTGGGCCCGGATCGGTGTGGACCACAGCAGCAGGAAGAACCCAACCCCCAGCAGCACCGCCGTGAATCGGAACCACGCACCGGATCCCTTGCGGGCGGCGACGAGGAGTTCGCGTTGGACGACCGGCAGGAAGTTCATGGCGATCCACCGGACTCCATCCGGCCGTCCTACTGGGTTTCGCCCTTGGTCACCCGGAGGAAGACCTCCTCGAGGCCCAACTCTTCTTCCCGGACCTCCAGGAGTCGCGTGCCATTCTTGACCAGGACATCAGCGATCACGCCCGAATCCGCCTGATCTTCGCGCACCACCACCCGGAGCCGCCCGTCTTCTTCCATGGCTTCCACGATCTCGGTCCGCGCACGCAGCAGGTCGAGGGCTCGGGAGTTTTCCCCGGCCACCCGCACCCGGAAGACGCGTCCGGCATGGGTTTCATTCCGCACGCCCTGCACCGGGCCGCAATAGATGAGCTTGCCCTTCTCGATGATGGCGCACCGATTGCACAAGGTCTGCAGCTCGGAAAGGATGTGCGAACTGATGATGATCGTCTTCCCCATCCGCTGGAGCTCCTGAAGGATCGCCATCATCTCGATGCGCGCCCGCGGATCGAGGCCCGAAGCGGGCTCGTCCAGCAGCAGCAATTGAGGATCGTGGATCAACACCCGCGCGAGCCCCAGGCGCTGCTGCATGCCGCGACTCAGGGCGCCGATCAGCGCGCCCTTCTTCTCCGAAAGCCCCACCAACTCCAGGACGTCCGCCACCGTCTTGTCGCGGACGTTGGCCGGGATCTTGTAACACGCTCCGAAGAAATC
>Ga0172372_10012492_pt1 | contig 10635 bp, 9 predicted proteins | sample LakKiv5m_2_FD_114544 | JGI IMG/M metagenome (GOLD analysis project Ga0172372, IMG submission 114544) | Freshwater microbial communities from Kabuno Bay, South-Kivu, Congo - kab_092012_9.5m | ecosystem: Environmental > Aquatic > Freshwater > Lake | place: Democratic Republic of the Congo... | reverse complement strand
GTGCAGGCGCTGCAGGATGAATCCGTGAAGAAGAGTTTTGCCACCATGGGCGTGGAGGCGGTGGGCAGCACCCCGGAGGCGTTTGCCCAACTGATCCGTGAAGATCTTGGCCGCTGGGGCCGCGTGGTGCGCGAGAAAGGGATTCGTCTCGAATGAGCGCATCGTCCCCGAGCCCTGGCTCGGCCAAGGCAGCCGGGCCGTATGCCGAATGCGTGGCGCACGACCCCAGCCCGCACGCGCCGCGAGTGCAGGTGCCAGCCCACGCGTGCGACGTTCATGCCCATGTCTGCGGGCCGCGTGATCGGTTCCCGCTGGTGGCAAACCGCCTTTACAACCCGCCAGAGGCCTCGCTTTCCGACTATCTGCACATGCTCGATACGCTGGGTATCGAACGTGGCGTGCTGGTGCAGCCCAGCGTCTATGGCACCGACAACAGCGCCATGCTGGAGGCGCTCAGCGCGGCACCGGCACGCCTTCGCGCGGTAGCCGTATTGCCATTCGATGTGTCAGCGGTGGAGATCGAGCGTCTGCACGCGCTTGGCGTGCGTGGTGTTCGCTGCAACATCGTCGATCTCAAGGAAGGTCGTGGGCAGTTGCCGCTTGAGGGGCTGCGGCGTCTGGCTGACACCATCGCCCCGTTTGGCTGGCACATCGAATTCCTGATGCATGTCAACGAGTTTCCCGATCTCGATCGGCAATTGGGCAATCTCCCGGTTCCCCTGGTGTTGGGTCATCTCGGGTATGTGCCTTCGCAACTCGGTACCACCGATGGCTTCGAAGCGCTCCTGAGGCTCGCGCGCGCCGGGCGTGCGTGGGTCAAACTCACTGCGCCCTATCGACTCACCGGTGAGCCCTTCCCCTATCCCTCCACGGTGGCGGCTGCCCAGGCGCTGCTCGATGAGGTCCCCGATCGCCTGCTGTGGGGAAGCGACTGGCCGCATGTGTTTATTCGCAGCGCCATGCCCAATGATGGTGATCTCTTCAACCTGTTCGCCGATTGGGTGGGCGATCGGGCGCTTCTTCAAACCATTCTGGTCGACCATCCCGCCCAGCTTTACGGATTCTGATTCCAATGCCGCTCCATCCTCATCAGCAGCGTCTTCGTGACGGACACACCGTCATCGCGGTCAACCTCGGTGGTCGCAATCCCGATGTGATGGGGGCGCTTGCACGAGGTGGTGCCCACATTGCGTTTGTCGACTGTGAGCGCAGCGGCATCGGCCTGGATGCTGCCACCGATCTGATCCGGGCAGCGAAGGTGGCGGGACTGTCCCCCATGGTGCGCAGCTGGTCGCCTGACCCGGCTGTGCTGGTGCAATACCTGGACCGTGATGTGGACGGGCTGATCATTCCGCACATTGATACCGCGCAGCAGGCAGCCGAGGCGGTCGAGGTGGTGCGCTATGCCTGTGGTGATCGGGCGGCCGACAAGTCGGTGATCGTGCAGATTGAAACCGGGCAGTCGGTAAAGAATATCGACGAGATCATGGCGGTCGAGGGTATCGATGCCTTTCTGATTGGCCCGAATGATCTCGCCTACAGCCTCACGGGGCGGCGTGGTGTCAGTACACCAGAAGTGACCGCCGCCATCGACCAGGTCAGCACCCGTCTCAAGGCAGCGGGTCGGCGTTTCGGGATGCCAGCCAACTGGCAGCAGCTCGCACAGTTCCAGGCGCGCGGCGCAACGCTGCTTTATTTTCCGATCGAGTGGCTGCTTGAGCGTGCCCTGGGTGACCTCGGTAGTCAGCTGGGCCTTCGCTGACTATTTCAACCGGACGTTGAGCTGAAACATGAGCGCATTCGCGCCCAGCAGGTTGGCCTGTAACTGCGTGTTTTCGGTAATCGGGCGACCCAGCGACAGGATCAGCCCTGGAGACAAGCCGTCCTTGTTGAAAGGCACCTTGTCCTGATATTTGCCCTTGTAGCCGTAAAGCAGGCCGCCGGCCCATTTTGCATACCAGTTGTCGGGCAGCACCGTGACCTCACCCAACTTGATCGGACCTGCGTAGGTTTTGCCGAAAGGATAGGCAAACACACTGGGCTGTCCGAATGAGTTGGTGAAAAACGCGACCCCTGCGACCTCGCCCTTTGCCGTCTGCCTTTCGAGACCCGCGAGCCATACGTGCCTGTGCTCGTCGCTGGGCCTGAAGTGCACCGTATAGGGGCTTGCCATCAGCCAGTAGCTGGCCTCGTCAGCCTGAGAAGCGAGCGGCAGAACGCCGCCCAGAGCAAGAAGCCATAGTGAAACAGTGCGCGCGAAAGGCATGGCAGACACGGCGATTGGGTTGGAGGCGCGCAGAGTATCCCATCGCCCTACGAATACCGCCAGAACCAGCATTCGAAGACGGTGAATCGGCGCGGTACTGAAGCGTGAAAGCGCTGCCACGAAAGCAGCGTGCTGAGCCCTACTGGAAGGGGCAGAAGCCCGCGTCAGTCAGTGGAGCGAAGTGCCCGTCTGTAGAGCTTGCCTGTGGGCCCGGTGGGAAGCCGTTCTGCAAGATGGAAGCTTTTGGGCACCTTGAACGACGCAAGCCCGCCCTCGGTTCTGCAGAACGAATCGAGGGCCTCGGGGGTAGTGGAGTGCCCCGCGCGCAGCACCACATGCGCTTCGATTCTTTGACCCCAGCGCTCATCGGCAACGCCAATCACCGCCGCCTGGACAATGGCTGGGTGGCCGAGCAGAGCACGCTCCACTTCCTCGCCATAGACCTTCATGCCGCCCGTGTTGATGACGTTGTCTGTGCGACCCAGAACGAAGAGGTCGCCCTCGGCGTCGATGTATCCCAGATCGCCCGAGCGCCACCAGCCATCGCGAAACCGCTTTTGGGTCAACGCGTCGTCCCGCCAGTAGCCGATCGAAAGGGACGGGCCCGAGATCGCAATCTCGCCGATCTCGCCCGCTGCAAGCTCGTCACCCCACTCGCCATCCGGGTCGATGATCCGGATATCGGCACCTACGACCGGACGCCCAGTGGTGTCGGGCTTGCCTGGCGATGCGCTCCCCACGCCCAGGGTGTCGGCTTCGGTGGCGAGCACTGCGCCTCCGGTTCCGGCCTCGCTCGAGGAGTAGAAGCTCGAGATGCCCTTTGATATCTGGGCATGGATTCGCTCGAGATCGCTGCGAGAAGGCGGTTCGCCCGAGATCGAGACATTCCGCAGCGAGGACAGATCGTGACGGGCGAGGTCTTCGCCAAACATCATTCGCCACATGGTGGGCACTGCGGGGGCCATGGTGATGCGCTCGCGCTCGATAGTCTCGAGAAAGCCGCGCGGTGTGAAGGTATGCCCGAACACCACCTTGCCGCCACCCGAGACGTAAGGCACCACGACATTGACCCAGGCGGCAAACGAGGGCTGCATCATGATGAGTGCGGCGTCGCGCGAGGTGACGGTTGCGTAGAGAACCTGTCCGGCCTTGGCGTTTTCGGCGAGGGTGCGATGGGTGTGCATGACGCCCTTGGGCCGCCCGGTTGAGCCCGACGAGAGAATGATGGCGGCCAACTGGTCGGGCACGAGCTCAGGCAGATTCTCTGGCGGACTTGCGATCAGCGTGTCCCACCCTGGTGTATCACCTTCCGCTCCACCCAGGCTCATGCGCAGCAGGCTGTGGCCGTGTCGGCTGGCGTGGGCCAGCACCTCGGCCGCAGTGGAAGCGAGGTCTGCATCGTGAACCAGCACCGTGGCGCCCAGCCAGGCCAGGGTTTCGCCAAGCCGCTCGGGCGTTTCGCGAATGTGGAGGCTGCAAGAGACGCCCCCCGCGAGCGGTACGCCGAACCAGGCGAGCGCATGGCGCGCCGAAGGCTTGCACAGGAACGCGACCCGATCCCCCGCAGCCAGGCCGCGCCTTGAAAATGCGCCACTGATGGCAAGGCTCGATTGCCAGGCCTGGCTGCCCGTGACGCGTTCGGCTGGATCAACAAACAGATCGCGTTCGCCTCGCCAGCGACAGGCCCGGCCGTAAAGACCAGCGAGGGTGTTGGCTGAGGGTAATGCAGGCTGGGTCGGCATGAATCAGCCCACGCGTAGAACGATCTTTCCCAGGTGTGCTGAGGATTCCATCAGCCGGTGTGCCTCGGCGGCCTGGTCCAGCGTGAACTCGGCGTTGACCACTGACCGGATTTTTCCGCTCGACAAGAGCGGCCAGACGCGTTGCTCCAGACCGTTTGCAATGGCGGCTTTCTGCTCGGTGGTGCGCGGCCGAAGCGCCGATCCGGTAATCATGACCCGTCGCATCAGAATGGGTCCGAGATCGAGCATGGCCTCGCGCCCCTGCATGAAGGCGAGCTGGATGAGCCGGCCATCCATGCCGAGGAGATCGACGTTTTTTTTCAGGTAGTCGCCGCCGATGTAGTCGAGCACCAGATTGATGCCCCGGGGCGCTGCCAGGCGCTTGACCTCTGCATGAAAATCGGCCGTTCGATAATTGATCACATGGTCAGCACCGAGTTCGCGGCAGAACTGCGCCTTGTCGTCGGATCCGACGGTGGTGTAGACGGTGGCGCCGAATGCCTTGGCAAGCTGGATGGCAGTCGAGCCAATTCCACTTGAGCCGCCATGAATCAGAATGGACTCGCCTGCGCTCAGGTGCCCGGTGTCGAACACATTGACCCAGACCGTGAAGAAGGTTTCAGGAAGCGATGCGGCGTCACGCAGAGACCAGCCTTGCGGGATGGGCAGGCAATGCGTGCCGTGCACCGCTACATACTCGGCATAACCTCCGCCGTGCACCAGCGCGCATACGGCATCGCCGATCTTCCATCGGCTAGTGCCTTCACCGAGAGCCACCACCTCGCCTGCCACCTCAAGCCCAAGAATGGGTGAGGCGTCCCTGGGAGGCGGGTAGCCGCCTGACCGCTGGGCAACGTCGGGGCGGTTGACGCCCGCATACGCCACACGGATCAGCACCTGCCCGGGGGCAGGCTGGGGAACAGGCCCGTCAACGATACGAATGGCGTCGGCGCCGCCGCCCGCGCCGTGATCAGCGTGGCGCATGGTCTGAGGGAGTGTCATCTTGAGTCCTTGAGAAAAAGATTCGGTAGCGTGCTCGCGGATACGAAGTCCGCCGTCGCCGCTTCGCCGTGCATCAATGCCTACAGTGCCCGCCCGATGATTTCACGCATGATTTCATTGGTGCCGGCATAGATGCGATGAACCCGTGCATCAGCCCACATGCGCGCAATCGGGTATTCCCACATGTAGCCATTGCCGCCGTGCAGCTGCAGGCAGGCATCGAGCACTTCGTCCTGCACTTCGGTGGAATAGAGCTTGGCCATGGCGGCCGTGTGCATATCGAGCTCACCGCGGGTGTGCAGCTCGATGCAGCGGTCGGTGAAAATTCGAAGCGCTTGCGTCTTGGTGGCACAGTTGGCGAGCTGGAAGCGGGTGTTCTGAAAATCGAAGACCGGCTGACCAAACGCCTTGCGGTCTTTCACGTAGCGGATCGTAGCCTCGAGGGCGGCCTCGCAGGTGGATGCGGCACGCACTGCAACCAGTATCCGCTCCTGAACCAGTTCCGACATCAGCACCTTCCAGCCGCCGTGCTCTTCTCCCAGCATGCTCGAGGCCGGCACGCGAACATTGTCAAAAAACAGTTCGGCGGTGTCCTGCGCCTTGTTGCCCAGTTTCTTCAGGTTTCTGCTTTTTCTGTAACCCGGTAGCGACGTGTCAACCAGAAAGAGCGATACCCCCTTCGCCTTGCGGGCAGGATCGGTCTTGGTGACCAGAACGATCAGGTCGCCCACGATGCCATTGGTGATGAAGATCTTTGAGCCGTTGATGACATAGGAGTCACCGTCGCGAACCGCGGTGGTACGCACCCCAGCGAGATCACTGCCAGACGACGGCTCGGTCATTCCGATCGAGGCAACCGCCTCGCCCGAGGCGAGCCGGGGCAGCCATTCCTGCCGCTGCTGATCGGTGCCGTGGTGAACGAGGTAAGGCGCGACGATGCCGGTGTGCAGTTCGAAGGCGGGGGCGGCGAGACCCACTCGCGCATGCTCTTCGGTGGCCACCGCGAGAAATCGGAAATCGTCACCCGATCCGCCGTAAGTCTCCGGAATGCCCGCGCCGAGAATGCCGACGTCACCGAATCGCTTCCAGATGGATTTGGGCACCATGCCCTGGTCTTCCCAATCGGCCATGCCGGGAACCAGTTCGGCTTCATAAAAGCGGCGGACCATCTGACGAAACGCCTCGTGGTCGGAGTCGTAGAGCGTGCGCGGCACGCGAAGCGGCGGAAGTGCGGAGGCGTGATCGGTTCGGGCGTTCATGGTGTGTCAGAGCAGACGGTCGATCGATGGGGAGGCAGCGGGATGTGCGAGGCTAGTCTACTTGGCCAGACAACGCAGCGACAACGGTTTCGGTTCTCAGGCCAGTTCGCCCTGAAGCGCGCCGTCTCGAACAATCACCTGGTCATCCAGACTGATGGTGCAGCCGCGCACGGGCAGATCAAAGTGCCCCAGGGTATGGCGGCTGGCCACTTCGTTTGTGTCTCTCGGTCTGCGCGCTCGTCGCCCGCATCAAAATGTTGGCAACTCGCGAGGAATCATGAACTGGCCCTCGCCCCAGGATTCGGTATACGTTCGTTCGCCACCCGCCACGCCGAGAACCGCCTCCAGCACGCGCTCACCCGCCGCGTCGAGAGTGATCCGCCCCTCGATCAGATCGACCAGCGCCACATCGATTCCATCAGACCATCCGCTGACGGTATCCGGGTTGCCGCATACCTTGAGCGTAGGGGCAAGCGGGTTACCCGACGGATTGAAGACACCCATTGAAAACAGCGTGATCTGCGCCCCGGCTGCCACCATCCCGGTGATCGAACAGGGGCTGAAAAACGGGGTATCCATAAAGGAAAGCCCGGCCTGCGAGGGGGGTTGTCCAAAATTCAGACAGTCGACGAACGATGCGCGCCCGATCTTGCATAGCGCCCCCATGGTCTTTTCGACAAGCGTGGTGAGACCTGCTTCGATATTTTCTGCGGTGGGATTGGTGCCCCGATACCGGTCACCATCGCTGGTCATACGCGACTCGGTGCGGGCGATTCGGTCGATGATTCGTTCTGCGATATCGGCATTGGCCGACTGGGCGCGCACCACCTCTTCGCCGCCTATGAACTCTGCGGTTTCTGAGACGATCACGCTCGCGCCAAGCGCGACGGCGCGATCTACAAACCGTCCAATGGCCGGATTGGAACATACCGCACTGGAGGCATCCGACCCACCGCATTCGAGTGCGAAGGTGAGGCGGGAAAAGGCGCACCAGCCGCGTCGCATGGGCTTTAGCAAGGCAGCGAGGTCGGTCAGCGCGTTTACGATTTGAACAATTGCGTCGTTGATACCTTGATGCGCCATCACCGCCAGGACGCGTACGGGGGTGGTCTGGCCTTCCAGCCGCTTTGCCCAGCGTTGTGCCGTACTTCGGTCATGGCACAGAACGACCGCTGCTCCCACGTTGGGATGGCTGATGAGCCTGAAGAGCACCTCATCCTGAAGCGCTGCATCGACGGTTTGCAGTCCGCGCTGAAACTCGCCTTGTATCCGTAAGACAGGGTCAGTACCCGGTCCCCTCGCAGCGTCGAACCGCTCTGCCGACAGTTCGGCGATTCGATTGGCAAGCGCCACCGTGGACACCAGGGCCAGGTGATTGCGCACTCCGACCCGGCCGTCCGCACGGACGTAACCCGCAAACCCCGGCGGTGAGTCAGCGGCAGTTGTGGATGTGGACATGGTCGCCCATTTCAATGGCCCGGGTGGCATGCCCGATGGTCACGCCATATTTGATGACAGGCTCGCCCTCGGCGATATTTCGCGTGGCGGCCTTGTGTCCGAAGGCGATTGGTTCGCGCAGTCTGAGTCCGCAGCGCGTACTCGGTTCGTCAACCAGATCGTCGATCAGCGTAACGACATTATCGGAGGGGTGAACCTGAAGCGCGATTCGTGGCACGCGGCGGGTCTTTCGGAACTGAACGGGCAGAGTGTTGAGAGAGCGCATCTAGTGTATCTTCGCGGCCAAAGCACAACAATCCCGGAGACCCTCATCGTCAAGCTCTTGCGCCACGCTGCACTGCTCATGCTGCCCTGGTGCCTGCTGATCGCAGTTTGGCATGCGGTTGCGGTGTCGGGTCTGGTCAATCAGGGGCTGATGCCCACGCCTGCCCAGGTCGGGAGCAAGCTCACGAGCCTTTTATTTGGAGATCGGCTCGCCATCGACATTCTGCGATCGACGCAGCGCGTCACGCTGGGCGTGCTCCTTGGCATCCTGCTTGCCGTGCCAGTTGGGTTTTTGATTGGCTGGTACCGGAGTGCGCGCACTTTTCTCGATCCGCTCATCAACTTCTTTCGCGCTCTTCCGCCGATTGCGCTGATCCCGCTGGTGGTGGTTTATTTCGGTATTGATGAGCCTGCGAAGGTCATCATCCTTTTTTACGCGAGCTTCTTCGCAGGTGTCATCGTCATGTATGAGGGCGTGGCACAGATCAGTCCCATCTTCATCAAGGTGGCGCGTACGCTGGGCGCGAGCGACCGCGAGATCTTTTTCAAGGTGATTGTGCCGCTTACCATGCCGCATATCCTCACTGCGTTGCGGGTGGCCCTGGGTGTGGCGTGGGCGACGCTGGTGGCCTCCGAACTGGTGGCGGCTCAGCAGGGCCTCGGGGCGCTTATCCAGAGTGCCGGATCGTTTTTCCAGATCGACGTGATTTATGTCGGAATCGTTTGTATCGGAACGGTTGCTCTCAGCATGGACCTTGCGCTGCGCGCGCTCACCCGCCGGCTGATTCGCTGGCAGGACCGGGTGGAGGCGCAATGAAGGAGAGTGTGTTGTGAGCGATTCCCGTATCGTTTTTGACGACGTGTCGGTAGATTTCGAGACCGAGCGTGGCGTGCTTCGCGTGGTGGATGGTGTTTCTCTTTCCATTCACGATCAGGAGTTTATTTGCATCGTGGGGCCATCAGGCTGCGGCAAAACCACGCTCATGAATATCGTGGCGGGATTCGTGCAACCAAGCTCCGGGAGCGTTACGCTGGACGGGCAGCCTGTTTCCGGGCCAGGGCGCGACCGCGGCGTGATATTCCAGGAATATGGTGTTTTTCCCTGGTTGAGCGTGCGCGACAACATCCTGTTCGGCCTGCGACTCAAAAGCAGCCGTGTGCCGGCGTCCGAGCAGCAACGCGTGTGCCAGAAATATCTCGAGCTGATGGGGCTTGCCGATTTTGCGCAGGCATTTCCGAAAACGCTTTCAGGCGGCATGCGGCAGCGCCTGGCCATTGCCCGCGCGTATGCGGCCCAACCTGATTTTCTGCTGATGGACGAGCCTTTCGGCGCACTGGATGCGCAAACACGTTCCAGGATGCAGACGCTGCTGCTTGAAGTGCTTGAACGGGAAGGCAAGACGGTGATGATGATCACCCACTCGGTCGATGAGGCGGTTTACCTCGCCTCGCGAATCGTGGTGGTCACCGCCCGACCCGCCCGCATCAAGACCATCATCGATGTTCCGTTTGCTTACCCGCGTCGGGAGGGGCTTCATGAAACACCGGAGTTCGGTGCACTCAAGGCTCACGTACGCGATCTGGTCATGGCCGAGTACGAGGTACAGCAACAACTCGGCTCAGCCGCTTCGAATGCCGCCTGAAATGCTGCGTCGCTGCACGATGGCGGGATATGGCCTCTTCACCAACACCGCCGGCCGAGACCGGCAAAGGGAGACAAGATGAGTCACCGGATCAAGACCGACCGCCGCCAATTGATGGTGGCAGGGGCTTCGGCCCTGGGCCTGGCAGGCGTGGGTGCCCCCGCCATTGCACAGCAGCGAACCCGGATCCGGGTCGGCTACGTGGACACGCTTGCGGTCACCGGCCAGATCTGGACCGGTGTGCATCGTGGCCATTGGGCCAAGGAAGGGATCGAGTTTGATCCGGTGAAGTTCAACACCGGGCTTGAACTGTTCAATGCCATGATTGGCGGCAGCCTGGACATGCTCTCTACAGGCGCGGTCATTTCGAACTTTCCGGCGCGCGGACAGGGCAAGGCTTTTCTTATCAACAATATCGAGTTCGCCACCGCGCAGCTTTGGGTGCGCGAAGACCAGGGCATCAAGAGTTGGGCAGATTTGAAAGGCAGAAAAATCGCGACCACGCTCGGCACGACTGCCCATGTGTTTGCGGATGCAGCGCTACGTGCCAACGGTCTCGACCCGGCCAAAGATGTTGAACTGGTGAATCAGGGCATGCCGGTAGCGGTGACCAGTTTCATCTCGGGCGCGGTGCCTGCAGTGGCGCTGTGGGTGCCCTTCAATATTCAGGTTCGGGCCCGGGTTCCGTCGGCCAAAATGCTGGTCGATGCCTCGGCTTATTTCCCGAAGTCGGCCATTGTGGGGGGCTGGGCTGTGCGAGCCGATTACTACGAAAAAAATCGTCCCATTCTCGAGCGTGTCGTCCGCGGTTGGGCGGCCTCCAACGACGATCTGATTCGCAACTCCGGCGAGATCCTGCCGGTGATCCAGGCCAAGAACTACGCCCAGGTTCCCCTCGAGGAGCTGCAGGAGCAATTCAAGGCCTCGCGCTATTACCCGGCTGCCGAATGGCGCAAGCTTTACCAGGACGGTACCGCTCTGGGCTGGTTGCAACAGGTCAC
>Ga0172372_10012491_pt1 | contig 10635 bp, 8 predicted proteins | sample LakKiv5m_2_FD_114544 | JGI IMG/M metagenome (GOLD analysis project Ga0172372, IMG submission 114544) | Freshwater microbial communities from Kabuno Bay, South-Kivu, Congo - kab_092012_9.5m | ecosystem: Environmental > Aquatic > Freshwater > Lake | place: Democratic Republic of the Congo... | reverse complement strand
GAAAAATTACAACTGCGCGAGAAGAAAATTGTTCAGCTTTATGCAAATAGCCTTGAATATATTTCTTCTTCCAACACCACAAATGTTGATTATACTTTCCCTTTAGAAATTATTAAAAGCATAGATTTCCCTTTAATTCTTGTTAATTCAAAAGTTGTTGGCAATCAAGATTCAATAATTGCAATCCGGAATGTACCTCTTGATAGCACTGCATCAATTGAAAGCAGAAAGAAAATAATTTCACAAACAATAAACAATCTTGATGCTGTTCATCCTCCAATTAGTGTTAGGTTCGAAGATGAAGAAATCAATCGCATCTATTATGGTGATTCAGAATTAATTACCAAATTAAAATTTTATCCAATACTTCAAATAATTTTTGCTGTTTTCTTTATCATTGTTGCTTATATAAGTTTTAGTTATTTGAAGAAAAATGAACAAAGCAATATTTGGGTTGGAATGGCAAAGGAAACTGCTCATCAACTTGGGACACCAATTTCAAGCTTGCTTGGTTGGGAAGAAATTCTGAAAATAAACAATAATGATGCTTCTAAAGTATTTGACGTTGCAAATGAAATGCACAATGACCTTGAGCGATTGAATAAAATTGCAAATCGGTTTTCAAAAATTGGCTCAAAACCCGAACTTAAACCCGAGATTGTCAACGATATTGTTAATAAGGTAGTTGATTATTTTAAGCGGCGATTACCACATTTTTCCAAAATTGTAGAAATTGATATTGAGGGCGATACTTCTGCAAAAGCCTTGATTAATATTGATTTATTCGAGTGGGTAATTGAAAATTTAACAAAAAATGCGCTTGATGCTTTGGAAAATAAAAAAGAAGGCAGGATAAAGATTACTATTACTTCAACCAGAAAAAATATCTTCATCGAATTTACCGATAACGGCAAGGGAATTGAATTCAAGAATCGAAAAGACATTTTTAGACCCGGATACAGTACAAAAAAACGCGGTTGGGGATTAGGTTTAAGTTTAGCTAAAAGAATTATTCAAGAATACCACAATGGAAAATTGATTTTAAAACAATCTATTATTAATCAAGGAACTACCTTTCTTATTACGCTTAAAAAATAACTTTCCTCTTTTGAGAATTATTTTCTCAAGTTTATGAAATAAAAAGATATTTGTCCCCTCTATCTTTAATTTTTATCGTTTTATGTTTGGCACGTCATTTGCTACCATCAGCACATATGGATGAAATGATTTCCCCTCCTTTAAATTACAAATCAGGCTGTTAGAATTGTGCCCTCGGTTCTGGCAGCCTTCCCTCTAAAAAAAGGCGTTTTCAAAATTTTTAAGTGGACTAAAGCAACTAATAAATTCAAAATATAAAAGTTGAAATTAAAAAATCAACATTTGGTTAATATTAGTACTCTTTTTACAAATTATTTCTTAAATTTGACTTAAAGTAAAATGAGGATTTTATGTCGCCAAGACCTTCATGGGATAATTATTTCTTAAAAGTTGCAATGTTAGTATCCGAAAGAGCTACATGTCCAAGAATGCATGTGGGTTGTGTTTTGGTTAAAGACAAACAAATTCTTGCAACCGGGTACAATGGTTCAATTCCGGGTGATGATCATTGCGACGATGTTGGATGTCTTGTTGTTGATAATCATTGTGTAAGAACAATCCATGCTGAAATTAATGCACTCCTTCAGTGTGCTTCGCATGGTGTTAATACAAAAGGGGCAATTGCCTATGTTACTAACATGCCTTGTACAAATTGCTCGAAAGCATTAATCGCAGCAGGGATTAAAGGAATTGTAATTTTTTCGAATTACCATGATACGCTTGCTGTTGATTTTTTCCGAAAAGCTGGAGTTGAAATTAGGATTCTTGAAATACCAGAAAAAGAAATTAAATATGATTTAGAAACATTTTCATCTGCTGTAAAAATTGATAAACACTAACATTAATCTGAGAAAAGCATGACAGCAATTTCCTTTCTAACTAGTGAAAACCTTGAGAAATATTATACTGCCAATAACTTTTTTAGCAGAGATCTAAGTTGGATTGAATTTAACAAACGTGTTGTCGATGAAGCTTTTTTAAAAGACCTACCTTTACTTGACAAAGTGAAATTTATATCGATTTTCTTTTCCAATCTCGATGAATTCTTTATGATAAGGGTTAGCGGATTAACTGAGCAAGTAACTGCAAAGATCATTGAACCAAGCATTGATGGGCGTACACCTGCTGATACCTTGCAGCAAATAGAAAACTCAGTCAAGCCATTAGTGGATAAAGTTTATGAATATTGGAACAATGTAATTGTAAAAGAACTTTTAGAAAATAAAATTACACTAACAACCTTTTCAGAACTATCAAAATCCGAACAAAGTAGCCTCAGAAAATATTTTTACAAAGAAATTTTTCCCGTCCTCACGCCATTGGCTTTTGATCCCGGAAGACCATTTCCGCATATATCAAATCTGAGCCTTAGCTTTGCCGTACTGATTCGAAAATCTTTTAATGAAAAGCATTTTGCACGAGTAAAAATTCCATCGAATCTTCCACGATTAATTCGAATTGACAAAATTGTTGAGAACAAAAAAAACCATACATCAACAGTTGCAAAATATATTTGGCTCGAGGATTTAGTTAGAAATAATTTATGTGAATTATTCCCCGGCACAGAATTGATCGAAGCACATAATTTCAGAGTTACGCGTGATACTGATTTAGAAATTCAGGAAGATGAAGCTGATGATTTGCTTTCGGTGATTGAGGAAAATATTAAGCAAAGAAGATTTGGCACGGTTGTGCGTCTTGAAGTTGACAAATCAATTCCAGATTATATGCTTGATACATTAAAAGAGAACCTGCAAATTGATGAGCAGGCAGTTTATAGAATCGACGGACCATTAGGGTTAAGCTCTGCAATGGAACTATACAGTCTTCCTTTATTCAATCTAAAGGAGAAGGTTTTTTTTCCTGTCACACCAACTCAATTTGAAGATCCTTCAAACATTTTTGCCAAGATAAAAAAGAATGATATCCTTCTCCATCATCCGTATGATTCTTTTAATCCTGTAATTGATTTTATAAAACAAGCAACAAATGACCCCGATGTATTGGCAATCAAACAAACACTTTACAGGGTTGGACCAAATTCGCCAATTGTTAAAGCCTTAATTGAAGCAGCTGATCAGAAAAAGCAAGTAGCGGTTTTAGTTGAGTTGAAAGCAAGATTCGATGAGGAAAATAATATTTATTGGGCTCGTGAGCTTGAAAAAGCAGGTGTTCATGTTGTATATGGATTAGTTGGCTTGAAAACACACGCTAAAATGACTTTGGTTGTTCGTCGTGAATCTGATGGTGTTAAACGATATGTCCATTTATCAACAGGCAATTATAATACTTCAACGGCAAAACTTTATACCGATTTTGGACTGTTTACCTGCGATGAAGATATTTGTGCGGATGTTAGTGAAATATTTAATTTTTTAACCGGCTATTCTGAAAAGAAAAAATTTAATAAGTTGATCGTTGCACCGATAAATACCCGAGAAAAGTTATTCGGCTTGATTGAACGTGAAATTAAACATGCAAAAAAAGGTCAACCCGCACAAATAATATTTAAATTAAATTCGCTTGTTGATCCTGCATTCATTGCTGCACTATATGAAGCTTCACAGAATGGAGTGAAGATTGATTTAATCGTAAGAGGAATTTGCTGTTTGGTTCCGCAAGTTAGAGGATTGAGTGAAAACATCAGAGTAATTAGTATTGTTGGAAGATTTCTTGAGCATAGCCGTGTTTACTACTTTAATAATAATGGCGAAGAAGATATATATTTAAGCAGCGCCGACTTAATGCAGCGAAATTTGGATCGCAGGGTTGAAGTCACATTTCCAATAGAAAATTCTAAATTAAAAGCGATAATTAAAAATACACTGCTCAATGTAGCATTAATCGATAATGACAAAGCTAGAATTTTATTGCCAAATGGAAATTATGCCAAAGCAGTGAAAGTTTTTAATGAACAAAAAGTAAATACTCAGGAAAGCCTGATGAATTATGCACTTCAACAGCAAATAAAAAAGCAGAAAAAAGAAAAGTTTATTGTAAAGATTTAACCAATAAATATTCTCCAAATCTGAGCAACGAAAAAACAAAGCACAATTCCCATTGCAATCGGTAGAAAAGTAGAAATTGCTGTCCATTTAAGACTTTTAGTTTCTTTGTAAATTGTATAAATAGTCGTTGAACAGGGATTATGTAATAAACTGAATAACATCAAACAAATTCCCGTCAAAGTTGTCCAACCTCCCAAACGAAGAATATCAGCTGTAACATTTACAGAATCTGTTTCGAATAAAACACCATTGCCTGAACCAATATTTGTCATATTCAACATTAATGTAGTAAGCATTAATATAGTTGGCAGAACAATTTCATTAGCCGGAATGGCGATTATGTAAGCCAATATTATCACTCCATTCAAGCCAATCAATAAACCATACGGATTTGCAAAATCGATAAAATACTTTGCCAAAGAAACCTGATTGATTTCTACATTAGCAACAAGCCAAATCACAATACCTGCAGGTGCTGCGAAAACTATTGCACGCCAAAGCACTATCAATGTTCTATCAATTATTGAAGTGTAAATTGTTTGCCAAAATCTCGGTGGTCTGTAAGGCGGAAGCTCAAGACTGAAAGCTGAACCTTCCCCTTTCAATATTGAATTAGACAAGAACCATGAGATCAAAAAAGATAATGAAATACCAAATAATGCAATAAAGATTACTGCCGCAGCAGAAACAAGACCAGCAAGATATGATGGAAATACTGCGCCAATAAATATTGTGGCAATCAATATTTGTGTGGGCCATCGACCGTTACAAAGCGAAAAATTATTTGTGATAATTGCAATTAATTTTTCACGGGGACTATCAATAATTCTTGTTGCAACTATACCTGCAGCATTGCAGCCAAATCCCATCGTCATTGTTAATGCTTGTTTTCCATGAGCCCCAACTTTTTTATATATTCCATCAAGATTAAAAGCAACGCGAGGCAGATACCCGAAATCTTCAAGCAAAGTAAATAACGGAAAAAATATTGCCATTGGTGGCAACATTACAGAAATGACCCACGCCGAAGCAAGATAAGCACCATCGACAATCAACCCCGTTAAAAAATCTGGAATTGATAAAATGTTGAAAAATGTTATTAATTGACCATGAATAAAATCAACCAATATGTAAGACAAAAATTTGGAAGGATAATTTGCACCTTGAATAGTCAGCCAAAACACCATAGCCAAAAGAGCAAGCATAATTGGGAACCCATATAATCGACTTGTCAGAATTTTGTCGAGTTTTAAATCTAATCGAGAATAATTTTTATTACCTTCAATTGCATTGTCAGCAATTTGCGACGCTTCATCATAAATTGATTCAATAACCGAATCATGGAAATCTTCTCCAATTTCCCAACGAAATTTTTCAGATTTTTTTAGAATTTCATCACGTTTCATTAATCACATCCTGTTTTTGACGCTCGAGCAGATCAGCTATTTCACCTGTTTTAACTGAATTAATAATATTTTGATCACCTTCAAGCAATCTCAGCGCAACCCATCTTGCATTTGGAAGATTCGGGAATTCGCTCAACAAATCTTTTGAAACTTCATCAATTGCTCTTTCAATTTTAGAATGATATTTTTTTAATCTCCGCGGTGTACAAACAAATTTTCCAGTAATTACATCCTCAATGGCGGATATCAATTCCGAGATCCCAATTTTTTGTCTTGCCTGCGCTGGTATAACAGGAATTCCAAGTTCTTTGCTTAATGCTCTGACATTAATTTTAATGTCATTTCGTTCAGCTTCATCCATTAAATTCAGACATAGCACAGCTCGATCAGTAATTTCCAGCACCTGCAAAGTAAGATTTAGATTTCGCTCTAATCTTGTTGCATCAACAACAATAATGGTTGCATCCGGCTGACCAAACAAAATAAAATTTCTTGCAATATCTTCATCAGTACTCGTCGACAGCAATGAATATGTTCCTGGCAAATCAACGAGCTTATATTTTTTAGAATTAAATTCGTAACCACCTTCAGCACGCGAAACAGTTTTCCCAGGCCAATTACCAGTGTGTTGCTTCAATCCAGTCAAACTATTAAAAACCGTACTCTTGCCGGTATTCGGATTTCCAGCCAATGCAACCACATAATCATAATCCGACATATCTATTCCCAACTTTTTCAGATTATTGAGATTATGAGCTGGACAAGTTTCACAATTAGAATTATTTTCCTGCAACGGATTTTCCTTTTCTTACAAAAATTTGTTTTGCGGTTTTATTTCGCAAGGCGACGATTGTTCCACGGATTCTATACCCACGCGGATCATTTCCAAGACTTTCTATTTCCGTAGAAATCACCGAGCCGGGAACGATGCCGAAATCTAACAAACGCCTTCTCTGTTGACCTCTGCATGAACGCGAAATCATAACAACTTCAGCCTCTTCACCTTTTTTCAACTCTGTCAAATCAACTATTCCCGTTAAAAAATCTTCTGTGTTTATTTTTTCAACAGTTACATTCCGACACAAAGATTCATCAACTTCAATACTATTTCCATTCAATTCCAGATAAAATTTTTCATTAACTCGGTTATTCAGTTTCAAACTAATTCCTACTGCAAAATTTAATATAATTAATTGCGAATAGATTTCTTTCGGTTGATCTTCCAGATGAATGATCTTAGCAGTTTCTCCAATTTTCAATTCTGTCAAATCAATTCCATATTGAGTAGGAAGATTTCCATCGGCAGTTGGAATAGGATCTCCGTGCGGGTCATAAATCGGATTTCCGATTTTAGAATTCAACTTTGAAATTTCGTTTTCGTCGATAGAATGTTCTTTCTGCTCGGCGATGGAATGCCATTCCGATTCTTTCTCGCTTGTTTCATCAGCAAGAAATCTTTCCCAGAGCCGATGAATACGGATTATTTTCAGTGCGTACTCTTTTCCGAATTCAGTCAATGTGATGTTTGATTCAGATACAATTAATTTCATTTCCAAAAGTTGAAAAATCAAATCATCCGCTTTTTTCCTGTTTATTTTTAATCCCTTCGCAAACTTTTCAACATTGAAATTAGTTCCCGAATATTCAATTTCATAAAGCAGTTTCAACGCATCTTCAATTAGAATTTTCGATTTGTCAAGTTTGGATTTTCTAAAAATTGCTAGCAATCCAAATTTTGGCAAAAAAATTAGAGTCGCAAATAAAATTACGACTAGTCCATAAATTAAATTTGTTAACGCTTGAATCATTATCCCAATTTCTTTGTTTAATAAACAAATAACAATATTCTTTAATTCCTAAAATTAAAATACGAACATATTTTGAAACTCATTTATGGTTAAGTAAAAATTAATTTATAAATTTCGAAATAAAAAAAGGAAAATTGATGTCTTTCGATAAAAATTCCGTTTACAAAGCCCTTTCAAAAGTAAATGATCCCGATCTTCACAAAGATTTAGTCTCATTGCATATGGTTCAGAATGTTGAAATTTCTGATAAAAATATTAGTGTAAAAATCCAATTAACCACACCAGCATGCCCGCTGAAAGATAAAATTAAAGATGATTGTGTTGATGCAATTAAAACCGAAATTCCTGAAGCTGAAAATATTATAGTTAATATGGATGCTAAAGTTGTTTCAAATAATAAAATTCAAAGCGGTTCAATTCTGCCTCAAGTAAAAAATACAATTGCTGTCGCAAGCGGCAAAGGCGGAGTTGGGAAAAGCACAGTTGCAGTAAATCTTGCAGTTGCTCTTGCAAAAGAAGGAGCAAAAGTTGGTTTAATTGATGCTGATATTTACGGACCAAGTATTCCATTAATGCTTGGTTTAACCGATAAACCACAAATTTTTCAGGATCCGAACAGTGGTAAAATGCTTCCGCTTGAAAATTATGGTGTCAAATTAATGTCGATTGGCTTTCTGATCGATGATGATTCGCCAGTAATTTGGCGCGGACCAATGGCAAGCGGTGCAATTAAACAATTTATGTCTGATGTGAATTGGGGTGAACTTGATTATTTGTTTTTTGATATGCCTCCGGGAACTGGTGACATTCAGTTGACTTTGGTTCAAACAATTCCACTTACAGGGTCAATTATTGTTACAACACCGCAGGAAGTATCCTTGATTGATGCAAAGAAAGGTCTGAAAATGTTTTCGCGGGTTAATGTTCCTGTCTTTGGAATAATTGAAAACATGAGTTACTTCATTGCGCCGGATACAGGTAATCGATATGAAATATTTGGTACAGGCGGCGGAGAAAAACTTGCTATTGATTTGGAGACAAAATTTTTAGGTGGAATTCCTATTGACCCAAGAATTAGAGTCGGCGGAGATAGCGGAAAACCAATTGTATATGATATCCCTGAAAGTGCTGAAGCAAAAATCATTACTACGATTGCACAAAATCTCGCTGCTGAAATAAGTATTAATAATCAAAAATCAGCTAATTCCGAAATTGAAATCGATTTGGGAAATTAGCGGGAGAAGTAAATGAATCAGGATGTTAAAAAAAGAGTTGGAAATGCTCTTGAAATGATCAGACCTTATCTGAAAGCTGACGGCGGAGATGTTGAATTAGTAAACATTACAGAGGAAGGAATTGTTGAAGTTAAATTAACTGGAGCATGTGTTGGCTGCCCAATGTCTCAAATGACATTACGTGCAGGAGTTGAAAGAGCGTTAATCAGAGAAGTTCCAGAAATCAAAAGAGTTGAAGCAATTTTTTAGGAGAAAAATATGAGAAATGTTGTAATTGCCGGAAACTGGAAAATGAATAAGGATTTAAATGAATCTATTACCTTAGTTTCTGAAATTAAAAAAACTTTAGTTTCTAATTTTAATGTTTCGGTAATTGTATGTCCGCCGTTTACTTCATTAGAAACTGTCAGCGCATTATTGAAAGATTCAGATATCAAACTCGGCGCACAAAATATGTATTTTGAAGAAGATGGTGCGTTTACCGGTGAAATCTCTGCAAAAATGTTAAAGAGTGTTGGTTGTGAGTACGTTATTCTTGGGCATAGTGAACGCCGAACAATTTTTTGTGAATCAGAGGAATTGATTAATAAGAAAATCAAAAAAGCTCTTTCCGAAAATCTTAAACCAATATTTTGTATTGGTGAAACCTTAAGCGAACGGGAAAAAGGTGTGACTAACGAAGTTCTTAAAAAACAAATAGTAGGCGGATTGAAAGATATTTCTGCTGAACAATTGAAAAATATCATAATAGCTTATGAACCTGTGTGGGCTATCGGAACAGGAAAAACCGCCACACCTCAACAAGCTGAGGAAACTCATTTATTTATTAGAAATTTGATTTCAAGTTTATTTTCTGAGGAATCCGCTGAAAACATTATTATTCAATACGGTGGAAGTGTAAAACCGGATAATGCCTCCGAACTGCTAAATCAAAAAAATATAGATGGTGCACTTGTTGGTGGGGCTTGCCTGAAATCTCAATCATTTATAGAAATTATTAAATCAGCGAATTAACAATCAGGCTAACTTATTTTATTTCAATAAGTTAGCCTATTTTTATATAATTGCTTTCCCCTCATTGTTTTATTATATTTGCATTCTTTATTTCTCACTTTTTCGTAGAAAAATATGCAAATAATTCGAATTTCAATTTTATTATTTATTTTTCAACAGGCAATCTTTCCTCAGATAAAACTAATTGAGTTGGCATCTGAAAATCTAAGTTTAATTGATTCAACATTTTTTAACATTAATAATAATCGTGAGATTATTCAGATCGATAAAAATTGGAGCGTGAGTGAAGTCGATTCTGAAGATAAGGCAAAAGTAACTCTTCCATGCATTTTTAATGGCCAGGAAACTTTGGTTTTTCAAAAAAAATTAAGTATTTCAAAAGATTTAGCCAAAAATAAGACTTTATTTTTGCGATTATTGGGGGCAAATTATTTTACAGAAATTCTTTTTAACTCAGTTCAAATTTTCAAAGAATCCACTGCAAATATTCCAGTTTCAATCAAAATCCCCGAGAATCTGATCTCTACAAATCGAAAAAATACATTAACAATAAAGGTAACTCATAAACTTGATAATAAAACCACATTTCCGGCTTATAACCGATTTCTATTTCCCAAAAGTCTCGCTGGTTTTACCAGAGAGGTTTATATTTATGCCGTTCCTAAAATTCACATCACAAAATTGAATGCTAATTCGAATTATTCAAGCAAGAACGGTCGCGGTAATATTAAATATTCATTGATTGTCGAGAACAATGAAATTAAAATGGACTCGTCTAAAAACCTAGATGTTGTGTTCGATTTAATAAACAGAAGTGGAGTAAGTTCAAGAATTGGACAACGAAACATAAAATTGAAAAATAACAAAATATTTTTAAGTGGAAATATTGATGTAAATAATGTCTCAGCGTGGTCACCTGAAAATCCAAATTATTATGTTTTAAGAGCACGTATATTAAATTCAGATTTCATTAAAGATGAATATTTAAGATACATTTCTTTTTATAACCTAGAGTTTGATAAAGATGGAATAAAGCTAAACGGTTCTAATTTTGAAATCAAAGGAT
>Ga0172372_10012490_pt1 | contig 10636 bp, 10 predicted proteins | sample LakKiv5m_2_FD_114544 | JGI IMG/M metagenome (GOLD analysis project Ga0172372, IMG submission 114544) | Freshwater microbial communities from Kabuno Bay, South-Kivu, Congo - kab_092012_9.5m | ecosystem: Environmental > Aquatic > Freshwater > Lake | place: Democratic Republic of the Congo... | reverse complement strand
TCGACCTTCCGTCCCGCGGAGAATCGCTTCACCTCGGACTTGTTGTTCTTTTTCATGACACCCTCTCTCTTCTGGGAAGTTTAACCCCAATCAGGTGTCCAAGGAAATCGTAGGGCGGGGGACCACCAACTTAGCGGGCAGTAGCTTCCAGCCTAGGTCTCCCAACATGGTAGCTAAAAACTTCTCTGATCCAACTCCCTGAAAGTCTCTCTCAACCTCCTCCCACCAGGCAGCGGGAAATGTTTTGTAATTCTCAGGGTCAGCCCAATCAACAGCGCTGTTTCTTCCTAAGTATTTTAGAGGACCAGTTACTTCAAAGATATGCAGGTGATCTTTTCCATAACTTACAACTCTGATGCGGTCTCGGACTTGCTCTTGAGAAGCATAGGCAAGGTATCGCAGATCTGCCTCTTCCTCACCGCGAACCACCATGCCGTCAGCAGTGATCTTTGGAATGGGGTCAAGATCATAACCTACCCAGAGACCACCGAGCTGTTGGCAATATTTTAGGAAGCAGTTGGAGTTTCCAACTTTCATGAAAAAGTAATAGTGGTCGTTTGCTTTTGAAAATTGCTGAGACATCTAACTATTTCATCTGAAAAAGACGAGGCCATCAACGAAGATTCACCACTGCGGTCGCTCTGACCGTGCGCACGTTCTCGCAGCGAGTAGCGGTTGCCTAAGGGCTGATATACGCAAGCTACAAAGTGAACTCAAAGTATCCTAGATACGTTTTCCGTTCAGGCGGAAGAATTAAGAATGGGACTACTATTTCTTCGATTTTATTTGTTGGCCAATAGGAATTAAAAGTTGGTCTGCAGCAGAGCCAACAAATTCTGCTTTGAATTCTTTATCGTTATCAATGTAGCGAACTACCGATGCGTACTTGCCATCTTCCTTGAACACAAAAGTCATTTTGCTTTTGCTGCCAGTCGCGGCGTCCTTAATGGTGAGCTTATAGACCCATTGTTTGTCGGCTTCTTTGGTCCACTCTTCTTTTCCTTCAGTCTTCTTTAGGACGTCGATAAGTTCTTTCAACGTGTATCCGTATCCAGAAGTTTTTCCATACTGCCGGAGCACTCCAACCTCGAGTTTCATAAAGGCATCTGGCGGAGTGTCTTTACTAAAAAATCCTGCGCTCGCGACAATTGGCGTGACTATCATAGCCACCAGAAGAAGTAGTCGTTTCATGTGTCCCCCTTTTTAATTTTCTTTGTATTCGGAATTGCTCTTTCAATTTTTACTTTAAGCCAGCCCTCAAATAATCCCTCAGTAAGCACGTCGTTAAGAGTAGGCGGCCGATCATCTTCTCCAAAAAGCAACAGCTCCATGCTGACATTAAAGTATTTGGCGATTGCAAGAATTTGTTCTGGCTTGTGAGGTCCACGACCTGATAGAAAGTTATTGAATGTTGATTGAGGGATACCCGTTTTTCTAGCAACCTCGCGCGCAGATAAGGAATGCTCACTCAAGAGCTGACTTAAAGTTTTGTCTAGCTTAACAACCTTCTTCATTCACTTTATTCTAAAGTTTCCTTTCAAAATCTATAAGTTGAATCCCTTACGGCGTTCACCGTGACCGCCCACACACTCAAAATATCGGAGTATGTTGCGTAGTGTGAACGCGTACACGGTCACCGCGAGCGCACCCGATCCTTCCAAGCTTGAGCTTCTGAATTGTTCCTAAAGAAATTTTAATTGAGGCCTTTGTTTTCGGTGTGCAGATCGGATCGACTAACGGGTCCGTTTGCAGTTTAGAAATTAAATCGTAGTCGAGCTGTCCAAAGCGCAATTGAATTTCGGTGGTCTCGATAATTTCGGCCTTATCTAGAAGAATGAGGATTCTGTGTCGCAGGTTTTCTATCAAGTCTTTTAGGTAGTCGGATTTAAGATCGCAGTTTTGTCTCAGCAGCTCCTTGTATGTCTGAAAAACAATAAGCAATTCCTTTCTTTCATAGGAATTGGCAAACATAGACGCTACTCGGTCGAACAGTGCTATTCCATCGGTGGTTAGCTCCGACTGGCCATATCCAGAGGAAATAACCAGGTATGCGTCGAGGTTTGGATGTTTAGCCTTGAGCGATTTGAAAATCTCCTGTGCATTTTTATATGGAACATGGAGATCTCGAACTCTCAGCAGGTACCTCCAATTTTAGAAATCAAATCTGGAGACTTGCGTTCGCAAAAATTGCCCGCTCTAAACACTCGGTTTCCCTTCTCCAGAATCTTCGTTGGACGGCCCGGATTTGAGTGCGGCGATTGCGCGACTGATTACACCCAATGGGACATTCAGTTCCTTCGATATTTGCCTGTAGCTCAGCCCTTGTTTTCGTAGTGCAATGATTCGCGATGGATCGTGCTTTTGAGGTCTGCCCAATACCGTGCCTTTTGCCTGAGCGGCAGAAATGCCTGCTTTAACTCTGTCCACAATGATGGATCTTTCAAACTCGCCAAGAGCACCAAGTACCTGCACAAAGAATTTTCCGTTAGGAGTTGAATAGTCGAGACCTTCGCGAATGGAGATGCAAGTAATTCCCAGCGCGGCCCATTCCTCTAGAGTAAGAACCAAACTTTTTAAATGTCTGAAAGCTCGATCCAAGCGCGTGATGACAATACAATCAATCTCACGCCGTCGGGCAAGAGTAAGTAGTCGTTGAAACTCTGGACGCTGCAAAGACTTTCCAGAGTAGCCGTGATCAACAATTTCGTGAGCCACGTCCCAGCTCCGCGCTATGCAGTAATTTTTAAGCTCTGAGAGCTGCCCATCTATGTTTTGTTCCGATGTAGATACTCTGGCATAGATCGCAACTCGAGGAGGCTTTTTTATTTGCATAAAGAAAGCACCTCTTGGATGACGGCGTGGGAATCGCCGCGCTTTCGCTCATCAAGGAAAAGACGATGAACCTTTAGCGCGAACTCATTTTGGCTAAGTTCCTCGTGATGCTGGACAAAGAAGACAATAAATTGTCGGTCTTCGACGCTGAGGTCTTCGACAAGTACAGTTCCGTACCAGGGATGTGTTTGAAGTTTCCTGCATTTCTCGAGTCGGGTGCTTGCCTCTAATCTGACACCAGCGAGCGATAGGGCTAGTTCACGCGAGGCCTTTGTGCTGTGACAAGTTATCTCAATTGTTGATTCTTGAACGGGGCTTGGGCTGTGACGACCCACTCTTACCGTCTTCCCAACTTGTTCAATATAGCGTTGGCACTTCGACACAAAACTCCCTTTAGAATTCTGCGGGCTCAAAAACCCGCTCCACCTTTTTAAATTTTGCTTCTCCGCGCTCAATAAAGCTTTTGAAATGTTCTTCCCTGCGATTATTCCGACTTCTGGAGTCTTAAAAGGTCCAAAATTCGTCTGTTATACAATGATGAACAAAAGTAATACGTTGTTTAACATCAAAGTTTATGGCTAAATTAGATCGTGGAATCTGAAAGTTTGCCCAAAAGACATTTCACTAAAGGCGGAAGGAAGCTTGTTGGCTTTCGTTTGCCCGACCAGCTCAAGAAAGAAATTGAAAAGCTGGCAGGAGATCTCGGCTGGACCGTGACCGACGTTGCACAAACTGCGTTGGATCAATACGTGCACAACGAGATCGCCAAATTGAAGAACTCGAAGAAGACGGGCCCGAATGGATAGGAGTCGGACATGGATGAAAATAAAGTGATTGAGACTGCGAAGCTAAATGATCGGCTTCGCAAGACAATGCCAATGGGTCAGTTGAACATAGTGTTGTCCGAGACAGTGTCCGCTTCTCCGGATCGCTCAGCCATAACAATGGCAGTTAGAAAGTATAAAGACTTCGATTCTGAAATTGATCTCGTTGGCGATCATTCAATCGGGCTTGTGGTTGTTTCCGGAGATGCCTATGTGTTTCGTTTTACCTACGGCGACGAGCGATATGACTATGCCCGCGAAGTAGGCCAAAGAACGCTAAGCATCATGCATGCCTCGGAGTTTAGGTCTCTTAAGTTGGGTCGGAAAGTCGAATCCTCTGTCCGGAAAATTCTTGAGGAGGGCTTGGGTTAAATGCTGGACCCCAAACCAATTAAACAAATAGACTTGATGGCGGTTTACACTGCCCATAAGCTATTACTTCGCCGAGGAAGAGATGCCTTTTATGTGCTTGGTATATATACGCTTGCGCTAGCTCATAAATTATCCAATCTCGGCCCGCAATGGGAGCGCTGCTGAGATGGCTAAATTAGAAGATGTCAAAAAGGAATCAACGGTAAAGGGAATACTAACTGAACAGTTGGTAACGATTGTTGATACTAAATGGCATGGCTCTGATGCACTCGAAGTTGTCTATCGCGATGCTGGCGGAAAGCATGATTCTCAAATTTTATTCAGAGATCGAGAGACAACGATAGATGTTGTCACCGCTGGCCAGCCGTGGAGCTTTCGTGCCGATGGTCACCTTCTAAAATTAGCTTCAGAGGCACATCGAATTCGCCTTGCGTATTTGTTCGATCCACTTCTTGCCGTACATACATCGTTGGTTCGTCCGCTCCCTCATCAAATTAGTGCGGTCTACGAGTCCATGCTTCCGCGCCAGCCACTTCGCTTTCTTTTGGCTGACGACCCTGGGGCAGGAAAAACAGTAATGGCAGGCCTTTTAATAAAGGAGCTTCTTGCGAGGGGTGATCTTCAACGATGCATGATCGTTTGTCCTGGTAGCTTAGTTGAGCAGTGGCAAGACGAACTCTACGCAAAGTTTGGTTTATCTTTTGAGATTCTCACAAACGACAAGCTTGAGTCCGCAAGAACGGGAAACTGGTTTGGTGAAAATAATTTGGTGATCTGCCGCCTTGATAAGCTTAGTCGCAACGAAGAATTAAAAGACAAGTTAAGAGCTACTGATTGGGACCTGATCGTTTGCGACGAGGCACATAAAATGTCCGCGAGCGAGTTTGGTGGAGAAATTAAATACACCAAGCGGTACCAATTGGGTCGAATGTTGAGCGAGGTCAGTCGGCACTTTCTGTTAATGACAGCAACACCTCACAACGGAAAACAAATTGATTTTGAATTGTTTCTTTCGCTTCTCGATGGAGATCGCTTTGAGGGCGTGCATCGCGAAGGCGTCCACGCCAGTGATCCAAGCGACCTCATGAGGCGTTTGGTTAAAGAGCAGCTTGTCACTTTTGAAGGTACAGCGCTGTTCCCCGAGCGAATAGCATATACGGTCAACTATGAGCTCTCTGATCTCGAGGTTCAGCTCTACAAAGAAGTGACGGAGTATGTGCGAAATGAATTTAATAGAGCCGATGCCCTTCAGAATGATGGACGAAAAGGGACGGTCGGATTTGCGCTAACGATCCTTCAGCGAAGACTTGCTTCTTCTCCAGCGGCTATACATGAAAGTCTTAAGCGTAGACGAGAGCGTCTGGAGTCAAGATTAAGAGAGGCTCGTCTCCTTGGTAGAACTGGAGATTCGGTCGAAGTGCCGATGCCAAAGCAATTTACTGATATGTCCCAAGAGGACATCGAGGATTTCGAGGACCTCCCGGAGAGTGAGCTTGAAGAACAAGAAAACGAAGTTGTAGATCAGGCTACGGCAAGTAAGACGATGGCTGAGGTGCAAATTGAGATCAATATTCTCAAGGAGCTTGAAGCCATTGCGCAACAAGTGATTAGAAGTGGCACTGATCGAAAATGGGATGAGGTTTCGAAAATTCTCTCTGAGAATAAGCTCGTCCGCGACGCAAGTGGGAACTGGCGTAAGCTGATTATTTTTACCGAGCACCGAGACACTCTTAATTATCTCCAAACGAAAATATCAACCCTGCTCGGAAGACCAGAGTCCGTAGTTGTAATTCATGGTGGAACAGCTCGTGATCACAGAAAAGATTCTGAAAATAGATTCCTCAATGATCCCGATGTAAAAGTTCTTCTGGCGACGGATGCTGCTGGTGAAGGCGTCAATCTTCAGCGCGCACATTTGATGATCAACTATGATCTACCCTGGAACCCAAATCGAATTGAACAACGTTTCGGGCGCATCCACCGAATCGGTCAAACTGAAGTCTGTCATCTTTGGAACTTGGTCGCGAAAGATACTCGAGAGGGAGATGTCTATTTACTTCTTCTCCAAAAGTTAGAAGATGCTCGAGCCGCACTTCAGGGAAAGGTCTTTGACGTTCTTGGTAAAATTACGTTCGACAGTCGTAGTTTGAAAGAGCTCATGATAGAGGCCATTCGCTATGGTGATCAGCCTGAAGTGAAGGCCCGTTTGACTCAGGTAATTGACAAATCGGTTAATCGTGAACGACTTCAAGAATTGATTCAAGACCATGCTGTCGGCCACGACACGATGGACTCTTTTAAAGTTAAAGAAATTAAAGAACAAATGGAGAGAGCTGAAGCTAGGCGACTCCAGCCACATTTTATTGAAGGTTTTTTTCTGGCGGCTTTCCAAAATCTTGGCGGCCAACTTCACGAACGAGAGACAAGGCGATTTCAGATCAACCATGTGCCTGCGGAAATTCGCCGACGAGATCGCGTAATTGGAAGAGGACAGGCGGTTCTTCAGAAGTATGAAAGAATCGCATTTGATAAAGAACTCCTAAGTATTACCGGCAAACCGCGAGGAGAATTTATTTGCCCAGGACATCCGTTGCTCGACTCCACGATGGATATTGTTCTTGAGAAGTATCGCGACCTCTTAAAACAAGGAACGGTTTTGCTGGACGAAAATGATCTTGATATTAAACCAAGACTTCTCGTTTACCTTGAGCATTCTATCCAGGACGGTCGCGTCGATCGTAATGGGAATCGTAGAATTTGCTCTCGCCGCCTACAGTTCTTAGATTCCCCAATTGAAATATCAAATAGTGGCGATGCCAAGGCTGGAGAGTTTCGCAGTGCCGGATATGCTCCATTTCTTGATTACAAACCTTTAGATGAAGGCCAAAAGGCGCAGCTTCAGCCTTGGTTTGAGAGGCATGTTAAAACACTGGTTGCCCATGAACAATCTTCGATCAGCTATGCAATTACCCACCTTGTTCCAGAGCACGTTCAAGAAGTCCGTTCTCGAGTTGATTTGCGGATAGATAAAACGATTAAGGCGGTCCACGAACGCCTGACAAAAGAAATTGCGCATTGGGACCATCGAGCTGAGCAGATTAAGTTGCAAGAGGTCGCCGGTCGAACTCCAAAATTAAATTCTACAAAAGCTTCACAGCGAGCAGATGACTTGCGCGTTCGATATCAGCGGCGCATGGAAGAGTTAAAACAGGAAAAGGCCATTGCCCCTCAATCACCGGTTGTAATTGGTTGTGCCTTGGTAGTTCCCAAAGGTCTCTTGAGCACCCTATCTGGGAAGCAGGATAGCGTCGCAGAGATGTTTGCTAGGGATACCAAGCGCGTTGAGCTTCTAGCGATGAAAGCAGTTATGGATGCGGAGCGAGCTCTCGGTTTTTCTCCACGAGATGTCAGTCAGGACAAGTGCGGGTATGACATTGAATCTAAGGACTCTGCAGGAGAGCTTAGATTTATTGAAGTCAAAGGACGAATCTCCGGGGCGCCCACAGTTACTGTTACCAAAAATGAGATTATCAGAGGATTGAATTGTCCAGAAAGATTCATTCTTGCAGTCGTCGAGGTCGAGGGAGAATCTGCAAAAACGCCTAAATACATTCGGCAGCCGTTCTCGAAGGAGCCCGAGTTTGAAACAACAAGTGTGAATTTTGATCTGAGCAAAATACTCATTAAGGCAACGGAGCCATCATGACTTATAAAAAGAAACTCATAGAGGTGGCTCTCCCGCTTCAGATAATCAACACAGAGTCTGCGAGGGAAAAGAATATTCGACATGGACACCCGTCCACATTTCATCTCTGGTGGGCTCGTCGTCCACTTGCTGCATGCCGCGCTGTTATCTGGGCTTCACTAATTGATGATCCGAGCTCGCAACCTGAAAAATTTCCTTCCGCTGGCGAACAGGAGAATGAGAGAAAAAGACTATTTAGTGTTTTAGAAAGTATTATTCATTGGGATGACGCGCACAATCCGTCAAGAATACAAAGCGCAAAAGAGGAGTTGAAAGCGTTAGTTGGCGAGCTTCCCCCGATTCTAGATCCTTTTACCGGCGGCGGAACAATTCCGTATGAGGCACAGAGGCTCGGACTAAAAGCCGTAGCAAATGACTTAAATCCTGTTGCCTGCCTTATTAACAAAGCCATGTTAGATTTTCCGCACCGATTTGAGGGAGTAAGGGCAATCTCATCTGACAACGAAAACTCAGTACTTAGCAACCAAGGTTTCCTTGGGATCTCGGAGGATGTGAAGCACTACGCAAGGGTTCTCAAGGATAGGGTCTATGCTAAAGTTAAAGATTATTATCCTTCAGTTAAAGTCGTAAAGGGAAAGAATACAGTAGAGCTGTTTCCTGCGGCATGGCTGTGGGCAAGAACGGTGACTTGCCCAAATCCAGCATGTAGAGCCACAACCCCTCTGCTTAAATCTTTCAACATCTCTACCAAAAGGAGCACGGAACATCATTTACACCCAATTATAAAAAAACGTTCCGTTGAGTTTGAAATAAAAAAGGGGAAATCACGAGCAACTCAGGGCACAATGGGTCGCGCGGGTACCTCTTGTCTGGTTTGTGGCGAGTCGATTAGTCTTGAATATATCCGCGCTGAGGGTCAAGCAAAACGATTAGGAACATACGGAACGGCCGTGGTAGTGGATACCGCCGACGGCCGTGGCTTTTTTTCGTTCTCAAATGACTATCCGACCATCCCGGAAGTCGATCTTTCTTTTCTTGAGCCAGACTTATCAACGCATCCTCAGTATATGTCGGCGCCAAGATACGGCTACACAAGACATGTGGATCTCTATACGAAGAGGCAAGCCTTTACGCTAGCGATGTTTTGCCAAGAATTGGAGAGTTTGTTTGAGGAAATAAAGGCAAACGCTATCAAAGAGTTCAAAAGCATCGGAGAACCACTTCGGTTAGGTGGAGCAGGTGGTCTCGCCTATTCTGAAATGATTAAAGTATTTCTGGCAATTTCCATCGACAAAACAGTCGCTAGAAACAATGCCTTGTGTCCTTGGGAAGCTCCAATGAATCGATTGGCGCATGCCTTTGGAATGCAAACGGTATCGATAAAATGGGATTTTGCTGAGGCGAATCCATTTGCTGGTGCTGGTGGAGATTTTCTTGGAGCCGTAAACTCTTTGTGTGAAGTAATCGAGGCGATTCCAAGCGCACCTCCGGCGGAAGTTCTAAATGGATCAGCAACCACAGTTAAGTTCTCCTCTCCTGTTGTTGTGTGCACAGATCCTCCTTACTACGATAACGTGCCCTACGCAGATCTTTCCGATATTTTCTATGTGTGGCTTAGACGGAATTTAAAAAGTGAATTCCCAGAAGTATTCAAAACACTGTTGGCGCCGAAATCTGAGGAACTGGTTGCAGACCAATATCGACACGGGAGTCGCTCAGAGGCAAAATCGTTTTTTGAAGAAGGACTCAAGCAGACCTTTGCAAATATTCTGAATATCCAAGATCGCAGATTTCCAATTACGGTCTTTTATGCCTTCAAACAAAGTGAAGGCTCTGAAGATGATGATGGCACCGCCTCTACAGGTTGGGAAACAGTGTTAGAGGGAATGATCTCTTCGGGATTAATGATTTGTGGGACATGGCCTATTAGAACAGAACAGCCAAAAAGATTAAGGGATAGACTTTCAAATGCATTAGCCTCCTCGATAGTGTTGGTCTGCAGGCCAAGACCAGACTCTGCGTTGACAGTTTCTCGCAGGCAATTTGTTCAACAACTGAAAGCCGAACTACCGGGGGCAATTCGCAATTTGCTCACAAGTGGAATTGCCGCTGTAGATCTTCAGCAATCCGCTATTGGGCCGGGGATATCGGTATTTTCAAGGTACGCAAAAGTTCTTGAAGCAGATGATTCTACAATGAGTGTTCATTCGGCCCTCGTAGTAATCAATCAGGTATTAGACGAAGTCTTGGCGCAAGCAGATTCAAATTTTGACTCGATTACTCGTTGGGCAATCGCATGGTTTGAGCAGTACGGATTTGATGCAGGCCCCTTTGGCGAAGCAAATACTCTTTCACAAGCAAAGAATGTTTCTGTTGCAGGACTTACAAATAGTGGAATCGTTACAGCTAGAGCTGGTCGCGTAAGCTTGATAAAAAAAGATGGTTTGGAAGACGATTGGACTCCTGTTGAAGGCACACCCGTTCCAGTATGGCTCGCAACAATGCATTTGATTCATGCTCTGGAGATTTCTGGTGAATCAGCCGCAGGAGGTCTGTTGAGGCTTCTCGGTGCGACGGGTTCTGCTTGCATCGAACTTGCGTACAGATGTTATGCCCTCTGCGAGAAAAAGGGTTGGGCGCAAGAAGCAATTCTCTTTAATAATCTTGTCACCTCTTGGAGTGAAATTCAAAAGCAAGCTTTAAACCACCAAGGTACACAGACGATCCTGGAGATATAAGGAATCATTTATGGCATTAAGTAATGCAGAACGAATTGGAAAGTGTCTTGAATTATTGAATCTTGGTTTGTCGCCATTTGTTGAGCGTGAGCTGAAAAGAAATATTGGTAAAGACTGGCTCAGTGCTGTTCAAGGAACTCTTCATGACCATCAATCGGCAGGAC
>Ga0172372_10012489_pt1 | contig 10637 bp, 10 predicted proteins | sample LakKiv5m_2_FD_114544 | JGI IMG/M metagenome (GOLD analysis project Ga0172372, IMG submission 114544) | Freshwater microbial communities from Kabuno Bay, South-Kivu, Congo - kab_092012_9.5m | ecosystem: Environmental > Aquatic > Freshwater > Lake | place: Democratic Republic of the Congo... | reverse complement strand
ATTTAATTTTCCGTTGTTGCATGTAGTGGAAGATGAACGAGAAAGTGAATATTTGAGCGTTTTACCAGAACCTTGTGTTATTGTATCTGCAGCTGGAATGGTAGAAGGAGGAAGAATTCAAATGCACGTTAGGAATAACGTAGGGCATCCGGAGAATACCATTTTGATTGCAGGATTTTGCGCAGAAAATACATTGGGTGATCGCTTATTGAAGGGACAAGACTTTGTAGAAATTGATCAGAAGCAGCGTCCGGTTCACGCGACAATTCAAAGAACTGACGTATTTTCCGCACATCCAGATCATGCGCAATTGGTAAATTATTTTGAGCAAACTCAGAAAAGAGGAAACCTTAAAAAACTATTTTTAGTACACGGTGACAAACATCAGATGCATTTGTTGAAATCAGATTTAGACGGAAATGCAGATTTCGTGAATGTGGATGTGGAAACACCCTTGCGCGGACAGCAGTATATTTTAAATTAATGTATATGAGTAGGGAAGGAGTTTTAATTATTTTATTCATTCTTTTCCTACTGTTGTTGTTTTTTGGGTATGCGTTCATTAGCGAATGTAGAATATGGTTTGCAACCTTGATTGGTTCTCGAAAGAGAGCAACTATACCGACTTTGGTGGTTGGAAATTTAACGGTTGGAGGCTCAGGTAAAACGCCTTTTGTTCAATTTTTATCTGACAGACTTCAGGGAAGTGCTGTTTTATTGCGTGGATACAGAAGGAAAACTAAAGGATTTTTGGAGGTAACTTCAGGCCATACGGTATTGGATGTTGGTGACGAGGCTTTAGAGCATTTCAATAATGGATTGAACGTATTTGTGGGGGAAAATAGACTTGAGGCAGTTGAAAAAATCCAACAAACAGAAGGCAATGTAGAGTTGGTTATTTTGGATGACGGACTTCAGCATGCACCCCTAGAGCCCCACTGTGGACTGCTTTTGACCGATTATCATAAACCTTTTTGGAAAGAGAACTTCGCCATTCCATTTGGGAAGTTGAGGCAGTTTAAACAGTCGGCGGGAGGTTTTGATGCATGGGTAGTTACAAAATGTCCTGGAGATCTTTCTCAAGCGGAGATGAATCAAATAAGATCAAGAACAAAGTTGCCTGTATATTTTGCAAGCTATAAGACCAGCGAACCCAAGCAGTGTCATGGGAGTTCGGTGGAATTTAATAGAGGAATGAAACTAGGGTTAATTACTGGAATTGTGAATGGCAGGAGATTGAGGCGAACACTTAAAAATAGAGATTTAAATATTGTTAGACATTGGGAGTATTCAGATCACTATTTCTTTAAACGAGAAGATTTATCTAGATGGATTTCTGAAAGCAGAGAATTGGGAATTTCTGCATGGATATGCAGCAGGAAAGATTTCATGAGAATGGGCGCTTGGTATTTGCCTGATGTTCCTATTTTTGAGGTGCATACGGAAGTTGAAGTTCTTAATTATGAAGAGGAGTTATTGTTGGATTTAATTAAAAGGAAAACAAAAAAATGAAAAAGGGTTTATACTATTTATTGGGAATGGTTCTCTTGATGTTCGGATCATGTAAGCCATCGGAAAATATTGTTTTTGAAGAATTTAAAGAGGTAAATGCGAATGGATGGAATTGGAAGGACGGAAAGAACTTTGAGTTTGAAATTACTGACGACCAGCATTATTACACCCTATTAACTGGGTTAAGGGTCACAACACAGTATTCTTATAGTAACATTTGGTTATTGTATAGTATAAAGAGCGGGAAAGAGGAAAGAAAAGACCAATTTCAAATGGTGTTGAGCGATAATTTGGGAAAATGGTTGGGAGATGGAAAAGGAAATTTAATTTCTTTCCAACAGCCATTTTTGCAAAATGTTAAATTTAAAAAGGGTAAATATCGAATAGAGTTTAATCAGAATATGCGTGATGAAAACTTGGAATCGGTAAATAATATTGGCTTTCAAATTGTAAAAGGACCATTGATATTGTAAAGTAGTTGTGAGGAGGAAATATGGTTATAAAAGGATATGCTTCGGCCTTGTTGGGGGTAGAAGCGAAGACAGTCACGGTTGAGGCAAATGCTACTTCAACCCCAGATTTTTCGACATTTATTATTGGCTTGCCAGATGTGTCAGTGCGCGAAAGTTTGTTTCGGTGTGATGCCGCTATACGCAATTCGGGATTTCAGCCTTTGAGGCAGAAAGTAGTCATTAACTTAGCTCCAGCCGATATTAAAAAGGAGGGTAGTTCTTATGATTTACCAATAGCTTTAAGTATGCTTGCGGCAGCTTTTCAGATAGATGCGGAGCCGTTGCAGAATTTTGTCATTTTGGGTGAATTAGGTTTAGATGGAAGTGTTTTACCCATTCGTGGAGCTTTGCCAATGGCTATTCAGGCTCTAAAGGAAAAGTTTAAAGGTGTTATTGTACCGTTGCAAAATGCTTTGGAAGCCGCAATAGTGAAAGATATAGAGGTTTATGGGGTACGCAACTTGAAAGAGGCGGTTGATGTTTTGGAAGGAAGGGGCAATATAAAACGGTCAGTGGCTGATCCACGTGGAGATTATGAGGCTGCCATTGAAGAAGTTGAATTTGATTTTTCTCAAGTGGTTGGACAAGAGCACGCAAAACGGGCCTTAGAGATAGCTGTTTCTGGTGGACATAATGCACTTTTGTTTGGACCTCCGGGAACAGGTAAAACAATGATGGCACGTTGTTTACCGGGCATCATGCCACCAATGAGTTTGGTAGAAGCTTTAGAGATTACGAAAATTCATTCTATTGCAGGAAAATTGGGTGAGAATGCCAAGTTGATGGCCAAAAGACCCTTTCGTTCTCCTCATCATTCGTTGACTGAGCATGGGTTGATTGGCGGGGGTGCACAGGCTTTACCAGGAGAGATCACGCTTGCACATAATGGAGTACTATTTTTAGATGAACTGCCAGAGTTTAAAAGATCGGTTCTTGAACTTTTGCGGCAACCATTGGAGGAGCGAAAAATTACGTTGAATAGAACTAAATATTCGATAGATTACCCAGCTTCGTTCATGCTAATAGGAAGTATGAATCCTTGTCCGTGTGGTTATCAAGGACACCCTACAAAAGAGTGCACTTGTGCTCCGGGGAATATATCAAGGTATATGAGTAAAATTTCAGGTCCGTTATTAGACAGAATAGATATTCATATTGAAGTTTCAACCATAGATTCTGAAAGGGTGGTAGATGGTGCCTTATCTGAGAGCAGTGCGGAGATTAGAAAGAGGGTGATTGCTGCGAGGCAATTTCAAATTGACAGGTATAAAAGTAGAGCTTTGGGAATCAGAACCAATGCTGAATTAACGGCGAATCATGTTCGAGAGGTTTGTAAAATTCCCCAAACAGCAGAGTTGTTGTTGAAGGCAGCCATCCAAAAATTGGGATTGAGTGTTCGGGCACATGATCGAATTTTAAAGTTGAGTAGGACCATTGCTGACTTGGAGCAGTCAGATGAGATTCGACTGGAGCATGTGGCCGAAGCCATTCATTTAAGAGGACTAGATAGAGAAAATAACGGTAATTAACGCCCTTTAAACTCGGGTTTGCGTTTTTCATTGAAGGCGGTCACACCTTCTTTGTAGTCATCAGATCTGCCGGCAATTTCTTGGCAATAGGCTTCGTATTGAAGCATTGTGTCAAGGTCAGAATGGGCAGCTTTATTGAGCATTTGTTTAATCATGCCAATAGATTTGGTAGGAGCTGATGCATAGTATTGAGCAATCTGATCTATGGTTTCATCAAAGTTCTCCTCAGTGCAAACGCGGTTAATCAGTCCCCATTCTAAGGCTTGTTGAGCTGAAATTTTAGGTGCCATTGTAGCCATTTCGAAAGCACGAGCAGGGCTGATGGCTTTAGGAAGAAAATAACTACTACCGCTATCGGGTACGAGACCAACATTTACAAATACTTCAATGAGAGACGCTTTTTCAGTAGCAACTATAAAATCACAAGCTAGGGCAAGAGATGCTCCTGCTCCCGCTGCCACACCATTGAGTCTACAAATAATTGGCTTGGGTAATTCTCTCATAGCTTTAATTATGGGATTGTAACGTTTGTATAGACTATCTGAAAGAGATCTGTTTTTAGAGCCAGCGATGGCTTTCAAATCTTGACCGCTGCAAAATGCTTTTCCTGCGCCGGTGAGCACTACAACTCTGACTTCAGAATCTTTTTTTACTTCCTTTAGAACTGCTTGAAGATCATAGCTTTGTTCATCGTTGAAGGCATTAAAAACATCGGGACGGTTTAAGGTAACATAAGCTACAGTTCCTTTTTTTTCGTACAAAACGCAAGTTAAGTCCATGCCTCAAAGTTAAGGCAGGGAATTTAAATGTGCTATCAAGGTTTTGGAATCTTCGAATTGTGCCATGTGGGCTGAATCTGATTCAATGATTTTTGAGTTGGGCATTTGCTGGGATTGATTCTTTATTTCTTCCAAGGGAATTAAGGGGTCGTGTATTCCAGCGAAAAAGTAAACGGGAAATGATTGTAAGCCTATTTCATGAACCAAATTGGGTCTTTCACGCATAGTATGTTGAAGTTCAATGAGGGTTTCTAAAGGTATTTTCATGCCTTGTTGGAAAAGTTCTTTAAGTATAACTGAAAATTTGAGCGTGTTTTCTGGCTTGAAAAGTCCTTCGTAAAAAAGATTTAGAAAAGGCTCCGCTCCGTATTTTTTCAAAGAATTTGCGATTTCTAGCCTGCGTTTTTTTCTTTCTTGAGAATCATCGGCGGCATGAGAGTGAAGGTATGTGAGCGACTGAACCTTGGAAGGGTATTTTACAGCAAATCCTGAAAGAATATAACCTCCGAGGCTGTGCCCTAGGAAGTGAGCAGATGAGATTTTATTTTCCAATAAATAATTGAAAATAAAATCAGAATAACTTGAAATTGAAAAATCTTGGGGTGGTGGTTGAATACCAAAACCGGGTAATTCAAGGTTGTGTATTTGCTCAGCTTGAATGTGCGGGATAATATTTTTAAAAATACTACCTGTTTCGGCATAGCCGTGAATAAGTACTATCGCCATAATTGGTAAATCCATTGATTCATGAATACAATGGCTATTCCCATAGAAAAGCCGCTGATTAGTTCAATAGGAGTATGAGCTTTGACTTTATATCGAGCGATAGCGACCAATAAAACTGAAGATAGAGTGATGAATACACCGAGTGGTGAAAGAAACAAGGGTTGATCAAAAGTGAAAAAAGCACAAAATCCAGTGATTGACATCACGTGAATGGAGATTTTAAAATTGAAATTATTAAATACAAATTGGGTAAAAAGAGAAACAAAAATGAGTTGATTCCAAAATCGCAATGTTTGATCGCTGATGATCCAAGTTTGAAATGCGAGGGCGCAAGCAGCGGCAACACCAACGGTTTTTATCCGGGAGCTTAGCTCAGGGAGTTCAATGCTTTGAAATTTGCCCATTTTAACCATTCCAACCACGTACAACAGGGGAATGAGCGAGTGCAAAACAAAAGAACCAGTTAGAACAGGTAACAAAGATTCTTGAGAAGGATTGAGTATCCAAACGCCAATGGTTGCCCAAAGCGCAGGGTACGTGAGGTAAGAAATGATTTTGTATGGATTCATGATGGGGGATTAAAATGCGGCTTCAACTCCGATTAAGAAACGGAAATCTACAAATTTTTCTTGTTGATTCACTGTATTTAAGAAAATGGGTAAATCAATTCTATAACGCATGGTTTTTGGAGAGTAAGTGTATGTTCGATTGATGATTTTATTGTAATTATTGATGTTGATCCAAGTACCAATACCGGCATCTGCAAGCAGTCCGCTGTTATACCATTTAGTTGATTTTTGGAATGCAATCAAACCTGCATCTGCGAATAAATAGGGCGTAAAAGAAATGAATTTGTTTTTCAAAAAAGGAGATAGCCACTTTCCGAAGTGCCATTCAGTATTGATAGATACACCCGAAGTGCCTCTGAAAAATGCCATGATGCTATCGTTTGATTTAACTCCAATGGCTCTACCATGAAAACCTCTGAGGTTTAGCCCACCACCCAAATGGGTATAGTTGGGTTGAATACTTCCGAGATTTCTAACCATCATGTTTTGGAATTGTGTTTCGGGATTTGCGCTAGAAGCGTAGAGAGCAGATTCTGGAGATGGGATTATGCCATCAGAAATTTGTGCAAAAACTCTGCTTTTGAATGTGGTAGATTTGATGGGTTGTTGGTTTTTCCACTCAAGGTTGAACCAACCAAATTGTGTTTGGCTCCAAGGGGAAATAAGTCGGGTATCTATATTTAGTGTTCCCGATCTTGACCATCCGGAGTATTGGATGTTCCAAAACAGGTGGAAGTTGGTATTGGTTCTATCAGACCAAATACTTGATGTGGGAAGAAAGCCATTGAAAAGTGAATTTTGATCAAGGTTTTTTTCGGTGTTTAGTCTAAGAGGTCTGAGGTCTTTTCCGTATAGTCCGAAGGTATGATTTCCCAATTTCCATTTCCAGCCAAACAGGGAACTAAGGCGTTGATTTGATGAAATAATTTCAGCAAAATAGGTTCCTCCTCCGCGCAGGTTGTGTTGCCAGTTGACAAAACCGTTGATGGTTTGAGGCGTGAATTTTACATAATTCAACGAGTAAACTTGATTTTGAAGTGCATAATAGACTCGTGCATCGAAAACATGTTTTCTGTTGGCGTATTGACCGGTGAATTTTGCCCCAAGTAGTGTTCCTGAATACTGATTGTAAGCTATTGCGGGTCTAAAAAGCACCTCATAAGGGTTTAATATATCGGTGGTTGGACCTTGGCCTTGATCAAATTTAAAATCAACCTTCTTTTTCCACCGATTATTTCTACGGTCAATGTCGGCCAATAATGATTGGCCGTCTAAGTAAATTTCTTTGAGTTTGTGGCGGGGTTCATGGTTAACGTATACTGTGAATTCACGGTTTAAACGTCCCCAGGAATTCCAAACCTTGGTAGACATTCTCCCTGGAATGATGTATTGGTTGGTAGGAATGGTAATTTGCATGACAATATACTTTCCAGATTCCGTTTTTGACAATAGGTCTAAATTCACGGGCATGGTTAAATTCCCGTATCGGCGAACCGTAATTTTGAACTGTTCCTCCTTTTTAAGGTACTTCACGCTCTTGATGCCATAATCAATGACTTCTTTCGATTCAAACCATTGATCAAAGAACTTATTGAGATCAATTTGAGCTGACTGAATGATCGAATTTCGGAAATCTTCCACATACGGATGCTTGAATTTCCACTGTAGAACATAGTTTTTCATGGCAACTTGGAAGACTGAGTCCCCCAAGAAATAACGCAAATTATAAAGCATGGTTGCGGTTTTATAATATACGTTTCCGTATCCGCCACCATGTCCTACGGCTTCGTGAAACTCATTGCTGTGGGTGTTCAGACGTTCATCTTCACCATCGATGGCCTCTTCCAAATAGGGGCCTATGGCTCGATTGTATTGCGCAAAGGGTTCAACTCTCAGTTCTAACAAGGCTTCGGTCGTCAAGAATTGAGTAAATCCTTCATCGAGTGCGGCTCTATACGTTTCGTTGCTGCCCACCATTCCCATGAACCAATTGTGAGCCACTTCGTGGGCGATGAGTGCTCTGTGTGAGGGATATGAACCGCCGCAAAGGGTGAGCATTGGATACTCCATACCATCGGCGGCATCTGCGACTACAATTTTTGGGTAATCGTACATGCCAAAATTTCGGCTGTAGAAAGCAATGACTTCGCTCAAATATTGCGCTGTTTGCGTCCAATTTTTTGCGTTGTGTTCTTGAGCAAGAGCCACACATTGAATGCCGTTCCAGGTAACTTCACTCCTTCTGTATGTTGGGTCGGCGGTCCATGCAAAATCGTGAACGTTATTGGCGAGGAAGTGCCAAGTTTTCAAATTATTTTGGTTTCGGGGGATGTTTGGCTGTGGATTGTTGATATCAATGGCTTTACGAAGATTGTCTGGCAGTGCTTCTTCTTGATTTTTTAGAACACCTGTTGCTTCAACGATATACTTTTCTGGGAGGCTTAATTTGACATCGAAGGTTCCAAAATCGCCATAAAATTCTTTTTCTAAGTGTTGACTGGTTTCCCAGGTGAATTTTCGATCATATACACAAATCCTAGGGTACCAATGAACCCCATTGAAATGTTTAACTCCATGATGATCATACACTTTCATTCTACGCCTAATGGATCCACGATCGAAATAAGTTTTGAACCAAATTTCGAAAACGCATGAATCACCTGGTAGTAAAGGCTCTGGAAGATTGATTTTCATGATGGTGAAATCAATCTGAGGATCGAGTATGATTTTTTTGTAGGGTATGTTGTTGTCTTTAGTTCCTGCTACTTGTATCCAAGTAATTTGGGTTCCTAATCCTTGTTTTTCGTATTTTCCGTAGGTAGGTTTAATCTTATTTAGTTCATACAGTTTATCGGTGAGGGAACCTGGCTGAGTAGAGTTTTGATACAAATGAAAAAAGGCTTCTTTTAATGCATTAGGAGAGTTATTGGTATAGATTAACTGCATTTTCCCGCTGATGATTTCTGCACCATCATCTAGGGAAGCTTCAATATTGTAATGAACTTTTTGCTGCCAATACGGGGTTGGATTTTGTTGAAGAACTTTAGAATTTTGAGAGTTACTAATTTGTGGATATAAAAAGACAGCAATTGCGAGTGAAAGCAAGGGACGCATGAGTCAAAGTTAATCAAATTTGGTTCGCCCAACTTAATTTGGCAACTTTGCGTTGTGAAACCCTATGTTTATCAAAGTGTCAATGAGCAAGAAGTTGTTGCAGTTTTTGCCGTTTCTTGCGAGGGTTTGATACACGCGCTCGGCGTTGATTCTCATGGTGGAGTTTGTAAACATTGGGTGATGGATAAGTCAGATTTTGGACTTATTAAGGATTTACCTAAACCCATGATGGCAGTTTGGAAGGAGTCTGTGGCCATTGTTCCGGCTCAGTTTATTGGTGTAAAACCTGCAGATTCTGAATTCGACTCAATGGTAACTCTGAACGAAGAGTTGTTCCTTTGTTATAAAGGCAAAAATCGGCAACATCTGTTTCAAGCATACTTGAATAAGGCCCAACAAGTGGCACTAAAATACTCCAGTTTGTTGTTTTTTTGGTGTTTAAACAATTGCATTTATATTTCCGTTTTCGAAAGTGGCAAATTGTTGTTTGCTAACATTTTTGAGATTAATAATAAGGACGAAATTGTCTATTTTATTTTGGCTGTCGCTCGTGATTGTGGTTTTGATTCCAAACCGTTTACCTTGCTTGGTGATGCCAATGATAATCAAATGAATGATTTACATGCTGATTTTGAGAAATTGGCCATTGAATTGATTCATCTAAATAGAGAGCATTTGTATCCGGGTTGTAATGATGCGCCCGATGCTCATGTAGCTAATTTATTGTCTTTTTTAGGTGGATGCGAATTCCCAAGAGACTATCACTAAAAGCAAGATGAGAGTAACGGGCGGTTTATTTAAGGGACATCCACTTCCTATGAAATTTGCTTCACATGTAAGGCCATCTACTGATAAAATGCGAGAGAGCATGTTTAATATGCTAGCTAATCAGTTAGATTTTGCGGAGCTAACCGTGTTGGACTTGTTTTCGGGATCGGGAATCATAGCCCTTGAATTCATAAGTAGGGGTGCGAAGAGGGTTGTTTCTGTTGATTTGGACGGAAAAAATATCCATCACCAAAAGAAAATCAAAGAGGAGAAACAATGCCTACAATGGGAAATCATGAAGGCCGATGTTTTTAAGCATTTGCAAAATTCACAAGAAAAATACGACCTGATTTTTGCAGATCCTCCATATGCCATGCCTAATTTACAAAATTTGGTGTCTTTAGTTCGACCACATTTGAATGAAGATGGAATCTTTCTTTTTGAACATCAACCCCGATTGGTTTTTGATCCGCCGCCGACGAGAGAGAAGGATTATGGAAGCAGTAAATTGAGCATTTTTGAGTAATATTGTTAAGAGAATGAAAAGAATTGCTGTTTTCCCAGGCACTTTTGACCCTGTAACCAAAGGACATGTAGACATTGTGGTTCGCGGGGCAAAGCTTTTTGATGAAGTAATAGTGGCCATAGGAATCAACACAAAAAAGGCCATGTTGTTTGATTTAAATCAACGTACAGAATGGTTAAAGCAGTCGTTTAGCCACGTACCCAATGTTCGAATAGAACATTACGAGGGATTGACTGTTGAATTTTGCAAATCCGTAGGTGCACAATTTTTACTCCGAGGATTGCGCAACGGAACAGATTTTGATTACGAATCGCACATCGCTCAACTGAATAAAAGTCTCAATGAAGAAATTGAAACAATCTTTATTTTGAGTTCTCCGGAACTTGGTTACATATCAAGCACACTGGTAAGAGACTTGATTATTCACAAAGGTGATTATCAGAAATTTTTACCATTTCAATCATCGGGTATTGGTGTTTAGTCTTTGGTCTTTGGCTGACCGCTTCGCGGGAGACTGTGAGACTGTGAGACTGACGCTTCGCGTTGCTTAGCGCCTTTGGCGCTGCTGATAGCTGAGCGCTGACGGCTGACCGCTGACCGCT